>Ga0209009_1000036_pt1 | contig 60536 bp, 51 predicted proteins | sample BlaSpr_A8_OM3_M2_FD_187979 | JGI IMG/M metagenome (GOLD analysis project Ga0209009, IMG submission 187979) | Forest soil microbial communities from Thunder Bay, Ontario, Canada - Black Spruce, Ontario site 2_A8_OM3_M2 (SPAdes) (version 2) | ecosystem: Environmental > Terrestrial > Soil > Boreal... | reverse complement strand
GGGAGATGAAAGTCCTGGTGGTGGGGAGCGGAGGGCGGGAGCATGCTCTCTGTCTGGCGCTGCGGCGGAGTCCCTTCGTCGACGAGCTCTTCTGCGCTCCGGGCAACCCCGGCATCGCCGAGCTCGCCGACTGCGTTCCGGTTTCGCCCGGGGACATCGTCGAGATGGCCGATCTCGCCGAAAAGCTCAAGATGGACCTGACCGTCGTAGGGCCGGAGCTCCCGCTGGCGCTCGGCATCAGCGACGAGTTCTCCAAACGCGACCTGCCGATCTTCGGGCCTTCGCGGCTCGCCGCGCAGATCGAAGCTTCGAAGGTCTTTGCCAAGGAGTTCTTGAAGCGCCATGGAATCCCGACGGCCGCGGCGTCTGTCTGCGCCTCGCGCGAGGAAGCGCAGGCGGCGTTGAAGCGGACGCGCTATCCCGTCGTGCTGAAGGCCGATGGGCTCGCGGGCGGCAAGGGAGTCCTCATCGTCGAAACTCGCGAGGACGCCGACCGGGCCCTCACGCTCTTTTTCGACGAGCGCGTTTTTGGTTCGGCGGGAGACCGGGTCCTGGTCGAGGAGTTCCTCTCCGGGAGCGAGGCGACGTTCATGGCTGTGTGCGACGGTCAGACGGCCGTCCCGCTGCCAACGTCGCGCGACTACAAGAAGGTCTACGACGGCGACCGAGGCCCCAACACCGGGGGCATGGGCGCCCACTCGCCGGCGGGAAACCTGGACGCGGCCGCGTCGTCGCGGGTCTTCAAGGACATCATCCGGCCCGCCGTGCAAGGCCTCGCCGCCGAAGGGAGGCCGTTTCGCGGGGTGCTCTACGCGGGTCTCATAATCACGGATTCCGGGCCGAGGGTGCTCGAGTTCAACGCGCGATTCGGCGATCCGGAGGCGGAGGTCGTCCTGCCGCGCCTCCAGTCCGATCTGGCGGCGCTAGTGGTGGCGGCGGGTCGTGGCGAGCTCGACCGGCATCCGCCCCTCGACGTCAAACCCGAAGCCTGCGTGGGCGTCGCGCTCTGCTCGGGCGGTTATCCGGGTCATTACCAGACGGGCAAACCGATTTCGGGCTGGAACGAGGCGGCGCGGATGCCCTCCGTCGAGGTCTTTCATTCCGGGACCGAGCGGAACGGCGACCGGCTGGTCACGGCGGGAGGACGGGTGTTCGTCGTCGCGGCCACGGGGCCGACCATGGCGGAAGCCGCGGCGCGGGCTTATGAGGCCGCCGACATGATCCGCTTCGAGGGGAAGCACGCGCGGCGGGACATCGGACGATGATCGGCGCCCGGGGGCGCCGATCATAGAGATCCTTCGCGTTGCTCAGGATGAAAGGGCAGGCGTCTTCGCCTGCCCTTTCAGTTTCCGCAGCCGTTTGTGTCGGCGCAGAGCATGGCGAAGAGGGCCGCGTCCTGCGTGTTCTGGCCGTCGATGATGGTGATGTAGCCCTCCATCGTCGGTGACGTGGTGGTCGGATTGCGCGAGTCGGCGAAGACGATCACGGAGGTCACGGTCGAAGGGATCGCCGCGCTCGCAAATGCGTCGCTCACCTGGCGCACCTCGCCGGGTCTCAGGTCCGCGAACGTGATCGTATTGCCGACCTTCGTTCCTGTCGCCGTGTCGTAGAAGGTGATGTCCACCGTCATGTTCTGGTTCGATCCGTTGATGTCCGTGTTGCGGATGCCGATGTTCGAGCGCAGCTTGCCGGCGATCGTGGGAGCGGCCTTGGTGTCGCGCGCGAAGCCGATGAGCGTCGTGTCGGCGGAATCGAAGAAGAGCGACGCGTTGTAGGCGAAGCCCACGGTGCCCTGCGTCGCGTCGGCCTCGACGAGCCTGTTGTAGGTGCGCGCGACGACATTGGCTTCATAACCGTTGCTCGTGGGCAGGTTGTTGAACGTCACGAGCAGGGTGCCGATAGAGCCCGCGTTGGCGCCCGGCTGGAGAAGCGCCGCTGTGTTCAGAAAGTCGATGAAATCGTCCTGCACGAAACTCCCCAGGGCGGGAAGTGTAATGGTCTGGACGGTGGTGCGGTAGAACCCCCCGGCCGGGCTGCAGGTCGCGGCGACGCACGTGTAGGAAAACTGATAGCTCGCCGTGACGCCGTTCTTGCTGGTGTTGTTCGTGATGGCGATCAGGGTGCGAAAAAACGCGCTCCCTTGGACCCGGGCGAGAACCGGGACTTCCACCGAGTAGGTCGTGCCGAGCACTCCTTGGCGGATCACTCCCGCGCGTTGTGTGACCGCGGCCTCGTCCGCGAAAACTCCTGTCGCCATGGACAGAAAAGCGCCGGCTGCCAGTGTGGTAAAGCGGAGACGAATCATGACAGTTATTCTCCTTTTGAGGGCGCCTCGACACTCCATGCGAAGACCACGCACTCTGCACTCTAGCAAAACCCGAACCAGTTGTCCCGGGAGCAGTTGCCCCCCCGGGGAGGGGTCATTCGCGGAAGGCCGTCCGATTCGCGAGACTTTTTGTCCTATTCCGGCTTCAGCCCGGGACGTTTAGACTTGCCGGTATGACCCCGGGAGAGGCGCGGCTCGCCGCCGCCGCAAGGATCGCGACCGGAGCGCTTTTCGCCGCCGAGGGAGCCGGCAAGCTTACCGGGGATTTCGTCCACGGCGGTTTCGCGTCGAGCGCGAAAGAGATGGCGCGCGCCTCGTGGCCTTTCTGGAGGTCCTTTCTCCAGTCGGTGGTCGTCCCCCACGCCGGGATCTTCGGCTGGGTCTTCGCGCTCGCGGAGCTGGCGGTCGGGGTCGGCCTGCTTCTCGGCCTTGCCACCCGCGCCGCCGCCGCCGGGGGGGCCGTGCTGATGGTCACCATCCTGCTCGGCCAGTCCTACGTGCCCGGCGCGAAGTGGGACAAGTGGATCACGGCGGGCCTGACGACGAAGTTCGCGCTGCTGCTCCTGCTCCTCATCCTGACCTCGAACGCCGGCCGAGTCTGGGGAATGGACGGACGCCTGAAGAGAACGCCGTCCTTGCGCCGACGTTAGCGAACCGCCCGCCGCAAACTTCCGTCCCCGCTTTACGGTCCGAGGAGCTTCAGGACTTCCGGCTCGTATTCCCGATAGGTGTGCTTGCCCGAGAGCACCTTCGCCTTCCTCCCGTCGCGAGCGAAGAGGACGCTGAAGGGGAGATCGCCGCCCCAGGAACTTTCCACGGCATCGATGAACTGCTGGTCGTCGCCCCCGCTCTTCTTGCGATAGTTGGGGAAGCGCGGGCTCTGCTCCGTCAGGAACTTCTCGACGGCCGGCATCTGACTCGCAAGATCGGTCGAGACGCCGAGGACCTGCAGCCCTCGAGCCCCGTAATTCTGCTGCAGTCTCGAGAGGTCCGGGAACTCTTCACGGCAGGGAACGCACCACGTGGCCCAGAAGTTGACGAGGACCACCCGCCCCCGCTCGCGGGCGATCCGCTGCGCCAGCCCCTTCGCGTCCACCTCGCCCGTGATCCCTGACCCGCTCCCCGCCCCGGCGAGCAGGGCTGCAATCAGAAATAGGACAAGGACCGAGGCTCGACTCTTCAATCCAAAATCCAAAATCGTCACACTCTCTTGATCGAGCACCCAAAAGCCTTCGTCTCTGCCTTCGCGATGGGACGCCCCGCGAGCAGCGCGTCGAGCGCATTCTTCAAGTCCGGGGACGTCACCTTTGTGGGCTCCTCGTAGTTCTCGTCGATGCGGCCGTGGTAGCGCAGCTTCCCCTCCGGGTCCACGACGAAGATCTCCGGCGTGTGCCGGGCCTCGTAGAGGTCGGCAACCTTGTTGTCCGGATCCTTCATGAGCGAAAAAGCGAAGCCGTGCTTCTTCGCGTGCGCGACGACCTCCTCTGCCGGCTCGGTCGAGTTGCTGTTGATGCCCGCAAACAGGACTCCCTGTTTCTCATAGGCCGCGGCCATATCCCGCATGCGGTCGTTGTAGGCGTTGGAGTACGGACACTTCGTTGCGATGAACATGACGACGACGGCCTTATGGCTGCGGGCCGCCTCCGCCAGTGAGAAAGTCTTCCCGTCCACCGTCGTGAGGGTGAACCCGGGCGCCGGGGCACCCACCTGGGGGGCGGCGGCCAGAAGGGCCTGCGACAGGATCAGGGCCCCGGCCAGCAGGAGGGACGTTCGCGCAGGACGCATGGAAGATTCTCCTTTCACCGCTTCCGAAGAAGCGGGAACCATCAATTATTCCAGGACGTCCACGTCGCTCGCAGTCCGCTCGCTCCCGCGGCGTAAGCCTCCTCCCTCGCTCCGCTCGGGAGACTACTCACGCCGCGAGCTATTGGGCGATGGTGGGCCATCAAGTCCTGGCTCGGCGTTTCGATCGCGGCGCCGGGAATCTTCCGAGGCGTCAGGGCTTACGGTCGCGGCGCGCGAAGTCTCCTGAGGTAATCGAAGGAGGAGGCGCGCGCCGCGGGAGCGAAGCGGCTGCGAGAGATCAGGCGGGCGGTTGAGGCCGCATCCGGCCGAGCCGCTCGCCGGTGGGCCGAAGGCCCAGATCTTACGCAGCCGCGTAGCGACGTTAGACCAGGAACGTCGGCCGGGAGACCACCTGGTCGAACTTCCAGACGTACTTCTTCCAGCCGAAGAACTCGACGGTGATCTCGTAATGGGCTTCGATCGTGATGCTTTCCCGGGCCCTCCTGATCGTGAGGTTCTCCTTTGTGACGGGTATTTGGAGCTCCTTGGCCTTGACGAGCAGTTCATTCTCCAGCTGCCTGATGTCCCGAATCGAACCGAAAGCGGCCTCCTCCTGCATGAAGTCGTAGAAGGTGGAGGTGGCGATCTTGACCGGGATGACCTTGTAAAGGCCGTATCCGATGAGGGCGAGGACGGCAAGCCAGAGAATGCATCCGATCCTGCCCTCGCCCCGCGTCCCGCGCGTTCGCCGCATTCGTCTCCTCCCCAGAATCTCGGGTGATTCTAACCCCGTCAGGACCGGATGGCCCGGGGAATAACCGTCGAGAGTCAAGAGTCGAGAGTCAAGGTCCCGGAACTCACAACTCACAACCCCCCGTACCCCTAGCGCACGGGCATCAGTGTCCGGGACCAGCGCGTGCTCGAGAAGAAGTCGGCGATCCACCCGAGGGCGGCGCCGCGCCGGGGACCGCCGCCCGACGGATAGGACCAGTACACGAAGAGGGGACAGCCCTTCAGGTTCGCCGCGGGCACGGGCCCCCAGAAGCGGCTGTCGTAGGAATTGTCCCGGTTATCCCCCATCGCGAAGTACGTCTCCGGCGGCACAGCGGAGAGGGGCAACTGGTCGCGCCGCTTGACTCCGTCGGGAACGTCCCGGTCGTCGGGCCAGACGCGCGCTTCCGAATGGAAGGCTCCCGCCGCGGACTCGCCCTGGCCGTTGACCACCACCGTCTTGTCCCGGATCTCGATGGTGTCGCCCGGAAGGGCCACCGCCCGTTTGACGAAGTCTCGCCGCGGGTCCTCCGGAAACTTGAACACGATCAGGTCCCCCCGGCGCACCGGGCGGCGGGGAAGCCAACGATCGAGCGCTGCGAAAGCGCGCGGTGCGAAGACGAACTTGTTGACGATGACGTGATCCCCGGCAAGAACGGTCTTCTCCATCGACGGGGTCGGGACGGTGAACGCCTGGACGAGGAAGGTCCGCACGAAGAGGGCGAGCACGAGGGCGACGAGGATCGCCTCCAGGAGCTCGCGCGGCTGCGACCGGCGAGCGGCGGAGGGAAAGCCGCGGAAGACGTTGTGGGCAGGGCTCAGCGGACGAGCCGAAACATCCGGTCCCATCGCGTGCGGGAGAAAAAATGGATCGCCACGCCGGCGAGCTGCCGGATCTTGGCGACGGGACCATGCCAGATGTGGGAATTCGGTTCCGCTTCGTAGGACCAGTAGAGGAGAAAGGGCCGCCCGAAGATGTTCTCGCGCGGGATCGGGCCCCAGAAACGGCTGTCGAGCGAATTGTCCCGGTTGTCCCCCATCCCGAAGTAGTTGGCGGCCGGCACCAGGAATGGGCCGAACTGGTCCCGCTCGACGGCCATCTCGGGCACGTGCGGATCGCCGCCGCGATAGACCTCCCGGTCGATGTGCTGGACCCACGGCCCGTCGGCCGGCTTTTCGTTGATGAGGAGCGCCTTGTCCAGCACCTTCACGGTGTCGCCGGGCCCCCCGACCGCCCGCTTGACCAGCACGTTGCCCGGGTTGACGTCGTCCCCCGGCTTCTTGAACACGACGATGTCGCCCCGGCGCACGTCGCGGTAGGGGAGGAACCTCGCGAGCGCCGGGATCCTCGGCGCATAGGCGAACTTGTTGACGAGCAGGTGATCCCCGACCAGGATCGTCTTTTCCATCGAGCCGGTCGGGACCTGGTAGGTCTGGACGACGAAGGTCCGGACGAAAAAGACGAAGATGCCGGCGACGAGGAGCGACTCGTACCACTCCCGCAACGCGGAGTGGCGGCCGGAGTTGCCGACGACGGTGTCTTCCAGGAGGCTTTCGGTTTCTGTCATTCGACCTTCAGAACGGCGAGGAAGGCCTCCTGCGGGATGTCCACCCGCCCGACCCTCTTCATCCGCTTCTTCCCTTCTTTCTGTTTTTCGAGCAACTTCCTCTTTCGGGTGATGTCTCCCCCGTAGCACTTGGCGATCACGTTCTTGCGGATCGCCGAGACCTGCTCCCGGGCGATGATCTTCGCGCCGATGGCCGCCTGGATCACTACCTCAAACATCTGCCGGGGGATGATTTCTTTCATCTTTGCGGCGAGCAGCCGCCCTTTCACCGCGGCCTCCTCCCTGTGGACGATGAGCGAGAGCGCGTCCACCGGCTCGCCGTTGACCAGGATGTCGAGCTTGATCAGGTCTCCCTCCCGGTAACCGGCAAGTTCGTAGTCCAGGGAGGCATACCCCCGGGAGATGGACTTCAGTTTGTCGTAGAAGTCGAGGACCACCTCGTTCAAGGGGAAGTCGTAGGTCAGGACGACACGGTTGCTCGAGACGTACTCGAGCGATTTCTGCTCGCCCCGGCGGTCCTCGCAGAGCTTGAGTAAGCCGCCGAGCGAGTCGTCGCGCGTGATGATCGTCGCCGTGATGTAGGGCTCCTCGACCCGCTCGATGTGGTTGGGTTGCGGCAGGTGGTTCGGGTTGACGACCTCGAGAATCTCGCCGGAGGTGGTCGTCACCTTGTAGTTGACGCCCGGCGCCGTCGTGATCAGGGAGAGGTCGAACTCCCGCTCCAGCCGCTCCTGCACGATCTCCATGTGGAGGAGGCCGAGGAACCCGCAGCGGAAGCCGAATCCCAGGGCCGTCGAGTTTTCCGGAACGAACGTAAAGGACGCGTCGTTCAGTCGCAGCTTCTCCATGGCGTCGCGCAGGTTGGCGTAGTCGTCCGCGTCGGTCGGAAAGAGGCCGGCGAAGACCATCGGCTTGACCTCGGTGAAGCCCGGCAGCGGCTCGGCCGCCGGGCGGCCGACCTCCGTGATCGTGTCGCCGATGCGCGTCGAGTGAAGGTCCTTGATGTTTGCCCAGAGAAACCCGACCTCCCCGACGGAGAGGGCCGGCACCGCCTCCCGCTGCGGCTTGAAGATCCCGACTTCCTCGACCTCGGCCTCGAGCCCCGTGGCCATCGCCCGGATCTTCATCCGCGCGGAGAGCCGGCCGTCAAGGATCCGGACGAGCGAGGTGACACCGCGGTACGGGTCGTACCAGGAATCGAAGAGGAGCGCCTTCAACGGCGCCCGCGGGTCGCCGGAGGGGTGCGGGATGTCGGTCACGATGCGCTCGAGCAGCTCGTCGATGCCGATCCCCTGCTTGGCGGATGTCAGGATGGCGTTGACCGCCGGGATGCCGACAACCTGCTCGATCTGCTCGCGCGCGCGCTCGGGCTCGGCCGACGGAAGGTCGATCTTGTTGATGACCGGCACGATCGCGAGATTGTTGTGGATGGCGAGGTAGGCGTTGGCGAGCGTCTGCGCCTCGACGCCCTGGGTCGCGTCCACGACGAGCACCGCTCCCTCGCAGGCGGCGAGCGAGCGCGACACCTCGTAGGAGAAGTCCACGTGGCCCGGGGTGTCGATCAGGTTCAGCGTGTAGTCGTTCCCGTTCTTCGCGCGGTACTGGAGAGTGACCGACCGCGCCTTGATCGTGATGCCCCGCTCCTGCTCGAGCTCCATGTCGTCGAGCATCTGCTCGTGCATGTCGCGCGCGGCGACCGCCCCGCAGCGCTGCAGGATGCGGTCCGAGAGCGTCGTCTTCCCGTGGTCGATGTGCGCGACGATCGCAAAGTTGCGGATGAACTGCGGGTCGGGCATGGCGGAACCGGGGATGATACCGGAGGTTTCAGGTCTCAGGTCTCAGGGACGGGCCTGAGACCTGGAACTTGAGACCTGAGACCTGCCCTAGGTTCCCAACGGCCAGCGCGAACGCGCGACGACGGTTTCGAGGGGCGGCGCGCCCTCCCGGCGATAACGGAGCAGGCCCGCCCAGGCGATCATCGCGGCGTTGTCGGTCGTGAGGGATCTCTCCGGGAGGAGAACCGGGACGCCGTTGTCCTCGCCCCAGCGCAACAGGGTCGCGCGCAGCTCGGAGTTGGCAGCCACGCCGCCGGAGAGAGCCAGCCTGCGGATGCCTTCCCGCTGATGCACGGTCTCGATGCGTTGGAGGAGCGCCGTCACGATGGCGCGCTGAAAGGACGCGAAGAGGTCGGTCAGGTCACCCGGGAGATCGTCCGCGTCGAGCGGCGATCCGTCCACGCCGCGCTTCTCGAATTCCCGGAGCATGGCGGTCTTCAAGCCGGAGAACGAGAAGTCGTCCGAGCCGTCCGCAACCCGTCCCACGGGGAGCGGGAAACGGCTTCCGTCGCCCCGCGCCGCGATCCGGTCCACGACCGGCCCGCCCGGATAGGGGAGGCCCGCCCGGCGCGCGACCTTGTCGAAGGCTTCGCCCGGCGCGTCGTCCCGCGTCCTTGCAATCGGAACGATGCGGCCTTCCTCGACGCGCACGAGCTCCGCGTGGCCTCCGGAGACGACGAGGCCATGGAAGGGATACTCGATCGGGCGGGCGGGATTTCCGTCCGCTCGGAGCTGCGCCGAGAAGAGGTGCCCTTCGAGGTGGTTGACGCCGACCAGAGGAACGCCCCGGGCAAAGGCGAGAGCCTTTCCCGCGGAGAGCCCCACGAGCAGCGCTCCGATGAGCCCCGGCCCCGCCGTCGGCGCAATGAGGTCGATGTCGGAAACTGCTATGCCGGCCCGCCCGAGGGCCTCCTCGAACGCGACGGGCAGGTTCTCCAGGTGAGCGCGCGCCGCGAGCTCGGGCACGACGCCTCCGTAAAGCGCGTGCGCCTCCATCTGCGTCGCGATGATGTTTGCCAGGATCCTCCCGTCTCCGTCCACGACGGCCACGGACGTCTCGTCGCACGAGGTCTCGATGCCGAGGACGTTCAAGACGGGAGGACCGGAAATCCTTCCCTGCGCGCCGCGTCCCGGAGCCTGTCGTCCAGACAGACGAACGGGAGCAACTCGGGCCTCTCCTCGCACGCGATCAGGGCCGCCGCAAGCTGCAGCGCGTCGCCAGCGCGGATCGGATGCGTACTGAGTAGCCTCAGGGCTCGCGAGCGCACGAGCTCGATCGCGCCGACCTCCTCCCACCGTTCGGAGAGCACGCTCCATGCGGAGCGGACGGCCTTTTCCTGATCGGCCGGAAGCCCCTCGCGCGCGCGTCGGGCGAGGGCGGATGCGATCTCGACCGGCGTAAGGCACCAGACAAGCTGATCCGGGTCCTCGTCGCGCAAGGCGCGAAGAGCGGCGGTCGAATTGTCCTTGATGAGAACCGACACGATCGCGGAGGTGTCCCAGTATTTCATCGTCCGGACCGGCGCTCCTCCAGGAGCGCCTCGAGCACGCTGAACTTCGGATCGATCTTGATGGGCGGGGGCAACGGCGAGCGGTCGCGAAGCCTGGGCGGAGTCAGGACGCCGCGGCGCTCCGCTTCCCGGACCCATCCCGGCATCGTCTCGTCCGCCGGCGGGATCGGCTCGATGCGGGCGATCGGGATGTCGCGGTCGAAAACGATCACCGTCTCTCCCTTGCGCACCCGCGCGAGGTATTCCGAGAGACCGTCGCGCAGCTCCGATATTCTGGCGTTCCTCACAACGCCATTATAGCCAGAAATGGAAATTGTGAATTGCGAATTGTGAATACCGCAGACCACCAATAATTCGCAATTCACAATTCACAATTCACAATTTGCTTCTCAAGGCCGATGCGACGGCTTGCGCAAGGCTCTCGAGATAGGGAGGCCGGCAAATTCCCCTATCCGTCACGATGGCGGTGATGTAGCGGGCCGGCGTGACATCGAAGGCGGCATACCGCGCACGGACGCCCTCCGGCGCGATGGACTGACCGCCGAACGAAAGGACTTCGCCGGAGCTGCGCTCCTCGATCGGGATCGCGGAGGCGTCGGGGCAATCGAGGTCGATCGTCGTCGTCGGGGCGGCGACGTAGAAAGGGACGCCATTCTCCTTCGCCAGGACCGCGAGTGAATAGGTCCCGATCTTGTTCGCCGTGTCGCCATTGGCCGCGACGCGGTCGGCGCCGACGACGACGGCCCGGACCTCGCCGCGGGAGAGGAAATGCCCGCCCATGCTGTCGGTGATGATCTCGACGGGGATGTGATCCCTCGCGAGCTCCCAGGCGGTCAGGCGCGCGCCCTGGAGAAACGGCCTCGTCTCGCAGGCCAGGACCCGAATGGCTTTTCCCGCTTCGACGGCGCCGCGGATGACTCCGAGCGCGGTGCCATAGCCCGCGGTCGCGAGCGCGCCGGCGTTGCAGTGCGTCATCACGAGGCTGTCCGCCGAGAGCAGCTCCGCTCCATAACGGCCGATGCGCCGGCAGGCCTCGATGTCTTCGCTGGCGATCGCGTCCGCTTCGGCGAGGAGGGCCCTCTCGATCTCGTGGGGCGGGAAAGCCGCGACGTCCTGGAAGCGCCGGGCCATTCGGTCCAGGGCGGCGAAGAGATTGACGGCGGTCGGCCGGGTGGCCGCGAGGAGATGTCTGGCTGTCTCGAATCGCTCGGCGGGCGGCGTGGTCGCGCCGCTGCGCATCGAGAAGGCGGCGCCGTACGCCGCGGCGACACCGATCGCGGGAGCGCCCCGCACGGCCATGTCCCGGATGGCGATCGCGACCTCCGGGCCTTTCGACAGTGTCAGCCAGACCTCGCGCGCCGGCAGGAGACGCTGGTCGAGGAGCCGCAGCGCATCTCCGTCGCGGTAGAGCGGTCGGAACACGTCGCTCAAGAGGCCTTTCCCGCCTTCTGTTCCCGGTTCCAAAGTCCGAACCGAGAACGTGTGGCTACTTTAGACATTGTCGTTGGCTACCTTGGACCTTGGACCTTGGACCTTGGACCTTGGACCTTTGACCTTGGACCTTGGACGTTGGACCAATCGTTCGACATGCGTCAGCGGGTTTCCTGGACGACCAGCCCGACCCCGCCGCCCCGAGGGTCGGCGACCGCGGTCAGGGAGCCATCCGGCCGCCGCGCGATCGCGTGGACGCGCCCGATCGGATCGTTCTTCGGCTCGCGCTCGGCGACCGCGTGACCGAGCTTCTGCAGCGCCGCGATCCAGGCCGGATCGAAACGGCCCCGCTCGAGCTGGATGGCGTCGGGAAAATCCTGCTGGTGAAAGCGCGGCGCCGCGATCGCCTCCGCGAGCGATTCTCCGCGCAGCAGGATCCCGAGGAGCACCTGGAAATTGGTCGTCGGGATCGTCGAGCCGCCCGGCGTCCCCCAGACGAACGCGTTCCTGCCGCCGATGACGGCGATCGAAGGGCACATCGCCGAGAGCATGCGCTTGCCGGGCGCGACCTCGTTCGCCTCTCCCTGCACGAGCCCGTAGGTGTTGGGCTGGCCGGGTTTCGTCGCGAAGTCGTCCATCTCGTTGTTCCAGAGAAACCCGAGACCGGGCGCAATCCGCGCGTTGCCGAAGGAGTCATTCAGCGTGGTCGTGACGGACACCGCGCCGCCCGCGGCGTCCATCGCGGAGAAGTGCGTCGTGGACGGCTTCTCGTTCTCCGGCACGCGGAGAGCGCCGCTCGGCGTCGCGCGGAGCGGATCGATGGACGCGGCGACCGTCTTCAACCTCACCGGGTCGGTCAGCAGCTTCTCCCGGACGCGGGGAAAGATCGGATCTCCCAGGTAGCGGTTGCGGTCTCGAAACGCGCGCTTCTCGATCTCGGCCAGGAGGTGCGCCGACGACGCGTCGCGCGTCTTCAACTTCTCCAGCCCGACGTACCCCGCCAGCATCGCCATCTCCGCCAGCACCGGTCCGGATGAGGGCGCGGGAGGAGTCACGATCTCGGCGTGACGGAACTTGAATCGGACGGGGGTGCGGATCCGGGCTTCGTAGCGCGCGAGGTCGCCGCGGGAAATGAGCCCGCCGTCGCGCTCCTGTCCCGCCTCGATCTCGCGGGCGACACGGCCTCGATAGAACCCGTCGTCGCGCCGGTCACGGATGGCTTCCAGGGTCCGGGCGAGGTCTGGTTGCTTCAGGATCGACCCGGCCGGCGGGGGCGCTCCGTTCGGCAGGAAGATGCGCGCCGTTTCCGGATTCTTCGCCAGGCGCTCGCGTTCCTTCGTGATCGAGCGCGCGAGGGCCTCCGAGACGGCGAACCCGCTGCGCGCAAGCCGGACGGCCGGATTGACGACGGTCTTCCAGGGGAGCCGCCCGGCCCGGCGATGAGCCAACGACAGGCCCGCGACCGTGCCCGGAACCCCGGACGCCAGCGCTCCCTCGAGCGAAGACGGAACCACGCCGTGCGCGTCGGGTCGGAGATAGAGGTCCCGCCGGGCGTTTCGCGGCGCGATCTCGCGGAAGTCCACGACGAGGACACGGCCGCGCGGGTCCCGGGAAACCCAGAATCCGCCGCCGCCGACGTTGCCGGCCTCCGGCCATGTCACCGCGAGCGCGAAAGCGACGGCGACGGCCGCATCGGCGGCGTTGCCGCCTTTCTTGAGCATCTCGATGCCGACGCGCGCCGCGGTCTCCTCGGCCGCGGCGACCGCGCCTCCCCGGCCGGTCGTGACCTGGCTCTCGGCGGCAAGGGCCGGCGCCGCGAGAAGAAGAGTCAGGAGGCCCGCGAAGATCCGCTGCATTCCTGCTAATTCTATGTTCAGCCCCGTGACCCACTGTCGCCTGTCCACTCCCGGCGGTCGACTTTCCATTAAGATTCTCCCGCGATGAAATCCCTGCGGGATCTCGAGCTCCACGGCCGGCGGCTCTTCCTCCGCGTGGACTTCAACGTGCCGCTGTCCGAGGGTCGTGTCACCGACCGGACGCGCATCGAAGAGACCCTGCCGACGGTCCGGCTCGCCATGGAGGCCGGCGCGAGGGTGATCTGCGCGTCCCACCTCGGGAAACCGAAGGGGAAAGTCAGGCCCGAGCTGTCGCTCGCTCCCGTCGCGGCCGCGTTCGCGGAGGCTCTCGGGCGCCCGGTCCGGTTTGTCGAAGAGTGCGTCGGAGCCGAAGTCGAGAAAGTGGCCGGGAAGCTCCTGCCGGGAGAAGTCCTGCTGCTCGAGAACCTGCGGTTCCATGCCGGAGAGGAGTCGAACGATCCCGAATTCGCGCGGGGCCTCGCCCGTCTCGCCGAGGTGTATGTGGACGACGCCTTCGGGGCGGCGCACCGCGCGCACGCTTCCGTCGTCGGCGTGCCCGCGCTCCTGCCGGAGAAGGCAGCCGGGCTGCTGCTCGAGAGGGAGATCCGGGGCCTGTCGCGGCTGCTCGACCCGGAGCGCCCGTTCGCGGCGATTCTCGGGGGCGCCAAGATCTCCGGCAAGATCGACGCGCTGCAGGCTCTCGCGCGGCGCGCCGACGCTCTGCTCGTGGGCGGCGGAATGGCGAACCACTTCGTGCGCGCGATCGGGCTCCCGGTCGGCCGGTCGCTCCTCGAAGAAGACAAGGTCGCCGTCGCCAGAGAAATCCTGGATCTCTGCAAGAAGGAAGGCAAGACGATCGCGCTTCCGTCCGACTTCGTGGTGGCCCGCTCCGTAGACGACGCCGAGGGTGCGCGCACGGTCGGGATCTCGAAGATTCCCGATGACCTGATGACGGTCGACGTCGGCCAGAAGACCCTCGAACAGTTCGAGCGCCTGCTCGAGCCGGCCAGGACCATCTTCTGGAACGGACCGATGGGCGTCTTCGAGCACCCCCCGTTCGACCGCGGCACGAAGGCTCTCGCGATGCTCCTCGCCGAATCCGAAGCCGTTACGGTCGTTGGAGGAGGCGAAAGCGTGGCCGCAGTCAACCAGGCCGGAGTCGCCGGGAAGTTCACGCACGTTTCGACGGGGGGTGGAGCCTCCCTCGAGTTCATCACCGCCGGCACTCTTCCGGGCATCGAGGCGCTCGAGAAATGAGTCGAGAGTCGAGAGTCGAGAGTCGAGAGTACCGGGAAGCAAACGCTCGGAGCATTCTCAACTCTCAACTCTCAACTCACAACTCACAACTCTCACGATGAATCTCTTCGTCGCCAACTGGAAAATGAACAAGACACGCGCGGAAGCGCGTGCCTACGCGCGTGAACTCGGTGAGTTGATCGGCGGCCGCGATCCCGGCGTCGAGCTCGTGATCGCGCCGCCGTTCACGTCTCTGGAAGAATCGAAGGACTCCCGGGGGCGATGGTCGCTCGCGGCACAGGACGTGGCGAGCGAGAGCGAGGGCGCATACACGGGTGAAGTGTCGGCCCGGATGATCGCCGATGCCGGCTGCCGCTACGTGATCGTCGGGCACTCCGAACGGCGGCGTCTCTTCGGGGAGACGGGCCCTGTACTCGCGCGCAAGCTCGAGCGCGTCCGCGAAGCGGGACTGACGCCGATCTATTGCCTCGGCGAGACAGAGGAGGAGCGTGAGGAGGGCCTGACGGCGGCGACACTCGCCGCGCAGGTCGAGACGCTGGCCGAGGACCCGCCCGAGGAGCCGCTCGTCGTGGCCTACGAGCCGGTGTGGGCCATCGGCACCGGCAAGGCTGCCACGGCCGGGGATGCCGGGTCGGCCCGCCTCCAACTCGCGGAGCTCCTTTCCGGCCGACGGAACGTCCGCATCCTCTACGGCGGCTCCGTCACCTCCGAAAACGCCCGTCTCCTCCTGGAGGCCTGTTACGTGGACGGCTTCCTCATCGGCGGCGCGAGCCTCGTGGCTTCGACGTTCGCCCGGATCGCCGGACTCGTGTGACGGTCCCCGCCCCATCTCCGCGTCCCCGCGTCCCCGCGTCTCCGTGTCTCCGCGTCTACCCCCTCCCCTGCCTTGACGACGCCAGGGCGCACGCGTACACTGCTGCGCCTTTCGAGGAGGCCCGGTGCAAATCGCCTACGTCGCTCTGATCGTGCTTTACATCTTCATCTGCTTCTTCCTGATCCTGGTGGTCCTGGTCCAGCAGGGCAAGGGGGCGGACATCGCCGGAGCCTTTGGTGGCGGAGGCACCCAGACCGCGTTCGGCGCGCGTGGAGCGACGACGCTCCTGCACAAGCTGACGACCGGCGCGTTCATCGGGTTTATCGTGCTGTCGCTGGTCCTGACAGTCCTGCAGGCGCGGTCGAGGCCCTCCGTCGTCCGCGGCGTTTCGCAGAAGGTCAATGCGGAGGGAGTGTTCCCGCCCAAGCCCGGCGTCGCGGGTCAGCCCGCGGCCGGTCAGCCCCCTGCCGGTCAGCCTCCGGCCGCCGCCGCGCCGAAGCCGGCTCCCGCGGCTCCGGCCCCGAAAAAGTGACGCTCATGCCGTCGTGGTGGAATTGGTAGACACGTACGTTTGAGGGGCGTATGGGGTAACCCATGCCGGTTCGAGTCCGGCCGACGGCACCATTTTCCCTTCGAGTCGCGGTTAATCCTTCACCTCGATCTCTCCTGTCTGTTCTCGCGAGGCGGATCTCGCTGACGGGGAGACGGGGAGAAACAGTCCGCTATCTCCCAGTCTCCCAGTCGCCCCGTCCCCCCGTCTTCAGCTGATCGCCCTTGTCCTCTCTGTAAACTCGAAGGTCACTCGAAGCGTCTGACAGCTATCAAGGAGGTACCGTCATGGCTCGCCGAATCATCGCCGGCGTCTTCGGGATCGTGCTCTTCGTTGCCGCTCCTGTTGTTCGGGCGGCGTATTCTCCGGCGACGACAAGCGGATGGTTCATCGTCGCGGGCCGTGTCCCGGGGTTCGGTGGCGCGCAGTTCCGTACGGACGTCTGGCTGTTCAACCCGGACAGCCAGAACACTGCTGTCGTGACTCTCATCTTTCATGCGCAGGTCTCGAGCGGAGGCGGCGCGGCCGCTCCGATTTCCTCGGCGCCGATCACGCTCTCGCCGCGGGAAACGAAGTACCTGGCGGACGTGCTCCTCGCGACGGTGGCCGCCGACAACCAGGTCGGGGCGCTCGAGTGGTTCGCGAACATCCCGGTCATGGGAGGAATGCGCAGCTACACGGCCCCGGTCGGGGCCGGCGGGACCTTCGGCGCGTTCCAGCCGGGCATCCCGACGGCGGAAGCCATGACGGCCAAGCAGAGCCCTTCGGATTCCTCCAACGTGCTGCAGATGTTCGGCACCAACTCGGGGGACGCCAATTATAGGACGCAGGTGGACGTGACCAATACCGCCACGGTCTCGGTTCCGATCGAGGTCCGGGTGATCGACCCTGTCACGGCGACCATCTATGGGGGCACACAGAGCTTCACGATCGCGCCGAAGTCTCTCCTGCGCGTCGGGCGGATCATCGAGACGGTCGGCGCGCCACTCGTCGATGGACTGCGGGTCACCGTCGCGATCAAGGAGGGCGCGACCATCCCCTCCGGCGGCATCCTCGCGGTCGCTTCGACACTCGACAACCGCAGCCAGGACCAGTACGCCTTCGTCGGAGTGCGCCAGAGCGGCACCGTCGTGCCAGCCGAGATGCTGCCGGTGGACGAGGTGCCCTGAGAGTTATCAGTTATCAGTGATCAGTGATCAGTTTCGGAAAACTGAGAACTGAAAACTGAGAACTGAAAACTGCTTCGTCAGGGTACGGGGTCGTCGCCGCCCTTCACGAACGGATTGCAACGGACGATCCTCGAAGCGGTGAGAACCGCCCCTTTCGGCAGCCCGTAGCGGCGGATCGCTTCGCGGCCGTAGGCCGAGCAGGTTGGATGGAAGCGGCAGTGGATCAGGCCCGTGCGTTCGAGGGCGTGGGACAGCGTCGCCCGGTAGCCGTCGATGGCGCAGATCGCCAGGCGCGCGCCGATCTGGTCTCCCGGCGGCTTGACGCAGTCCCCGATCGCCAGTCCCGCGAGAGCCGCCAGGAGCATCGGCGCGAGACCTCCGCGCCGTTCAGCCCGCATAATTCACGAACGACTCCGGCCGTCCCGCGGATCCCGGGGGTTTCAGGGGGCGCCACGCGCCCCCTGCGCAGGACTGCCCGCCGGATACTTCGTCAGGCCTCCTCTGCGATGGCAGAGTCTGGCGGAGGACCTTCTGGTCCCCCGTGCCTCCGCGGACGGTCGCCGTCGTCGGTCTTCCTCGTCCCGACGGAAAATCTCTCGCGGGAACAAGGTGGATCTCGGCCTCAAACCGTCCGATTGTAACAGGGCAGTCATTTCGCGACCGCATGCGTGTGTTTCGGCCGGGTGTCCGTGAATTATCCGGGCTACTAGAAGCGGTCGGCATACCTCGAAATAACCGGCACGATCAGCCTGTGGCCATCCAGGGCCTTGACGATCGCCAGGATCGCGATGATCGTGTAGACGACGAGCACGACGAGCATCACGATCCCGTAGAGGCACGACAGTGGAGGGACAAGGACTCCAATGACGGTCGCGGCGATGCCGCAGACAACGACGGCGGCAAAGAGCAGCAGCCCGTTGATCGCGTGCCACCGGACGCCGCTGTACCGCTTTCCCGCGAGCAACGGAATGAACCCCAGGAAAGCCAGGTAGCAGAGAACCAGCATCCATGAGGGTTGCGCGCGGCTTTCCGACATCAAAGCGACCTCGGTGCAGGATATCCCGGGACCGTAAAACGTAAAACGGAAAACGTAAAGCGTAAAACGTAGCCCCGGCAGCCTCGTTTAACGTTTAACGTTTTACGTTTAACGAGTCTTGAGGCGGATGGAACCGTTGACGGTCTCGCAGTGGAGAGATTCCGAGCCGCCGTTGTAGGACCCGCGGGCTTCCTTGGGGCCGTGTTTGCCTTCAACGGCCAGCTCGAAGTCCCCTTCGATCCGTCCATTGACGGTCTGCAGGTCGTAACGCACCGAGGATTTCCGGTCGAAGGCTACTTCCACCGAGCCGTTGACCGTCTCGAGCTCGGACTTCTTCAGGGATCCTCGAAACGCGATCCGAAGACCCCCGTTGACCGTGGTTGCATGCACCGGACCCCCGCATCCGGTCAGCTCGATCGAGCCGTTGACGACATCGCAGGAGAGAGCGCTGTCAAAATTGCTCGCCTGGACCTGACCATTCGTCGTTTCCAAGCGGGCGGCGGTCCCGGCGGGGAACCAGAGGTCGTAGTCCACTTTCGCGTTGTGCCACCCGAAGTCGAGGAAGCCGAAGAGCTTGTGGCGGCGCGGGTTGACTGTCTCCAGGCGGATCTCGTCGCCGACCTTCCGCACCCGGATTTCCGTCAGGCGAAGAGTTTCTTCGCTCTGGCTGCCCCTGGCCGTCTTGACGGCCCGGACCTTGAAGTACGGGCGATCCCAGGCGGTGGCCTCGATCCGGCCATTGACGTTCTGGACGGAGATACGCGAAACCCCTTCCATCGAAAAGGCTTTTTCGAACACGTCGTCCTGCCCGGCCGGCAGGAGCCCGGCCGGAAGGAGCAGCAGGAGACCCAGGATGAGCTTGCGCATGACCTCTCGTGATTCTCTAACGGATTGGGGCCGGAAAGGTTCTTGGAAGGAGAAAGAGTCTAGAGTCTGGGGTTTAGGGTTGATGGTCGAAGGTCGAAGGTTCCCGGGGGGTGCTTGCCAGGCTCTGATTACGATTCATCGATCAACGAAGGGCCCTTGCTGGCGGACTGTCACCTCCATTTTGAGGGGTCCCTTCCCCGGGAATTCCTCGAGAGGCTGGCGGGGCGGGCGGAGCATCCGTTCCGGGACTTCGAGGTGTTCGAGGAGCGCCGCCGCGGGGTGCGCGATGCCGCCGATTTCCTTCTCCTGTTCGCGGACGTCTGCCGCCTCTTCCGCAGCGCCGAAGACTACGTTGAAGCCGCACGGGCGATCGGCGAATCGCTCGCACGGGAGGGAGTCGCATACGCCGAGATCTACGTGTCGCCGGAAATCTTCTCCCGCATGCGCCTGGATCCGCGGGCGTGCCTCGCCGCGGTGGACGAGTCGTTCCGGGCGCGGCCGGGCGGCTGCGATTGCCGGATCCTGCTTGACGCCGTGCGCCATTGGGGCCCTGAATCGGCCGAGAGGGTGCTCGACCTCCACGAGAAAACCCTGTTCGGATCCGTCGTCGGGTTCGGGATGGGGGGCGATGAGGCGTCCGTGCCGGCCGCGGCGTTCTCGGGCGTTTATGCCCGCGCCCGCGCGCTCGGCTTGAAGACTTCCGTGCACGCCGGCGAATGGGCCGGACCGGATTCCCTCGCAGCGGCGCTCGACGCTCTTCGCCCGGACCGCGTGGACCACGGAATCGCCGCGGCGGCGGATCCGCGGCTCTCCGAACGGCTGGCCGACGAGAGGACGACACTCTGCGTGGCGCCGTCGGGCAACGTCGCGACGGGAGCGGTGAAAAGTTTCGAGGACCACCCGTTGCGGCGCCTCATGGAGTCGGGCGTTCGCGTGGCGCTCTCGGCGGACGATCCGCTTCTCTTCGCGACGACGACCGCCAACGAGTACCGGGTCGCCCGGGAGCGCCTGGGTCTGGGAGACCAGGAGCTCCGCCGCCTGGCGGAGAATTCCTGGCGCGCCGCGTTTTGCTCGAAGGCGGAGCGCGAAACGGGGGTGGCTGCTCTCGACGGGTGGCGGATGAGAGAAGTTCAGAGTTGAGGGTTCAGGATAAGAGTCGATAGTTGATAGTCGATAGTCAGTAGTCGGAGGCCCGGACAACTATCAACTATCGACTATGGACTATCGACTTCTTCTCCCGGTCTCTGGACTCGCGACTCGCAACTCAGTCGCGGTGGACGACCTCGTACCGGAGCCGGGCCTCCTCGAGGGCCGCGAGCAGCTCCGGCAGGCGCGACGGGAACACTTCGAGCCGCAGGACCGGCCCGGCCTCGAAGCTTTCTCCGGCGAGGACGACGCCGGGAGGGCGCACGAGCTTGCGCGCCGCGCCGAGCCGCTCGTAGGGACACGTCACGATGACGACGGACGTCTCGTGGAGCGTCTTCGTGCCCGCGGCGGCGATCGCCTGGCCGGCGGCCTCCCGGTAGGCGCGCGCGAGGCCACCCGTACCGAGTTTCGTCCCGCCGAAGTAGCGCACGACCGCGACAGCCACATCGCCGACACCGGCCGATTCGATGGCCGCCGCGATCGGCTTTCCCGCCGTCCCGGAAGGCTCGCCGGCGTCCGAGAAGCGCGCGACCGCGGAATCGCCCGACCCGATCTTCCAGGCAAAGGCCACGTGCGTCGCGTCGTGGTACTGCTTCTTCAGCCGCGCGACCTCCCCGGCAGCCTGTTCCGCGTCGGAAGCCGGAAAGGCAAACGCGAGGAATCGGGAGGCGCGTTCGCGGATTTCCGCGCGGCCCTCGTGGGCTGGTACGGTGCGCTCGTCCATGGGAGTAGGTCGTAAAACGTAAAACGTAAAACGTAAAACGTGGATTGGATTGCCTCGTTTAACGTTTCACGTTTACCGTTTAACGGCTCCCGAGGGTTTCTTCATAGAGCTTCCGATAGCGCGCCAGGGCTTTGTCCGTAGGGAATTCCTCCACGGCCCGCCGCCGTGCTTCACGCGAGAAGGCCGCGAGCTTCTGGGGATCGCGCAGCAGCGAGAGGGCCTCCCGGGCCATGCCGTCCACGTCGCCGACGGGACGGAGATAGCCGCTCTTGCCGTCCTCGACGACCTCGGGAAGTCCGCCGACCGACGTGCCGATGACCGGCACTCCGCAGGCCATCGCTTCGAGGGCGGCGAGCCCGAAGGATTCTGCGTCCGAGGGGAGCAGGAAGAGCCTGCCCACGGGCAGGATCGTTTCGATCGAGGGCACGTTGCCGAGGAAGATCGTGCGGTCTTCGAACCCGCCTTCCACGGCGAGCCGCTCCGCGAGTGAGCGGTCGGGCCCGTCGCCGATCAGCAGCAGCCGGGCCGGGATCTCCCGGCGGACGCGATCGAAGACCCCGAGCACATCCGCGATGCGCTTGACCGGCCGGAAGTTCGATACGTGCACGAGGATGCTCTCCTCCTCGCCGCACAGCGAGCGCGCGTACGAAGAGGCTGCTCCCGGACGGAAGAGGTTGCTGTCAACGAAGTTCGAGATCACCTCGACCCTGCGGCGCACGCCGAACTCCCGCTCCGTCACGTCACGCAAATAACGCGAGACGGCCGTGACCGCGTCGCTCTGCTCGATGCCGTACCGCGTGATCGGCAGATAGGAGCGGTCCTGACCGACGATCGTGATGTCGGTCCCATGGAGAGTCGTCAGGACCTTCAGGCGCACGCCATCGGCGGCGCTCATCTCGCGGGCCAGGATGGCGGAGATGGCGTGCGGGAGCGCGTAGTGCACGTGCAGCAGGTCGAGCTTCGCGTGCGCGGCCACCTCGGCCATCTTCGTCGCGAGCGCCAGCGTGTACGGCGGCGAGACGAAGAGCGGGTAGCTCGGCGCGACCACCTCATGGAAGAAGACGCGCGGCCGGGGAAGCCCCAGGCGCGACGGCAGAGCGTACGAGATGAAATGCACCTCGTCGCCCCGCTCGGCGAGCGCGATTCCGAGCTCCGTCGCCACGACGCCGCTCCCCCCGAAGGTCGGGTAGCACGTGATGCCGATCCTCACGCTCGCCTCCGGCTCGCGAGTTGAGAGTTGAGAGTTGTGAGTTGTGAGTTACGAAGGTCTCGGGTGGCCTCTCTCAACCCTGAACTCTCAACTCTCAACGTCATCAAAACCCGGCCTCGAAGCCTTCAAAGGCGCTCACGAGATCGTCGATCCTGGGAGGGCGCATCGAGACGAAACCTTCTCCGAACTCGGCGCCGATCAAGAAACCGAAGTGTCGGGCGCGGGCTTCGACCATCTTCAGGAAAGTCTCCTGCGAGAGGACCGTTTCGGGCTCCTTCGAGGCGGGGTCGTGGAACTGGCTCGAAAAGGAGAGGATGGCCGCCCGTCGCTTTTCCATTGCGGGCGTGATGTCCACGACGAAATCAGGCGGGTGCAGATACGCCCCCGAGAAGTAGATCGCCTGCTGCGGGCGATGGGCGGGGCGCGCTGTCTCGATCTTGCGCAGTCCGGCGTAGAAAGCCGCGTCGGTGACGAGGCGGCCCGCCCTTGCATGGTCGGGGTGCCGGTCTTCGGGATACATCGTCAGGATGAGACGGGGTTTCTCCCGGCGGATCAGGTCGATCAGGACGAGCTCCTGCTCGCGCCCGGCTGCGAGGCCGCCGTCTCCGAAGTCGAGCGTCTCACGGAAGGACGCTCCGAGGATCTCGGCCGAACGCCGCGCTTCCTTCTCCCGGATCGCCGCGTCTCCGCGAGTCCCCATTTCCCCGCGCGTCAAATCGACGATCCCGAAGCGGCGGCCGTGCGCCGCGAGTTGCACGAGCGTGCCGGCGCAGCCAAGCTCGATGTCGTCCGCGTGCGGGGCGATCGCCAGGACGTCAACCGACATGAGCCTCTTCCGTCTCCGCGGGCCGGTCGGCGCCCATGGCGACGATGGCGGCGCCTTCGAGCGAGCCCACGGCCGCCTCGCGGATCGCCGCCAGGGCCTCCCGGCCGTAGGCGAGCATCGGCACGAGCGGCGGATACAGCCGCTCGGCGGGAACGCCTTTCGGCAGAAGCATCGTTTCCAGCTTCCGGCGCCTCTTCGAGGCGGTCTCGTCTTTGCGATCGGCCGCCTTCCGGATCCGCTCCGCGAGCTGCTCGATCTGGTAGGCGACCTTGCGGCTCGCCGTCTCGAGCGCCCCGGAGAGCGTCTGGTCGATCTCTCGGAGGCGGGGCTCGAGCGAGGCGAGCCTGCCTTCGATCTCGGAGGCGGCGCGCGACAGCTCCTGGACTTGCGGGATCGGCGGCACCTGCGAAGGCGGCACGGGCTGCAGGAGAGACTCGGGCTCGATCTCGAGCGCCTCCGCGGCGCGCCGCTCGGGCGGGCCGATGAGGACGAGGTGGGAGCGCGGCAGGAGAACGGGAGGGGTGAGATCGAAGAGCGGGAAGAGCCCGAGGGCCTGCGCGTGGTACGCGATCTCCGAGGCTCCGAGCACGCTCGCCGCGGTGGGAAGGAGAAACGACTTGAAGACGGGGCGGGACAGGACGTCGGTCGAGATGCGCAGGGAGCCCTGCGGGATCGCTGCAGCCGTTTCGCCGGGATCCTCGACCCGGCGCCGCTCTCCGTTCACGATCGAGAAGAACGGGAAGACCTCGGGCCGGAAGGCGACCGTGACGGTCTTGCCCGCGCGCTCCAGCCGCTCGGTCGCGGCGCGGAGCGTCTCCCGGACCTGTTTCTCGCTCCCGGCGGCCTGCAGGAAGAACTCCGCGGCCGGCCGGCGGAGCGCCTCGCTCAAGGGATCGAGGACGAGCAGGGGCTCGTCTCCCACGAGGTCGAAGAGCGTCTCGATGAAGGCCTCGCCGTAGGTGACCCCGGGCGCGTAGCGGCGGGCGAAGGCCTCGACAACCTCTTCTCCTTCGGGGCCTCGCGCGTCGGGGCGAAAGGCCTCGAGGACCTCGCGCACTTTCTCCGGCAGCGGGATGCCGCCGACCGGCCGGCGGTTGGCCCGGTCCGCTCCTTCCAGAATCAGGACCTGGGGCTCCTCCTTGTCGGGCCGCGCCGTGCGGGCGATCTCCTCGAGGTCGTGGTCGTCGGTCAATGCCCAGAAGACGGGGACGGCGGGCACTCCCGCGCCGGAGAGCTGCCGCGCCGCGCGGATGGCGTCGAATGCCTTGGTGATTGTGAAGAAAGGCCCGGTGAAGAGGCCCACCTGGTGGCCGGCCACGACGGCGACGGCGCGCCCCGCGGCCAGGTCCTCGGCCATCGCGCGCGCCCCCGCGACGCGCGAGCGAAACGCCTCCGCCGGGATCCGCGCGGGCCTGCCGAGGAGCTCTCTTCCGCGCGCCGCGGCGGCCCCGATCGACGGCGGGTCGGGATAGAACTCGGGAAGGCCGCGGAGGAACTCGAAGAAGAGGGGGGAGAGGCCGGGGTAGCGGTCGAAGGGGATCGTGCCGGTCAACACGGCTTCCTCGCGAGCACGATCAGGCGCGGCGAGTCGCCGCCGGCGGGGCCGCCCTCGAAGTCTCCCCACGTCGCTTCCACCGCGAGCCCGGCTCCACGAAACACGGCGGTCAGCTCGTCGGCCGTGTAGGCGCGCACGCTCTCGCGGAACATCTCGGTCGAGCCGCCGCGGCGCACCTCGATCTCCTTCTCGACGCGCCGCGTCTCCGGGTTCCATCCGCGGCGGATGTGGTACTCGCGCTCTCCGGTCGAACGGCTCTCCTCGCGCACGAGACGCGCGATCACGTGGTCACGTCCGAACGTATCGCAGAGGAACCGTCCGCCGGGCGCCAGAACGCGCTCGATCTCGGTGACGACCGCCACGTTGTCCATCTCGCGCAGAAAATACCCGAAGCTCGTGAAAAAGTTCACGACCGAGCGAAACGCGTTGCTCGAGAAGGGGAGGGCGCGCATGTCCCCGCGGACGAGGCGGAGACTCTCGCCCCGCGCCCGCGCCAGTTCCAGGAGCGGCGCGGAGTAGTCGAGGCCGACCGGGGAGTAGCCCTTTTCGGCGAAGCGCAGCGAATGCCGGCCCGATCCGCAGCAGAGGTCGAGCAGCGGCATCGGCTCCGGATCGAGGCGGGCAAGCGCGAAGGCGACTTCCCGCCGCGCCGACGCGAGGTCGCGGAGCGGATACAACTCCAGATATTCCTCGCCGAACCACGATTCCCACCATGTCATCCGCCGCGATTATGGCAGGCCGATCCATTCTTCGGCAGCCTGCTAGAGTTCTCACGGTGAGCGTAACGGCCTTCTCCTTTCCGAATGACGAGGGTCTCCCGGTCCGGGGAGACGTTGCCCCTCCCGAGCGGGTCGGTGGGCCGGTTGTTGTATGCGTCCACGGCTTCAAGGGATTCAAGGACTGGGGCTTCTGGCCCGAGACCTCCACTCGCCTCTCAAAGGCGGGCTACGGGGTCGTGCGTTTCAACTTCGCGCACTCGGGCATCGGCCCGGACCTCCAGACGTTCTCCGAGCCGGGGCTCTTCGAGACGGGCACCTACACACGGGAAGCCGAGGATCTGCGGGAAGTCCTCTCGCGTCTGGCCGCGAGGCGCCTGCCGGGAGCGGAAAGCATGGACCTTTCCCGCGTGGGACTGCTCGCCCACAGCCGCGGCGCCGTTTCGGTGCTCGCCGTCGCGGCGTCGGGCGAGTTTCCCGTGCGCTCCGTCGCGCTCTGGAACCCCGTCTCTTCCGTCACCTGGTGGGACGAGGAAGTGCGGGAACGATGGCGAGAGGCCGGCTTCCGAGAGATCGTCAACACGCGGACCGGACAGGTGTTCCGCGTGAAGACGGCGCTCCTCGACGACGCCGAGGGCAACCGCGAGCGTCTCGATCCCGTCGTGAACGCCGAGAGCCTACGGGTTCCGCTTCTTTCCGTCGTCGCCCTCGCGGACGAGTCGGTCGCTCCTGCCTCGGGCCGCCGCCTCGCGTCCGCCGCGGGGCAGTTCGGCTCTCTGCACGAGGTCGCCGGAACCGGCCACACCTTCGGCGCGGCGCACCCGTTTGCGGGCTCGACCCCCGCGCTCGAGGAAGCGATCCTCGCCACTCGAGAGCACTTCGACCGGACCCTGTCCGGAGCGTCCTCGTGAGAAGAAAGCGTCTCGCCGCGCTCCTCTCCGTGTTCGCGGCGGCGCTCTTCTCCGGCTTCTGCGGGGGGATCAAGACGGTCTCGAGGGACGGCTACCGGGCGCTCCTCATTTTCTCCTCGGGGGAGCGGTATCAGATCGCCGTCGCCGGCGAGAAGAGTCGCGTTGAAGGAGATTTCGACGGCTCGAAGCTCGTGAAGATCTTCCGGCCCGACCTCGCGAAGATCTGGCAGTATCGTCCCGCGACACGGCGCGTTCTCGAAGAGACGTGGTCGCCCTCCGACGAGCTCGTACCCGGCTATCCGCTCGAGCCGCGTTTTGATCAAGCGGCATACGCGCAGCGATTCGGGGGCGAGATCCGCCAGATCGGCGACGGCGTGCACGGAATCCACCCCTGCGACCGATACCTGTTGAGCCTCCCCTCGGGGGACCACGTGACGATCTCCGCCGCGAGGGACCTCGAGCGATTACCCGTACGCGTCGAGCATGAAAAGAGGGATACCACGAACCAGTGGCAATCGGTCTCGGACACGCAGCTTCTCGATGCGCGAATCGGGGCGGACGCCGATCTCTTCGAGAAGCCGAAAGGCTACGCGCCGGTCAAGTCCTATTCGGAGCTGGCAAAGTAGTTTTCAGTTCTCAGTTTTCAGTTCTCGGTTCAGGAAGGGCGGGAGGGGTTTTCGGACTGAAAACTGACGGCTGACAACTGAGAACTGCTGAACGGCGCGAAGTCCCGGAAGAGGATGTGGTCGTAGAAATAGTGCACGAGCAGGAAGGACAGGACGACGACGTAGTAGCTGCGGTCCTGCGGCAGACCGAGCCCCTTCCAGAGAAGCAGGTAGACGGCCCCGGAAAGCACCGTGGCGCCGACCATGGCGGCGTAGAAGGCGCGCGTGTGGGTGGTGCCGGAGATGCTCCGCACGAAATTGCTCCCGATCTCGCCGCGATCGGCCTGGCGCGTCAGGATGAACCAGGTCAGCGCGAGGTACTGAAGCGAATGCCACGTATTGAAGCCCTGGAAGGCGACGTCCAAGTTGTCGAAGAGCGGGATGACGAAGGCGAGCGCTACGGTGGCCGCCATGAAGAGGAGGCGCGGCCAGCTCGCTTCTCCCCGCCGGACCTCGGCCGCGGTGCGGAAGACGTAATAGAGAAAGAGCGCCGCGAAGCCGGCGGTGAAGGCCCGCGCGACCCACAGGTGCCTCAGGAACTCCGGGAAGAGAAGGGTGCTCGATCCCATCGTGAACTGCCCCGCGACGAACTTGTACATCGCGACCGTGTAGAGCGCTCCGAGAATCACGGCACCGTCGAGAAGGCGGTCGAGGGTCGAGACGCGGGGATTGACCTTGCGCCGATACGTCTCGGAGATGAACTGCGCCTGCTGCGTGACGTGAACCGACGCCCAGAAGAAGAAGCCCGTGAGCAGCAGGAGGAAGGCGTAAAAGGAGCCGATCACGACGAGCGCCGGAATGACCACGAGGGGCGCATAGACCAGCCAGCCGTACTTCTTGCGGAATCGGGGCTCGAGCGCCGTGCGCAGGAAGGTCGAGTACATGTGCGGGCCGCCGACGAGGAGCGTCACGCCGAGGCCGACGATGAGGCTCGCCGTGGCCGCGGAGGCGCCCACCCGCTGCAGAAACCCGTAGGAGACATAGGGGAGAAAGACCAGGACGCCCGAAGCGGTCAGGAAGAGAAGGTCGAACCTCCGGCTTCGAATCCAGGGGCCGGAAGCGGAAGCGTCGGTGCGGGCGGTGGCGCTCTCCGTCGGTGCCATGATGATCTCCAGATTTCAGGTCGTGATGATCTTACGCGTTTCAGGGAGAGAGTTCACGCCCTCCAAACCGGTCCCCCGACGTTAGAATTGCAATTCCGATGCTGAAGTTTGGCGCCGTCCCGGTCGCCCCCCCCCTGATCCTCGCCCCGATGGCGGGGATCACCGACCACGCCTACCGCCTGATGCTGCGCTCGATCGGGGGGGTGGGCCTCGTTACGATGGAGTTCATCTCCTCGGAGGCGATCAGCCGCGGGAATGCCCGGCAGCTGCGAAAGATGGTGTTTTCCGACGAGGAACGCCCGATTTCAATCCAGATCTACGGCTCGGATCCAGAGCGCATGGCGGCCGCGGCCGACATCGTCGAAGAGCTCGGCCCGGACATCTGCGATATCAACATGGGCTGCCCGGCGAACAAGGTCCTGAAGGGGTGCGCCGGGGCCGCCCTGATGGGGGACCCGAATCTCGCGGAGGCGATCGTTCGCAAAGTGAAGAGCCGGCTTTCGATCCCCCTGACGGTGAAGTTCCGGCTTGGCCTGGACGACTCGCGGAAGAACTTCCTGGAGCTCGGCCGCATCTGCGAGGGGGAAGGCGCGGCGGCCGTCGCGATGCACGGCCGGACGGCGCGGCAGATGTACACCGGCCGCGCCGACTGGGACCGGATCGGGGAGCTGAAGGCGGCGCTCTCGATTCCCGTCATCGGCAACGGCGACATCGAGACCGCCGAGGATGCCGTCGCGATGTTCGAAAAGACCGGCTGCGACGCCGTGATGTGCGGCCGCGCCACGATGAAGAACCCCTGGATCTTCCGACAGACGCAGGACCTCCTCTCGGGCCGCCCCCCGCGGGCAGCGACGCTCGAGGAGCGCCGGGACCTGATGCTCGAGCACTTTTCCGGGATCGAGCGGGGGGCCTTCGACCCGCGCGAGGCGCTGCACAAGCTGCGCACCATGACCGGCTGGTACACGCACGGCCTGCCCAACGGGCGCGCCCTGCGCGTCCGGATCTCCCAGCTTTCGACGCCCGCCGATTTCCGCGCGGCGGTCGAAGAGTTCTTCGCCGGCCTTGCGGTCGCCTCGCCGTCCGCCTCCCCTGAGCCCTTCGCCGCAGCTTTCGGCCGCGGCGTTTGCTTCGCGAACGGCGGCCGAGAGATTCTAGCTACCGGAGCCGTTCATCGGCACTTTGAGGAGGCGGACTCGCCGCTGTGACTCCGGGGACTTTCAGGTATCCGTCCCAGCCAACAACTCTCAAATCGGGAATGGAGCGGCCGGCGTTTTCGGTTCGGGGGAGAAGCATGAAACGACTCGCAGGACAGATCGCCGCCGTAGTCCTGGCCGTCCTCCTCCCCGCCGCGCTCCTGGCTCAGAAACAGACCACAGCCACAGACGTGAAGACCCTCGCCGGCAAGTTCTCCCTGGAGGTCACGGCGGAATACCTCGGGATGGCCTCCGGCAAGACGGTCGTCCGCATCCGGCTCTCCTCTCCGGAGCTCTCCAGGGCGCTTTCCACGAAGGGAGTGCGCTTCGTAAGCGGAGAGGTGCGAGGCAGCTTTTCGCGCGGCGACAACATGGTGGAGGCCTTCCGCTACCCGGTCAGCGGCGACATCGACGGGGGAAAGACGTTCACCTGGTCCTTCCTGCGCGCCGTCCCGCCCGGCCCGTACAAGGTCAAGCTCGTCTTCGCGTTGCCGGGGGGCAAGGACGTCGGCGAGGGAACGATCGACGTGTCCGTGCCTGAGCTCGGCGCGGCCTTCCGTCCCGAGATGGCGCCGGCGGAGGCGAGCACGCTGCCCGAAGCGGAAGCGATCGTGATCGCCGATTCGGCCGGAGAACCGCCCGCCCGCCCCGACAGCCCGAAACTGAAGCTCCTGCCCCCGGCGCACGAGGCTCCCGTCGGCCTGCTGCGCCTGGTGGCGGAGGTCGAGCCGCCGATCCAGAAGGTCCAGTTCTACCTCGAAGACCGCCTGATCCTGACGCGGACGCGTCCCCCCTTTTCCGTCGAGATCGACCTCGGCAACGTCCCGCGCCGCCAGACCCTGCGAGCCGTCGGCTACGACGAAAGCGGGCGCGTCATCGACGAGGACGCCTGGGCGATCAACGAAGGGAACGCGCGTGTCGCCGTGCGCGTGCTGCCGCAGCTCGATACGGCGGCGGGCAGAGTGCGCGTCAAGGTGGCCGTCCAGTCGATCGCCGGAGGAACCGCAAAGAAAGTCGAGCTTTTTCTGGATGAAAAAAGAATCGGCTCGTGGCTCGCCCCTCCCTACGAGGCCGTGATTCCGTACGCCGACTATGCCCGCGGCAACTTGCTGCGCGCCACCGCCGTGGGCGAGGACGGCAGGGAAGCCAACGACATCCGCATGCTCCGGGGGCCTTCGGCGACGGTCGAAAGCGTGCGCGTGGATGTCGTGCAGCTTCACGTGTCGGCGCTGGACAAGGACTCGCATTTCGTCAAGGGGCTGGCGAAGGAAGACTTTAAGATCCAGGAGGACGGCCGTCCCCAGACCATGTCGGGATTCGAGGTCGCGGAAAACCTCCCCTTGAACATCGGCCTCGTCATCGACAGCTCCGGCTCGATGGAGAAGGGGATGCCTTTCGTGCGCGAAGCGACGGCGGCCCTTTTCCGCGCCCTGATCCGTCCCAAAGACCAGGGCTTCGTCCTGGAATTCCGCGACCGCCCGAAGTTCCTGCAGGAGCTGACCTCCGACTCGGCCGCCCTCCAGCGCGCCTCTCAGGACCTGCGGGCCCAGGGCGCGACGGCGCTCTACGACGCCGTCATCCTCGGGCTCTACCAGTTCCGCACGCTCCAGGGACGAAAGGCGCTCGTCGTCGTGACCGACGGCGACGACAACCGCTCGCACGTCGAGTACGAGACGCTGCTGCGCTACGCGCGGTCGGCGGGCGCGCCGATCTTCTTCATCGCGGTCAACATCCCGCTGACCGACTTCAAATCGCGCAAGATCATCCATGAGATCGCGAAGGAGTCGGGGGGCGAAGTCTTCTCCATCGGTAGCGCCGCCAAGATCGGCGAGGTCACCCACCGCATCGAAGAGGAGCTTCGCTCGCAGTACATCCTCGCCTTCCGCACCGACTCCCAGAAACCCCCCGGCGAATACCGCGCCGTAACCGTCGCCGTCAACAAACCCGGAATCACCGCGCGCACCATCCGCGGTTACATCCCATAGGAACTCGGAGAGCGCGGCCGGATGCCTATCTGAAGTTGGCCAGGAGGAAGTGTCTTGGTCCGCGCGCGATCAATCGCGCCGGGATGCCGGACCTCTCGAACTCCCGCAGGTCGGCGGGGCGGACGACGGCGACGTAGCGCTTCTCACTCTTCCATTCCGACCAGAACTTTTCGCGGGTCCAGAAGAGGGCGTCGCGGACCTTCGGGTCGTGCTCGAATTGCGGCTCGAGCTCGCCGGTGTAGTCGGCGACGGGGACGGGGGATTTGAGGGCCCACGGGAGGCCCTGGATGTAGGTCTGGTAGCAGACGATGGCCGCGCCGCTGTCTCGCGCGGCGTCGGCCACGGTGGCGGAGAAGTCGTGAAGGGCGGTCGCCGGGGGAATTCGCGGCCAGGCGAGGGCGGCCATGAGGCCGAATCCCGTCCAGCCGGCGGCCAATGAAAAGAGCGCGGCGGCCGTGCTCCTGCGGGAGAGACGCGGCGCGGCCCAGGCTCCGATCAGGAGCACTCCGAAGCCGGCGATCGCGATCGGGGCGAGATGGAAGCCGCGGACCCAGGCCCGGGCGGTCGGATCGACGAGGACCCACGCGGGAAGGAGGGTCGCGAGAAGGGCGGAAGCGCGCCAGGCCGCGGTCCCGGCTGTCGCCGACGGTCGGGCGCCGGCGAGCGCGCGCGCGGCGAGAGCGGCGGCCGCCGGAAACGCGGGGAGCAGATACGGCGGGAGCTTGCTGCGCGAGAGAGAGAAGAAAAGGAACACGACGGCAGACCAGAGAAGGAAGAAGAACGCGTCCGGATCTTCGTCTCGCCAGCGCTGCCAGTCCCGCGTCCGCTTCAATGTTGCGAAGAAGAAGGGGAGCACCGGCAGAAAGCCGGCGAGGAAGACCAGGACGAAGTAGTAGATCGGCCCCGAGCGCTGCGCGACGGGGGTTGCGAACCGCTGGAAGTGCTCGTGGATGAAGAAAAACTGGAGGAAGCCCGGCGTGCGGCGCTCGGCCAGGACGAACCAGGGCGCTGCGGCGAGAAGGAAGACGGGGAGCGCCGGGCCGAAGAGAAGCGAAGAGAGGTAGCGCGCGCGCCGGGTTGAGAGGCACCAGAAGAAGAGGATCGCGCCCGGTAGGACGATGGCGACGAGACCCTTGCTCAGGAAACCGCCGGCGGCGGCGAGCCCGGTCAGCACGGACAGGGCCGCGGAGGGGAGGCGCGCTTGATGCCTCAGGATTGTCGCGCGCGCGAGAAAGAGAGTCGCCGTGAAGAAGAAAGTCAGCGGAGCGTCGGTCAGGACGACACGCGAGAAAACGAAGCCGGAGGGCGACGCGAGATACAGGATCGAGGCCGCGAGGCCCGCCGGCAGTCCCCAGACGCCCGCCGTCCCGAAGAGAAGGACGAGGACCGTGCCGAGTCCGAATACGCGCGTCGGGAGGCGCGCCGCCCACGGCGTCTCGCCGAAGAGGCGCAGCGACGCGGCGTTGCCCCAGTAGAGGAGCGGCGGCTTCTCGAAGTAGGGGACACCGTTCAAGCGCGGCGTGACGAAGTCGCCGGAGACCAGCATCTCGCGGGGGATCTCGGCGTACCGCGCCTCGTCCGGCTCGGCGAGCCACGAACCGGACGGTTCGACCCAGACGGGGCAGAGCAGGAGCAGCAGCGCGCCAGCGAGGAGCCACCGATCGCGGGAGTTCACTGGAGCGGCAGTCTAAGGGATGATCTTCAGCTTCCTCTGCTAAGATTCGGCCGCTTTGTCGGCCGAATCTTGGGCTCTCGTCCTGGGCGCTTCCTCCGGCTTCGGAGAGGCCTGTTCCCTCGCTCTCGCGAGGGCCGGCTGGAACGTCTTCGGCGTGCACCTCGACCGAAAGGCCACCCAGGCCAACGCCGATCGGATCGTGACGGAGATCGCCGGCACGGGACGCCGCGCGGAGTTCTTCAACGTCAACGCGGCCGACGACGGCAAGCGCGGCGAGGTCGTTGCGGCGATCCGGGAGAAGTGCGGCGGCGATCCGCCGGACGCCCGCGTCTCCGTCGTCCTTCACTCGCTCGCGTTCGGGACGTTGAAACCCTTCTTCGCGGACTCGCGGGAGGGCTCGATCGCCAGGTCGCAGCTCGAGATGACGCTCGACGTCATGGCCAACTCGCTCGTGTACTGGGTCCAGGATCTCTTCTTCGCCGGGCTGCTGGCGCCCGGGGCGCGCGTCTTCGCGATGACGTCCGCGGGCGATCACCTCGTCTGGCCGTCTTACGGCGCCGTCTCCGCGGCGAAATCGGCCCTGGAGTCGTACGTTAGGCAGCTCGCCGTGGAGCTCGCGCCGCACCGGATCGCGGTCAACGCCCTGCGGGCGGGCGTGACGGACACGCCGGCCCTGCGCAAGATCCCCGGCAACGAGGCGATGATCGAGCGGATCGGCAAGATCCATCCGGCCGGCCGGATGACGAAGACGAGCGACGTCGCGGGCGCTCTCGTCGCGCTCTGTTCCGAGGGAGCGGGCTGGATCAGCGGCAACGTCATCGGCGTGGACGGCGCGGAAGACATCGCCGGCGGACGGTAAAAGGGTGAGTCCAGAGTCCAGAGTCGAGATTCCAGAGTCTCCCACTCACAACTCACAACTCACAACTCACAACTCCTTCGAGTTCATCAAGGAGAAGGCCGGCATCAAAGAGTTCCGGCTGAAATCGAACGGCCTCCGGCTCCTTCTCCTCTCCAACCGCGTCGCGCCGGTCGTCACCTTCGCGGTCGTCTATCACGTGGGGAGCCGCAACGAGGCGGTCGGCTACACGGGAGCGACGCATCTGCTCGAGCACCTCATGTTCAAGGGAACGCCGGAATACAACCGGGAGAGGGGCACCGCCATCGCCGCGGTCCTCGAGGCGCTCGGGGCGCGCTTCAACGCGACGACCTGGTTCGACCGGACGAACTATTACGAGACGCTCCCCTCGGCCGAGCTGGACGTGGCGGTGAAGATCGAGGCCTCGCGCATGCGGGGGTCGTTGATCCGCGACGCCGACCGCCAGCCGGAGATGACGGTGGTCCGCAACGAGTTCGAGCGGGGAGAAAACTCTCCCTTCCAGGTTCTCTACAAGCACACGTTCGCGGTGGCCTTCCGCGAACACCCCTACCATCACCCGACGATCGGATGGCGCAGCGACATCGAGGGCGTCGCGACGGAGCGGCTGAAGGAGTTTTACGACGTCTTCTACCACCCCAACAACGCGACGGCGATGGTGATCGGTGACTTCGAGGAGGAAGAGGCGCTGGAGAAGATCGTCCGCCACCTCGGATCCATTCCCCCCTCCGCGCGGCCGATCCCGGCTGTCCACACCGTCGAGCCGCCCCAGGAGGGGGAGAGGCGATTCATGGTGCGGCGCTCTGGGCAGGTCGCCTGGTGCGGGCTCGCCTGGCGGACCGTCCAGGCGCTGCATCCCGACACGCACGCGCTCGCGGTCCTGGGCAACATCCTCGGAGGCGGCATGACGTCCCGCCTCTACCAGGCGCTCGTGGAGAAGAGCCTCGCCCTTTCCGTCACCGTCGTCCCGTGGCAGCTCCGCGACCCGGCCCTCCTGTCGGTCTTCGCGCCGGTCCGCCCCGGAGTCGAGCCGGCCGCCGTCGAATCCGTGATCCGCGAGGAGGTCGCGCGTGTCGCGCGGGACGGAGTGACCGAGGGAGAGACCGAAAAAGCGCGCACGCAGATCGAGGCCGAGGTGATCTTCGACCGCGACTCGACCGATCAGGTCGCGGCCTCGCTGTCCGAGGCGATCGCGGCCGCCGACTGGGAGTGGTACGCGGACTATCCCGCGGCGATCCGGCGTGTCGCGCCGGAAGACGTCCGCCGCGTGGCGGCGGCCTACCTGCGTGATGACGACCTGACCGTCGGCCTCTTTCTGCCGAAACCCGAGCACGGCGAGGAGCCGGCTCCTCCGCCGGGCCCCGAGGATCAGGAAACCCCCGAGCGGGACAGCGCTGGATGACCGCCTCCGCCGGCGGCGGCGTCTCGGTCCACGGCCGCGTCCCGTTCGAGGAGGCGGTCTCGCGGCGCGTGCTCCAGAACGGGGCGGAGTTGCTCGTCCTCGAAAACCACTTCAATCCGACGGTGGCGGTGTCCGGCTCGCTCCACGGAGGGCCTCTCTTCGCGCCGCCCGGGCGCAGGCTCCTCGCCTCGATGACGGCCGGGGAGCTGACCAAGGGGACGGAGCGGCACACCAAGCTCGAGATCGCCGAGGACCTGGAGAGCCGCGGAGCCTCTCTGTCTTTTTCCGCCGACGCGTCCGATCCGGTCGGCGTTGACCTGGCGGGCTCCTCTCTCTCCCGGGACGTGGAGATGCTTCTGAACCGCATGGTCGAGATACTCCGCTTCCCGGTCTTTCCCGAGGAAGAGCTGGAGAAAGAGAAGAAGCGCATCGTGGGGTCGATCCGCCAGCAGCAGGACCAGACCGGTGTGCGCGCCTACGAGGCCGCCGCGCGGCGCGTTTATCCCCCCGAGCACCCGTTCCATCGCCGCACCGGCGAGGAGCGCATCGCCGCGCTCGAAGCGCTCACGCGCGAAGAGCTCGTCGGATTCTACCGGCGGGTCTACGGCGCGGGCACGCTGCAGCTCGTGGTCGTGGGCGACGTCGCCGCCGGCCGGATCCTGGACGGGCTCGAAGAGCGGTTAGCGTCCTGGGCGCGAGGACCGAACACCGAGCTCCCGTCCGTCCCGGTGCCGGAGGCCTCCCCCGTCCGCGAGACGGTCGTGATGCCGGACAAGGCGAGCGCCGACGTGGTCATGCTCGAGCCTTCGACCCTCCTGCGCGCGGATCCGGCGTTCCTGCCGTGCACTCTCGCCAATTCCGCGCTCGGGCAGTCCGCGCTGACATCGCGGCTGGGCGTGCGCGTGCGAGACATCGAGGGCCTGACCTACGGAATCCATTCGAGCTTCCATGCCACGCACATCCCCGGACCCTTCGTGACGACGGTGACCGTCAAGCCCGAGAGCCGCGACGCCGCCGTCGCCTCGACACTCGACGAGATCGTTCGCTTCCTGCAGACCGGCCTGACGGAGAAGGAGTTGAAAGAGGAGAAGAGCTCGCGGATCGGCAAGTTCCAGGTGGACCTCGCGTCCAACGCCGGCATCGCCCAGGCCCTCGACGCCGCCGTCTATTACGGACTCGGCATCGACTATCTCGACCGCTTCCCGGCCCTCGTCCTGTCCATCACGAAGGAGAAGGCGGACGCGGAGTTCCGGAAGCGCGTTCATCCCGACCGATTCACGATCGTCTCCGCCGGTTCTTTCTCCTCGGGAAGTTCCTGACGGGGCGACGGGGTGACGGGGCGATGAGATTCTCCCCGTCTCCCACTCTCCCCGTCCCCCCGTCCGATTCTCGAAGCGAAAGAAATGGAACCGCCGAGGCGAACATGACAGAATCCCTGGAGAACAGGAGGCACTATTCCCCGACGACCCCAGTACCGCAAGCCGATGCGCCGGCGGCCCGGTGAGGCCGCGCCGACGCACCGCATCTACCTGGCCAATGAGCAGCCCATTCGAGAAGGGCCGGCGCCGGACGGGCGGACGTACTTTCGGGCGCGCCTGGACTCCGAGCCATCGCCCGAGTGGATGCGCGCCTACCGCGCCGGCATGCTGGGCCTGATGCCGGAGGACCGCGACGCCGTACTCCGCTTCGAGTTTCAGGGTGACAGCGTTCGGTTCGCCGCCGCCGAGACCGAGGTCGGCCGCATGCGCCGCGTCCTGCAGGGCCGCGTCGACGCCGTCAACGGCATATTGTCCGGCGGCCGCGGGTAGAGGAAGTTGCGAATGGCGAATGGCGAATTGCGAATTTGAAGCCCTGAAACTCGGTTACCAAGACTCACAATTCACAATTCACAATTCACAATTCCCATAGGCGGCACGGCGAAGTCTCGGTGATCGAGGACCTCGATCGGGACCGTCCGTGGTGACCCGGCCGAAGCAGAGACGCCGGACTGCGCCGAAGGCCGCCGCAAGAAGGCGCGGGCCCGCGGCGGAGTCGGCGCCGTTTCCGGATGGATTCCTCTGGGGGGCCGCCGTTTCCGCCTACCAGGTGGAGGGATCGCCGCTGGCCGACGGCGCCGGCGCGAGCATCTGGCACCGCTTCAGCCACACGCCCGGGCTCGTCTTGAACGGTGAGACCGGGGACGTCGCCTGCGACCTCTACCGGCGGTACGGCGACGACGTCCGCTTGATGCGCGAGCTCGGCCTGACGGCCTTTCGCTTCAGCGTTTCCTGGAGCCGCGTCCTGCCGGAGGGAAGAGGCCGCGTCAACCGGCGGGGCCTCGACTTCTATGAGCGCCTGATCGACGCCCTGCTCGAGGAGGGGATCCGCCCTGTCGTCACGCTCTTCCACTGGGACCTGCCGGCGGCGCTCGACGACCGCGGAGGCTGGTTGAATCCGGACATCTCGAAGTGGTTCGCGGAATACGGCCGGGTCCTCTTCCGCGCGCTGGACGACCGGGTGCCGATGTGGACCACCTTGAACGAACCGTGGGTAGTCGCTGACGGCGGATACCTGCACGGCAAGCTCGCACCCGGACACGTGAGCCTCTTCGAGGCGCCGATCGCTTCGCACAACCTGCTACGGGCGCACGCCGCGGCCACTCGTGCCTACCGCGCGGAAGGACGTCACGCGGTCGGACTCGTGGTGAACCTGGAGCCCAAGTATCCCGCGTCGCGGAAACCGGAAGACCTGGCCGCCACGGCGCGGGCGGACGCCTACATGAACCGGCAGTACCTGGATCCGGTGTTCTTCGGGCGCTATCCGGAGGAGCTGCGCGAGATTTTCGGGGAAGCCTGGCCCGACTTCCCTTCGGCGGAGGTCGAGGCGATCCGCGAGAAGATCGACTTTCTCGGCGTCAACTACTACACGCGAAGCGTCACGAAGGCCGATCCCTCGGCCTACCCCCAGCGGGCGCGTCCGGTCCATCAAAAGGGTCACACGTATACGCAGACGAACTGGGAGGTCTATCCGCCCGGCCTGACCGACACCCTCTTGCGGGTGAAGGCGCGCTACGGCGACATTCCGCTGTACGTCACGGAAAACGGGTGCGCCTTCTACGATCCTCCGACGGCGGAGGGGAGCACACTCGAGGATCCCCTCCGTGTCGACTACCTCCGGAAGCACCTGTTGGCCGCCGAACGGGCCCTGGAGCAGGGAGTCGATCTCCGAGGCTACTTCGTCTGGTCGCTGTTCGACAACTTCGAATGGAATCACGGCTATTCGAAGCGCTTCGGCATCGTCCACGTTGATTACCAGACGCAGCGCCGCACGCCCAAGGCGAGCGCCCGTTTCTACGCCGACGTGATCCGAACCCGCGGGCGAGCCCTCTAGCCGGCGTACGCGCCGGCTAGCGTTCGAAGAGGACTTCGGCGGGGAGCCGGCGGATCACGAGCTCTTCGCCCGAGAACGGGACGGCTTTTCCGTTGACCATCACGCGGCGGGGCGGAGCTTCGAGCGGCGGCTGTAGCGCGATCCCGCCGGGAGGGACCGCGAGACGACCGATCGTGAAGTGCAGGCCGCGCTTCTCGCTTCGGAGCGTGTAGTCGAGTGAGCCGTGCGGGGTCCGGAGGCCTCTCACGGCGATACCCGGGCCTTGGCGCAGCCAGCCGGCCGGGATCCCCGCGGCGAGGATGAGTGCTCCGTCACTCTCGCGTTCCCACGCGAAGAGGTCGAGAACGGAGCGGATGAAATCCGTGCCGACCCAGGCGTGCGGCATGTCGCCGACGAAGCGCGGCGCGCGCGGCTCGCGCCCGACGACCTCCGCCCACTGGTTCCACCGCGCCGGACGGCGGCCGGCGAGGAAGAAGTCGAGGAGCTCGTGAGCGCGTTCCCGCTGGTTGAGGCGCACGAACGTCCCCACCGTCCGGATCTCGTACGGGGTGTAGGCGTCCCAGGCGGCCTGTCCGTCGCGGCGGCGGCGAAACTCCTCCTCATAACGCTCGAATGTCCGCAGCAACTCGGGCCGCGGCAACAGCCCGAGCGCGCCTGCCGGGTCGAGCGCGATCGTCGTCGCCGTCGGATCGAAATCGGCGAGCTCGGCGGAGCCCGGGATGTAGTCGATCCCGCGCGACGCGATTGTCCGCGAAAGCGAGGCCGAGAGGTCCCGCGAGAACTCGTCGCGGACATCTGCCCAGCGTGCAAGCAGGTCTTCCCGCCCGAGGGTGCCCGCGAGATCCGTCGCGTCTTCGAGACCCTTGAGAGCCCAGAAATCGTCCCAGTAGGAGTGCACGGGTTTGGCCGAGTAGCCCTCGTGGCTGATGGACTCCGGCAGCAGGCCGAAGAAGAGAAGCTTCTCAGGCACCCGATACTCGTCGGTTCGCCGTTTCCGCCGGAGAGTGTCGATGTAGGAGACCGCGCGCTCGACGTGCGGGAAGACGTTGCGCAGGAAGTCCACATCGCGGGTGAAGCGCCAGTATTCCGCGATTGAGAACAGAAACTCGCCATGGCTGTCGTTCTCTTGCACCGCGTCCGCGCCGCGCCGGTCCACGCAGCAGGGCACCCGGCCATCCGTGTCCTGGTACTTCGCGAACCATTCGAGGTAGGCGCGCACGGTCTCGGCATGGCCCAGGCGCAGGAGGGCCGCGGAGATCAACGCGCCGTCGCGGATCCAGGAGCGCGCGTAGGAGCGCGTGCCCGGACGGATCGCCGGACCGTCGCGCTCGAGGAGAGCGTAAGCGAGGTTGCTCCGGAGCGTCCGCAGGAGCGGCTGCGCGGCGGGAGGACCCTGGAGACCGACTCCGCGGATCTTCTTGCGCCACTCCCGCGCGCAGGCTCCGAGGCGCCGGGCGACGAGACTCCGGGACTGCCGCCGCGTCAACAGCCGGTGACCCGCAGATTCGAGCGCGTCGGGGTGGAGCGGAAGCTCGAGAGAGACCTCGTCGGCCGCGCCGGGCGCAAGATCGAGGTCGAACGCGAGAGCGCCCGAGGCGTAGCCGAAGCCGTCGCGCACGCTCTTCTCCACAGGGAGCCGGCCGGCTGCCAGTATCTCGGTGATCGGGCCCGCGTCGAAGGGCGCCGCGCCGAACCCGGAGGGTCGAGACTGCGCCAGCACGCGCCGGATGCCGTCCACGACGACGGCGGAGCCGTCCCATTCGAGGCTTCGGACCTTCGCGACGCCGCCCGGGCCGTTTAAGAACTGCGTCGGCGGATTGACCTGAAAGGGGCGCACCGCGAGAAAGAGCTTCCCGCGCAGCCGGCGAGGCCCGGAATTGCCGACGCGGTATCGGACCTCGATCGACGAGCTTCCCGGCGGCCCGAACGCGAACGCGGTGATCGTGAGCCGCAACGGGTCCTTGCGCCACACGACATGCGGAATCGGGAGGTCGTCGTCCTCGAGTGTCTGCGCGGTCGCGACATCGCTCCAGCGGAGCAACGTTCCGTCGAAGAAGAGAAGCGGCTCGACGGAGAAAGACCCTTTGGCGGGCTCGACGGCGCCATCCTCTCCCACGAGCGCGTTCTCAGTGTCGCCGTGCACCCCGGCGACGGTCCAGTACGACTGTTCGCCGGAGAAGGAGCGGGGATACGCGCCGCGCGCCGCCTCGCGCGCGATCGCTTCGAAAAACGCGTTCGGCGACTCGGAATAGGACAGCGGCTGCACGACGATCTCGGAGATGCCATAGCCTTCGCGCTCGTTCCCTCCTGGCATCGCCAGCCGCACGTAGCGCGACTCCGACTCCGGCAGATACAGGTCGTTCCGGCCGCCGTTGCCCGTCTCCACGCGGCGCGCGGTCGTCCATTGCTGGCGATCGTCCGAGGATTCGACCTGATAGTGATCCGCGAAACGGCCGAGCTCCCAATGGATCGTGAGCCCCCCGTATTCGCGCTTCTCGCCGAAGTCGATCTCGATCCAGGCAGGCCCCGCCCGCTCGCTGCGCCACGCTGTGCTCGGATCGCCGTCGATCGCGCGCTCCGGCGGAAAGCCCGGCGCCGACGAGGAGGCCGTCACAGCGGGTGGATGGGCGGGAGGCCGCGGCGGTGGGATCGGCGCCAGCGTCAGGTCGCCGATCGCGATCCAGCCGTTCCCTCCCGCCCGGGCCGTTACCGCGATCTCGATCGCGGCCACATGCCGGATCCCGCCGCCTCCCGCCGGCCCCCAGGCGAAGGAGAAATGCCGCTTCTTCAGATTCAGTATGGTCCAGGAGCGAGGCGGCGCAAGATCGCGGCGTACGGCCCACCAGACGTTCTGGCCCGTGACGTCAACGAGCTTGATCTCGAGGTCGTTGGCGGACGCCTCGCCGCGCATGGAGAAGTCGAGCTCCCAGTTCTCTGGGAGATCGATCGCGACTTCGCGACGGGCCGCCGCCCAACCCGCGTGTCCGGCAAAATCGAAGTCGAAGCGCAGGGCGCGCCCGCCGGCTCCCTCGGCGCCGGACAGCGCCAGCCGAACGCCGGCGGAGGGGAGGGCCTGCCAGCTCGAGATCTCCCGGAAGTCCTCGCGAAAAATCGGCCGCACCGGCCCGGGCGCAGCGGCAAAAAAGATCAGAGCCGCGCCCGTGACCCCCGCCGCGAGCCGCGGGCCTCTCCCGGAGCGGGGCCTCTCGGGCGGCACACCAGACGAAATTCCATGAGCGCCGGGAACGACCTGTGCCGTCCGAGCGGAGCGGCGGCCAGGTTCGTCGTGGAGCCTCTGAGGCCGCCGCGTCCCCGCGAGGGAGATGCCCGCGAGCGAGCCCCTCACTCCTTGACGCCTCCGATCAGGATGCCGGCGATGTAGTAGCGCTGGAGCGCCAGGAAGAGAAGCAGCACCGGAAGGATGGTGAGCACGGAGCCAGCCATCATCAGCTCCGTGTCCTGTGCGTGCTCTCCGGAGAGAATCGCGAGAGAGACGGGAAGCGTGTAGCGCGACTCTCCTGTGAGGACCACGAGCGGCCAGAGGAAGTCGTTCCAGGTCGCGAGAAACGTCACGATCCCCAGAGTCGTCATCACGGGAAGGAGAAGGGGGAGAACGATCCTTCGGAAAATCGCCAGCTCTCCCGCCCCTTCCAGCCGGGCCGCATCGAGCAGGTCGTCGGGGATCGAGAGCGCGAACTGGCGGATCAGGAAAATGCCGAGGATGGTCGAAACTGCCGGCAGGACCACTCCGGCGTAGGTGTTGACGAGCCCCATCGCCCGCAGGATCAGAAAGAGCGGAAGCATCGCCACCGGAGTGGGAACGAGCATGGCGGCGAGCAACACCGAGAAGAGCCGGTCCCGGCCGGCGAATCGGAGCTTCGCAAAGGCGTATCCGGCCATTCCATTGGCGGCGAGCGACAGAAACGTGACAGCCGTCGCCACGATCAGGCTGTTAGCGAAGGAGCGGCCGAGGTTCAAGCGGGTGAAGAGCTCGCCGTAGTGCGCGAGCGTCGGCCGGGAGGGAAAGAACGAAGGCGGAAAAGTGTTGGCCTCGCCGGTCGGCATCGTAGAGGCCGAGATCATCCAGAGGATCGGCGTCAGAGTCACGGCCGCGCCGGCGGCAAGAACCGCGTTGACGAGGATCGTTCCCGCGCGGCGCCTCACGCCTCTCTCCTCCTCTGCAGGGCGAACTGGACGGCCGAGACGGCGAGGATCACCAGGAACAGGACGAAGGCGATCGCCGCCGCGTAGCCCATGTTCCACCAGCGGAAGCCCTGCTTGTACATGAGAAGACCCATGGAAAGGGTCGCGTTCAACGGCCCCCCGACGCCGCCCGTCAGTACGTAGGGCTCGGCGAAGAACTGGAAGTAGCCGATCGTCGTCGTGATCCCGAGAAAGAGGAACGTCGGCGCGAGCAGCGGCAGCGTGACGTGCCGGAAGCGCGCCAGCGCCCCGGCCCCGTCGATCTTCGCCGCTTCATGGAGCGATTCGGGGATGTTGCCCAGCCCGGCGATGAAGAGGATCATCGCGTAGCCGGAGTTCTTCCAGATCGCGAGCAGGATGATCGCGGCCATCGCCCAGTGCGGGTCGCCCAGCCAGTTGATCGGCGCGATCCCCAGCCATCCGAGCGCCCGGTCGAGCAGGCCGAACCGTGGATGGTAGAGGTAGCGGAAAACCACCGTGACGCCGACGAGAGTCGTCACGTAGGGCGCGAAGAAGACCGTGCGGAAGAGTCCCTTCCAGCGCGCGAGCTTCGAGTGCAGCAGGAGCGCGACCGCGAGTGCCACGCCGAGCGTCAGGGGGCCGCCGACAAAGACGAAATAGAAGGTGTTGCGAAGGGCGATCCAGAAGAGCGGGTCTCGCGCCAGGGCCGCGTAGTTGGTCAGAGCCACGAGCCGCAGGTTGGAGGTGTCTGCCAGAGCGTAGATGTCGAAGTCCGTAAAGGAGAGCAGGAACGAGGCGGCGATCGGAACGAGGAAGAACAGGCCGATTACGGCGAGGCCGGGAGCGAGGAAGAGCGCCGCCGCTCTCGCCTCCTGGGGGAGCGAACGCGGACCCGGCGCTCTCATCTTCTCCTCGAGAGCATCCACCGCCGCTTTTCCAGAATCCGGTCCACGTCGGCGTCGAGCCTCGCCAGAGCCTCCGAAACGCCCTCTCTTCCCCGGACGGCGGGCTCCAGGTCCTCGACGACCTTCTGGGCGATCTGCTCCCATTCGGGCACACGCGGCATGGGGGTCACGTGCTCGAGCTGCACGCGGAACGCCCGGGCCTTCCGGTCTCCCGAGAGGGCCGGATCGTCCCAGGCCGCCGTGCGGGCCGGCAGGTCTCCCGAGAGCGCGTAGAAGCGGGCCTGGATGCGCGGCTCCGAGAGGAACTCGATCAGCTTCCAGGCCCGCTCCTTCGAGCGCGAGCCGCGAAACACGGCGAGGCTCGATCCGCCGGCAAACGACGTGCCGGGCCAGCCGGACTCCCGGGGGGCGGGCAGCGGAGCCGTCATCCACAGGTCCTGCTCCGACGGCGTCAAGCGGCGCCGGAACTCGCCCAGGTTCCAGGGACCGGTCATCCAGAACGCGAGGTTCCCCCGCGCGAACTCCTGATAGACGTTGCCGATCTGCGTGTAGCTGACCATCGGGGCGAGGTCCTCGCGGAAGAGGTCCGCGTAGAAGCGCGCCGCCGCGGCGAACGGGGGCTCGCGGAAGACGCCCCGGGTGCCGTCGCCGGAGAGGAGGGTCGAGCCCTCCTGCAGGCCGAGGATCGTCGCCTGCTCCCACTCGTTGGTCGGCAGCAGGATCGGGTGCGCGGCCGGATCTTGCAGGGACTTGATCTTCCGCATCGCCTCGCGCCACGTCTCCCAGCTTCGCGGCGGCTCGCGGAAGCCGGCCCGGGCGAGCAGGTCGGGGCGATAGTAGAGGACTCGCGTGTCCACGTACCAGGGGACGCCATAGAGGGCGCCTTCGTAGAGGTTCGTCTGCCACACTCCGGAGAAGTAGGCGGCGGGCGCGAGCCCCGTCGAGCCCGCGACCCGGTCGTCCAGTCTTTCGAGCGCGCCGATCGCCGCGAGCTCCGGGATCCAGGTGTTTCCGAGCTGCGTCAGGTCGGGCGTCGACTTTCCGACGAAGGCGGTCAGCAGTTTCTCGTGTGCCGAGGTCCACGGGATCTGCTGGACGACGAGGTGAAGGTCCGGGTTCTCGCGATCGAACTCGGAGACGAGGCTCTTAACGACCTCGCCTTCGCGCCCGAACGCCCAGAAAACCAGCGTCTCCCTCTGCGCAGCGCCGGCCCGGCCGCCGCAAGCGGCGCAGGTGAGCGCCAGCCCGACGCAGATCAGTTTGCCGAACGCTCGAGCCATCCGCCCGTAAAACCGGCGCGCCGGAGTCCCTTGACGATGTACGGATTGTCGCGCAGGGTCCGCCAGACGAGCTCCGACCGGTAATTCTCGATCATGGCGACGATGGGGCCCTGGTCGATCCCGAGATAGTCCGTATCGAACCAGCCGACGCCCGGCACGACCCGCCCGTGGTGGACCGGGACGGCCAGCCGGAACGTCGGATTGAACGCGTCGAAAAACCCGTAGCGGGAGAAGAGCGATTCGCCGAAGCGGCGCTGCATCTCCGCGATGGCGGGAAGGGCGATCTCGGGCGCGAACGGGATCGAGCTCGCCGCGGCGGTCGGGGCGATCGTGCCGTCGTCGCGCACTTCTTTGGCCGACGCGCCGCGCCCCGCGTAGGTGTAGAAGTGCCGCCGTCGGCCGTCGATCACGAAGTCGCCGTCGACGGGACCGTCGCAGGCCGAAAGGCCCCACAGGTTCGCGCCGTAGTCCCTCCACCCGTTCGGATTCTCGATCGCGTAGGCGCGGTGCGCGTAGGTCGCCCGGCGGGAGTTCTCGAAGTAGTCGATCCCCTTGCCCCGCATGTAGCGGTCCTGGATCGCCCGGAAATCGATCCACACGTGGGAGTACTGGTGGCCGAACAGAGGTGCGAACGCGACGTACTCCTGGCCGGCGAACTTCTTCCACTCGTACGTCCGCGTGTACTCCTCCCACGCGGAGGGCGCAATCGCGTGCGTCGGCGAGCCAAGCGCGAGCACGTAGAGGAACATCGCCTCGTTGTAGCCCCTCCAGTCCCAGTCGCTCAACCCGCTCTCCGGCGTCCAGCCCATGGAGACGAGGGGGGCCTTTTTCTGCGCCCAGTTCCAGTCGGCGGCGCGGAAGAGGCGGTCGGCGAGCGCCCGGATCTCCGTCTCGCCCGGATCGTCGCGGTCGAACCAGGACTGGCAGAAGAGCGCGCCCGAGAGAAGGATCGACGTGTCGATCGTCGAGAGTTCGACGTCCTTGAAGCGCGCGCCCGACTCCATGTCGAGGAAGTGGTAGAAAAAACCGTGGAGGCCCGCGGCGCCGCCCGAAGGTGCGCCGAAGAACCGCAGCGTCGTGAGCACCCGGTCCCGCGCCGCCTCGCGCGTGATGTATCCGCGCTCGACGCCCACGGGATAGGCCGTCAGGGCGAAGCCGACCGCGGCAATGCTCGAGAAAGAGGGCGAGGGCGCGCGGTCCGGAACGAGCCCGTTCTTCGGGTTCGCGAGCTCCCAGAAAAAGTCGAAGGTTCGCCGCTCGAGTCCGTCGAGCAGGCGCTCGGCATCGGGCTCGAAGCGGATCGGGGGCGTCGAGGCCGAAGCGGGCGCCGGCGCGGCGGGCGAGGAGGCGGGAGCCGGAGCGGGCGGGGCGTGCGGGGAGGCGGGAGGGGGAGCCGCCGCCGGCCGGCACCCCGGGGCGAGGAGGGCCAGAAGCAGAAGATACCGGGCGGGAGAACGAATCATGCCGCCGCGGCGGCCGCCGGAGCCGGGGAGGGGAAAGACTTTTTTCCCCTCCCTCTCGGGACGATCAGCCTCGCGCGGCGGCACGGAACAGCGTCCGGGTCAGAAGCCGATATTCACACCGAACTGCGCCCGCCGGCCGTCCGTCACGAGGCAACTGGGCTTGCCGAAGTTCGGGTTCACCTCCGGAAGCTTGGAGATGAAGCCCTCGAAGCATCCGTAGTTGTTGTGGTTGGTCAGATTGAACCCCTCGGCGACGAGACCGATCCGGGCGCGGCCGATCGGAATGTCCTTCTGGAGCCGCAGGTCCCACGACTGGTACGGGAACGTGCCCGGCTGCCGGCCTCCGTTCAAGGTCAATTTGAACTGAGGCCGGTCGAAGCCGAGGCTCGCGTCGAGGATCGTGTAGGGAAGGCCCGTTCCGAGCGTGATGAGCGTCGACGCGCGGACGTCGAATGGCAGACCCACGATCCCGTTGAAAACGATCCGGTGCCGCTCGTCGTTCACCGTCGGGTGGCGCGGCTCGTTCGTATACGGAAAGTCGAAGCTGAAGAGATCGTTACCGGTCTGATCCGATTTCCCGTAGGTGTAGGCCAGTCCAGCGCCCCACTTCGAGGCAGCCGTGTACGGCTTGTCGATGGTGACGTAGACGGCGTCGTACCAGAACTTCTTGGAGGCATCCGAGACGACGATGTCCTGGTAGGCCGGCGTGATGATCTGGTTGCCATTGGCGTCGCGGGGGCTAATGAACGTGAAGCCGTTGTCGCCGCGCATCGCGGCATAGGACACCGACGTCGCCACGGGACCGAACGCCTGGCGCACGCCGACGCTGAACTGGTCCGTGCGGGGCGGCTTGGTGTTGTTGTTGATGAGAAACACTTCCGGGTTGGGGGCCGTGCCGTTCGCGATCAGGCGGTTGAGTCCCGCCTGGGAGAGATAGGACGGATCCCACTTGATCGTCGTGAAACCGTCGCGCGGGAGGCCGTCCGCGGAGAACCGGAAGGTGCGATCGGCGTATTGCAGCCGGAACCTCTCGTCGAGGACGAAGTTATAGACGTCACGATCGAAGTAGCGGCCATAGCCCGCGAAGACGACCGTCGTCCCCTTGCCTGTCAGGTCGTAGGAAACCCCCACCCGGGGTTGCCACATGTTCTTGTAGGCGGGCCGCTGCGACCCGTCCGTGAAGAAATAGGCCGGCAGCAGGCTGGAGAGGTTTTGCCGCACCGAGTCGGGCGTGACGTAGTTGTTGTTCAGCATGTCGGTCTCGTAGTCCCACCGGACTCCGACGTTGACCGTGAGCCGCGGAGTCGGCGTCCAATCGTCCTGCAGGTAGACGCCGTACTCATTGTTCGTCGCCGAGAGGTCCGGATTCCCGACGCCGTAGTGCGCCTCGAAGGGAAAGGCGAAGTTCTCGTCGGAGCGGAAATTGAAGGTGGGCGGAGTGTCCTGGAACTTCTGCACGTCGTACTTGGCGAAGTTCGCGTACACCCCCGACTTCACTACATGGTCGCCCGCGAGGTGAAAGCCGAGGTAGGAGAAGTCCTCCCGGACCGTGAAGCGCTTCTGGTTGAAGTTCTGATTGTTGTTTCCGCCGCCGATCAGGAGCGCCCCGAAGTAGTTCTCCCTCGCGACGCCCGCGTTGGTCGGGGTCGGATGCCACTGGTAGTTGTTGTAGGACAGGGTCGTCTCCGAGAGAAAGCCCGACCCGGAGCGCGTGTACCTCACCTGCCCGTTCCAGATGTTCTGAAGGATGTTGTTCGCGGACTGGAAGCTCGTCTGGGCGCCGTAGTCCTTGACGTCGGTCTCGTGGCGATAGAAGCCGGAGACGTCGAGGAGGTCGCTCGAGCCGGCCTGCCAGGACAGCTTTCCGAAAGCGAGGTTCTCGCGGAACGGGCTCGTGAAGGTGCCGGTGAACGCGCTCAGCCGCTGCGTGAGGGCCGGCGGGAGCGGCTGCCCCCCGAGGATGACGGTATTCGCCCGGTTCTGGTCGTTCAGCTCGTACGACGCGTAGAAGTGGACCTTGTCGTTGATGATCGGTCCGCCGAAGTCCACCCCGCCCTGCCAGCGCGTGTAGTCCGGATCCGGAGTTCCCGTGCAGACCCCGGCCGCGTTGCAGCTCTGCCGCGGGCCGATGAACGGGCTGCGGGCGACGAGGTTCTTGTTCTGGTAGTACGCGAAGACGTCGCCCGAATACGTGTTCGTTCCGGACTTGGTCACGGCCGTGATCACCGCGGTCCCCGCCTTCTCATATTCCGCCTTGAAGTTCTGCGTCATCACGCGGAACTCCTGCACGGCGTTTTGCGGGAACGGGTTGCCTTTGCTCGAGTCCTGGCCTATGACGCCCCCGAGAAGAACGTCGTTCTTGTAGCTCGTTCCGTCGATAAAGACGTTCGTGTTGAAGCCTTCGGCCCCCGCGGCGTTGACCTGCTTGTTGTTGATGTCGTCGGAGACGCGCACGCCCGGGGCGAGCGCGGCGAAGTTCAGGAAGTTCCGGCTGCCCTGGGGCAGATTCTTGATCTGCTCCTCGGTCACGTTCGTCGCGATCTCGTTGCTCTTCGCCTCGATCACCGGGGCTTCCGCCGTGACGGTGACCGCTTGCGCGGCCCTCGCTTCGAGGATCATTCGGAAGTCGAGGGATCGCGTCTCCCCGAGCAAGACCCGCACCTTGCGCGTCTCGGTCCGGAAGCTCGGCAGCGTGGCCGTGACCGTGTACGGCCCGGGCTGCACCGAGATGTTGAAGAACCCGTCGCCGGCCGTCGTCGCGTTCCGCATGAAGCCCGTCTCGTCGTTTTTCGCCTCGACGGTCACTCCCGGCAGCACGCCGCCGGTCTCGTCGGTGACGTTGCCGCGGAGCGTGCCGGTCGTCGTCTGCGCCAGGGCGAAGCCGGATGCGATGGTCACCATCAGAACCGCGAATACCAGAGTCGCCTTACCTAACCTCATGGATCCCCTCCTTGACAAAAGAATCGAACGTTGCACTTTTCTATCCTGAATCTCGTTTTCTCGGAATTCACTCCTCATTTCCAACAGCGGGTTTAGCCGGCTAACTCTTTTGCTCCCGCGCGCCCTGCGGCGCGGGCGCCGGGCCGGAGCATCGCGCCACAGGAGGAGCGAACGACGAGGGTCGTCGGGAGCACCTCCTGCCGCGGGCGGCCGGCCGGCTTTCCGCCCAGGACGTCGAGCAGTCTCTGCGCCGCGCACGTCCCGAGCTCGGCGATCGGAACGCGCACGGAGGTCAGGGACGGGGTGATGAAACGCGCGATGGGAATGTCGTCGAATCCGGCGATCGCCAGCTCTTCGGGCACGCACACCCCCGCTTCCCGGCATGCATACAGAAGGCCAATCGCCATCGAATCGTTCGCGGCGAAGACCGCGGAGGGCCGCGGACGCAGCTTCCGAATGCGCCCGCACCCTTCGTAACCCGCCTCCTCCCGGAAGTTGCCCGGGATCTCCAGGTCCTTCGACCACTCTCCGACGCTCCGCATGGCCTCGCGGTAACCGCGCAGGCGCTCCGAGGCGTCCCGGTTGCCGGACGGCCCCTCGATGAACGCCACGCGCCGGTGCCCGAGCCCGACGAGGTGCCGCACCATCGCCGTGGCGCCCCCGAAGTTGTCGACGGCGATGGTGTCGAACGAGCGTCCGCCGCCGGCGCTGTTCAAGAGCACGACCGGAAACTTCTCCGGAACGTTCGCGCGAAGCGCGCCTCGGCCCACGTCCGGGGATAGCACGATCAGGCCGTCCACCCGGCCCCGCATCGCGCGAACCATCGCCTCGGTCTCGCTTCGGTCGCCATGGGAGCCCGAGTAGAGGAGGTGATAACCGCGCTGGCGCGCCGTGAGATCGATGCCGCGAATCAGCTCCGAGAAGAACTCGCCGAAGAGGTCGGGCAGGAGGACGCCGAGCGTGTGGGTCTGGCGCGTGATGAGACTTCGGGCGGCGCCGTGGGGAGCGTAACGGAGCCTCTCAACCACGCCGCGGATGTGGCGGCGCGTCTCTTCGCGGACGGGACTCTTATCATTCACGACGCGGGAGATGGTGGCAACCGAGACACCCGCTTCCCGCGCGACCTCCTTGATCGTGACCGCCGGCGCAGAGCGTGGCCTTCGAGGCTGCCGGGACTCCGAAACGGCCGAGGATCTTCTCTCCATGGCCCACCCCGCGGATGTAATCGTTTACATCGGCCTTTTAGCGCGGTCGCCGCACGGCTGTCAAGCGGGTTCTCATCCCTTAGTGAGTCGCTTCTTCCCAGTTCAGCTTCCTGTAGTCGAATCCTCCGAGCTCTCCGGCGCTGAACTTCACGATATCGAAATAGGGGGAGAGGTCGAAGTCTCGCGGCACGCAGAGCGTCGGATGGCGCGCGCGAAGGAGGCCGCTGTAGGCCCGGCGGGTGGGGCGTCCCAGAATCATCTGCCGGAACCTCTCGCCTGCCGTGTGGGGTTTCCACGGCAGGTAGCCTGGCAGGACGGGGAACTTGACCTTCGCGAAGGCTTCGGCGAGCAGCGTCGAGCAGATCGTCTCTGTCGCGATGCCGCTCCCGAAGTGCAGCGCGTCCTCCTTCAACTTCGGCGGGATCAGGTGAAAGGGAAGGAGGTAGCGGGTGAGATCCAGGAAGTTGCGGCGGTCGTAGGTGTGTCCGATTCGGGAGATCACGTGGTCCAGGACGATCTCGAGGTCTTCGGGCCGGAGGCCGACGGGCCGGCAGATGCGGATGTTCAGGTCCATGTACTTCAGGAGCGGGGAAGCGATGACCCCCCTGTCGACGAGCGCCTCGACGATCAGGAACCTCGCCTCACGTCCGAACTGGCGCTGGATCTCCGCGCGGCGGTCGGGGTTGCGCCGCAGCAGGGCGTCTCCGATGTAGAGCGCGCTGTGCGACCAGGTGGACGTCGTCAGGTACTTGACGGCCTGCGAGACGCGCTGGTCCCCGTCCACGAGCAGGACGTCACCCGGCGCAATCGCGGCCTTCAATTTGACCGGGTCGTTATAGACGAAGCGCTGGTAGCGCCTGCGCCGCTTCGTGATCTGCTCGAGAAACCAGTCAGCGAGGACGCGCCGTGGAGAACGCATCGGGGAAGTTATGAGTTATGAGTTATGAGTTGGGAGTCAGGCTCTGTGGCGGCGCCTCTCGCAACTCCCAACTCACAACCCTCAACTCTTCTCCCGCTTATAGAGGTAGGCGGATTCGACGAGGCGGGCCCCCGAAGCGCCGGCGACAGCGAAGCGGGCGGGGGTGTACTTTCCGGACTTCGCGTACGAACCGGACCAGAGGGCGGCGCCCGCGAACTCGCCTTTCTTGTTCACCACGTAGAAATTGACGTTGAAGCCGGGTTTCAGGCGGCCCTGCTCGTCGTGGTTCTCCCGGGCGAGCGCCGAGATCCGCTCGAGCGTCTTCAACGCCGCTTCCTCGGGCGACTTGCCCTGGCGCAGAAACTCGACGACCGTGTGCGAACCGCAGGAGCGAAGGTTGCCTTCGCCCCAGCCGGTCGAACCGCACGCGCCGATCTCCCCGTCCACGTAGAGTCCCGCTCCGATGACAGGGGAGTCTCCCAGACGTCCCGGGATCTTGAAAAAGAGGCCGGAAGTCGTGGTCGTTCCGACGATGTCGCCGTCCTTCGTCACCGCGTTGCAGTTGATCGTTCCCTGGGGCCGGAAGTCCGATGCGCCGTACTTCTCGATGAACCAGCGGATGTCGGGGTCCTTCTCCTCCTCGTCGCCGGCTTCGATCCAGTCGTCGTGGCCGGAGAGCTTCTCCTTCCAGTACAGCCAGATCTTCCGGCTCCTCTCGGTCAGCAGATTCTCGTCCTTGAAGCCGTGCGCCTTCGCAAATTTCAAGGCCCCCGGGCCGACGAGGAACACGCGGTTCGTGCGCTCCATGACCAGGCGCGCGACCTTCGAAGGGTTCTTGATGTTCTCCAGCGCCCCGATGGCGCCCGCCTTCATCGTGCGGCCGTCCATGACCGAAGCGTCGAGTTGCACGACGCCTTCCTCATTGGGGATGCCGCCGTATCCGACGGACACGTCGTCCGGGTCGTCCTCGACGATGTTGACGCCGGAAATGACGGCGTCCAGGGGATCCCCGCCGGAGGCGAGCACCGAATAGGCTTTTTCGACAGCTTTCAGCCCGTTCGCCGAGGAGATCACAACGGGCCGTGAGGCAGCCCCGGCGGCGCGCGGAGCCGGGGTCCTGGCCTGCGCCGCCAGAGGAAGGAGCACCGCGCTCTTGAGAAGATCGCGGCGGCTGGTTCCGCTCATGCATCCTCCGGGAACAAGTTGTCAGTTTTCAGTTCTGAGGCCAGGGACTGAAAACCGAAAACCGAGAACTGTGAACTAAGAACTACTCGTCCGGGAGCTCGGGCTCTTCCCGGTTCTCTCTCTTGGTGCCGGGAGCGAGCAGGTCCATCATCAGGTCCGGAAGCGTTTCCGCGAACTCGCTCCGCGGCATCACTCGCGTGACGCCCAGCGACTCGGCCTCCCGCGCGAGCTCCCGGTCCACGTGCGACAGGAACCCGACGATGGGCAGTTCCTGTGTCTTCGGCTCTTCCCGCAGCTTCCGGATCGCGTCGAGACAGCTCCCGTTCGCGGTCAGCTCGATCAGCACGGCGGCGGTCTTTCCGTCGAGGCAGACCGCGGGGAGGTCCTTCGCCTCGATGAACCGCATCGGGATGTTCAGGTTGCGCGCGGTTGCCTCGATCTTCGATCGGAAGAACAGGTCGTCCACGCATGCAACGAGTGTCTTGCTCATGGGTGCGGAGTGGATTCTATCCCCAAGCGCGAGACGAAAAGCGTAAAGCGTAAAGCGTAAAACGGAGCGAAAGGAATGCGCAGCTTCGTTTAACGCTTAACGTTTAACGTTTTACGACTCCTAGAACATCTTCACCAGATCGACGGTGACCCGGTTCAGGGTGACCGGCAGGTCGAGCCTTTTCTGGAACATCACGGTGGTCTGCATGAAGACCTCGGGCAGGATCGTGACGGCCACACCCGCCCGGCTGCCGCGGTACCAGGAATGAAACCACCAGTCGTCGGTCGTGTAAGCCCCGAGGACCGCGTCCCGCTCGACGTACTGATAGGTATAGAACACCCTCCAGTCGCCGGGCTTGCCCAGCCGGCCGACCGACACGCTCCCTTCGAAGGCCGACTTTTCGTGCCTGGCCTCCTCGGCGACGCCGAGATTGACAGCCCCGTCGAAGCCCACGGTGACGGGAAGGTTCCCGACGGGAAAACGCAGCCGCACGATCGCGTCCAGGATGTGGAACTGCGAGAGGAAGTCGCGCTTCCCGCCGATTATGGTCGAATAGTTCTGGCGGATGTAGGGCGCCTTGAGTTTGTCCGGATCGAAGCGCCAGTAGGACGCCGCCGCTTCGAGGGCGAGTCTGTTGGCGTCGCCCGTGCGGAAAACGACCTGGCCGGCGCCGATGCGTGTGCGATCGCCTTCCCTCTGCGGCCCGTAGAAGCCCGCCGCGGCGATCGTGAGGGTGGAAGTCCCGCCGGCCGGTACCTCCCAGGCCGCCGCGAGCCCCTGGCTCTGGATATCGCGGTCCCAGATCATCTCGGTCGAGACGAGCGGCATCCCGAAGCTGCCGGCGCGGATCGTCCACTGCCCGGGTTTCGCCTCCAGGTAATAGCGCTCGAGCGCGGCGCCGCGCGACCGGTAGTTGTCGAAGTTCTTCGCGTTGTCCTCGTTGTGATCCGTGCCGAGGTCGCCGATGGCGCGGACGCCGATCCTGAGGCGGTCGGAAAACACGAGGTCGAGCTCCGGCCGGACCTCGAGCCGCAGGCGCTCGATCCCGGGGCGAAAATGCAGGTGATCGACCACGTCGTAGCGAGCCAGAGCGTCCCACCGGAACACCAAATGCGGTCCTGGCGCCGGCTCAAAAAACCGAGGTTCCTGAGCGCCGGTGACGGCTGCCAGGAAGAGTCCGGCTATCGTCAGAAGCCGGTGAGAGTTGAGGGTTGAGGTTTGAGGGTTCTCGCCCGTGCCGGGGCAGGAACGCTCCGCGTTCTTCAACTCTGAACTCTCAACACTCAACTCTCAACCGCCCTCGCGGCCTAGGCGGTGACCTTGGTCAGCGCCTCGTAGAGCTGGTTGACGCTCTGGAAGCGGTCGTCGGGTTCCTTCTGCATGCATTTCAAGATGATAGCCGCAATCTTCGGGTCGATCTTCGGGTTCTTCGCCTGCGGGGACGGCGGCTTCTCCTGAACGTGCTTGAGCACGACGGCGAGCGGCGTGTCTCCCTCGAAGGGGAGCGTGCCGGTGAAGAGCTCGTAGAGGACGACCCCGGTCGAGTAGATGTCGGAGCGGAAGTCGAGCGTCATGCCGCGGGCCTGCTCGGGCGACATGTAGTCGGGTGTTCCGACGACGGTGCCCGTCGAGGTCATTCCCCGCTCCTGGGTCAGGCGGGCAATCCCGAAGTCCATGACCTTCAATCCGCCCGTTGGCTCGATGATGATGTTCTGCGGCTTGATGTCGCGATGAATCACGCCGACCTCGTGAGCCGCCGCGAGCCCCGCGCAGATCTGCTTGGCGATCCGCAGGGCCACCGGCGTCGGGATCAGCTGATCCTGCTCGACCAGGTGCTTCAGCGTGATTCCCTTGACGAACTCCATCGAAAGGTAGCGCAGGACGTTTGTCTCGCCGAGATCGTGCGTGCGCAGGATGTTGGGGTGCGTAATCCTCCGCGCTAGGCGGATCTCCTGTTTGAAGCGGTCGAGCAGCGTCGGGTCGGCCGAGAGCGCATCGCTGCGGAGCGTCTTGATGGCGACGACGTCGTCGAGGTCGCGGTCCTGCGCCTTGTAGACGATCCCCATGCCTCCCTGGCCGAGGACCGACTGGATCTCGTACCGTCCGGCGAAGAGGTGACCGACCTCCGGCTCCGAGGCTCCTCGCGTCGTCCCGGTCAACGGCGACCCCGCGCCGAGCCGCCCTGCCAGGACGGTCTCCGCATCGTCGCCGGCTCTCATCGTCAGGGAGCTGACGTACTCCTCGAGAGCCGCCTTCTCCTTGAGCTCTTCGAGCATCGCGTTGAAGGAACGGGCGAGGATACCGATCTCGTCCTTCGACTCCACGGGCAGGTCGAGCCCGTCGAGATTGCCGACGCGGACCTGCTCGGTCGCGGAGAGGAGCCGGTCCACCGGCCCGGTGATGCGGCGGGCGAGCACGAAAGACAGGATGAAGGCGAAGAGCAAAGCCGCCAGGCCGACGAGGACCTGCGTGTTCTGGATCTGGCGAAAAGCCGCGAGCTCCTTCTCGCGGCTCCGCAAGGCCATCGCGGCGCCGACGAGATGGTCCGTCGAGGAGCGGATCGGAAGGATGTAGCCGAGATACGTCTCGCTCGAAAGCTCGAGCGGAAGCGGGCCGATGGCCTTGCCCTGCCGGAGGACCGCGTCCACGAGATCCGGCCGCCGTTTGACGGCCTCGAGCACGGCGGGGCTCAAGTCCTGCATCGTCGAGGCGGCGATGGACGGGACCGCCCGCTCGGAGGGCTTCGCCCCATCGGAGAGAAACACGACCTCGGTGTTCATCAGGGACTTCAGGTTGCGCGCGACGTCGTCATTGATCTGGAAACCGGCCGCGATGGCGCCGACGACGCGGTTGCCCCCTTCGACGACGGGCGCGGCGACGACGTGGTAGAGCTTGCCACCCGAGAGCCAGATGCCCTGAGTAGATTCGCTCTGCAGCGCTCCCGCGATCGTGGGCACGCCGGAGAGATCCGCGGTATAGCCGAGCGGTTTGTCGGTTCGCGCGAAAACGACCCCCCGGCGGTCCGCGGCGAGCAGGAAGTCCGCGTGGGCGTTGGACGCCTGCTCGGTCCGCAGGGTGTCGATCATCGTTGCCGGAGACAGCGGGTCGATCGTCATCACGCCGATGATGCCGGGGTTGCTGACGACGAGGCCGAGCGCGCGGTGGAGCTCTCCGTACCGGTTCTGTTGGAACGACTCCCAGGCCGGCCCCGACTTCTTCAGGTCGTCGGCGATCTTCGCGTCGGCCACGCGGCGCGCGCGGTAGGTTGAGATGGCGATCGCGCCGCCGACCGCGACGAGGATCAGGAGCGCGGCCGCGAGGAAGATCTTCAGCCGCAGCGAGAACCGCGGCGGCGCGGGGGGCGGAAGCTTCAAGCCCACGCGGACGGGCGGGCCGGTCTCCGTCGCGCCCGGAGCCAGCCGGGCGCTAGTAGCGCTCATCGTCCGTCCCGGCGCCGGGCGGGTAGTCTTTGCCGTACTTGTTTTTGTGGGGCTGCGGCTTGAAACCGGTCGCGTCCAGGCGAATGGTCACGGGCGCTTCTCCCGCGCGGACCGTCAACGGCGCCGGCGCCACTTCCGCCTCTTCGTGCCACACCCTGAGGGTGAGGGAGCCGGCCGGGACGCCTTCGAAGCGGAAAGAGCCGTCGGGGCCCGTGACGGCCGCGAAGCCCGAGTCCACGACCATGACGAATCCGACCATCTGCGGATGAATGTTGCAGTAGACGCGCACGAGACCGGGCTCCTCGAACTTCTTTTCCCGGGCGGCGCCGCCCCGGTAGAGGCCGAGGTCGAAACGGTTTCCGCCGGACACGGAGAAGACGTTGTGGTAGATCGCGTCGGCGTTGGGAAACTGGACCGTCGCGTTCCTGCGGACGACGAGCGTCCGCGGGGCGAACTTCTTCTGCTCGCTCCGCATCTGGCCGTGGGCGGCCGCGGGGCCGCTTCCCGCGCTCACCCCTTCGAGCCAGACGATCGCGTTGGAGGCATCAGGCGCAGGCGCTCCCGCCCGCGTCAGCAGGACGCGCCCTTCGATGGTCCCGCCGGGAGGAGGCGGAGACAGGAGCGCGAGGAGAAGGGGGATGAGGAACGTCATCATCAAGTTCCGGGTCAAAAAATCATAGCATCCGGCCCGCCGGGCGCGGGGGCTGCTCGGGGAGTTAAGATCGAAGGCCGGAGGCAGATGATGAACGCAGACCGCGTCGAGATCTTCGGAAAAGACACGTGACCCTACACGACCGCGGCCCGTGAGGACCACGCGAAACGAAAGGTCCCCTTCACCTACATCAACGTCAAAGCAGACAAGAAAGAGCTCGACCGGATGATCCGCCTCTCCGGGGGCCGGCAGGTCCCTGTCATCGTCGAGGGCGGTAAGGTCACCGTCGGCTTCGGGGGCACGTGAGGGGTCTAGCTCGCGGCGCCGTGCGCGCCGCTCGCAGGTGGTTGGTGTTAGGTGGTAGGTGATTGGGACGCGAGCCTGGCGCCCCTCCTACCACCTACCACCTACCACCTACGACCTACCACCTCCTAAAAGGAAAACGCTTCCTCCTTCGCCGGAGGCGTGCTAGAAAGCGACCAATACCCTAGGAGGCCAGATGGCACAGGAGTCGGGCCAGGATTTCCGTCCGTATATCGCCTCGGAGCAGAACGTTCCCGAGTTTACGGCGAAGGCGATCATTCTCGGCGTCTTCTTCGGGATCGTCTTCGGCGCCGCCACGGTTTATCTCGCTCTTCGCGCGGGCCTGACGGTTTCCGCCTCGGTGCCGATCGCGGTCCTCTCGATCGCGGTATTCAAGAAGCTCGGCAAGTCCACGATCCTCGAGAACAACATCGTCCAGACGATCGGCTCGGCCGGAGAGTCGGTCGCGGCGGGAGTCGTGTTCACCGTGCCGGCCCTTCTCTTCCTCTCGGCGGGAGCCGACTACTTCAAGTACATGACGATCTTCGCGCTGGCCGCCGTCGGCGGAACGCTCGGAGTCCTCTTCATGATCCCGCTGCGGCGGGCCCTGATCGTCAAAGAGCACGGAAAGCTCAAATACCCGGAAGGGGTGGCCTGCGCCGACGTGCTGATCGCCGGAGAGCGGGGCGGCGATCTGGCGGGCATGGTGTTCAAGGGCGTGGCCGCGGCGATGCTCTACAAGTTCCTGTACGGGATCATCGGACTCTGGCGCGAAACGGGGACCTGGTTTCGAACCGGGCGGACGGGCAGGATCCCGGACGCGACCCTCTCCTGCGACGTCACGCCCGAGTACCTGGGGCTCGGCTACATCATCGGGCCCCGCATCTCCGGGGAGCTCGCCTCCGGCGGCGTCCTGTCGTGGCTCGCGCTCATCCCGCTGATCTCGATCTTTGTCGCGAACGGGCGCATCGTCCAGGACCTGAAGAACCTCGGTTTCACCGAGGCGTGGATGGCCAGCCACTCCCATGCCGAGTGGATCTACCGCGCCTACGTCCGGTACATCGGCGCCGGCGCGGTGGCCTGCGCCGGTGTCATGACCCTCGTCAAGACGCTGCCGACGATCGTGTCGGCGTTCCGCGAATCGGTCAAGTCGTTCGGCGCGGGCTCCGAGGGCAAGAGCGTCAAACGGACCGAGAGAGATCTCGGCATGGGAGTCGTGGTCATCGGTTCCATCGTTCTGGCCCTCCTCATCACGGTCCTGCCGGGCTTCCCGCACGGCCCTTTCCCGGGCTCGCTCGTCATGGGGCTTCTCGTGGTCGTGTTCGGATTCTTCTTCGTCACGGTGTCTTCGCGCATCGTCGGGATCATCGGGACGTCGTCGAACCCGATCTCCGGCATGACGATCGCGACGATCATGGCGACGTGCGTGGTGTTCGTGGCGCTCGGCCGCACGGGGGACGTGTACCAGGCCGTCGCGCTGTGCGTCGGCGCGATCGTTTGTGTCGCGGCCGCCAACGCGGGGGCGACGTCGCAGGACCTGAAGACGGGTTACTTGATCGGCGCCACGCCGCGCAGCCAGCAGATCGGTTTCATCATCGGCGTCCTGACCTCGACGCTCGTCATCGGAGGAACCCTCTTCCTGCTCGACAGGACCTACGCGATGGGCGAAGCGCACGGCATCGGCGGCCCGAAGCTCGCCGCGCCGCAGGCGACGCTCATGGCCACGATCATCAAGGGCCTGCTGGCGCAGAACCTGCCGTGGGCGCCCGTCCTGGTCGGCGTTTTTCTCGCCTTCATGGCCCAGATGGCGGGCGCGCACGCCCTCTCCTGGGCGGTCGGCGCGTACCTGCCGCTTTCGACCACTTTCCCGATCTGGATCGGCGGCCAGATGAAGGCCCTCGTGGACTCCCTTCGCCGGAAAAAGGAGGGAGCGGCCGGGGAGGAGTCGGAGCTCTCCTCGGGAATGCTCTACTCGACGGGTCTGGTCGCGGGCGGCTCGCTCGGCGGCGTGCTGATCGCGCTCGTGGCTTTCATCGGCGACTTCTTCCTGCACATGGAGAAGCCGACTCTGATCGAGAAACTGGACCTCGGCGAGAAGTTCTACCCGGCGCTCAAGAACGGAGTCGCCGGGGACATCCTGTGCCTGCTCGTCTTCGCCGTTCTCTGCATTCTTCTCGTCCGGAACGCCAGGAAGAAGCTCGAAGGTTAGATTCTCGCTCCTGTCATCGAGTTTCCCGCTTCTGTCATCCTGAGCCCTTCGCTACGCTCAGGACAGGCTCCGCGAAGGATCTGCTCCTCGTATCCACCAGAGCAGATTCTTCGTCGCTCCGCTCCTCAGAATGACACGACCCTACGGGACCACTCCGAACTTCTTTCCGACCTTTCGGAACGCCTCGACCGCGCGGTCGAGGTCGCTTCGTTCGTGCGCGGCGGAGACCTGGCAGCGCAGGCGCGCCTGGCCCTGCGGGACGACGGGGAAGCCGAAGCCGGAGACGTAGACGCCTTCCTCGAAGAGGGCTTTTCCCATGGCGAGGGCCTTCGCCGTATCGCCGACGATGACGGGGACGATCGGATGGGTGCCATGGGGGATCCTGAAACCCGCCTCCGTGATCGCCTTGCGGAAGTAGGCGGCGTTCTCGCGGAGCGCGCGGACGGGCGCCGGGTCTTCGCGCAGCATCCGGAAGGCTTCGAGCGAGCCGGCCGCCACCGACGGAGGCAGGGAGTTGGAGAAGAGATAGGTGCGGCTGCGCTGGCGAAGCGTCTCGATCAGGGCCTTCGGCCCCGTCGTGAACCCGCCGGCCGCCGAGCCCATCGCTTTGCCGAGCGTGCCCGTCGTGACCGTGACCTTGTCCATTACGCCCTGTTCCTCGGCCGTTCCGCGCCCGGTTGCGCCGAGCACTCCCGTCGCATGCGAGTCGTCCACCGCCAGGAGGACATCCTTCTCCCCGCAGATCCGGACGAGCTCCCGCAGGTCAGCCTCCTCGCCTTCCATGGAAAAGACGCCGTCTGTCATCATCAGGCGGTAGCGCGACGTCGTGTCCTCCCCGAGCATCGCCTCGAAGGCGGCCGTGTCGCTGTGTGGAACGCGGTAGCGTTTCGCCTTGCAGAGGCGAACGCCGTCGATGATCGAGGCGTGGTTCAGCTCGTCCGAGTAGAGCCCGTCCGGCTCGTCCAGGATCGCCGCGAAGAGGCCTTCGTTCGCGTTCCAGCAGGTCATGTAGAGGATCGCGTCGTCCGTCCCGAAGAAGGAGGCGATCTCCGTCTCGAGCTCCCGGTGGAGCTCTTGCGTTCCGCAGATGAAGCGCACCGACGCCATGCCGGCGCCCCACCTGTCGATCGCCTTCTTCTGGGCCTCGCGGATGCGGGGATGATTGGCAAACCCCAGATAGTTGTTCGAGGTCAGCATCACGACCTCGCGGCCGTTGACCCTGACCCGCGCGTCCTGCGGCGACTGGAGGAC
>Ga0209009_1000035_pt1 | contig 60846 bp, 51 predicted proteins | sample BlaSpr_A8_OM3_M2_FD_187979 | JGI IMG/M metagenome (GOLD analysis project Ga0209009, IMG submission 187979) | Forest soil microbial communities from Thunder Bay, Ontario, Canada - Black Spruce, Ontario site 2_A8_OM3_M2 (SPAdes) (version 2) | ecosystem: Environmental > Terrestrial > Soil > Boreal... | reverse complement strand
GCTTGAGAGAATTTCCAGGACACGGCCTGCTATACTATCGACACGCAGTAGCTGATGTTCCCTCAGGACACGCAAACGGTCTTGGGCCACTTCCTGGCAGCTTGCTGACGTGACGTGCTGCAAACGCATCCTAAATCCACGATCTTCATTTTCGAGGTGTTTTTGAATTTAATGCGCCGCGCGTGCATTCTTTTCACTTTGGCTGTATTTTCGTTGGCCGCTCAGACATCCCCAGACCCTGCGCGCGCCGTAATGAAGTCCGCTAGCAAGATCGAATTCCACGCTAGCGCGACGTTCGCCAAGGTAACCGGCGTATTCCATGAATGGGACGTGAATCTGAAGATCCCTGAGGACAAGTTCGACGACGCCTCGCTCGACATGCAACTCGAGGCCGACAGTGTCGCTACAGGCAGCGGACTGAGAGACAAAGAAGTGAAAGGAAAGAATTTTTTCGACGTGAGGCAATATCCCCAAATTCATTTCGTATCGAAAACCATCACGCCGGATGGTGGCCCCAATCCAACGAAGTTTCTGATGAATGCGGAACTCACTTTGCGCGGAATCACCCAGCTTGTATCCGTCGCTGTTACCGTGCACCCCGAAGAGAAGGGCCATCAGTTGATCGACGGTGAATTCACCTTTGATCGGCGCGATTTTGGAATGACGCACAACGCGCCGATGAATAAAGTGGCCAACAATGTTCAAGTCCAGTTTCACCTGGATGTTGCGAACACTCCGGCTTCAGCCGAGGAGCTGAGCAACAACAACCTCAAACGCACCAATAACCCTTGGTAGTTGACCCGTAGTCAAAAAAATTGCTTAAATTCGCCATGTCCTGCGGGCCATTTACATCTTTGTTGGCGCCTTAGATCCCTTAGAAGCCAAAAAATTCTGATTTATTGCCTAGACGCCCACCTTGCCTATCATGATATATTTCGCCAGGGTTGTTCGTTCTAGACATGGGTCCCGCCTTGTCATCGAGGGGAAATTCGCCGGCGAGTCCCCTATTCTCGCGCGCAGCGTTCGTGTGTTCCTTCGGTCCCAAGAGTTTCTGCATCGGAGGCCCTCTGGCGAATATTGTTCGAAATCCGAAGCGAGGGACACGCAGCTATGCATAGAGCAAGTCTCGGGACCGTTATCATGGCGCTTTGTGTGTTGGGCATCGCCGGCTGCGGCTCCGGCGGAGGTCCCCTGACCATCGCTATCACCGCTCCCAGTAGTTTGGCAGCCAGCAGCGGCGGTAACCTCTCCGCCACCGTCACGCACGATCCGAAAGCCCAAGGCGTCACTTGGACCTGCGCTCCCGCCGGATTTTGCGGCACATTCACTCTTACTCAAACGGCCAGCGGCGCTGTCACGGTTTATACGGCTCCCTCCGTCGCGCCGGCCGGCGGCTCGGTCACTATTACAGCCACCTCCGTTACGATTCCGACACGCACTGCCACGGCGACGATAATGATCACCGGCATGGCCACACAAAATTTCACCTTCTACGTTACCGGCGAAGAAAACAATTTTGCCGACGATCCCTACTATTCCATCGCAGGCGTCGTCCAGATTGCCAATACAGTTTCTGCAGGCGGCGTTTTCGCGGTTACGGCCGGCGAGCAGGACTACAACGACGGAGACGGCATTACTTCTCCGGAACCTCAAGGCGATATGATCTTGGGCGGAGGACTCGTCCCGAATGGCGATGGAACTGGAACGCTCACTCTAATTACAGATAACTCGAACCTGGGCATCGGCGGCACGGAAACTTTTGTTGTCTCTTTCGCCAACCCGAACCACGCGCTCATCACACAGTTCGACGGAACAGCTACCTCCAGTGGAAGCATGGACCTCCAGAGCTCCACAGCTTTGCCTTCTGGTTCGTTTGCCTTTGTCGCTTCCGGTACAAGTTCTGACGTCAACGGATTTTTCCCGGCGGCGTACGGAGGAGTTTTCACAATTACCTCTGGCTCTTTGAGCGGCATAGTGGACAGTAACCTCGGGGGGACGGTTACGCCGAATATCCCCTTCACTGCTTCGCTTTCCACACCTGACGCTTTCGGCCGCGGTGCGATCAATAACAGCACTGGGATCGCCACCTCCATCAACTATTACGTCGTGGGCCCCCAGGTGATTCGCATCATCGACGTGGATGCTGCCACCGCCACCACCACCGCCGATACGGCGGCAGGCTCGGCGTACGGTCAGGGTGCTGTGCCAGCTTTTACCGCTAGTTCCATCGGCGAATCTGTATTCTCGGTTCAGAATCCATTTACCGCTTACGCTGCTGTCGGCCAGTTCAAGACGACTGCCGGCACTCATTTCAATGGTGTCGGCGATTTGAACGAATTGAATAACGGAATCCAGTTGACGGCTCAAGCTATCCATGGAACTTACACCCTCGACAGCAGCGGCTATGGCTCCATGACGTTTAACCCAACCTACGGAGACGTTTCGATTTTCGGGATCTATGCCGTCGATCCCAGCCTCAACATTCTGGATCCCAACGCCACTACCGATGGCGGAGGCGGGCTAATCGCCGAAATGGACACGAACCTCGTCGGCGCCGGCCAACTAGTTCGACAAACCGATGTCGTAGTGGCCGACTTCGCGGGCTATTACGCTTTCGGAGCGCAGGGCGCCACAGACGCCAACGGTATTTTCGAATTTGATTTTGTCGGCGCTGCCAACGTCACCGAGCCGGGTGGCTCTTTCGTCGGCACAGGCGACCTCAGCGATCCGTTCGCCGCCCTCACTGGCATTGGACCAACTTACACCGGCGTCGCCTTCACCGATGCCGCCATTCCAGACGGAGCACATCCCGGACGCTATATCATCACTCCCCTCACGCTGTCGAATGTCAACTTCACCAGCGACATAAGCCTGAACGTCATCGCATACCAGGCGAGCGGTGATCAGCTGTTCTGGATCGAGGTCGATCCAGGCAGCTACTTCGGTGGCTCGTTGGAGGCCGGTTCTATTCCGGCAGGTCTCGCAAAGAAGGCGACACCGAAGAGTCAGATTCAGAAACACTAAACCCGGGCGTTGATAAGCGTCGCATATTCTTGCACAGCATGTCTGTCGCGTCTCGGGCTACGAATCGAAATGCAAAAACAAATTATTCAACGATTCAGCAAGCGTGGGGTGCGCAAAAATGGCATCACGCAAAACTGTATGACTTAGCTTTCCCATCATCGCCAATTCCAGCATCGACATAATTTCCCCGCCTTCAATTCCCAGCACAGCCGCGCCCAGGATCTGTCCGCTGTCGGCGTCCACAATAGCCTTCATAAATCCGCGAGTCTCGCCCGTTTCCGTCGCTCGCGCTACCGACGTCATCGGCATCCTCGCCACGCGCACTTTCCTATTTTGCGCACGGGCTTGCTGTTCTGTCAGGCCAACGCGCCCAAGCTGCGGATCAGTGTAAAGCGTGTAAGGCGCTAGACGCCCTGCGGTCGAAGCATTCCCCTTCTCAATCAAGTTCGTCCGCAAAATGCGAAAGTCATCGTAAGAAATGTGTGTAAAGGCTGGCCCGCCGTTGATATCTCCCATCGCGTAAATCTCCGGGACGTTGGTCTCCAGTTTCGCATTCACTGGAATGAACCCGTGCTTATCCGTCGCAACACCCGCAGCCGCCAAATTCAAAGTATCCGTATTGGGCGAGCGCCCGGTAGCCACCAGCAAATGTGATCCATCCACAACGTGCGATTCTTCGCCTACACGCACGGTCACATGAATCTGCGCACCGGTCTTTGTAATGCCCGTGGCTTTCGCGTTCAACAGCACTGACACGCCATCTTGTTGCAAAATTTGCGCCACGGCGCCGGCCACGTCCGCGTCCTCACCTTTTAACAATTGCGGTCCGGCCTGCACGATTGTAACGCGGCTGCCGAACCGCCGAAACATCTGCCCAAACTCCAGCCCCACGTATCCGCCGCCGAGCACGATCAAATGTTCCGGTAGGCTGTCCAATTCCATGATCGAAGTGCTGTCGAAAAACGGCACATCGCGCAGCCCATCGATCGCCGGCGCCGCAGGCCGCGTCCCCGCATCGATAAAAATCTTCTCGCCGCTAAGTTCACGAACTCCTCCATCTCTTAGCCGCACGCGCAAAGTTTTTGCGCCAGTAAAACTAGCCTCGCCGAAAAACAGCTCGAAGTTTGCTAGGTTCTTAAAACGCCCTTCGCTCCCGGTGCGAAAGCTCTCCACCACTCCGCGCTTTCGTTGCCGCACTCGCCCCATGTCCACGCGAATGTCCCCAATTTGAACGCCGTAGTCAGATCCTCGCCGCGCCAAATAAGCGACACGTGCGCTCGCCACCATGGTTTTCGTCGGCGTGCACCCATAGTTCACGCACGTCCCGCCGACAAACTGTCGCTCGATCAGCGCCGTACGAAATCCTGCCTGCGCCAGCGACACACACAACGGATTGCCGCCTTGCCCGGAACCGATTACGATGGCTTGAAATTGGTCGGAAGGATTCATCGGAAAAATTCCTCGAGGCTGGAAATATTCCGCAGCTTGTATTTAGATGTAAAACGCCCACTTAAAATCGCGACACGATAAATATCGCTCCGCCAATCGCCACCGCATCTTCCAAGAACGCGATCGGCAAACCTGGAAGTTTTTGCCCCTTCACCAGATGCGTGCGAACTCCGTAGCCTAAGAAAGCACCCGCCACACCACCGAGCACGCCGAGTACGGCTCCCAATGCAATCGATTGCCCTTCCGCCGCCGCAAGGCACGACCCCGAAAGTCCGCCGGTAATGATGCGAGCGATCAAGCCAGGCGCCGCCAATCGGCTCGGTGTGGACGCGAGCTTATCCGTAATCAACTCAATAATCGCCAGGACCGTGAAGATAATGGCGGCGACGCGCGATCCCATAAAATGAAATGGCGTGTTGGTTAGAATTCCACGTCCGCATGCCGCCCACGCCACCGCTGCAGGCGCAGTTAGCGAGCGCAGTCCCGCAATCACGCCAATCAGAAATACCATCACCAGCGCTTCAGTCGAACTCATGCAGGCCTCTCCTGTTCGCGCTTATTGGATTCCGGTTTATCCAACAGCGCCTGGCTCGCACCCATCAACCAGGATGATTCTCGTCCTCACTTCGCCGCTTCAGTCAACAGCGCTTCGATCTTCCCGTCCAGTTCCTTTGCAACCTTCAGCGCCTGCGCGTTTCCATACGGCGTCAGCAAACTCATCATGGTGTCGTAAGAAATGTGCACGCCGTCCGCTCGCTCATCAACAAGTATCGTCACCGGCGCGTACGACCCCGCGTCCGGAACATGCTCCACCATTCTCTTCATCACCAATGGATTGCCGATCAGAAAACGCATCACTCGCGCCGCTTTCTCTCCATGGTCTTTGTGTAAGACTTCGCCATGATCGAATCGCATAAACTCCATCAAGCCCGTCGGACCTAGTCCCGGCTGAATGGCTTTCTCCACTTCGTCGTAATTTTTCGCCAAGCCGATGTTCTGGAACATCGCGCGCATGTCAGGATGCCCAACTCCCGCCGCAATCTTCGCCACCACATGGTCAAATTTCTCTGGAGAAATAAGACTAAACCGCTGCACGCTAATTTGCTTAGTCCCCATTTGGTCTCTTCCCCGACTTCGATGAATTGCCAAGCCCACTTCGGAAGAAATTCCAGTTAGCGAAGCCCGCAGTATACCCCGTTTACCCCGACCAGTCGTCCCACTGACCGAGGGCCCGGTCCCGTATTTTTTCCTGATTTTTGTTTCTTTTCTTACGCTGTCATGCCGAAAGAGGCCGTTTTTCGGCCGACGAGGGACCTGGTATGAATCTCTACAACTTAGTCGATTCGATCAATGGGAATTGTTTCGTCGCCGGACCGCAGAACCATCCGCGTCACTTTGCCACTGGAGTCCGTCTCAAACGTAAACACATCATCGGCGACCGTTGAGAAAAATTGCGCAGCGCCCTCGGCGTCCAACTCCTGCACCGGCTCGTCATTTTCCTGCACGGTAAGATGGTCGCCTTCATGCCGCACCACAAGAATCAACTTCGACGGCGCGCCATATCGCCCCACATATTTTTCCAGCGTCTGCGCGTCAACGCTCACTTTGGTGTGCTGCTTCAGCGGCGGACGCGGCGGCAACTGATCGTACGGCGTAAATCGTTCCCACTCGATCGGGGTGTATGTATCCGCGAGCACTTTTTCCAGCAGCTCCTTGTAAATCCCTTCCCCGTTTCCGCTATTGGTCATGATAATCATGCCGTCTTTCGGCATCCGGAATCCCACGCAGTAATTGCGCCAGCCGTCGTCGTGCCCCTCTTTAAAAAACGCCTCGCCGTGCGGTGACCAATAAAGTCCCCATCCCAACCCATAACTCAGCCGTATGGATTTATTTTCGTCCGTCAGTTGATTTTCCAAGGTAGGAAACTCGTGCTTGGCCAGAATTGGAATCTGAGCGCTGAGCATGCGCCCCCAAGTACGCGCGCGCAGCCCCTTGCCGTCCAAAATTGTCTGCACGAACCGCGCAAAATCCCCTGGAGTAGTCGATAGCGACCCCGCCGCATTCGGATTCTTCCATCTGAGCGGCCCCAGTGAACGCCCATATTCGTCGTAGCCGTTGGCATAGTCTTCCTCGAATCGCGCTTGCCACACCACGCTGCTGCGCGTCATGCCCAGAGGCTGAAAAACATTTTTCTGCATCAAATCCTGCAGCGGCCGTTTCGTAATCGTCTCGATTACAAACTGCAGCAGGTTAATTCCCTCGCCCGAATACGCATACCGCGACCCTGGCTGAAAATTGATGTTCAACTTTCGGTCGTCATTGATCCAACGAAAATTCGGAAAGCCGCTGGTATGGTCCAACAACATGCGCGCCGTGATCAATTTGTAGCGCTCGTCCCCCGCCAAATCTTTATACGCGTCGTATTCCGGCAGCGGCTTGGGTAAATATTCATAGACTGGCTGGTCCAGGTCCAGCTCGCCTTTGTCCACCAGCCTCATCGCCATATACGCGAACACCGCCTTGGTGAACGACGCGCCGCTCATCACCGTGTTTTCCGTCAGTGGAAGATTTTTTACCTTGTCGCGCAGCCCATAGCCTTTCGCGAACACGACCCTCCCGCCGTTGATGATGACAATCCCCGCCCCCGGCACCTCCGCCGCTTTCATCATCCGCTTAACAGTCGCATCAATTTCCGCCGCCGTGATTGTGCCGCCATCCAATCGCTTTACGACGGTAGCATCGTCATTCGCAGGCCTCACAGCCGCACCTGATGGCGAACTCTCCGCAGCGCCCATGAAGGCTGTCGCCACGAATACTGCGCCCAACACCGTTACAGCCCCCGCGAATGAAATTTTTCCCATTATCAATTCCTCTCGATCCCTCGACCAGTTACCAAATCTCACCTTCAATCTACCCCTATGAAACGTAAATAAATTCCGCCAAGTTCCCCAACTTAAAAAAAAGAAGAATGCGAGGGATGCGCCATCTACCGGCGTTGCGGAAATTGCAGCATTTTAATCCGGGCCGCACGCGTGGTACAAAATAGCCTTCAATTTTGCCGCCGAGGCTTCGCCAGGCGGCGAACCGGAGCGAGTCCGGCGCGTCTCTGGCATTTGCTGAGGACGATGAAATTACGTAAACATGATCTCGAAATCCTCGGCACCTCTTTTGCCATATGCTTGGTTTTTTTTGTTGGCAGGAACAGCTCCTGGACCTCCAGGCACATCGCAGGCGCAGTGCTGCTCGCTATCGGATTCATCGGTTGGCTGACCGCGCGTCTGCAAATCCGCGAATTCTTCGCCGTAACGGCGCAAGCGCAGGGACTCGTCACCATCGGCATTTACTCCAAGATTCGCAACCCTATCTATTTTTTCGGAGTGATTCTCTTTGCAGGCATGGCGCTCTACTTGACCCTTCCTTGGTGGGTACTGCCGGTATTGTTGCTGATAATTTTTATGCAGGTCTTGCGCGCGCGCAACGAAGCCCGCGTCCTCGAAGCAAGATTCGGCGACGCTTATCGCCAGTACCGCAGCAAAACCTGGTTTTAGCTAAAAAAGCGCCCGGCTTACTTTTTGTGTTCATCCACCTCGCAGCCTTGTTCGACGGGGGTTGGGTCAGGCATATCAAATTGCATGACGATTGGTGATCCGTCCTTATCCCGCGCACTTATTTCAACGGTATGCGCGCGGAGCATTTTCTCAAGCGAGCCTTTAGAAAAAGAGGCGGAAGTCTTATCCGTCGATGGCGTCCACTCCTCTTTTTCCTCTTTGGCGTCGTTTAATCGATATACCGCGTCAACTTTCGGAAAGTAAGAGGTTCCACGGATCTCTTCCGGCTCAACCCAGTCAATCTTCAGAGGGTCGCCCACCACGAGAATTCCGCGGAAGAACTTGGACTTGTGCGAACGATTATAGGCGCCGCAGTCCACAACCAATAAGGGGCGGCCGGACTCGTCTCCAGGAGGCGATTTGATGAATTTACCCGCTACACTATATCGAGTGTACTCACCGCGGACAGGATCAGTCCTTTGAGTTTGTCGCCATTCATTCCCGTTCTGCGACTGTTGCGGGATTGACATTATTGATGAGAATGCAAAAGACACCCAAGCAAGCGGCAAGAGCAAGAAGGCCAAGGCTGCTTTCATCGATTCATCTCCTAATAGCCCTAACAAAAGCTATGTGGGACAACGCTTCGAGGGGAACCACCACGGCATTTAGGGCTAAAACATCGTTCCCAGGATATACCCTCGCAATATAACCTTCACTATATAGAGTATCGTTTGACCTTGTCGGTCGCTCTGGAATGACACATGTTTCTTGCGCTACGATAGCTCCGCATCCTGCCTGGGGCCAGGACGGGAGGCAGCATGGACACGTTTCTTCAAGACTTGCGCTATGGGCTTCGCACGCTCGCCAAGTCTCCAGGATTTGCCGCCATAGCAATTTTAACGTTGGCCCTGGGCATTGGCGCGAATACAGCTCTATTTTCTGTAGTCAACGGCGTCCTGCTGAATCCGCTGGCTTACCCGCAGCCAGGCCAGCTCGTCGCGATTTACGGAAAAACTTCCGGAGTCGATCAAGGCCCCATCTCCTACCTGAATTTCCTCGACTGGCAACGCGACACGAAAACGTTTTCATCCATGGCCATGTACCGGAACGAAGATCACATCTTCATCGGTACGGGTGAAGCGGAGCGTCTGAGCGGTTACATGATTTCTGCTGATTTTTTTTCAACGCTCGGCGTACGGCCAATTCTTGGGCGAGCGTTTCGTCCAGAGGACGATCAGCCGGGCGCCGCACCCATCGTTCTTCTTAGTGGAGGGTTCTGGAATCGAAAATTTGGCTCTTCGCCGGATGTCGTTGGAAAATCGATCACCTTGGACGGTGAGTCCTACACCATCGCAGGAGTGATGCCCGTGAATTTCACTTTCTATGGTCACGACCGCGATGTGTACACTCCCATCGGCCAGTGGAACGATCCATCCTTTCGCGACCGCCGTATCGACATGAGCGCGCACGCGGTAGGTCGCTTGAAGCCGGGCGTGACGCTCTCGCAAGCGAAAGCGGATGCGGATGGCATCGCAGAAAATCTTGCCGCGGCCTATCCGGAGGCCGATAAGGGCCTCGGCATCACGCTGGTTTCCATGAAGCGAGATATGGTCGGTAACGTCCAGCCATTCCTGATCGTGCTTCTCTCCGCCGTTGGTTTCTTGCTCCTGATTGCCTGTGCCAATGTTGCCAATCTTTTGCTGGCGCGTTCGAAGGGACGCTCGCACGAGTTTGCCATTCGCGCGGCACTGGGTGCGAACCACACGCGCCTGATTCGCCAACTTCTCACCGAAAGCATACTCCTCGCGGGCCTGGGCGGCGCGCTGGGACTGCTGCTCGCCTTTTGGGGTACCAAAGCGGCGCTGGGCACTCTGCCTGCTGCCTTGCCGCGCGCCAACGAAATCTCTCTCGACGCGCGTGTATTGCTCTTCACCATGGCGCTGTCTCTATTTGCTGGAATTGTTTTCGGCCTGGCGCCGTCGCTGAAGAGTTCCCGCATGAATTTGCAGGAAATATTGAAGGAAAGTGGACGCGGCTCGAGCGGCGCTCGTCATGGTCTCTATGGAGTCTTTGCTTCGGTAGAAATAGCGCTGACCTTGGTTTTGCTGGTCGGCGCCGGATTGATGGTGCGCAGCCTCGCGGCGCTCTGGGCGGTTAATCCCGGCTTCAATCCGAGCCACGCCATTACTTTCGATTTGTCGCTGCCTCCTTCGCCCACTACCAGCTCTGCCCTAACCCGCGCTCGCCTGCGTGAGTTCGACGAACAAATCCGCAAGATTCCGGGTGTCGAAGCCGTTTCCGTGACGCTCGGCTCGCGCCCCATGAAGCACAATTCCTCTTTGCCTTTTTGGATCGAGGGCCAACCGAAGCCTGCCAACGTCAACGACATGAATCAGGCGATGTTTTATCTCGCCGAGTCCGATTTCCAACAAGCCATGGGAATAAAGCTGGAGCGTGGACGCTTCATCACACCCGAGGACAACGAGAATTCTCCGGTAGTGATCGTGATCGACGACGTTTTTGCGCGCACGTATTTCCCGCGCGAAAATCCAGTCGGGAAGCACGTCCATCTCGCGCTCTTCGGCGTGCAAGCGGAAGTCGTTGGCGTCGTTAACCACGTAAAACAGTGGGGTCTTGACGCTGACGCAAAATCCGCCATCGAGGCGCAATTTTATTATCCGTTTATGCAGCTCCCCGAAAAGCTTATGCCGCTCGCTGCCAGCGGCGCGGCCGTCGTATTGCGCTCGAAGGGCGATCCGACGGCTATCATGGCCTCGGTTCGCCGCGCCGTGGAACAAATCGATTCGCGCGATGTAATTTACAGCGTCGAAACCATGGACGAAATCGTGTCCAACTCTTACGCTGCCCGCAGGTTTTCGATGATTCTGCTTGCCGCGTTTGCGGCTCTGGCGCTAGCGCTGGCGTGCGTGGGAGTTTACGGAGTGATTTCCTATCTGGTTGGCCAGCGCACGCATGAAATCGGAGTTCGCATGGCTCTCGGCGCGCAGCGCACCGACGTGTTGCGGCTGATCCTCGAGCAGGGAGCCCGCATGGCGTTGATCGGCGTCGCCATCGGCGTCCTCGCCGCACTGGGATTGACGCGTCTGATGGCCAGTCAGCTCTTCGGCGTCAGTGCACACGATCCACTTACGTTCGCCGGCGTGGCTATGCTGTTGATTATTGTGGCTGTCGTGGCATGCTACATCCCGGCGCGCCGTGCAATGCGCGTCGATCCGATAGTCGCGCTGCGCTACGAATAGGACGTCGCAAAATCAGTGCGGCTTTCCGCCGTTAGAACTGTTCTGCTGCTTAGACGAACTCTGTGACGATTGCCGCTGCTCCATCTGCTTATTCTGAGTGGCATGCTGCTGCTCGAGCTGTTGCGTTTGCTGAGAATGACGCTGCTCCATCTGTTGTATTTGCTGATCACTGTAGTTTTTCTGAGTGGCTTGCTGGTGCTCTTCTTCTTGTTGCTGCTCGAGCGTTTCGTGATCCTGCGTTTGCCGAGCAGATAGTTCGCTGAGTTGCTGCTGATAACTTTTGTTGGTTGCTGCGCTGCCGGTGTTTGGCGCCTTGAACTCGTGAGCCGGCAATTCGCTGGCGTGATTGATGGTGTCGATATGCGACACGTTGGCGCTCGCAGCATTCGCCGGAGGAGCTTTGTACTCGCCCCCCGCTTGTTTTGCAGCTACAAAGCCAGTTGTGAAGTCACCGGGTTTGGCCGTAGCTGCGATAGGCGGTTTGCCTTGGTTCACAGACGCGCGCAGCTCAGGATTATTTCGGGCGACCTGCATGTGTTGCGTTTGCGCCGCCACCGGACCCACATGTTGCTCTTTGGCGTATGACTCTTGCTGCGCCGTCGGACGTGCTTCCACCCCGCCGCTACCACCGTTGTAGCTGACGTGGTTTTCAGAAGCATTGCTCACCGGTGCGGTGTAGGTGCTGTGGATGACGGCGGTGTTTACGTGATTTACAGAAGTGTTGTACACGAAGTGATTCCCTTCCCAGCGCCCGCCCTCGTATCCAACTCCGCCGTATCCGTAGCCGTAGTTGATACCGCCGTAGTAGCCCACGGTCGGACCCCAATATCCTTGATTAAAATAGTACGCGTTTCCGCCCCAGCCCCAATAACCCGGGGTCCACAGGAAGCCAGGTTGAGGGGGATAGACCCACGTGCCCGGCACCCAGTAGTAGTCGTTAGCGGAGTAGTCATAGCCCCAGTAACCGGGCGCCCATAGATAGCCGTCGGCAGCAAGGATTGGCTGCTCGTATATGGGAAGCAATGGCGGGCCGAAGCCCACCGAAATGCCGATCTGAGCAAATGCCCCGTGAGAGAAAACCAGCATCACGACCGCAAACAGCATCGAGCGAATAACCATCCCACGCATCATGCTCCTCCCTGCCTGCTCACTCTGTTTTAGCGCCCCGTCGCGTCACCCATTGTGGCGCCCGTTGCGGTAAGCGGCGAGGCGGGCACGCATTTGAGCGGCGGGCTTTCTTTGCAATCAAACCTAGCCGTGCAGCTCCACTATCGAAAGTGAGTTGCACAAAACTCGCCATCTTTTTGTTTTAGGAACCTAGGAAAATGCGGCATGCGCCAGGATGCAGCATAGCCGCTGGCCTATGAACGTATCTATCACTTCAGCGCCTATCGCACAATCAAATTCAATTCCAGCCTTCTGATTGAAATCAGTTCGAATTGCGAGTTGGTTTCGGCGGCACAACTCGACCAGAGGGGATGAGGAACTATTGCTTGAGATGGTACGCCAGCGGACATACGCGAATCGCAATAATAGTTATAGTTCGAAGAATTGGAGGAAGTGCAGCGGGAACCGGCGCTCCCGATCAAAAGAGCTTCTGCCTGACACTACATCGTAACGCCCAGAACTCTTGGGAAAGCTGGGCGACAAGGAGGGTTTCATGTCCCAGCTAGCACAAAATCCATCGCAATATCCGTTACCAACTGTTCCCGATCGCCCCTTCCGGCTGGATGTTCCGCTTCACCAACTTTTGCAAACGTCCTCGTCCGGATCACAAACGCCCGCCGTTCGCGAGCTTCAGTTTTTGCCGGAGCCGGTCTTCCCGCGACATCCACACCTGCTGCACGACTTGACTGCGGAAGAAATCACCGAGCATCAAAAGGTGGTTGAGACCGGGCAAAGGAATTGGCCCGCTTCGCGCATTCTCGACAACATGAAAGGCTGGATGTTTCCGTATTTCAAATCGCGCATTACGCCGGGCGACTTCCAGCCGATCATCGCCTACCTTTTCACCGAATGGAAATGCAATCTTGATTGCCATTATTGCTGGTCCTACGACAACCGCGTGAAAGGGATGACCGAAGACACCGCGCGCAGAGCTATCGACTGGCTCGCGTCCACGCCTTGCCGCGTGCTCGCCCCCACTGGCGGAGAACCTTTGCTGCGCCCGGACTTCGTGCACAAAGTGATCTACTACGCTGCCAAGAAAGATTTTTGGGTTTACCTGGCAACGAACGCTCGTCTGCTGCGTCCGCCGGTGATTGACCGCCTCGCGGACGCCGGAATCGCCACCATTAATTTTGCAGTGGACTGCATCAACGAAAAGCCCGGGCTGCCGAAAGCGTTTGAGCACGTTGCATCGCAATTCGAATATCTGGTGAAGCGCCAGTATCGCTACGGCTACACCGTTTTCTTCAACACGAATATCTGCCGGACCAACATCGACGATGTGAAGCGGCTCGTTGAAATCGCCCACGACCATGGGATTTCGATGACCTTTCATGTGAACGAAGCGCCGATGATGGAGCAAACGCACTTTCAGCATCTGCATGAAAACGATACGTACATTCGGCCCCAGGATTTCCCGGTCGTTGACGACCTGCTTGACTACCTCATCGACAAGCAGCGCCAGGGTTACAAAATGGTTGATTCGATTCCTCGTCTGCAAAAAATGAAGCGCTTCATGCGTGGAGAAGGCGAGCACTGGGGCTGCCGCGCCGGCCAGAACTGGCTCATCATTCGCACGGACGGAACTGTGGCGCCATGTTTCCCGATGTACAACGCGAAATATGACTGGGGAACGGTGGCGAATCACAAATTCGACCTGCAACAGCTAAGTGAAATGAAAAAGGGTTGCGAGCCGCATTGCTTCTCCACGCTCGGATACAACGTGGCCTACTGCTACGATGTCACCCGCGTGATGAAGTGGCTGTGGAAGCAGGCCAAGCACGGTTTTCAGGGAGTTACCGGCAGCTTTGACTGAAACGGGCCGCTTTCGTTTTAGCCGTCGGGATAGCAATGCTCCCTCGCGTTGATGCGGAAAAATCCCGGAGTGGAGCGTTCACTCAGCATGATATTTTTTTATGATGGGAACCACGCGGCACGCGATTGTGATCGGTGCAGGCATCACCGGACTGGTCTGCGCGTTCCGCCTCCAGCAATCAGGCATTCCCGTCATGCTTCTGGAGGCTGCTGATTCCCCTGGAGGAATGATTGCGACCTTCGAGAAGAATGGCTTTCTCTTCGAAGCTGGCCCGCAGTGCCCGCGCTTCGCTCAACCTCTCTGGGACTTAGTTCGCGAGATCGGCCTCGCAGCCGAATTCGTGCAGGGCGATTCGAGCGCTCCACGCTATATTTTGAAGGATGGCCGATTGCACGTCGCGCCGTTCTCACCGTTCAGCTTCGCTTTCACCGGGCTTGTCGGGCCTGCTTCCAAGTACCGTCTCCTTACGGAAGTATTTCGCCGTTCGCGTGCTCCTCGCGACGAAGAGTCGCTGGCCGAATTTGTGCGCCGAAAATTTGACGGCGACATCCTCGATTATCTGGTTGACCCATTTGTCGCAGCGATCTTTGCCGGAGACTCGGAGAAAATCGGCATCGAGAGCGCGTTCCCGTTTTTGGCTCGCTGGGAACGGGAACACGGAAGCCTGTTGCGGGGAGCGTTGCGCTCCAGGAATGGCATTTCTGCTTCCGCTTCACGAGATAAACAACCGCGGCAAGCTACACGGGCGCGACAAAAGTCGCTGGTTGTCACCGAATCTCTGCCAAGTTTAGGTTCTTTTCGCGCCGGGCTCGGCGCCCTTCCAAGAACACTTGCTCGGCGTCTGGGTGATTCGATACGCTTGCGGGCAAGAGTACAGAGCGTTGAGTCCGGTGAAACGCGCGAAGATCCGGACTCTACTTGGCGGCTTCGGCTAGGCGACGGGCAAGTGCTCAGCGGCGCGGCGCTGGTGATGACTACGCCTGCCTACGAAGCAGCGCGGCTCTTGCAGAAGGCCGCGCCGGAGCTCAGCACCATGCTCTCGGATATTTCGTATGCGCCGATGGCGGTCGTTTCCTCAGGATACGACCGCGCACGAGTGCGCAATCCACTGCACGGCTTCGGAGTGATGATTCCTCCGCGTGAAAAACTCAGTACGATTTTCAATGTATGGAACTCGTCCGTGCTCGAGGGCCGCGCCCCTGCCGGAAAAGCTCTGATGACGAGTTTTGCCGGCGGCGCCACCAATCCCGCGTTCGTTGAAAAAGATGACGCGTCTATCGCCGCCATCGTCGAAAGGGAAATGGGCGCTGTGCTGGGAATTGACGGAGCGCCGGTCGAGCGATTTGTCTGGAAGCACCTCAAGGCCCTTCCGCAATTCAATCTTGGGCACGCGCGTACGGTCACCCGCATTCGCAAAGCTCTGACGGGAATGCCTGGACTGTACCTGGCTGGAAATTATCTCGACGGCCGTTCGTTAGGAGACTGTGTCGGAAGCGGTTCGCGGACCGCCGAAGAAATTGCAGCCAATTTTTCAAATGCAACATCCAATTCCGGAAGCAGCGCGATGGCTTGAGGTTCGAACCAGGGTAGCGGAGGGCAGTTGCACTTCTCAATTTTGGCGGCCTTAATAGGAGGTCTTATTTTACTGATGCTGGTCGGGTGCGTGTATCAACAGATTGGAACTGCCCGCGATCAAAAGCGCCATCCTGCGCCGGGCGAGCTTGTAAATGTGGGCGGCCATCGCTTGCACTATCTCAGCAAAGGCGAAGGAAGTCCTGCGGTGATTTTCGAATCTGGTTTGATGTCGACCGTGCTGAGCTGGCAGAATGTGCAACCTGAAATCGCGAAGGTAACGCGCACAGTCTGCTATGACCGCGCCGGGCTCGGCTGGAGCGATCCGGGCCCGGAGACGCGCGACGCCGAGCAGATCGTCAGCGAGTTGCGGGAACTCCTCGAAGTGGCGCAAATTCCCTCACCGTACGTTCTCGTAGGACATTCCTTTGGCGGACTGACCACCCGGCTGTTTGCCGCGCGATATCCCGAACAAGTTTCCGGCCTCGTGCTCATCGATCCGGTTGTTCCAGGCGAGTGGAATCCGCCTGGCGAGCGCAATGAAAAGTCGATTCGAGTAGGCTCCAGGATTTTGCGACGTGCAGCGTCGGTATCGCGATTAGGCGTGCTGAGATTTCTGGCGTTTTTATTGCACTCGGGCGCCACAGCTATTGCAGATCCACTCGTTCGGCTCGTGAGCCGTGGCGCTCCGAACAAAGATGGCACGACAAGGAGTCCCCTCTTTTGGAACCTGCCGCCCGCCGAAAGAGCCATGGCGCGAGTGTTCTGGGTTCAACCGAAATTCCCGAAAACGATTGCGAGCCAGCTTCAACAGCTTCCGGCGAGTGCCGCTCAAGTTGCTGCGGCAGGAAATCTCGAAGGCATGAATCTAACCGTTATTTCGGCGGCCAACATGCCTGCCGAGCGGCGGACCGAGCACATCGCCACGACGCAGCTCTCTTGTCGCGGGAAGCATCTGACGGCGGCTCGTGGCGGCCATTGGGTGATCGAGGACGATCCGGATATCGTCCTTCAGGCCGTCCGCGAAGCGGTTGGACGAGCGCGAGAGACTTGCGCCGCAGGTGCACACGCATGAGAAGGAAATCTTTCCGAGAGTCCCGAGCAACGATGTTTTTCCTAGTCGCGCTGTTCATAGGAATTGTGGTGACGCCTGCGCGCGCGTTCGCTCGAGAGACACAATCGTCGAGCGCCCAAGATCAAAAGCAGCCCTCAGCACAACAACCAACGACCCAGCAGCCAGCGACCCAACCGCCGCCCGCCGCCAAGTCGCAACAGAAGTCGTCCCAACCCGGATTGACCGAGAAAGAACAGCAAAATGTCCAGCACGAGAACGAAAAGGGAACATCCAAGGACCGCATCCTCTGGACCATGCCGAACTTTCTAACATTGGAGAATGCAGGAAATGCTCCAGCGCTCACCCCTGGATAGAAATTCAAAGTGGTCGGCCGCTCGCTGATCGACCCGTTCGAGTTTGTTCTCATCGGGTTCGTCGCCGGTCTGGGCCAGGCGAGCGATAGCAACCCAACCTATGGGCAGGGAATGCAGGGTTATGGCAAACGTTACGCAACGTCATATGCCGATAATGCAGTTGAGAATTTTATGGCCAGCGCAGTGTTGCCTTCCGTGCTGCACCAGGATCCGCGCTATTACCAGCTGGGTCACGGCAGCTTTGCGCGGCGAGCCGGCCATGCGCTCTCGCGCGTTGTGATCACACGTTCCGACTCCGGAAAGCAACAGTTCAACTATTCTGAAGTTTTTGGCGCTGGCATGGCTGCCGCCATTTCCACCTACAGCTACCATCCAGGGTCCGAACAAAGCTTTGGCAACGTGGCCAGCGTGTGGGGCACGCAAATCGGCTGGGACGTAGCGACGTATATTCTCAAAGAATTCTGGCCCGATCTTCGTAAGAAGCACCGCGAAAATAACTAGGTACTGCCAGTAGTCGAAACTTCCGTGGATAGATCTTCTTTCGTTTCACTTTGCAGTCTCCTTCCCTGCAAAGTGCGCCTATGGGCACTGTCTCCAGGCAAGGGTTCAAGTCCACTCCGCCACAAATTTACAAGTGGTCTAGAGCACTCCTAACCGGCGCAGCACCACAAACAGAAATCGACGTAACCTACAGAAAACAAATGACGGGAAAATTTCTAACCGGGTCCAGAAGACACATTAGGGAATCACACATTTGCGCTAAAATGAGTGAAGAAGCGAGCGAACACCGATGACCGACCGAAAACCCCCATTCGCCACCGTGGAAGAAGCGCTGGAAGAAATCCGCGCCGGCCGCCTGATCGTGCTGGTGGACGACGAAGACCGCGAAAACGAAGGCGACCTGGCCATGGCCGCCGAAAAAGTCACCCCGGAAGCCATCAACTTCATGACCAAATTTGGACGCGGCCTGATTTGCCTGGCGCTCACCGAGCGGCGCTGCGACGCGTTGAACCTCACTGCCATCACGCCGCGAAATACTTCCGCCTTCGGTACGCCGTTCTGCGAACCAATCGACGCGCGCCGCGGCACCACTACTGGAACCAGCGCCTCCGACCGCGCCACCACAATCTTAGCCACCACTGATCCCAACACGCGCCCCGAAGATCTCGCGCGACCCGGACACGTGCACACTCTTCGCGCGCGCAATGGTGGAGTCCTCGTCCGCGCCGGACAAACCGAAGCTTCCGTGGACCTTGCCCGCCTCGCCGGTCTCGATCATTCCGGCGTCATATGCGAAATCATGAACGACGACGGCAGCATGGCGCGCATGCCCGATCTAAAAGAATTTTGCCGCCTGCACAATATGAAGCTGCTCACAGTGGCCGACTTGATTCGCTACCGCATGCAACACGAGCGTTACGTTCGCCGCATCGCCGAATCGATTCTGCCCACGCCGCATGGAAATTTCCGCATGATTGCCTACTCCAGCGACGTGGACCACGAGCTGCACGTCGCCCTAGTTCGCGGCGACGTTTCCGATGACTCAGCAGGAGGCCCGCCTCTCGTGCGCGTGCACTCGCACTGCCTAACCGGCGACGTCTTCGGCTCAACGGCCTGCGATTGCCACGCCATCATTGATCGCTCGCTCGCGGCTATCGCGCAAGCGGAGCGCGGCGTCTTTGTTTATCTTCATCACACTGGCCGGGGGTTTCAGATCGATTCGCGCCAACTGGATAGCGCCGAGCTTCCGCGCATCCGATTTCATCAGCGGGAAGAACTCGATCAGGATTTAGGCAGGCAGCGTTTAGTGCAGCGCGAAAGCGGCATCGGCGCCCAGATATTGATCGATCTAGGACTGCGCCACATCCGCGTCCTTACAAATCACCCACGCAAAGTGGTGGCGCTGGAAGGCTACGGACTAGAAATCGCCGACCAGGTCCCCCTCTCCGTCGGCTCCGCAAAATCAACCCACCAAATTTTATAGGAGAAAAAAGTGTGTTGCTGTTATCTGCCGAAGATCAAAACAACAAACGAATCCTTCACCATCGTCGGACGCGGATGCGCGTTGTCCGGGGTAGCTGCCGGCGTCGCGCCGAAGTCCGCCGTCACCAGGAAAACCTGGTGCGTCTTAGGGTCCAGCGCCATGGTGCGCGCGTGCGCCTGCGTCGGCACATTCTCCACCCCAGAATATTTGTCCGGAGTATCTTCGTGCACGATGGTGAGCGTCGCGCTCTCGCCGTTGGACGAATATGCGTACTGGAGTTCGGGATCGAAAGCGTTCGCGTCCACTCCATCACCGATCTCGGGCGTCGCCACAACTTTGCCGGAATCGGCGTCGACCACCGCCATCATCTTGTTATCGCAGCCAGCGAACAGACGCCTGTGCGCGATATCCATGGCCAGTCCGGAAGGCTCTTTGCACGGCGCCAGTGGCCATGTCGCCGTCACTTTCAGGTTCTGGGAATCGATGCGCTGCTCTTCGCTTTTGTCCTCAATGTTTACGTACACGTTCCCGGCGCCATCCGCGACCGCAAACTCCGGCTTGCCGTCCACGGGTATGGTGCCAACAACCTTTCCTGTGGCAGCGTCGATCGCTGTGGCGTTCTTGCTGCGGCCGTTCATGGCGAATACGCGCTTGGAGGAGGGATCGTAAATGATGGCATCAGGATTGGTGCCGGCCTGCGCGCTGCCGATGACTTGCAAGGTCTTTAAATCGAAAATCGTCACGGTCCCGGCGCGGCCATTCGACGTAAACCCGCGATTGAACTCCGGAGCGAGCGCGATGCCGTGAACGCCTTCAGTGTTCGGGATTTCGCCGACCGTTTTGCCTGAATCCACTTCGAGTACGACAACTTTGGTGCCGCGCGAAATGTAAAGGCGGCGCGTGGCCGGATCAAACGTGATGTAGTCCCAGAAGCCTTCGCCGCCCAGCGGAATTTTCTTCAGCAAGTGGTAGCCCGACGGGCCATAGGCCCGCGATGCCGCCTTGGTCAGAAGCGGAGTCGCCGCATGCGTTTTCGTCACTACCACAACCGCTGACACGGCCAAAAGTGCAATCGCACAAATAATAGCTGCCATGCTTCCGAGAAATGATGCACGCAACATTGTCATCTAGCTCTCCCTAGTTGTTTTGCTCACATTGGAATTCGCAACTATGCTATTCCGCACTCGCCTTCGAGTCAATTGTTCTGCCACGCCAGGTACAATCGCGTGAACGCCTATTCTCGGTCCTATCAACATTACACCCCACCACCGTTCTATTCCCTCTCGGCTGCGATTTGAACTCCGCGACGGCGGAGGAGTTGCAGCAAGCGCCCGGAATCGGTCCCAGCACCGCAAAAGCCATCGTAAATTTCCACCCAAAAAGCGGCCCCTTTCAGAAAATTGACGGCCTTCTCGCAATAAAAGGAATTTCCGAAGCGCGTTTGGAGAAAATGAGTCCGTATTTATCGACGGAATGCGCCGCGGGTAGGCGTTTCGTGTCGGCATAGGCTTGCGCGGCGAAAAATAAAATCAGCAGAAAAACAACCGCCGTCAATGGAGACGAAATTCGGCACGTCCGCAGTTTCAAAGCGTCAGACACGATTTCCTTGCGGGTCGTACTCCGTGACCGGGCCGAAGAGAGCGGCTTGGTCGGCGATTTGTGTGCGGTCGCCGACTAGAACGATTTGCTCGTTGGCGGAATCGAAATGGCGGCGAGCGGCGATAAGAATGTCGTCGGCTGTTAACGCCTGGATTCGCGCGCGATAGGTTTCCAGATAATCTTCAGGCACGCGGTCGAGAAAAACGGTGGACAGCTGCGACAGCACGCCATCCTGCGTGGCCACGCCGAGTGAAAAGACTCCGCTCAAATAGCTGCGGGCGCTTTCGAGCTCTTGCGCAGTGACGGGAAGCGAACGCATGCGGTCCATTTCGTAAAATATTTCCGTAAGCGTCGCTGCGGCGACTTCGTTTCGCACGGCAGCGTGGACGCTAAAATAGCCGTACTCCCGCAGAGCGTTAATTCCACTGCGCGGGCTGTAGGTATAGCCTTTTTGCTCGCGGATATTCATCACCAGGCGGGAATGAAACGCACCGCCATAAATTGAATTTGCGAGAACCATGCGATACCAGTCCGGATGGCGTCGAGTGATGGCAAGATTCCCCACCAGAACCTGGGTCTGGACCGAACCTGGAAGATGAACGAGGTGAACTTGGCGTGCAGACTGATGCGGCGGCTCCGGCCATTTCTGGGGTGCGGGAGCAGGCGCGGTCCACGGGCCAAATATTTTTTCCACCTGATCAAGAATCGCTTCGGCAGAAAAATCGCCAACCAAAATCAGCAGTCCATTCGCGGGCGAATAATTCTGGTGATAAAACTCTTCGAGCTGCTCGCGCCGGAACGCGGCGACTTGTTCTGGCGCGGGAGCGACAATCGCGTAAGGATGTTCGCCGAAAAGCGTGCGGCGCAGGCGTTCAGTAGCAAGAAAATCGGGAGTGGTGCGCTGAATCTTTAGGCCTTCGATTCGCTGGCGGCGCTCGCGCTCGAATTCCTCTTCGGGAAAAGAAGCGTTGCGCGCGAGATCGGCCAACATTTCAAGCAGCCCGTCCGAAAAATCGGCCACACCGGAGATGCCAATTGCGCTGGTATCAGCTCCGGCGTGGGCAGCCAGATCCGCGCCCATGCGGCGGAGGTCTTCCTCAATGCGGCGGAGCGGGCGGTTTGTGGTCCCGGTGCGCGCGACGGTTGCGGTGAGTTCAGCCAAGCCCGGAGCGCGATACGCGACTGACGCGTTCCCGCTGCGGAAAAATAGCTGCGCGGAAATTTTTGGGAAGGTGCGAGCTTCCGCCAGGACAACTTGCAGGCCATTGGCAAGAGTAAGGACAGTCCGCTTCGGCCATGCTACCGGGCGCTCGGGACCGAGATCGGGCGGAGAAGAACGTTGCGCCTGCGTGGTGACGGTTGTCGAGGTCATCGAGATTCTCCGTGGTTCACGGGAACCCGCGCCAGAACAGCACGGTTCGTGGGAACCAGATATTTTTTGGCGGCCGCTTGTACTTCCGCGGGCGTGACAGCCATGAAACCGTCGAGCACGGTGTTGACGCGATCCGGGTCGCCGTCGAAAAGCGTGAAGCACGCCAGATAGTGCATCAAACCGAAACGCGGCATGTAGGAACCCATGCCACCTTCGAGCATCGAGTAATAATCGGCGCGAAACTTTACTTTCACAGGTGCAAGTTCATCTTCTGAAATTTCCTTTTCCTGCACTTCGCGGACGACTTCGTCGTAAGCGGCAACAGTCGCCTCCGTACTGAATTCCGGGCGGTAGAAAACGCGCGTGACCATTTGCGTGGGTCCGTTAGCGTCGAAAACGTCCAGGCTTCCGTCAGTCTCGATGGCAATTTGCTTTTCGAAAACGAGCTGGCGATAAATGCGTCCTGCGCGTCCGCCGTGCAAGACGCGGTCGAGAATCGTCATGGCGCACCAATCTTTTGAGCCGCGCGGTGGAACGGTGTAGCCGATAGCGAGAGCCGGCAGCGTTCCGAACTTCTCTTCCACATCGCCACGACGTTCTTCCGTTTGCGGCGGCTCGCTAACGTCGGCGGGCGGCGGCAAGGCGTGCGAGGGAATATCTTCGAAATATTTCTTCGCGAGAGCGAAAGCTTCGCCGGGATCGAGATCGCCGAGCATTAGCAAGACAGCATTGTTCGGCGAGTAATACGTGCGATAGAAAGATTGAACGTCGGCAAGGTTGGCAGCATCGAGGTCTTTAAAATCTCCATAAAAGTTATGCGCGTTGGGCCAATTGCGGAAAGCCACAGGCGGCAAATCCAGCCAGGGAAACCCGCCATAAGGCTGGTTCATCACGTTCACGCGAACTTCCTCTTTCACCACGTCGCGTTGATTGCGCAAATTTTCGTCGTCCACTTTCAACGCACGCATGCGGTCGGCTTCGAGCCAGAGGACGCGTTCGAGCGCGTTGGAAGGCACCGCTTCAAAATAATTGGTGATGTCGTAATGCGTGGTGCCGTTGAGCAGGCCGCCGGAAGCATTGATCAGGCGAATGTGCTCCATTTTTCCGGCGTTTTCGGAACCTTGAAACATCATGTGCTCGAAGAGGTGTGCGAAACCACTACGGCCGCGCGGCTCGAGCCGAAAACCGATTTGGTAGTAAACGCCCACGGTGACGACAGGCGCGGAATGATCTGGCGCCACCACAACTCGCAGGCCGTTGGCGAGCGTGGTGTGCTCGACCGGAATATGCAATTTCTTCAACTTTTCCCTCCCCTGGATTTCTGCAATACTCGCTTCAATTGATTCGATGCTCCCGCGCGGTTTTTGGACAGAACTTTGCTGGAAAGAAGAGCAAGAGCCGCATAAGCTTCTTGAAATTCTCGCGGATAGCGCTGCATCGCTTTTGTATGTCTTGCTACTGTTTCGAAATCGCCTCGCGAAAGCGGGCCAGTCCAGGATTTCTGCGGGCCTACTTTTTCAAAATTATCCAGCATCTGGCGCGTTAACGGCAGCAATGCACGCAAAGCATCCCGACGACGGAAGCCGAGTTTCAGCAACACTTGCGAAGCCGCCTCCATCAAACCCAAACTGTGTCCGGCGACTAGCAATCCCGCAGCGTGATACGCGGGTTTATTCTCGCCGCTGATAGCGACCGGCACACCACCCAGAGAACGCGCAATCTTGCGCGCAACTGCCGCAGCGCGGCGGTCACCTTCGACCGCAAATATAACTTTTTCCAAGTTCGGCGCGCCGCGTCCGCTGAACGTCTGCATGGGGTGAAGCGAGCCCGTGGAAGCGCCGCGGCGAGCAAGCGGGGCGAGAACCGCGCGATCCATTGCTCCGCTGGTGTGCAGAACGATTTTATCGCGGAGTTTCGATTCGTCAAAACTCGCCAGCGTGTTTGCAGCAGTACCGAGCGCACCATCTGGAGTTGTCAGCAGGATCACTCTGGAGTCCAGAATCTCCGGGGTCAGCCGCGAATATGGCTTCCCTGCTCCAATTTGCCGCACCGCGGCGCGCGAAGTGGCCGCGGAACGCGTGACGACCGCTCCAATACGCCAACCAAGCCCGCGAAGACGCTTTCCCAACGTGCGACCCACGCGCCCTGCTCCGACGATGGAAATAGAGCGCTCCATGGCACGTGATAGCATAACGTGTAAGCGGAATTTCAGGTGGGAGAAATTGTCTCTACATTTATTTTGGACGATTGCGTTGGGCTCGGCGGCATTGCTGTGGATTTATGGGATGCTCGACGCGGCTTGGGGCTTGCGAACGTTCATGTCTGTGGCCGATGTGACGCCGCTGGAGGACGCCGATTGTCCCAGTGTTTCCATTCTTTTCGCGGCGCGCGATGAAGCGCAGAAATTGCCGGCGGCGCTTGCGACGTTTTTGACCATGGACTATCCGCGCTACGAAATCGTGGCTGTGAATGATCGCTCGCAGGATGATACGGAACAAATTCTGAAGAGTGCAGCAGCGAATAATCCGCGCTTGAAGATTTTTTCCGTCGAGGACCTACCGGCCGGGTGGCTGGGAAAACCGCACGCGCTTCAAAAAGCATATGAACAATCCACCGGGGAATGGTTGATCTTTACGGACGCAGACGTACAGTTCGCTCCTTCGCTGCTAAGGAGCGCTGTAGCGCTGGCTCAGAAAAAAAGCTGGGACCATTTAACGCTATCGGGACGCACGGATATGTTCACATTTGGCGAAAAAATCGCGATGACGTTTTTCGGCCTGGCGTTTCTGATGAGTGTGCGGCCGTGGAGGGTGAGCGACCCGCGCTCCAGCGCCTTCGCGGGAATCGGCATGTTTCAACTGATCCGCCGCAGTGCTTACGAAGCCATCGGAACGCATCGCCGGCTCGCGATGGAAGTGGTGGACGACATGAAATTGGGAAAGCTGGTGAAACAGGAAGGTTTTTACTCAGCCGTGGCCACGGCCAACAACGAAATCAGCGTGCACTGGCATAGCGGAATGAGAAATATAATTCGCGGCACTACGAAAAACTTTTTCGCGTTTGCGGGATTTTCGTTTTGGACTGCCGGCGTGCAAATGTTCGGACTCTTAATGATGTGCGTGGCGCCGTGGATCGCGTTGTTTTTCGCGCACGGCTGGCCGCTAATATTCGCGTGCATCTGCGTGGGGTTGGCCCTCCTTCTGCATGTCGGCGCCTGCCTGGAATTTGAGCTTTCTCCGCTTTATGCCTTGACGTTCCCGATTGGCGCGCTGATTTTCTTTTGGATGCAGGCGCGCTCGATGATTGTCACGTTGTGGACAGGCGGGATTACCTGGCGCGGAACGTTTTATCCGCTGGAAGAATTAAAACGCGGCCTGGTCTAGCGAAAAAGCCTTATGGAATCTCTTTCTATTTGAAAAACGTATAGCCCACAAAGATGCCTTCCAAATCCACGCCCGGATTTATTTCGCCGCGCTGCGCGTTGGAGATGTGCTGATACTTATATGCGAAGGTCCAGGCGTGCGTGCGCGCCGAATTGAAGAGCTGGAATCCGAGTTGGAGGTCGAAGTCGTAATTGAATTGCGTTTCGCCTTTAATATCGACTGGAATGGGGCGCAGCGACGAAATGAATCCTGCAGTGGAGGCCCCGTAAAGCTGGAGTTTGTGTGTACGAAAACCATTCAGCTTCAAACCTAGAGGATTTACGCCACCGCCATAGACCGCCTCACGCGCGCCGGTGATGTAGGTGATGTTGCCTTGCGCATTAACAAAACTGCCGAGAATCCTTGGCTGCAGCATGATCGCCACAGGCATTACGTCCACGGTCCACTCCAGAGACCATCCCGATCCGGGATGCTCATGTATGCGCCGGGCGTAGCGAAATCCGAGCATGCCAAACTGCCGCGGGCTGGTGACCCCGAGGATATGAGGCGCATACGGCGCATAGGAAGCCCCTATGCCGAACTCGTTGTCTCCAACTTGAAAATTTGCCGGCTGCGCGGGCGGAGTCTGGCAACGAGCCGCGGGTGAAACGCAGAGAAGCATTGTGACGATAAGAAGAAACGCTGGAAAAATGCGGCTAGAAAATCTTTGTAGTGGGGTCACGCGATTCCTAGGAGGAGATTTTTTTTGCGGCGCGCTTTTTGACCGGCTTCGTTGCATGGTCCTGCGCCGGAGAACCCGCGGCTTCCGCTTCAGGTTTCGTCTGAGCCGGCCCCGAAGTAGATGCAATCTCGACGACCGGGGGTGCAGAAAAAATCGCGCCCAGGTCGCGCTGCTTCAGAGACCGTATACGATCGCGAAGCGCTGCAGCGCGTTCAAACTCAAAATTCTTCGCGGCTTCGCGCATTTGCGATTCCAGTTGGCCTATAGCATGAAGCAACTGGGCTTCGGTGGAGACATCTTCGATCACAACGTCGTCCAGCGGAACTGTAACATAATCCGCTTCGACAATTCTGGCAAGCTGCATGTCCACCGATTTCACGATGGAAAGCGGCGTGATGTTGTGCTCGCGGTTATAGGCTTCCTGCTTCGCGCGGCGGCGGTTTGTTTCGCCGATGGCTTGCTTCATGGAGTCGGTCATCACGTCAGCGTACAAAATTGCGCGAGCTTCCAAATGGCGCGCGCAGCGACCGATTGTTTGGATTAGCGAAGTGGTGCTGCGTAAAAAACCTTCTTTGTCGGCGTCGAGAATGGCGCACAGAGAAACTTCGGGGAGATCCAGGCCTTCGCGAAGAAGGTTGATGCCGATGAGGACGTCAAATTCTCCACGTCGCAGATCGCGAAGGATGCGGATGCGCTCGAGCGTTTCGATTTCCGAATGCAGATAGCGGCAACGAACGCCTACCTCAGTGAAATATTCAGCGAGGTCTTCGGCCATGCGTTTGGTGAGGGTAGTCACCAGGACGCGCTCGTTGCGCGCGGCGCGAACGCGAATTTGTTCCAGCAGATCGTCCACCTGGCCTTTTACCGGGCGAACTTCCACCTGCGGGTCGACCAATCCCGTGGGGCGAAGAACTTGCTCCACGACGACGCCGCCGGATTTTGTCAGCTCGTAAGGACCCGGCGTGGCGGAAACGTAAACGGCTTGATTCACGCGATGTTCGAATTCCTCGAAGTTTAGCGGGCGATTGTCGAGGGCAGACGGCATACGGAAACCATATTCCACCAGCGTTTGCTTGCGCGAACGATCGCCGTGATACATGCCGCGAACCTGCGGGATCGTTTGGTGCGACTCGTCCACGAACAATAGAAAATCGGACGGAGTGTAATCGAAAAGCGTGGGCGGAGCTTCGCCGGGCAAGCGTCCGGAAAGATGCCGAGAATAATTTTCGATGCCGTGGCAGTAGCCGATGGTGCGCATCATTTCAATATCGAAATGTGTGCGCTGCACCACGCGCTGCGCTTCAACGATTTTGCCCTGACGCTCCAGCTCGCCTTTCCACCATTCGAGCTCTTCGTAAATGCTTTGAATGGCGCGCTCGCGCTGTTCGGCGGGAAGCACGTAATGGCTCTTTGGGTAAATCAAGATGCGATCGGTTTCTTTTTCGCCGGCGCGCGTTTTGATTTGACCTGTGACCGGATCGAATTTGCGTATGGCGACGATTTCGTCGCCCCACATTTCCACGCGCACGGCAAGGTCATCGTAAGGCGGATAAATTTCGATCATATCGCCGCGCACGCGGAAAGTGCCGCGGCGAAGGTCTTCGGCGCGCTCGTATTGAATTTCAACCAGCTTGCGAAGAATAGCTTCGCGAGCCACGGACTGTCCCTTTTCGATCAGCTGCATCATGCTGTAATACGCTTCGGGGGAGCCGAGACCGTAAATGCAAGACACCGAGGCGACCACGATGACGTCGCGGCGTTCGAACAGAGAACGCGTGGCGGACATGCGCAGCTTGTCGAGCTCATCGTTGATCGTGGATTCTTTTTCGATGTAGGTGTCGCTCGCCGGAACGTAAGCTTCGGGCTGGTAGTAATCGTAATAGCTGACGAAATATTCCACGGCGTTGTAGGGGAAAAACGAGCGAAATTCGTGATAAAGCTGCGCGGCCAGAGTTTTGTTGTGCGCCAGGACGATAGTGGGGCGGTTGATTTGCTCGATCACCTTGGCCATGGTGAAAGTTTTGCCCGAACCAGTGACGCCGAGGAGGACTTGGTGGCGGTCCCCGTCATTAATGCCGCGAACCAGATTGGAAATCGCTTCGGGCTGGTCGCCGCGCGGCTCGTAGTCACTGGCAATCTTGAAGTTCATCGGCGGACTCTCAGTTGCGAAAATGGGTCAAGCTGAAAACTACCATTATACCAAAGGTTGCAAAGCGGCGCTGCGGGCCGAAATCCACGCACGATGGACAAATTTTCAGCGCTGCTGGGCTGTGGATGGAGCTTCCGCAGGCAACAGAGAGATTTCGGACTTGCTATCCACGCGGCTGACGTAATGAATTTTCGAGCCGGTCTTTACACTAAGAATTTCCACGTCCATATTCTGCGTGGAATTTTGGGTGGACCGGATCAGCGTGCCGTCTGCGAGCGAAATATATTCAAGGCTGCCGCCGGAGCCGGTCCAGGCGCCGGAGGTGTCCAAACCCTTGCGGGCGTAATCGTCTGGCGTGGCGTCGCCATTGCGAATGATCTTGAATTCAGTGACAACCACTGCGCAGGAGAGGTTCGCCTCCGCGGCAGACCGAGCGCCCGTGGATGTTTTTTGCGAGGCGTCCGTTGGGGAGCAAGGCTCGTCGTGGAGATACGTGGAACGGTTTCTCCAAACCAATCCGCCGAGAGGTGTGCCCTCCATGGGCTGGTCGGTGTTCCACTTCTGGCCAACTTCAATTCCGCCCTTGGGAAGCCGCGCGCCGAAAGAAAGGCCATTCATCCACGCGTGGACGTTTTCAGACACTACAGGATTGGCCAGCAGATCGTCGATGCCAGTGATATGGGAAACCTGCCCGTCAGGCTCCATGGTGTATTCGAGCGAGCGGCCTTCCAGATGTTTGTATTGATCTTGCACGTTGGAACCGGCTAGATCGAAAGCATCGCTCTTGAACGCGGCGTCGGATTTCTCGAAAGTGGTTCGGATGCGCACGCTGCCCGCGGCCGCGCCATTAGCTAGCGGCACGTTCAGCACATCAAGACGCAGAATCAGGCTAACGGATTGCGTGGATTTGGATGCAGCTTCGGGGTTCTCGATGGGCGTCTCCATTTTGTTGTTCGCTGTGGTGCTGGTTTCGATTTGATAGCGCAGGACTTCGCCCGGCGTGAATTTCATGGAGAGATGAACTTTTGCGGGCGCCGCTGAAAGCGACAGCGCGATCAGGGAGAGGCATGCGACGGCCGCCAGAGTGTATCGCTTGTTGCGCCGTGAAAGCTGAGAATTCGGCCGCATTCCTGAACGCTAGCACAGCCTTATTTGGCGCGCAAATTCGTCTACAAGCTTACCTTTCAAGGACGGGCCGCTGGCATAGCGATGCGGGATAGTTGGGGCGACGAGAGCGGACCGCTGAGGCGATAGTCAGAAGCGGAGGCGCTGCGTTCTGCTGCTTCGCCCGGCAGAACGCGCAAACGCAAATCCAGGTTGCGACTGAAATCGAGCGAACCGAAACCCTCGATCTCAGACAACGCGCTTTGCAGCAGCAAGCCTCGAAATTTAATTTCGCGGTCGGCGCATGTAAATGTAGTGGATGCCTGACGGAAAGAACTGACACCAGCTTTTGCGGCGCTGGCGTGCAGCGACTCCGTCAGATTTAGGCTGCGGAACTCGAGGTCGCTTATCCGCGCCTTTCCTTTGCACGTGAGCGAGGCTAGCATGTCGGACTTGTCAGCGCCGCGAGCGTTCAGCGAAATCTCGCCAGAGGCCGCGCCAGAAAACATCCTGGCCAGGTTAGGCGAATCCGCCGAAAGCGCAAGCAAATCTACGCGCGAAAAATCCAGATTTACGCGATAAGAAGGAACCGCCGCAAAATCCGCTTCAAACGAGGCAGCGATGTTTCCTCCGTAGAGTTGGCCTCTCGCATTGGTAAGCTCGATGTGATGGCCTGAAACTCTTAGATCACCCTGCAGACGGTGCACGCTGACCGGCGCCAACATGAATTGGTCGAGCGCGATGCGCCCGCTGGCTTGCAGCGTGTCGGTGACCGCGTTTGTCGGCGAGCGCGGATTCAAAAATGGCAACATGCGGTCGAGAAAACTTTCCCGCCAGCGAGGATTAAGCCAGCGATCGATATCGGCTGCCGCCAGGCGCTCTGCTGAAAGGGTGAAAAGCCATCCGCCTGCGTCGCGACGATCGAAGGAACCGCTCCAATCCGCGCCAAAAGCTGACGCGGATGAAACCGCAATGTGGCGCAAATCCGGTTTCCAATCTGCATGCGCCTTGATGCCTTCAATCGGCAGGTTCAGGAACGGCGTGCGAAGCGACATCCCGGTTTGTTCGCCGCCGAAGTCCACGGTGCCGGTGGGCTGCGTTCGCCAGGGATACGCAACGTCTTGCCAACGCAAATCGCAGCGCAACGGACCAGCGAGGTCCCATCCACGTGAAATATTCCATCCGAAAGCGCTTGCGGTGGCCACTAAGTCTCGAGCCTGTGTGAGATTTCCGGTCAAGTGGAAAACGGGCAATTCAGAGTCACGCTTCGCCGATGTTTCCATGCGCAGCGAACCGCCGGCCGCGCTGAATACGAGCGAGACGAGCGAAAGGGTGGCCATGTGGCCATCGTATCGAAAGTCCACATTTCCCAGGCGGACTGGAACGCGCAGCGTAGGACTAGTGAGTTCGGCCCCTCCGATTATCACTGTCGTGCGATTCATGTGCGGCGGCCAACCGGAAACGTTTCCCTGAACGCTGGCGAAACCACGGAATGTAATATTTGACGCGACGTCGGAATGAAATGCACGCAGCCATGCGAGCAGATCGTTCAGATCGATGGTGGAGGATGCAACATTGACGGAGACCGGCGAAGATTCCGGCGAAGAAGCGCCTGTTGGCAATTCCCAACCAACCCGTCCTGTGACCCGTGCGCGAGAATGCGGCGCTTCAATCGACGCGTCGCTTATTTCGATAGCCGAGTCCATCGGATTCCAGTGAATTTGCGAAACTAAGTTCACAGCGGGATCGTCTGGATGCAAGGGGAGATCCCAACTGTGAAGCTGGCGCAACTCGGCGCGAGATTGAATCGTCCATCCGCCATCGACGCGGTCTTGCGTTCGAGCGTTCATGATCAGAGTGAGTAAGCCGCGCACGCCGTAATCGGAGCTGCGAGCCAGCCGTAGAACATCCGACACGGAAGCATCGCTCCAGGAAACATTTAGTTCCGCTGGACGCAGGCGCGAAGAAGTTCCTCCCATTTGACCGCTTACATGTAGAACGCCGGCCTGCTGCACGATTACGGCAGCGCGCGTTGGAATTGCTTCCAGGTCCATCGTCCAGCGCCCCGGGCCGGCAGGTTCGACGTAACCGGCCACATCCACCAACGCGAACGGAAGTTTTTCTTCGCCACGTTTGAAATTAATTCGTCCAGAATCGATTTCGATCCGCCTGAAGCGCACGGCGGGCGGGCCAGGAGCTGAAGAGCCCGAAATTCCTGCCCCAGACGCCGCGGGCGGCGGCTTGGGCAGCCATTCAGCAAGGTTCCAATCGCCGTCCGAGTTACGCACCAGATTCAGGCTCGGATGGTGCAGCGAAACCGTGCCTAGCTGAAGATGGCCGAGCAAGAGACCTTGCCAGCGAAGACGCACGTTGACCGATTCAGCCCGCAAGAAATATTCGTGGCCAAAACGAGGATCTTCGCCAAAGGTCACTGCTTGCGCCCGCAAGGTGGGGCCGTCCAATAGAGTGAAATTGTAGTTGCCTACTTCCACCGGCCGTCCGAAAGCGGCTGCAAGACGTGCCGTGATTTTCTTTTGCAAAGGCGTGTGGCGAATCAGAAGCGATATCCCAGCGCTGGCGAGCCATACAAGAATCAAAAAGAACAGAATCCATTTGGGCCAACGCGTCCAGCCGCGCGGACGCGGCCTCGCTTGCGAGATGGTTGGCGTATGAACGTCGGGATGGGAGAGCGTGCTTGCCACGGCGATTTTTCCAGCTTAACCAGCCCGCTAATGGACCCCGTGCATCATACGCCGCCAGCGGGTGCGTGCGGGAAGATGCAAGAGATTTTGCCCCAGGGCGCCAAGCGCGCCGAAGAAGCCCCGGCTGACGTAATCTCCAGGAGCAGCCTCAACGGACCAGTAAATCATTACCGGACGGCCCATCACGGCAGCGCGATTTACGAAGCCCCAGTAGCGGCTATCCCAGCTACGATCGCGATTATCGCCCATCACAAAATAATTGTCAGGCGGAACGATCAGCTCGCCGTGCCGGACGTGGCTAAGAATCTGTTCCGCCCATTCCGGACGCAGCCCGATTTCAGCGAAATAGCGGCCGGAGGGCGGAAAATTGTCGCCAAAAGGATCTTCATAGATTGGATCATGCACTAGATATGGTTCGGACAGAGGCTCGTCGTTCACATAAACGTGCTGATTGACGATGCGCACGCGGTCGCCGGGCAAACCAATCACGCGTTTCACGTAATGCGGATGGTCATCAAACGGAAATTTGAAAACGATGACATCGCCGCGCCGGATCTCGCGATAGGGCAGAAATTTTTCGTACCACGCTCCGTGGCCGCCAAATATGAATTTGTTCACCAAGAGATGATCGCCGATCAGAAGAGTGGGCTCCATCGATTGCGAAGGAATCTTGAAAGCCTGCACGATGAAGGTGGTGCCGAAAAGAGCCAGCAGAATTGTGACCAGAAGCGACTCGGCATACTCGGCAAAGGAACTGCGCCTTGCCACAACTTTCGCAGGCGTGGCCACTGGCGCGGGTGTTGACTCAGAAGCAGGACCTGGGTCGGTGGTGTCTACTTCCACGAAACTCCTTCAGGCCATTCCATCGTTCGATTCGAAATGTTCCAAGGCCATTCTCGCGGCGCTTTGTTCCGCTTCCTTTTTGCTGCGCCCTTCCGCACCGGAAAGTTTTTTTCCGGCGTGCCACACTTCCACCTCAAAGGTCTTTTGGTGATCGGGGCCCGACTCGCTGCGTACACGATATTCCACAGGCGGAAGATCACGCTGCTGCAGCCACTCCTGCAAAGCGGATTTACCGTCGGGGCGTTCCAAGCCGAAGGATTGGCTGCCGAGTGCAGGCCCTAACAGCGTGCGCTGTAGGAACGAAACAGCCGCGGGAAGCCCAGCATCGAGATAAATGGCGCCCAGGATGGCTTCGTAGGCGTCCGCCAGCAGCCTTTTTTTATCGCGGCCACCGGTTTTCTCTTCACCGGGCCCGAGCCGCAAGTGATCGCCCAGCTTCAATTCCTTCGCCGCGGCATAAATTGACGAAGCGCTTACGAGCCTAGCCAGGCCCTTGGAGAGTTGACCGGAATCCCACTCGGGAAATGTCCGGCAAAGTTCGTCGCTGGCAACCAGGCCCAGAACGCGGTCACCCAGAAATTCCAGACGCTCGTTATCGGTGTTGTTGGAATTTTGCCGATGAGAACGATGAATCAGCGCGCGCTCAAGTTCTTCCGTGTGATTAAAATGATGACCCAGGATCGTCTCCAGCTCCTCGCGTTCCTGTAGGGTCACGATGGAAATGGCCTCGGTTAGGGTTTGGATCCAGCCGGTTTTGCGGCCGCCAACTTTTTGGTTTCGTCCGTCTTCTGCTTGCAGCGGTCCGCCAAGCCTCCGGGGATTTGCGCGCACTTTTGAAATGCGTCGGAGGCATCGCTGAACCGATTTAAAGCCTGCAGCTCGATTCCCATTACATAAAAATCAGTGGGGTCCGGAGTGCTGGCAAGTTTTTCGCCCTGCTGTAGCTCGGTGACGGAGTTCGCGAAATCCTGCTTGCGAAAATCAACCAATCCAAGACCGCTGTGCGCCTGCGACAGCGCCGCGTCCTTTGCTTTCGAGAATTGATCGTCCGTCATACCCGCGGGCTTTGGCAGGTTGGGAATTAATTCGATGGCATGCTTTTCCTCAGCCTCGGCCTTGTTCAGCAGGCGCTCCGCGTTCATGTCGTTCGGATCGTAATTGTGCGGAATTACCCAACCTTCCAACACCAATACACTGACGTTGTCCGGATTCAGCGCCAAAGCTTTGGCTGCGGCATCATACATTTTGTCGAATTGCTGTTTGTTGAAATAGTCCTGCATCAGGCGGGCATAAACAACTTCCGCATATTTGCTCTTGGAGTATTTCGCGACAAAATCTTCGCCGAGCTTGATGCGCGCGTCGGCTTGCGCCGGACTGTTTGCGTCGTAAAAAGCTTTGTAGGCCTTCTCTTCTTCCGGATCGACTTTCGGCGCTTCAGCGGGGTTCGGCGCGCCGCTTTGTGGAGCCGCCGCTTGTCCGGGCTTGGCTGGGGCCGGAGCTGGCGCCGGCTGCTGTTGTTGCTGCTGCGCGCCGCACGGCTGTGCTAGAACCAGCGTGGATACAACGGCTAATAAGATGACCGTGATGATCGCGTTTCCTAACGACTGGAAAATCATTTTTCACCTTCCGTAGTTAAATACCCTGGGCGCGTAAGAACGGCCAGGGGCTAAGGATTATGAGACGCCTTGTCGCCTTCCGGCGCGCGAGAACTATACGGCGAATCCAAACCGCGTTGCGCCGCGGCCCGCGCATTTTCCGGTGAGCCATGAACCGCCAAAGCTGCACGGTATTCAGCCACCGCCTCGTCGCGCTCGTCTTGCAGATCGTGAATGCGTCCCAGATATACATGCGACCAAGCCAAAATCGAAGGATCAGGCGTCCCCGGCGGAATGGGCGCTCCGGGTATTCCCGACGTCCAACTCGCTACAATCTGCTCGAATAATTCCTGGGCGCGTTCGCCCTCGCCTGAAAGTATGGACGCAACTGCGAGGCCGTACACCGCGCGCGGCTCGTTCGGATATTTCTCCAATATTTTTCCGAATGTGGCCGAAGCGGCTGCGGCGTCCTTTAATGCGATTTGGTGATCCCCTTCGGCCAGCATACTATCGAGTTCTCCGGTTTGCACCGCGGTCGCGGCGGCGGTCTTGGCCTGCTCAGGCGCTGTCTGCACCGGCGCAAAAGCAAAATCCTTCAAACGCTTCTGCTCCGCTGATACCTCAATACCGCTGATGATGTCGGGGAAATAATACGTCATAGCGGGGGCAGCCTTTTCAAACTTTTCCAGCTGAGTGACCATCGGACGCACGAGTATGAACCCCGATTTGTCATTTTGCTGCAGGGCCGCTTCGAGTTTTTCCGGCGTCAGATGCCGCAATCGAAGTTCGACCGCTTTGATCAGGCATTCGTCGGTGAAAGCGATAAAGTCGGTGCGGTATTCCAGCGGAAGTTGCGGCGCGCGCGCGGCTACATTCAGCAGGCTATTTTTGCTTTCGACTTCCTTGCGATACCTGAGCGGCAACGGATCCAGCATGAAGTGCAGATAAGCGTGCTGTATATCGTCCACCGGGATTTGCGCGGTGAACCCCACGGCCAGGGCGTAGTGATCGCCCAGGTTGCGAAAATTGGTGCGCGCGCCGACCAGCGGTTCCACGTACACGGTAAAAGTGCGGCCGTGCGTCGACTTCAAAATCTCCCGCAAATAGGCGTTTGATACGGTGACGATGCGGCGCACCACCGGCTGATAGCGTGCGATCGCGCGGTGGTATTCAGGTTCAATTTGAGTCCAGCGGATATCCAGATGAGCCTCGTGGTAAAAAGCCGCGAGAATTTTCTGGAAGCCTTCGAGCGAGCCGACGTCCGGCGGAAGAAGCTCAGGGTCAACTTGGTAGCGAAAATCCGGCGGCGGGCCTACTACCAGAGCAAAGGTGATGTAGCGCGAAAGTGTTTCCCCGGGACCGGCCAGCAAGTGGTTGCGGTAAAACTCGCGTAGGGCTTCCGTTGCTGGGCCGTGCAGATTTAGAAGATCGCCGCGTAACGCAAGGCGCGAAGGCATTTCCGCGAGCGTGCTTTCGTCGGCGTCGAACCCGGCGGCGTCGAGCGCGCACATGGTGGCAAATAATTGCTGACTGGCTTCGACTGCGATCCCGCTGGTGAATTCCTGCTGAGGCGGTGCTTGCCCATGGGCTTTGGGGGCGGAGGCAACGCTCACCAAGAGCACAGCAATGCAGCAACACCAGGTAAGAAATGGATAAAAAAATCTTTGGATGGCCAGACTCCTCACGCCTTCATCGTCCACTGGCAGCGCCAAGTTCCCCGTCTCGAGCGGCTGGCAGCGATTACTCAAACATTGAAACTGTAGCGGTCAGGCTTCGCGTAGTCAAGAAAACGCGCAGATTAATCAATGAGCGAAGGAGCGGAGAAATCAGAGCGAAAAGCTTATCCGTGGACGTGAACTTCGCTGAAGCTCAGCAGAACACGACCACCGCCCGTCGGCCGTCCGAAGCTGAGCTCAGGGCGGAAGCGCGAAAATAAGAGGACTTGGTCGATCTGATGTTTCACCGCAACGTCGTTGGGCCCGGAAAGAATATTGTAGGAGACCACTTCACCCTGCGCGTTCAGAGTAGCTTCCAACACCAGCACGCCGGAATCAGGATGTCCCTCAGTCGCCACTACTCCGGGAACCGGAAAAGGCGCCAGGCTTTCAAGGCGCGCGGGCTGAACGAGGTTCAGCGGCAAATCATTCGCAACGATTCCCATGGGGACGCCTACCAGGATGTTCTGTACTACCAGAACAAACACGACCAGCGCGGTAAGAATTCCGCCGGTGGCCGGAACAGCGAGCGGTTTGAAAACGTCTTGGAAGGACAATAGAGCTCGAGACCAGGCACGCCGGAAACCTATCCACGGAGAAACAGAATGCGCTGCCTGCACGCGTATTCGCATGACCAAATCAGCGGGCACGGCGACAGGTTCCATATTTGCCAGGCACATGGAAAGACGGCGATAACTCTCCAGCAAATCTCGGCAGCTTCCGCAAACGCTTAGATGTTCGCGAACAAGGGCGTGATCTTGCCCCGGAATAGCACCATCGATGTAACCGGGTAGGCGTCGTGCAGCGTCGCGACAATTCATTGGGCGCCTCCGTGCCTCTTGGTAGCGTAGGTTAACGAGCGCGTGACCGCGGGCTTTGAGGCTGATGGAGCCACGCGGACGGTTGCTGTCGATGTTCCCCGGGAAAATTCTGATGCGTGCCCGGCCTGAGTATTGCGTTCGTTGGATTCCGCGGCTTGCGAAGCATGCAAAACAGGATCCAGAATCTCTCGAAGGATGCGGCGACCGCGCAGGATACGTGATTTCACTGTGCCCACAGAAATTTCCAAAACTTCCGCCACTTCTTCATAAGACAAGCCTTCCAGATCGCGCAAGATAACTGCGCTGCGGAATACCTCGGGCACTTGTGCCAGCGCTCGGCGGACCACGGCTTGCATTTCCGCTGCTTCCACTTGTTCCAGCGGAGTAGCTTCCAAATCTTTCAAATCAAGCGCGGGATTCTTCCCTTCTACTTCGGCATCAATCGAAACCTGTTGACGATGATGACGCCAGCACCAGCGCCGGTGGTTCAAAGCTTGTCGCACAGAAATGCGATATAGCCAGGTTTTCAAGGAGCTGCCCTGCCGGAAACCATGAATGCCGCGGAAAGCGCGCAGAAAAACTTCCTGCGTCACGTCAGCGGCGTCGGCGGAGTCGGAAAGAATTCCGTAAACCAAGTTGTACACCCCGGCATGATAGTAGGTGACCAGCCAATCGAATGCCGAGTCAGACCCCGCCTGCAGCTCGGTGACGAGCCCAGCTTCATCACGGCCCCACGGCAATATTTGTGCTAGATCGGACATGCCTTCCGCTGGTCTCCCTTTAGGGCCTGTCCCTACTTTGTTTAGACACCGATTCGCCCCGATTTGTTACCCAGCATAGCAGAAGTTATGCGCGTGGGTATGTGCCGAAGGTGCCCATGACGGTTTCTTTCGGTCTCATCCACTTAGACGAATCACCGCGTAATTTTGGTGTTTTAGATCCTCGGCTATCGCTCTGTTCAGATGCGCGGCCCAGCCCGACTGAGCGCTAAGCTCATTACTCTGGAACTGGTTCGTTCCCTTAACAAGAGTAGGTTCATCTCTTCTGTTTGCAGCAGATTACAAACGACGGAAGGCTCGATTCTGCGTCCAGTATACATTGCACACAGACGTTCGAAAACATGACTAAAGTACTAGTCCCTAACCTTTAAAGAGCGGGGAAAATAACATCAAGTGACTCGTGGGGCGCGGAAATCATGGGACCGTCGGGTCGTTTGCGAATTCGACCAAGGAGAACAAGCCGGTGAAATTATCTTGGAAAAAATCTACGGGATTCGTTCTTGTTGTGGCGATGTTCGGGATGTTATCAGCAGGATTGCAAGCGGAACCGTCTATCGGAGGCAAGTTTAAGCTGCCATTCGATGTCAAGTTCGGGACTATAACCCTGCCTAGCGGTGATTATACGTTTTCGCTGGACCACCGAGGCATGGTGAACAGCTCCTTTATCGTCTACCGGGGCGTCAATGCCGTCGGAATAGTTCAGCCCGAACAATTTAACAGCAACGAAATGCAAAATGCGGAGCCGGTGTTGATATGCCTGCGTCACGGCGGAAATGTTACGGTGCGTGCGTTGAAGCTGCCGCACGTGGGAACCTATTATTTCCCGCTGTCGAAAGACACGAAGAGCGTTGTGGCAAAAAATCAACCTGAACTGTTAGAGACTGTCGCAATCGAAATATCCGGAAAGTAAGCAGTCGTCCGCACGGAACACAGTTTGTGGCTGAAAGGTCGGGCAAGAGGAGCAAGCACGGCGAAGGACTGCTCCTGTCGTCCGGCCTTTTTGGTTGTATTCGACATCGCGACGCGGTCTGCGTAGGATGAGTCAAAGGAGACCGTGAAACTGCAGCCGATGGGCATGACCTCGCTTACATCTTCTGCGCGAATGGCATTGACCTTCATCTCGTGTTTTGTCTTCCTGTTGCGTTCCGCAGCGCCTCGACAACGCGCAACCGATAAACCGGGCCCCTCGATAAAAGCTACCTCGGTGGAAGTCAACGTATATGTAATCGCGGAGGGACGCCACGGCCGACTGGTGCGAGACCTCCACAAAGAAGATTTCGAGTTGACGGATGACGCCGCGCCGCAAAAAATCCAGTTTTTCTCGCGCGAGACGGACGTAACCTTGAGTTTGGGTGTGGCCATAGACACCAGCGTCAGCCAGGAGCATTTGGTGGCCACGGAGCAAGCGGCCGCAAAACAATTTTTGCATTCCGTTCTGCAGGGCCGCGATCAAGCGCTCGTAATGAATTTCGACGTAGACGTAAAATTGCTTCAGGATTTCACAAACGAGCCGCAGGAACTGTCCCGCGCGATTGACGCCGCTGAAATAAACTACACGGGCACAAGCGTCCTGCAGGAAAAACCCGGGGGTCCCACAGGTGGCACACATCTCTACGACGCAGTGTTCCTGGCGTCGAACGAATTGATGAAGACGCGCCAAGGACGCAAGGTGCTGGTCTTGGTCACTGATGGCGAAGATCAGGGCAGCAAGATCGATTTACACGGGTCAATGGTGGCTGCGGAAAAGGCCGACATGATCGTCTATGCGATCGTTCTTAGCGACCCGGAATACTACACGATGATGGGCGGGACATACCACGGCGATGCCAGCGTGCGAAAGCTTGCGCGCGAAACAGGAGGGCGTACGATTCGCGTGAAAACGGTTGAGCAGATCGGCCCAGCATTCGAACAGATCGCGCGCGAACTACGCTCGCAATATCTGCTGGGATATTCTCCCCCGGATCCTCGTCAGGATGGTTCGTTTCGGCGGCTTCAGGTGAAGGTTCGCGGGCATAATTATACCGTGCGCACGCGAAGCGGGTATTACGATCAAACTGAAACGGCTACCCAATCAAACAACCTAGATGCTACACATGCACCCTGACACTTAACTGGAACCCTAAGAAGTCCATGAACCTGACCTGAGCGCATCAGGTGTCCTACATTGAACACTGTATTCCTTAACGACGTACCTCCCGGTACTGTTCCACTTTTCGCCGCACCGGTCAGACAGTTCTGTTCGCGAAGCAATCATCAGCACGAGGTTGCTATTCACAGATGTCCAAGCGGATTCTAGTTGCCGAAGACAGTGAGACCGTTCGCAAGGTCATATGTAGGTGTCTCAGCGCAAGAGATTTTCAAGTCTGCGGCGACGCCATCGATGGCGAAGATGCGATCGAAAAAGCGCGCAAACTGAAGCCTGATTTAGTGCTGCTAGATTTGGCGATGCCCCGGACCAATGGCATCGTGGTTGCATCTGTCCTGAAAGAGATCTTGCCAAACGTGCGGATAGTCCTATTCACGATGTATAGCGAGGCTGTCCGCAGGACATTCAACCCCAAGGGAATTGCGGTCGACGCCGTGATTGCTAAAGCGGAAGGCCTAAAGGGACTCGTAGAGTGTATTCAAGGCTTGCTGTCTTCATAAACTGTCGATCAGCATCGCCGAGCGGACACAAAGGCAGTTCGATGTCGAGGCATCCTTCCGCGAGCCCAACCCGCACCAGCTATCTGTGAAAGCTTGTTGCCTTGCTACTACGCAGGTAAACCCTATGTGCTCGACCCCTTTCATAGCACAAGTTTCATAGCACAAGGTTTGTGCGGGCCAACAAACTAAACAGCGGAGAGATCGTGCGCAAGATCGCCACGCACCAATACGGAGCAATCCAACAAAATAGGCCCGTCGAATCGTTCAAGCGTCCAAATGACCGCTTTCCGAATGAAATGTTGGATGCTATTAATCAATATTATGTGATCGCAATCAAGGACACAGATTGCGACATCTAGGTTCCTAATCATTCCGAGGGAATTTCTGCCACCCTGGAACAACGTCTCGGCACTGACGTTCCTTAGGAAGCTATCTTAGTATCTTTAAGAATTACGGCCCTAGCAAAAAAGAACTTGCATTCCTCTATTTTGAAGGGTATGTTCCGCTTCGATTTGCGAATCAGGGTAGCGGCCCTGATCGACAGGCGCGGCGTGGGGCAACTGGGGGCGCGTTTGCTGCTTACTTTGAGAAATTTCACGAAGTACTACCCATTCTGCTATCGGCTCGATTCCTCGCATATATATTCCCAGATTACTGACAACGTTTCATGAGATGGCATACCACTAGGCGGGAGGCCGTATGATCAAGTGGTTTCCAAAAAACAGTCGGGGCATTCAGTCGCCGTTGTTGAGTACGTTCGTTATTTTCGGATTATCGTTGGTCGGGATGATACTTAGCGAAAGTCAGCCCGTTTACGCTCTTCCTTTGTATAAGGTGGCGGCTATTCCTGCTTTTGCGCGAAAGTACGGCCTTCCTTGCTCCGCTTGCCACACGGCTTGGCCGGAACTGAATAACTTCGGGTTGGTCTTCCGCGACAACGGATATCAGTTGATGAACGATCGCGACTCACCGATTTGGCAGAACCCCTCCTACTTCCCGATAACATTTCGAATCACTCCTCAGTGGCATCGAGAGAGCACCAGCAACCAACCGGTTGACTCAATTCCGGGCGGCGGCGAAGGGTCCACTTTGGTGTCTCACAACGTGACCCAGGCTGGATTTGACCTGTCGGGAATGGATCTGTGGTCGGCTGGAACGCTCTACAAGAATATTTCCTTCCAGCTGCTGCCATCGTCAGACCCGTTCGCCGTTTGGCACTTTGAAAGCGCTTGGGTCCGCTTTGACAACATCAAGGGGAGCTCATGGCTCAACTTTAAATTCGGAAGGTTCGAGCTGGACAACTTGATTTCTGAGAAAAGGTTTCTGTTTCTCTCCGCCAACGGCGGCCTCTACCAAACTTATCACTTCGATGTTCCGGGGAGCATTAACGACTTCGGAATCGGCGACAATCAAATTGGTATGGAGTTGATGGGGCACAATGCGGACAGCTCCACACGGTACTCCATCGCTGTACTCAGTAGCAACGAGGGTGGGACGGGTCTAACGGAATCCAACCTCCCGGGCGGTCCGCCGTCAAACCGCAGCTTCGACGGCTACATGGCCTTCACTAAGTCTTTCAACGCTGGAAGCTGGGGTTACGAGCAATTTCAAGCTTACGCCTACGTCGGTCAGAGAGGGACGTATTATCAGACAACGAGCGGAACTCCACTCGTCGCCCTGGGGAATGAACCTTTCTACCGCGTGGGTTTTGCCGGCCAACTTCATTTCAAGAATCTAGAATTGCTACCGTACTTTATGCACGGCCACGACAGTGCGTATCTAGGAGCGGGCATACCGGATACGATCGGCCTGCCGGTAGGAGCAAAGGCGCCGACGTTTAATGGTGGTTTTATTGAGGGACAGTATTTCGTGAACCCGCAACTTGTCTTCTTCGGACGCTTCGAGAAGATAGACGTAGGACAACAAGCATTTGTTAATGAAGGATCCGTACCGGGCAACTATGGCAATGTGACAGCCTATTCCGTCGGTTATCGATATTACCCAATCATGTTTAGCCGTGCGGGATTGGCCTGGCACAATGAGTATTCCATAAGCAAGTCCATCGGAATCGTACCTGAAAGCGGTGATGGTTCTGGATTACCTCCGCTTTTGCCGACCAATGGTGTTTGGAGCAGCAGCATATTTGTTGGATTTGACTTCGACTTCTAGAGACGAGGCCCAAAAATGACACTAAAAAAACTTGCTGTGACATTTGCATTAGGGTCGTGGGCTTTGGCTACAGTCGGAGCCACGTCCGTCCTTGCACAATCGCACATAAACCCGCCAGACTCGGCCCTCGGGGCGCCTAGCATCGCAACCGGAGAAAGCCATATCGGCGCCATGACGGGACACGCGACGGATGGAGAGAAGCTTTATATAAGGTACTGCATTGGCTGCCATGGACCGGACGGCAATGCCGACGGGATGAACGCCCAGTGGATCGATCCGAAGCCGAGGGATTTCACCAAGGCCGTTTTTAAATGCCGGTCAACCCCTACAGGCACACTGCCAGTCGATTCAGACCTCTTTAATGCGATGACTCGTGGATTCGTCTCGACGAACATGCCGCAATGGAGATCGTTGACACCACAGCAGCGTGCCGACTTGGTTGCTTTCATAAAAACGTGGTCGCCTCGTTGGGCGCAAGAGAAACCAGGTGCGCCTATAACCATCCCGCCGGAAACTCCGGACACGCCGGAAAGTGTCGAGCGTGGCAAGGTCCTCTATCAGACCACGCTGAAGTGCGTCGAATGCCACGGGCCAAAGGGTCTTGGTGATGGACCTTCCGCACCCTCGCTACGCGACAATGACGGAAATCCCATCAAACCATACGACTTTGTGAATGGCTCTCGGTTCAAGTGCGGTACGACGAACGAGGATCTATACCGCATCTTTATGACCGGCTTGGACGGCACGCCCATGCCTTCATGGTCGGATTTCGTGGATCCGAACCAAGCCTGGGATCTAGTGCACTACTTGCGGACCCTGCAGCGGAATTATCATCCGCCGCATACCGCGAAAGCGGCCACAAAATCCACGGATCAAAAAGGCGGATAGGATTCCCGACGCTTCGGAACCGCCGCATCGTTGCCACGTTTGGCGGATTTAGCCGCCAACAGGAAACGAAATTATTCGTCAAGCCTAATTTCTAATTCATGGGGAGGTAAAGAAATGAAGACTCATTTGAGAATAATGATTCTAGCGCTCCTGTTTTTATCCAACTTAGCCGTGGCTTCCGCAGTCCTGGCGCAGTATCAAGTAGTTACCGTAACCGACGGTGGAACAGTAACAGGCAACGTGAAGTGGACCGGCACAAAGCCGCAGCCTGTGACCCTGCCTATCACCAAGAATCCTGACGTATGCGCTCCCAATGGGCAAAAGACACGGGATCTTGAGCGCATCATCATTGCCCCCGACGGTAGCGTCGAAAATACAGTGGTTTACTTGAAGGGTATTTCGAAGGGCAAAGCCATGGATTTGCCGGAGGCGAGGCGCTCCCTCGACCAGAAGAACTGCCGCTACATTCCCCACATCATGTTAGTTCCAAAAGGCGACGACCTGACGATGGTGAGTGACGATCCCATCCTGCACAACATCCATATGACCGGCGTCCAGCTTTATAACATTCCATTCCCGATTGCGAACCATCCTGTCAAAAGGCCTTTTCAACGCGATGGAGAAACTGATCTGAAATGCGACGCAGGTCATGTTTGGATGAATTCGGTCGTCATGACGGTCGAGAGTCCTTACTACGCCATTACCGACGAGCATGGCAATTTCAAGCTTACCGACGTCCCACCTGGAACTTACACGATCGAAGCTTGGCATGAAAACTGGCAGATCGCTCGGCAAGAATCGGTGATGGATGTGGATTCACACCAGATGGTGAATCGCCCAATCTTCGCTGATGGCATGACCTGGGATAAGAGCGTCACGGTGCCGGCGAAGGGCAACGTTACGGTTGATTTTCAGATTTCTCAAAAGTAGGAACCCACATTAATTGCTTTCGCAGGCCGGTGGAGTCTGCCGGTCTGCGAAAGGGGGAGAAGGGGCGATGGCGGCTTCTCAAGGGTTGCTGGAAAACGAACCGCTCGTAAATGGAAAGCTGGTTAAGCAATGGCTGTTTTGGGGGATCCTCTGGACCATGATCTTCCCGCTCGTTGGGGTGATCGTCTCCATCAAATTCAACTATCCGGACTGGCTGGGCCGAACATCCTGGCTGACTTGGGGCCGCATCCGGCCAATGCACGTCAATGGCGTAATCTTCGGGGCGTTCTCCACCACTTTCTTCGGCCTCGTCTTCTATATGGTACCCAAGCTCACCGGCATCCGCATGGTGGGCGAGAAGATGGGCATCTGGTGCCTGTGGCTCTGGAATATCGGCATTGTCCTTGGATCATATTCGCTTATGGCCGGCTATCAAAAGGGCATCGAAGCCGGCGATTATGCGCTTTGGGCGGACGTCCCGTTAATCATCGCCTTCATAATCTTGACCTATATGGTCATCGCTACCATCGTGCAACGCAAAGAGAAACTGCTCTACGTTTCTCTGTATTACACCGCCGGTGCGATGGTCTGGACAGCCATCAATTTCCCCATTGGGAACATCCTCCTTCCCTATTGGGTGCCTGGCGTTAACAACGCGGCTCTTCACGGGCTTTACATCCACTATATCGTGGGTCTTTGGATCACGCCCGCGGGCTTAGCGTTGATTTATTTTTTCCTACCGCTGGCGTGCAAGAATCCACTTTACAGCCACAAACTCTCGCTCGTCGGCTTCTGGTCCATCGCTCTGTTCTATCCGTTCGTCGGCATTCACCACTATCTCTATAGCCCCATTCCCAACTGGACCCAGACGATCGCAATCGTCACCTCGATGATGCTAATCATCCCGGTATGGACCGTGACTCAGAATTTCTTTGGGACGATGATGGGGAATTGGAAATCTTTACAGGAAAGTTTTGTAGCTAAATTCTGCATTATGGGATCCATCTTTTACTTCCTTGGCTGCTTCCAGGGCTCCACTGAGGCCTTGCGAGGCATGCAACAACTTACTCACTTCACGGATTTCGTGATTTCGCACTCTCACCTCACGATTTTCGGCACATTCGTTGTATGGACGATGGCGGGCACGTACTACGTTTGGCCGCGCGTCACGGGTCACGCTTTATGGAGCAAGACCTTGGCCACCTGGCACTTCTGGCTCATCGTCGTCAGCTTCAGCACTATGGCTGGGGTACTTACTCTCATGGGGCTTTTACAGGGCACGATGTGGATGGACTCGGTGGAATTTGTCGACACCGTCGTAGCCATGAAACCTTACTGGTTCATAAGAACACTCTCCGGGATAGGCATGGATATCGGCATTTTGCTTTTCATGATTAACATGTACATGACGGCCGTGGAACCTTCTCCCCTTCCCGAAATGGAGCGTGAGAAGGGATTCGTACCAGTGGCGGCGGACTAACATGCAGAACAAACGCATCGACACGTTCATTATGGGTATGGCGATTGTTTTCATGGGGGCCGCAGTCTTCATTATGGGACTGCTGCCTTGGCTGGGACGGGCGCACGCGATGACCGTCGTCACGATGGACGGAAAAGTCGTTCCTGCCCAACCCTACACCCCACTCGAGGCCAGGGGCCGCAAAGTGTATATCCGGGAAGGCTGCTGGTATTGCCACTCGCAGTATGTGCGCCCAGTAACGGGCGAGGATCGGCGCTGGGGGCCCCCTTCGCAAGAGGGCGAATATGCCTACGATGTTCCCCATATGTTCGGGACTCGCCGGATCGGTCCCGACCTGACGCGAGAAGGCGGAAGGGTCGCTGACGATTGGCACTTTGCCCATCACTTTAATCCGCGCATGGTGGTGCCCGATTCGATCATGCCTCAGTTTCCTTGGTTGTATAACGGCGTGGACGCTGGCGGCAGGCCCGTTCCGACCGAAGACGCCGTTGCGCTTGTCGCCTACATCCAGAAGCTCGGCTCGAATCTGGGCCCCTGGCGAAAGAACTTTCTCTATATCTCAGGAGGGTCGGCCATCCCTGTCGTTCCGGCCGCTGTCCAAGACGGGGTTGAGGAAGGCAAGAAGGTTTTTTTGCGTCGGTGCGTTGGGTGCCATGGCGAGACGGGTGACGGGAAAGGACCTGTTGCGGTCTTCCTGGCGACCAAGCCGCGCATCTTCAAGGATGGCATCTTCAAATTCCGTTCGACCCCTTCCGGCTCGATTCCCACGGATGGCGATCTCTACCGCACAATTACGATGGGAGTTCGGGGCACCGCTATGCCTAATTGGCACGAATTGACTGAGGAGGACCGTTGGTTCGTGATTCAGTACATCAAGACGTTCTCCGACCGATTCAAGGAGGAGACGCCTGGCGATGTCATCGTGATCCCGCCGGAAGCACCCAACACACCTGAGTCGGTGTCTCGCGGAAAGGGCCTCTATGACCAGATGAAGTGTGCGGAGTGCCATGGTGTGGACGGCACGGGCAACGGTCCGTCTGCCTCCACCTTGCGCGACAATTGGGGAAATCCCGTCGCTCCACGCAACTTCACCCACGGCGGCACGGACATGAAGAGCGGTCCGGCGCCCCAGGATATGTATAAGGCGTTCAGCACCGGCCTGGATGGAACTCCTATGCCGTCGTACGCCGACTTCCTCAACCCAGATCAGCGTTGGGATTTGGTTCACTACGTGATGTCATTTGGCCCACCAGACACTTATCTAATCCTTTCCCCACAGCAGGCTGGAGACTCTTATGGACACTGATATTCTGTTCTGGACGTTTTTAGCTGGGCTTGGGTTTGCGCTGAACGCATGTTGCATCTTTCTGCTTCTGGTCCGTCACGGTCAATATCGTGACCCCGAGAAGCCAAAATTCATAATGTACGACAATGAAGCAAGGGATGATTCGCAGTTTAGCGCCGATTTGGTGAATGTATGAACGATTTTAGGGGAGAACTCCGACTGCCCACTAGCGCTTCGAATGATCGGCCGGGTTTTTCCTGGCAACTGGCTGCCTACGCGGCCCTGGTAGCTGTAGCCATCTATTACTTGTGCGTCACATAAAATCGCTGGCATCGCGGCAATTGCTATCGCAACTCTGTTTTATCATCAGCAGTGTCGCTTCATATTGGATCGGAGACGCGGAAAGAGGTGAACGACATGAATAGGGAAAATGAGCACGATCATGATATTCACACCTACGAGTATTCCGGGATTCAAGAGCGGACCGGCAAAGTAAATACGTGGTTAATTGTCGTATACGCCGCTCTGCTGATTTGGGGCATATGGTATCTTATCACCTTCTGGAATCATGCCTGAACTAGAACCGGCATAACGGGGACCTCCCCGCGAGCCGTTTCCCTTTGGGCGTCTCGGCAGCTTCCGGTGAGGGTCGCTCACGTATCTGCGCGTTCACTTCGCTCGTCCGTCCACGCTTCTGCTCAGCATTAAACAGATTTAAATAATTCACGCCCTGCTTGGTTCGAGCTGGACCAGCGTCCATCGCTTTTACCAGACTCTGTCAGATTGGCCAGTTCGTCTATAGAGAACGCTTAAGCTATCGCGCGGTCTTTAAATCTCGCGGGTAAGTCTGAGCCCATTGCTTGCAGGATTCCGCGGCCTTTTCCAGATCACCCGTGACAAATCGATAGTACTGACAAGACACTTCGAACTTGTCGCGTCGGCTTAGCCGATCACGAAGCTCATAAGCCTTCTTCAAGTTTTCCTCCGCGAGCTTGGTCTCGCGCAGGTGGAAGTAGCTTGTTCCGAGGGCAGCATATGCCAACGAGAAATTAGAATCGAGGTTGACGGCGCGCTGGAAGAACGGAAGAGAGGTTTCGATATCTGCGTGATTGAACGCTTTCAAGCCCCGGCTGTACGACTGCAGAGCTTCAAGCGACGATGTCGTGGCTTGCACCAGCGGTGTGTCAAATTGCGAAAGCAAACCGTGCGACTCACCCAGACTAGCGCGTATCCCGGTCGAGGCTTTTCCAAGCGCGGCGAGGACGTGTTCCTTATCCTCGGAGGTAACCTCTTCCTGCGCTAGAGTCTTGCCCGTCTTGCAATTCACGGCGTTGAGGCCGACAACATACCCGTCTTCCGAAGTTCCAATCGAACCATTAATTACTGCTACGCTTCCAGTGTGCTCGCAAATCTGCCTCGCCAGGTATTGATTGAGCCGCAGGTCTGCGGGCTGGCCCATGAGGCCGAGCGTCTGCACGATTTCTTGGTCAGAGACTACATTCAGGAATGTCGATTCCCTTAGTTTCGTGGCGAGGCCCTGGCGCAAGGTATCGTCGAAGACTGTGTTAGTTGTATTGTTCGTGAAATCGGCAATAACGATGAAATCCTTGTCCGTCACAATCGGCGAGCGCTGGAAATAAAAATAGCTGCCTCCGGCCGCAACCAGAACCGCGACCGCCAAGATTGTGGATTTCCGTTGAATGCTCATTTTGTGGCGCTGGTCACACCCAGAGCTAGCTCGGCGCCTTGATTTTGCGACAACAACCATGCTCGCCGCTGCGAGCGGGGAACGCCCCTACAAACCATGGAGCCTGGACCAAGCCATTCTCCGATCGCAATTGCGTCAGTTGCGCGAGCCCGTTCGCGACGCACGTTTGAGGGCGACGTACAGCACCAACAACAAGCATAGTCCACCCAACACAATGGCTGCCCTCATGTAGTCCTTCTCTTCCTGCTCTGATACGAGTCTTCGGGGTGGAGGCGCGGGCTGGGGCGTCGTGAGCGTAATCCCGCGATCCTGAGCGATGACTTCGGCAACACGCCGAGACATCACTAATACTGCGGCGTCATAGTTCGCTTGGCGCAGATAAGGCATCGCTTCGCGTCCGAAGGCGGCGGTCTTGCTGTTTGGTAGAATGTTGTTAAGACCCTGGCCTACTTCGAATCGGTACTGACGATCATCTACGGCAAGCAGTATCAGCACGGCGCGCTCCGATTGTGCGGGACCCACACCGACCTGCGTTGCAAGATCGATCGAGAAATCCGTGATGGAGCGCCCATCGAGAGATTTCACAGTACTAACAACGATTTGGGCGTGAGCTTTTTGGTCAACCTCGTGGCACAAAATCGTCACTTGCTCTTTGGTCGACGAACTCAATACGTCGGCGAAATCGCTCACATAGATACCGGGGCCTAAACCCTCTTGAGCTGATGCGTTAAGCGGCTTCACAGCCAAATTAAGAAGAATCGCTATGGAGGCCCAACAGAGCGTTCTCAGAAAGGGAATATATCGCATTTTGGGGAGGCGTCTGGACGCGGCAATAGTAGAACCAACATTTTGGTGTGTCAACGCGCGTCCAGCGCGCGTCCAGCGGCTTTTCAGCGGCTTTGCCACTGAGCTACAACCGAGATGGGCAACAGCTTGGATGTTTTGTCAGAACCAGACAGGCCTAAGAATAGCGAGCTGCTGTGCCAAGCCCGCCGGTTTAGATTTCGCGCGCGAAATCCTAGTGCGTCGGGTACTTATTGGGATATAAGTATGGCCCACGATCCCGGATCGAAACGGTTACGCAGCAGCGGAGGTAGCAATTATGAATTGCAATACGTGCGGGACTCCCCTGGAGGACGCAGATCTCGTTTGCCCTTCTTGCAGCAGGGCGACATCAGAGGTTGCACAACCGAAGCCAACGGCAAGAATAGTCACATCAACGCTTTCTGAGTATTATCAAATCGAATTTCAGAAGATACAAGCCTCAAACGAGCAGTACAAAGGAAAATGGAACTGGGCAGCCTTTTTGGCGGGACCGATCTGGGCCTTCACTAAAGGGCTTAAGGAGATCGTCGTAATCTACGCTTTGGCTATTCTTTTCACTTTTGGTATTTCCGTGCTCGTGTACGCCGTTATCTTCGGTTTGCGCGGGAATTACATCTATTACACCAAATTGATGAAGGGCCGGATTCTAATTATCTAGAGCGATATGCTGCGCAACACGGCTCGGGGCTGTCGCTATCTTTGCCCTTGTCGATTAGATCGCGATTCACATGCAATATGCAGCGACCTGTCCGGGTCGACCGCGCTTCTTTTATGCTGTGCTAACCTCAGTTTTTTCCGCGGCTGGACGAAGAGAGTCCGAAGTCGACGAATCCCACGGCGCCGCTTTGCCGCGACGTCCCCGTACTCTCTCCAACCGCAACGAATTCCCCACCACCATCAGGCTGCTGACCAGCATAGCGGCTGCCGCCATCACAGGTCGCAGCCATCCGATCGCCGCCAATGCGATCGCGATCACGTTGTAGACGAACGCCCAGAACAGATTCTCCTGTATGTGGCGGAATGTTTTCTTCGAGAGCGACAGTACCCATGGCACCAACGTGATGTCGCCCGCTAGGATATGAACATCCGCCGCTTCTTTGCTTAGGTCCGTTCCGATCTGATGTGCGATGCCCACGTCCGCCTTGGCCAGCGCCGGTGCGTCGTTCACGCCGTCTCCGACCATAGTCACCTTCCGGCCGCTGCGCTGGAGCGCCTCCACATAGTCTACTTTCTGCCCGGGAAGCCGCTCAGCGGCCCACTCCTTGATGCCCAGTTTGGCCGCCACCAGTTGCGTGCTGGCGCTCCGGTCCCCGGACAACAGATGCACTTCAAGTTTCTGGCCTTGGCACTGCCTCACCGCGCGTTCCGCGCCCGGACGCAGATGGTCCTGCAGGCGAACCACCCCACGAATTGCGCCATCCCATCCCACATAGACGCGGCTCTCCAGCCCCGCCTCAGGCAACGATCCCTCGAGGTCTGCTGGCATCGACAGTCCTTTGTTCAGCAGGCTCGCCGAGGTTCCCAGTAGAACGCTATACACTTCCTCGTCAGCCAGCACGCGGCCCTCAATTCCTTCGCCCGGATGGTTCTGGAAATCCTCCACCGCCAAGAGTTCACCGCCTTGCGCTCGGAACTCTCTCACGATCGCTCGGCCCAGGTGATGTTCCGAGTTGCTTTCAAGCGAAGCCGCAATCTGCAGCAGCGCGTTTCGATTCACTCCGGCGTCCACGCTTGTTACCACATCGAGCACGCTCAGCTTTCCGTCCGTAAGTGTCCCGGTCTTATCAAACACGACCGTATCGACCTTTGACATTCGCTCGAGATTTTCCGGAATACGGATCAGCACCCCTTCCTTGGCGGCTCGTTGCAGGCCCACGAATGTAGCCATCGGCGTCGCGATTCCCAGTGCGCATGGGCAAGCCACCACCAGTATCGCCAGAGCATTCAAGAATCCGAGTAAAGGCTCGTGCCGCAGGACGCCGTAGTACGCGACCACGCCAAGCGCAAATAACATTACCGCGCCCACGAACCACGCCGACACGCGATCCACCAGAGTTTGCAGCGGCATTCGTGCCCCGAGCGCCTCGGCGCACATCCGCTCAATCTGCGCCTGGAGGGTGCCTTCGCCCACTTTCACTGCTTGATAAATAATCGCTCCATCGAAGTTCACCGTGCCTTGCAGTACCGTATCACCTGGCCCGCGCATTACCGGCAGCGACTCCCCTGTGAGAATGGACTCGTCGAGCGTCGTACGGCCTTCGAGGATTTTCCCGTCGACTACGATTTTTTCCGCGGGCAGCGCTCGCAACAGGTCTCCCACGCGCAGCTCGTCCAGGGTAACTAAATCTTCTCCTTGATCTGCACTCTTCCCGCGCAGACGCCGGGCCTGGGCCGGGGTCTCTTTGGCCAGCGTTCGCATCGCTTGCGCCATGCGCGCACGTGCCCGTGCCTGTAGATACTTGCCGAGTGTGACAAGGATTATTACCATCGAGGCTGTATCGAAATAAACGTCGTGACCGTGCCGTAAAGTCTGCCTCACTGAGTAGACGTATGCCGTCACCGTCCCGACTGTGATCAGAGTCGCCATACTCAGTCGACCGTGCGGAATCTCCTGCACGGCAAGCTTCAGATAGGGGTAACCGAGCCCCAAAACTACGGGCGTCGCCAAGACCAGCAAGATATAATGGAGTTGGTCGCGAAGATGAATGGGCAGGTTTGGATACAAATAAAGAACCCAAGCGAAACTCATGATGAAGCCGGAGAGGACCGTGCCAAGTGCAAGTAGTATGAGGAACCAGGACTCCGAGCTGTCGCCCTCCTGGCCCCCGCCTGCTAGTTGGTACACAAACGCACACCCGGAGCAGCAAAACTGCTTTTCCTCGGCTCCCATTTGCGTCACGGTGGGCGTTCCCCGTAGGGCTAGCCCACAATGCGCGCAAATCTTTGCCGGTTGCATAAGTCTGCGGCTCCTGGCCTTCAGTCCTTTTAGAAATGGTGCATCATGTCATGCACTGCTGGATTCTGCATCGGGTGCGTCAGCCAGTAAAACCCACGGTAAAGCGTGATCGCACCCAACACTGCAAGCAGGACTCCACTGACGCGCACCAGTTTCTCCCGCAGCGTGATCGAGAATAGGTCCGCAAAAAATGCCACCAGTAGTAGAGCCGGCACAGTCCCGAGCCCAAACGTCAGCATTACCAGCGCACCCCAAGCCGCCGACCCGGACGACGCCGCTTTGGCCAACATTGCGTAAATCAGCCCGCACGGCAGAAACCCCAGCAGCGCTCCTAATGGCAGCGCTCTCATCGATTTCGGCAGACGCGTGACGTGTTCGAATCCTCGGGCAAGCCACGGCTGCGGCGTCGCCGACTTCGCTTTGAACGGCGACCAGTGCTTCATCAATCCTGCAAGCGCAAGACCCGTGTAAATCATCAGCGCTCCCGCTCCTACCATTAGCAGCGCTTGTATTCTGCCCGTGTTTGACACCAGGATCGTGAACGATCCCAAGGCTCCGGCCACCGCGCCGAGCAGCGTGTAGCTCGCGATTCGGCCCGCGTTGAATACCAGCTGCTGCGGTAACACCACACGCCGCCAGGAAGAGCCCGCCAGCGCCGCAGAGCCTGATCCGGCACTGGCGACGCTTGGCGACAGCGAAGGTGCCACGGATATCAGTGCGACAAACCCGCCACACATCCCCACGCAGTGGAGACTCAGCAACAAACCTGTTAGAAATATCAGCCCTAACTCCATTTGCCACACCTGCCCAAACATTCACTTCCCAAACACCCTTTTATAGCTCTTTTCGCCTTGATCGAGAAGTATGGTTTTCCCTGGCCATGGACAGGGGCGCCTCACTCCCGGAGCCCTTTATTTTGGAAAGAAAAGTTGAAATCGGGATTGAATCGGCGCTATACAGATCTATATGAGCTTTTTCCTAGGCAGATTCCTTGAATTCTCCGCAGCGGGACTAATCTGCAGCACCCTGGTGCATATCCTCGGACTGTTTGGCAGAAGACCTCCTTTCGGATATTTTGCATTTTCATTGCAGTTCGGGGCTGTTGCTTCAGCCGTCGGAGCGGCATTTGCAGTTGTCCAGCTTCTTAGTTCGCGAGGCGAGAATTTTTGGAGAACGGCATTTCGTACGAGCCCGAGATGGATGAAATGGATGACCTATTTTCTCATTGCCTATGCGATTTTCAATTTTATTGTGTTTGTGAACCGAATTGGCCATCGCGAGGGCCTGCAGCCGGACCAAATCACGGCCTTAGTGTTACGTGGAATATCCGGAGAATGGATGGTATTTTACTCGACGGCACTTCTAATCTTCTCCTCGGCTATACGCGTTCTCGACTCAAGTGAAAAATGAAATCATGCTTCGTGCAGCCATACTAATCCTTGTATTCGCGGCTAGCGGCGGAGAACTCTCTCAAGCCGGCCTGCATGGCTCCGTTCAGTCCAATGATGGCCAGTCTCCTCCGCCTCGCGCGCGAGCACAACAATATCGCTACACTAACCGCCTCATTAATTCCAAAAGTCCCTACCTGCTATTGCATGCGCACAATCCGGTTGATTGGTATCCCTGGGGCAACGAAGCCTTTGAACGGGCCCACAGAGAGAACAAGCCGATCTTCCTCTCAATCGGCTACTTCACGTGTCATTGGTGCCATGTCATGGAGCGAGAGTCGTATTCCGATCCTAATGTCGCTGCCATCCTGAATCGGCATTTCATTTCGGTCAAGGTCGATCGCGAGGAGCGTCCGGACATCGATCGGATGTACATGTCCTACGTCGAATCCACAACCGGCGCAGCCGGGTGGCCACTCAATGTTCTGCTCACCCCCGAACGCAAACCCTTTTTCGGCGGCACCTACCTCGACCCTGACCAACTCAAATCGCTACTCCAACAGGCCGCTGACGCATGGAATAGCCAACCCGATTTGATCAAACAGACCGCTGAGCGCGCCGCACAACTCATCCAAATCGTCAACCAGCAGCCTCCCGCGACAGACGACGTGCACGCCGCCATTTTAGACCACGTTTTTGAACAGTTTGCGTTGACCTACGACGACAAAAACGGCGGGTTTGGGGAAGCGCCGAAATTTCCGAGACCGCCTGTACTGTCTTTCTTGCTTCGCTATTACGCTCGCACTGGCAGACGCGATGCCCTCGATATGACGCTCGACACGCTGCGCGCAATGGAGCGCGGCGGCATTCATGATCAGCTCGGCGGCGGTTTTCACCGCTATTCCACGGGCGCAACCTGGCTCGTCCCTCATTTCGAGAAAACGCTCTACGACCAGGCGCAACTTGCCATTGTTTACACGGAGGCCTACCAGATCACCCACGACGGCTCCTATGCGAACACGGCGCGAAATATCCTAAATTTCACCCTGCGCGAGATGCAGCAGCCTGACAGCGGTTTTGCCTCCGCAGAGGATGCGGATAGCCGCGTCAACCCCAGCAAACCCGGAACTCGTGAGGGAGCTTTCTATGTGTGGACCTCGAAAGAGATCGAAATCGTCCTCGCGAAGGAAGATGCCGAAGTATTCGAGTTTGCGTACGGGGTGGAACCCGAGGGCAATGTTCCGGCGCAACAGGACGTTCGCCGCGAACTGAGCGGTAAGAACGTTTTGTATGAGGCTCATCCGACGGCGGAAACTGCGAAGAAATTCAACCTAACCATTGAACAAACCCTCGAGAAGCTTACCGGCGCGCGGAAAACCTTGTTCGAAGCGCGTTCTCGCCGCCCGCACCCCCCCATCGACGATAAAATTATTACAGCGTGGAACGGCATGATGATCTCTGCTCTTGCCCGCGCCAGCCAGGCTTTCGATGAACCGCGTTATCTGGAACGTGCGCAAGCTACGGCGAAATTCGTCGAAAAACATCTATATGATCCTAGTAACCGTAAGTTGTGGCGCAGCTATCGTGCGGGCGGTCCTTCGGTGGATGGATTTCTCGATGATAGCGCCGACCTCATTAGCGGCCTTTTAGATCTTTACCAGGCGGACTTCAATGTTCATTGGCTGACCTGGGCCGTCTCACTGCAAGAAAGCCAGGACCGGCTATTCGAAGACTCCAAAGAGGGCGGCTACTTTGATGTTGGCGCCTCGGACCATTCGCTATTGAGCCGTACTCGAGAAGCTCACGACGGTCCCGAACCGTCGCCTAATTCGACTGCCGCAATGAACCTTTTGCGGCTCGCGCAATTCACGGACCGCGCTGAGTGGCGCGTTAGAGCGCAAAATACGCTGTCCGCTTTCTCAGCCCGGCTTGAGTCTGATCCCGCCGCGCTTCCAGCGCTTGCCTCCGCTCTGGATTTTCGGCTCGCACAAACCGAACAAATCCTAATCGCGGGTGACCTGGCCTTCCAGGACACCCGTGAACTGCTGCACCAGGTCAACACTAGGTTTCTCCCAAACAAAATTCTTTTGCTCGCCGATGGTGGGAGCGGGCAAGAGCAACTGACCCGCTGGCTGCCTTTTATTGCAGGAGCCCATCGACTCCAGGACCGCGCCACAGCATATGTTTGCGAAAACTATGTTTGCAAGCTGCCAACCGTGGATCCTCATGTTTTCGCGCATCTCCTCGACGAGAAGCACTGAGGACCTGCGGCAACCGGCGCGCCCACCGTTTGGTCTTTACTTTCTATAGGCGCGATTCAAGACTCGCTGGCATCGCGGGGAAACTGGTAAGATTGTCATCGAATGCACACGTGCCCGGCCTGTCGGCAAGTCATCAATCAGCCGAGTGACCTCTGCCCCAGCTGCGGCGCGGACTTGACGCCGCCTGCGGACCGCGAATTCACCGCGCCGGATAAAAAATCGCGCTTCTTGACTGCTACTGTGTTGTGGAGCGCCATCATTACGATTCTGTGGGCGATTGCCTGGTTCGCCTTGCCATGGCTCATATCAGGCTCAAAGCCTGCGGCGGAGTTGCGCGCTCGCGAAACTCTTGCGTCGCTGCAAGCGGAACTTGAGGCCTACGGCGTCTCCAACGGCAGCTACCCGCTCTCGCTGGAAGTTCTCGGTGATCGCGCTCAACAAGCAGCGCGGTCAGCGGAGTCGGTTCGCTATGTGTTGCACTACACGTCCGGAAATCCGGATGTCGACGGCCATGTAAAAAGCTACTCCCTTGTGGCACGCGCCAAGAGTTTCGGTTTTCTCAATTTTTACACGGACCAGACGCGTGTCTTCCGCGCCACGCTCGAGGACCGCGCCGCCACCGCCCAAGACCCTCCCCTCAGACCGAATTCGTGAGCAGAAATCATTTGAGACCGCCAGCGCGATCCTGCAAGGCTAGCTGACCACAGCCATTGATTTCTTGCATTGGCGCAGCCTCCGGAAAAATGAACAATTCGTCATCCACCGGACACCAAAACTTCATTCTTACTTGATAGAGTTCTGCAGCCTACTTCAATAGCTCGTTAACGGGGATACCTATAAAGATTGGAAGCGCGCAAATAACTATTGGCTTAATCCGCGGATTGGGTTTTCAAGAAGCGCGCCATCAGGGGGAGAACTTCGAATGAATTCGAAAGCGCCGAAGTTTATTCTAGGGGCGTGGATTATAGCGCTTCTTTCCCTACTTTCGTTTCCATTAGGTGCGCAGGTCGCCGACGCCACGCTGGCTGGTGCCGTCACCGACCCGGAGAGCAAGGTCGTTCCAAACGCCAAAATCTTCATCAAAAATGTCGTCACACTCCAATCAGTGGAGACCCAGACCGATTCGGCTGGTCTCTACAAGCTATCCAACCTCGTGCCCGGGGATTATGAGGTTTCCGTCTCAGCCGAAGGTTTTGGTACGAACACAACCAAAGTAGTGATCGCTGCAGGAACCAAGCAAACGCTGAACTTGACATTGGCCGGTGTGCTTTCACTGGGGGACTTGGGCTTTTCTCCAGCCCAGACCCAGGGAAGTGCTCAGGATCAGGCAAGGCTCAACAAGCGGTCGCACATGCTAAAGATCCATCAGCGGCTAGGTTTAATAGACACGGCTCCGCTAGTCGCCACCGTCATCTTGGGAGCTGGCGCCGGAGGCAAGAGCACTAGCTCAACAGACCGTTTTGCGCATCTTGCCCTTGGTTCCGTAACGGGGGACTTGTATTTCCTGAGCGCCTATTATGCAATCCGAGCGCCCAAAATCCAAGGGACCGAAACCCGCGGATCGATCCGACTGCACAAAGCCTTGGCGTGGATTCATGGCCCGGGAATGATACTGACGCCCATTTTGGGAATAATGGCTTTTGATCAGAAAAGTAATGGGGAAAAGGTTCATGGCATCGCCAGCGCCCATGGGGCCGTGGCCATAGTAACAGCCGCGGCGTATGGAGCTTCGATTTTGTCGGTATCGATAAAATTCTAAAAGAGGTTTCGTGAACAAAAACACAGACCTGGCAATAGTTTTCTTTCTTCTACTTGGGATTCCCATCTTCGCCCAGACAGACAGCCAATGGGTCCTTGAACAATCCACCCTCACCTATCACGTGACTCACCCGCTGCATCAGGTTGACGGCGTTAGCCATGCGGCACGAGGCAAGGGGGTTTGCCATGCCGGGCAATGCGACTTCTTAATTGCTGTGCCGGTCAAAACATTTGACTCCGGGGACAGCAACCGCGATCTTCACATGCTCCAGGTGACGCGTGGTGGGCAATTCCCGATGGTGACCGTCCGCACTCAATTGCCCGAAAGCGCGTCCGGATCAGCGACGATCCATGCAGACCTAGAGATCCAGTTTGCCGGACAAACCGCGAAGTACAACCAAGTCCTGTTCCAACAGAAAAGCCAAGGAAACGAGATCCGGATAACTGGAACTATTCCGGCCACACTAACCGATTTCAAGATTGATCCACCCTCGCTGTTAACTGTACCGGTGAAGAACGGGATGCCAGTGCGAGTGGAAATGACTTGGCAAAGGCAGAAATGACATGGCGTTAGGATCCGCTTCGATGTTGGGAGACAACCCGGTTGCCGCCGTTAGCCTTCGCACTTTGAGAGGGATTGCGTTTGTACCGCGGCGCAGGTTATGCCTTTGGCAAACTTGTTGTGCCGTTGGGTACCCAGCTGATCGTTCCGAGCTTCACCCGATGGCAATCGAAAGCCGGACGAAATCGATGAGCAAGTGAGTTTGCCGGTCATGTTTTTGCAGGTTTGCTAGCCAAAGTTTTCTTTTTCTTTCTCGCCTCAGCGCTTCCGCTCAGCTTCGCGGGTCCAACTATCCCATGAAATCATAAGATTATTCGGTGTGCTGGAACAAAGCTCAGACGACGGCTCGCCGATGTTTTGTGTCATCGCATAAAGATATCATTCGCGACTCGCCATCACTGGCGCCCTGCGCGCTGTGGCGAGCCCGCCAGGCCACCAGTTCCAATCGCCTGCAATACGAAGGAGCGCAGGACCGATCACAATACGAACGAGTGTCGCGTCAATCAACACGGCGACCGCCAACGTAAATCCGATCATCTTGACCACCAGGAAATCTCCGAAGGTGAATGCCGCAAATACCACGATCATGATCGCGGCGGCGCTCGTAATCAGGCCTGCGGTTCTAGCCAGAGCCTCCGGGATCGCATCCATTTCACTCAGCCCGCTCCTTCGGGCTTCGAGAACGCGTGCGACCAGAAATACCTCGTAATCCATGCTTAATCCGAAGACGATGGCAAAGGCGACGATCGGAACAAGGGGAAACACGCTACCGGTTCCCCTAGGAACTCCCAGGAAGCTGCTTCCGTGTCCGTCTTGGATAACGAAAACCAATGCTCCGAAGGACGCTGCGACCGAGAACAGGTTGAGTGCGATGGCCTTCACCGCGGCGAAGATCGATCGGAACCCGCAAAGCAGAGCAAGGAGCGTCCCCCCCACTACCAGCGCCATTACGGAGGGAAAGCGATCTCTGATAATCGTTTCATAATCGGCGTTGAGTGCCGGGATACCCCCAACGAGAAGGGTTGCGCCAGGCACTCCGGTGAGAGCTGGCGCGCCGGTCTTACGGAGCTCCCGCACCCAGCTGACCTGGTCGCGCAGGGAGACCGAACTCGCGGGTAACACCTCAAGCAGCGCCGCTCGTCCGTCACTACTCAAGAACGTTCGACGCGTCTCCCGCGAGAGGTCAGGGAGGGAAGACCGGTTGCTCTCGGCAAGCGTAGTTATAGAAATCACGCGGTCACAGCGAGGGTCGCTCGCGAGGCGCTTGGTGAGACGATCCAGCGCATTCCACCCTGCGTCGGTTTGCGCGACGGAATCCGTTGGAAGTTCGACAATGACGCGCAACGATTCAACAACGCCGCCCCGATCCATCCGTTCAAGGGTGTGGAGCGCATGGACTGATTCCGCCGCCTGCGGAAGCCAATCCCCTCGGGGGAGACTGGTATCCAGTCGTTTGACCTGCCAGGCGAGCAGAAGCAAAGGAGTACCTGCCACAAAGAGGGCAAGCCAGGGATGCGCGACAACCATCTTTCCCCATCGCCGCCAGAGATTTCCCGTACGTGCGGCTCGATGCGCATCCAACTTTGGAGTAAAGGGCAATCGGCCAAGATCAATCCGCGGACCGAGCAACAGCAACGCTGCCGGAACGAGGGTATTTGTAAGCAACACACTCATTCCCGTCACCAGGAATCCCGCGACACCGATGGAACGGATTTCGCTGATCGGAACCGTCAAGAGGGCTAGAAATCCGATGGCTACCGTTGAGGCTGAAATCAAGAGCGTGCGACCTGCCTGACGTGCCGCGATCACCCCGGCCGTGGGACCGTCGTGGCCGGCGGAAATCGCTTCCCGGAAGCGGCTGATCATGAGGAGCGCGTAGTCGATTCCCAGGCCCAGGCCAAGCATGGTGGCCAAATTCTGAACCAGAATGGACAAGTGCCAGCGCTGGGCCAGGAATCC
>Ga0209009_1000033_pt1 | contig 61338 bp, 55 predicted proteins | sample BlaSpr_A8_OM3_M2_FD_187979 | JGI IMG/M metagenome (GOLD analysis project Ga0209009, IMG submission 187979) | Forest soil microbial communities from Thunder Bay, Ontario, Canada - Black Spruce, Ontario site 2_A8_OM3_M2 (SPAdes) (version 2) | ecosystem: Environmental > Terrestrial > Soil > Boreal... | reverse complement strand
AGGCATTGGGCTTGAATAACAAAACCGACTTCGTAACTAAAAAACTTTATGTCTTACGAAGCGACCCTTGACCTAACCACATGTCTGCATCGTCTGGTTAGGCAGCCGCTTCATGTGTCCAAGTCTCCTGCTGAAGCATTTTAGTGTGCCACTTTTCCGACGAGGGCACGCCACTCACTTAGCGGACGGTACAGGATCTCGGAGCGCGGCGCGTCGCTCAGGTCGGCGATCAGTTCAAGCAGGTGGCCGTCGGGATCGTGGAAAAATACAGATGCCGCTGGCATCCAGCCATGCACGATCGGCTCGTTCATTGCACCCTGCACAGGGGCGGCTGGTGGATGGATGGGCTCAATCCCGCGCTCGCGGAGGTAAGGCACCATCCGGTCGACGTCCGCTTCGGTCACGCGAAAGGAAATGTGATACTCGGCGGGATGGCGGTGCATGACAGCATCGACAACGAAAAGCCCGAGCATCCAGCGCACGGCTCCGTCTGTGTACATGAGTAGAACGCTCGATTGGCCTCTGCCGGTGAAGCCCAACTCGAAGCCGAGCTTGCCAACGTAGAAATCAATTGCCCGATTTAGGTCAGTCACGGGAAGATGGACCTCGTAAAAGCCGTGGTGGAAGCGTCTCGGGTGATTCACATTGACGGTGGCTCTTGTAATTGCTTCCGAAAATTGCTCGCCTGCCTAACACGTGATTATGCTGACAATCTTGTCGGCTTATCCAGCGTATTAGCCAGCAAAAGCCGCAACTGTTCAATAAAATTACACTCGGCCTCCGTCGCCCTGTCGCCCGGAACTGGGGTTGCAGGGAAGCTTGGGTTTGTTTCACCTCGACGCCGGATTGCCGAATCGCCCGAAAGCCTTTTACTCGGGCAGCAGAGTGGCAGTGAACGATTCCAACGTCGAAGCACTGAATTGCTACAAAAGGCCAAAGCGGCGACACTCGATCTTCGGTTTTGTAGAGGCTTTGATATAGTGATTGCATGACATTAGCTATTTCATCACTGACATCGTCTGGTATCGTCCTAACAACCGACAGTCGCCAGACTTATCGCAACCAAGCGGGTGCGATACGGGTCGGTTCAGACAGTGCGACGAAGCTATTCAAGCTGGCCGACTCGTGTGGAGTCGCCATCTCCGGTCGCGCTTTTTTGAATGAAACAAATCAACCCGTCAAGGACGCGGGCTTTTTCGTAAGGAGGTTTGCAGAATCTGAAGAACTCAGTCGTCTGACAGTAAAACAGATTGCAGAAAAGTTAAATAAGTGCATCGGGGACATTTTCGTCTCGCGCGAGCTCGAAGGCATCAAAAAACAGATTGAAAATAGAGTGAAGGAGCTTGGAGGGACAGAACTCACAATATCTCCGCCAGACGGCAACTTGTTGCCTTATTCATTTAAGGACAAGGACGGCAAAATTATCTCTGACAATGGCTGGGTTGAAACGCTGACGATGATAGTTGCCGGAATAGACAGCGATAAAATCGGACGAGCCTACATTGTGTCTGTTCCGAAAGGCATAACGAATGAACGAGATACGCAACAATGCGGCGCCCTCTGGGTTGGACAGACCGATGTCCTCGGAAGGATCGTGAAGGGCTTCGCTCCCGAGATCGGAAATCTTGATTTTGTCAAAGCTGCAACTGCGAACGATTCTGCCGGAGTGTCAGCACAGTTGGAGAAACTGGAATATATAATCAACTGGGGCACCATAACATTGCAGGACGCGGTAGACTTTTGCGTCTTGATGACAAGGACCACCGCAAGCATTCAGAGATTCTCGGATGGAACGAGATTGACTCCCGGAGGAATTCCCGGTGTTGGAGGAGAAATCGATATCGCAGTTATTACGCCGGAAAAAGGGTTCGTATGGTTGAAACAAAAAACGTTGAAGTCGGAAGATACCGAGTTGTCATTAGACTCACTGCCATCGGTCCAGCAGGATCAGTCGCCCGCGAGTGGATGATGACAACAAAAAGTAGCGCCCCTGCCCCCCTGTCTCCCGAAAGCCCGACAAGCCCAAATCGCAAAGGGTTAGGGGAGCAACCGTTGCACGTCGGCGCTTGCACAGAGCCAAACAAGTCGGCTCACAAATGGTCAAAAGGAACAGGGGAACAGGGATGCAGGGAGACATGTTGCAGCCCTAAACCCCTAAAAGCAGGAAGCCTTGGGTTGCACGGGGGAATGAACTCTCTCGCCGGGGAAGTTTTGGACTCCGCAGGCTATAGCACTACTGCTACTACTACAATGGCTAAAGCCCATTGTAGTATAGTAGTGCAATGCTCTAATAAGCTCCATTAGAGTATTGGAGTTGCTGTTGAGCCGTTTGCGGCGTCCGGTTGTGTCAATCCCCATTTTTTCCCCTTTTGATTGACCCGGCCTTGTCGCTGGAGTTCCGCGAGGCGGTTGTAGAAGCAGCTTTGAGATATCCCAATTGGCTTTAACGCGTTGAGCCACTGTGTAGTAGTTTTTCTACCACCGGCGAGAGGCTCGAGAATAATCTCGTCTGAATACTTCTGCTGCACTCCGCCCGGTTTCTTCAAATCGTTGGGATCAAGATCGTCGTCGCGAACCATGAGGGGATGCTTTCGGCGCACAACGAACGGCTCGACCGGCCGAAAGTTTCGCAGCACCGACTCAATGACGAACGCGTCTTCTTCCTTGTGTTTCGTCATTGTTATAATCGTGTCCGGGTCACGTGCGAATACACCGGAACCGCCAATGCGATCGATTGATTCTTTGGCGGCTTGATTGCCTTTACTGAAATGGTGGCCAAATGCGACCGCCGCCCCAGTTTCAACGGCGAGCGATTCGATTTCGTTGAGCAAGCTCGCTATATCGCCAGCTTTGTTCTCATCCCGACCACCTAAACCTTTATAGATCGGATCAAAGACGATCAAGGAATAGCTGCGCTTCTGGAGAATCGCGATCATATCATCCATAAGTGTCCGTAAGTCGGTAGCTTTTCCCCGCAGCCCCCAATAGGAGAGTTGCCCATTCGAAAGCTGGCAGTCTTTCGCCAGACAAACGTCTCTTAACCGTTCTCTGAAAAATGCGTCTTGAATCTCGAAGTTCATGAAGCAGACAGGGCCTTTATTTGTTGGGAATCCCCACCACGCAGTTCCCGTCGCTACACTGACGGCCAGATCAATGAGCGTCCATGTCTTGAAGCTTTTTGACCCGCCACCAATCACCATTTTGGAGCCTTGATGGAGAATGCCCCCAACAAGTTCAGGTGGTCTCGGTAAATCAGCGGCTAGTAACTGCATCGCGTCGATTGGATTCGGCAGCGCGGTCGCAGTCGGAATGTCTTCTTCGGCGACCCATTTTGTTGCGAGTTGTTGTTTCATCGGATTACGTTTGGGTCGAGGTAAAGCAACGCCTGCCATCCAGCTGGCATTCCATCCAAACCGCACGACGAAAGGGCCGCGCTGGTCTTGCCGTCATATCTGCGGCCATCAGGAACGCGACAAAACTGTGAACGCAGCCACATCCTCGTATCTGCCCCGAGCGAGACGGCATAGCGCATGAATCTCAAGAGCGTGTCTTCCGATGTTCCCTTACAGACGAACCAGCCGTGCAGCGACTTGCTACCGCTGAAAACAACAGCGGCCAGTGGTGCGTAGCTCCCTAAATGGCCAATCACTGCTGCTTGTTGATCTAAACTTCCGCGATCTGCCTCGATTATCAGGAAGCGGCGCGACCCTGTATTATTAAGAGTGTGATGCGACGTGCGACCGTCTTTCGTCAAACCAGTTTGGCTTGTCATGGGTGAAGGAACAAATAGGGAGAACCTGTCTAATCGTCCGCGCCATTTTTCACGGCGCTGCGTGGCAAATAGTTGCGCGCTTCGTCCAACGCAGAGCCATGGATTGCCGGGAAAGAGAATGTCCATTATCTCATCAGCCCTATTCTCTCCCTTTTGCATTTCGAACGGCGAGGCTTGCCAAAAGTCGATGACTCGCATGCCATCTTCAGCGATTGCTTCTACCTGCTCTTCGTTCACGACCGGCCATTGAGTCGCGGAACGCTTTCGTTCGCCGCGCGCCGATCTTAGTGCATCCTCAATCTCGCTTGGGGGATTTGGATTACGCGTCATCATTGCTTCGATCATTTCGATCGCCTGCTCGTCGGACATTCCGGCTTCAACCGCGCGACACGCCGCGTGGAAAACGAACTTGTGAACCCCACCACCTGCAGCGGGACACGGCTTAACGTTTAGTAAGAGTTCCTTAGTCATCGCTTGATGCCTTGAGGCTTTTGGGCGAGCCAGTTGAGAATCCCGCGCTCGCACATGTTAAGAACAGCGTCGAGTTCTCGCTTGGAAAGCAGCAGTGCGGCGAGCCGCTTCTGCGCTTTCTCCGCCGAATCAGTTATTCTTAGGGTGGTTTTCATTTCACTCATGGGTGTCCACTACGACACACAAGTGCCGCGGGAACCATGTCTTTAACCATTCAAGCAGCCGTTTTGCTTCTACGACACCGCCCGAAATCCAAGGCGTCCAGAGTTCAAACTCAATTGAGCCATCCGGCCTCACAACGCGATAGAACTTTTCAAGTTGCTCTTCGGTAAGTTTTTCAATCGGTATTATGTCACCTTCGTAGAGCACCCAATCACAGGCCGATTTAACTCGTCTGCCTTTCCCTTCACATCCGTTGCAGCTATACGCCGGGCCAGCCTTATCGCAGCGTTTTCCTGTGCCTTGGCAAAGATCGCAGACTTCAATGTTGCGCTCGTCCGTCTCGGGGTCATAACCATCAAAGAGGCCTGTCCAGCGACCGCCGATTCGATACCCGTCCCAAAAGCCGCCATCATCTTTGTGCGGCCCGATGGCTTTTAGGAATTCGACACCAATGTCGCCTTTGCCTTTGATAATTACTAAATTTGCGAAGTGCATGTTAGGCGTTCCTTCCGACTTCTCTGATTTCGAATTTATCAAGTGCATTCAGAACTTTTGGCGGATTGAATCGAATGCACCGAGAGGAGAAGCGATGGACTGGAATTCGCTTTTGGCGGACCCAGTTATCAATGGTTCGAACAGAAACGCTCAATAGTTTGGCGATCTGTTTTTTGGAAATGAGTGTCCGATGCCCATTGGCTGCCGAATCGCTCACTTCTTTGCGGAGGAATGTTGTATTCATATCTACCCTGTAGCGAAATGTCCGATTTCGCCGAAACCTTCCGATTTGTGCGCGTTTGAGGGCGCTTTTTCTCGATTCTGCGTTACGAGGCCGGACTTGCGCCCGGAAGTCGCTTTTGCGGATTGGCTCTGGACCCCCCATGGCACTGGAATCGCTCAGGTTTGCCTTGGTGTGACCTAAAATGAGCAGCCGTTTCTGATGACGAAATGTCCGAATAGGCGAAATACTTCCGATTTGAATTCCACGGCTGGCCAAATAGCTGGAAAGCCTAAATGTCTATCGCCGTCGCAGTTTGCGCGGCTTCTCGGGCCATTTTTTCGTCAGCGAGGAAAGGGGCACAAAGCACGATGTTGCTCGGAGCGCACCGTAAGAGAATGGTGCAAGCGTGGGCGAATCCGAGAGGCCTATCCAACCAAGGGTGGTCACTTGCGAATTCGCATGCCTCTGTCGCACCAAACGCTTCTTTGGCTGGACAAGCGATGCTATGATTCGCCGTTTAAAGGCAAGAATGTAGTCAAAACACTCGGCAAGGATTGGGCGCGCGTGTTCGAGGCGGAGCGCGCTGAGTGGTATGCATTGGCATTCATATATCAGTGTGCCCTCAACGAAGACATTCCAGTGCCTTATATAGCCGAGTTTCCGGACTTTCCGGAACTGGCCGTCAACCCCGCTGATCGAAAGGCGCAGATAGCCAGAAGGTTTCAGGGCGAAATCATGCAGATGGTCGAAGCAAGAGCGAAGGGTAACAAGGTCGAACCAAGCAAATTCTTTTTGACGCTGTTGTTAAAGGGCTCGGTTTACCAATTCTGGCGAGAGAAACAGCGCCGCCCAAGAGTTTCCGAGATTGCAGACTTCATGGGTCTGAGCCGGACCGCCTTTTCCCGTCGATACTCGATTAAAGAACTTAATCTGGCCTACAAGGATGCGTCCGAGCGATTTGGAGTTCAGTTACCAGACCCTGATGGCCTTGATCCGGTTCTGAAACAAAACATTAACGCGAAGAAGCGCACTTGCTGATTAATGCGAAAACCGGTGTTTTGTTTATGCTGCGTTCTGGAACGGAACGATCTTTCCGCCACGACTCTCCGGAACAATATTCCAGTAACGCTTGGCCTCGCTTGGCTTCACCAACTCGCGGTAATGATGAAACACAAGATGCACGCTTGTGTGTCCCATTTCTAACGCGAGTTCCGCAGCGCCCGCTTTTCTGAAATGCGCGAGGTAGTAACTCGCGAAACTGTGCCGAAGGGCGTTGTTGGGCCAATCTTCAATAGCGGCAGACTTTCGAGCCTTATCCAATAATTCGCGGTAATTGGACGGTGTGACGCGGCCACTCGCCTTTTGATAGGGCCGCAGCCATAGTAAGAGGTTGGGTTTGACTCTTACGAAGCGCCTGCGGGCACTTTTTGCCTTGCTGGCGGTCACTTCAATTAGACGCGAGGCTAAGTCGATTTCCTTCCAATCGAGACGCTCAAGTTCAGCACGCCGGAGCCCGGCGAAGGCACCAATGGCGACATAAGGCACGAGTTCTTGGGGAGCATTCCGAAGCAGACGGATGGTCTCGTCTACTGTCAGGATTCCCACTGGCGTCTCGATTGCCTTCGCTTTCGCGCTCTTGACGACGGGATTGGCGGTGCAGTAACCGCGATTGAGGGCGAAGTTGAACGCGACGATCAAAAGCCGCCTGAAATTATTCCGTGTTGTTGCCGCTACCGCTTTACCTTTTTTGTTCGTGAGACTACGAAGCCATTGGTCAATCTCGGTAGTCGTGATTTTCGCAACCGGTTTGCCGTCGAATGCGATCGCAAAATGATGTAGCCGGTTTTTAAGGTCATTAATATAGCGGGCGCTCGCTCCGTCGGCAGTTTTTGCACATTTAATTTCATCGACAAGCTGCTGAGCGGTGCAAGAACGGTTCGTAGCTTCAAGGTGCGGAAGATAAAAATCTACTGCGTCGCGGAGAGTCGCGTGAAACGGTGCAAGCCTCTCCACGCACTCCGCGTATTCGGCGCGATCGCGCAGGCTGAAAGCGCTGCCGGCAATTCCGAAATTCCGTTGTTCGGCCAGCTTTTGCTTCAAAAATGTCTCAGCTTCGGTTTTCTGCCTGAAAGCTTGACGATTGCGCCCTTTGGGAAATTTTGGCCATTGGACTTCGTAGAATGTTTCCCCTTTTATCGTTATTTCCCTGAGTTTCGTTGCAGTGTTCTGCATACCCATTGCGGAAATGTCCGATTAGCGCGAATTCCTCCGGTTTGCCTCTAGCGCGCTGGAAAGACAGGGCGTATACAGGTTGCCGGCAGGCCCGAAACCGTGTTGGCACTTGCCAAGTATTTGCCAAGTCGCCGGCGGGAGCGGTGGTTTGGGAAAGGCTTTGGTCTGCCCAATTACGAGGGTAAAATGGCCAAAAATGCCGATGTGGCGGAATGGTAGACGCAACGGACTTAAAATCCGTTGGGCTGAATAGGCCCGTGCCGGTTCGAATCCGGCCATCGGCAGTTCTGAAATACTGAAACGCTGAAAGCGGAAAGAAAATCAGACAGAATGCACAGAATTAACCTAATCAGGAGGAGTTCTGCGACTCTTGAGTCATATCATTCTGTAGAATCCTGTTAATTCTATCGAAAATGGATCGCCCGCTTTCCATTCCGTTAATCCTTGGGACCGCCCGACAGGGCCGGGAAAGCGAGCACGCTGCCCGGTTCGTGTTTGAGCGAACGAAAGCTCGCGCTGGGGTGGAAACCGAGTTCATCGACGTTCGCACCCTGCCGATGAAGCTCGACGACGCCGGCGAACAGATGAAGGACCCGAAATTTTCGGCGACGATCGAACGCTGCGACGGACTGATCATCGTCACGCCGGAATACAATCACAGTTTCCCTGGCCTGCTGAAACATGCGCTAGATATGAACTTGAAGGAATACATCCACAAAGCGGTCGGGATCTGCGGCGTATCGGCCGGCGTCCTCGGCGGCGCCCGCGCGATCGAAACCTTACTTCCGGTGACGCGCGAGCTCGGACTGGTCACGATTTTTGAAGACGTCAACTTCGGCCGAATCGGCAGCCTGTTTGACGAACGCGGTCAGTTGCTCGATGAAAACTTCGTCCGGCGGGTTGACACCTTCCTGAACGAGCTGGTTTGGATGAGCAAAGTTCTGCGCCACGGGCGCGAGAATATCGCGCCCGTCTAAAACGTGTGACTGAAGTCATCCCAAAGTTACAAGTGAATGGAGCGACTGGGCGAGCGACATGGCCGGTAAGCTGCGAGGGTAGTGGTCGAGCGCAGCGGGAGGCCGCCGAGATACAAAACATCGCGCCGGTGTGATGGTTCGACCCCGGCCTGGCCGGTTTACACCGCCGGTTCCGATGGTAGATTTGCGGACGCGGCGCTGTTTTTGAACACGCAGCCAGCGTCGACGGTCATAGACCGCCGCTACAGAAGCCGCTCAATGGAACAGAACCCACCGCCACCACCGTTTCCTTCCCCTGAGGAACTGAAGACGAAGATCACCGAGTTCATGAAACAGAACTTCGGGGATCACGTTTCAGTCGCGGCTTTTCCTGCCCCGGAGCCGGCGGAGGCTGAGACGGAAGAAAAACCGGATCCCGCTGCGGCGGGACGCGAATTCGAATTCAATTTTCTGCCGCGCGATATCAAAGCGCATCTGGACCGGTTCGTGATCAAACAGGACGAAGCGAAAAAGGTATTATCGATCGCGGTCTGCGATCATTACAACCACGCGAGATATTTGCGCCAGCTCGAGAAAGAGAATCCGAAAGCGGCCGAGCAGCTCGAATACACCAAGCAAAACGTGATCCTAGTCGGCCCGACTGGCGTTGGAAAAACGTATCTCATCAAACACATCGCCGACTTGATCAAAGTGCCATTCGTGAAAGCGGACGCAACCAAGTTCAGCGAAACGGGTTACGTCGGTGGCGATGTTGAAGACCTGGTGCGCGAACTCGTGCACAAAGCCGATGGCGACCTGAACCTTGCGCAATTCGGAATCATTTACATCGACGAGATCGACAAGATCGCGTCGACTGGAAATTTGATCGGGCGCGACGTGAGCGGCCGGGGCGTGCAAACGACGTTGCTTAAATTGATGGAGGAAACGGAAGTGCCTGTCCGCAGCATGAACGATCTTCAGGCGCAATTGCAGGCGGCGTTCGAGTATCAGCGCAAAGGCAAAGCCAAGCGTGAGACTATCAACACGCGCCATATTCTGTTCGTCGTCAGCGGCGCGTTCGGCAAATTGAAAGAGCAAGTCGCGCGACGCGTTCGTCAGGGCCAGATCGGTTTTCGGGCCGAGCCGGTGCAGGTGATGGACAACGAGCTGTTCCAGTACGTGACGACTCAGGATTTTGTCGAGTACGGGTTCGAACCGGAATTCATCGGCCGCTTACCGGTGCGTGTGGTGTGTCTCGATCTCGACGCCGACGATTTGTTTAAGATCATGAAGTTTTCGGAGGGCAGCCTGCTGCGCCAATACGAGCGCGCGTTCAAGGCCTATGGAATCGACATTAGTTTCGATGATGAAGCGCTGCGCCTGATCGCGGACGCCGCGGCAGCCGAGAAGACTGGCGCGCGCGGATTGTTGACCGTCTTCGAAAAGCTGTTCCGGGATTATAAATATTACCTGGCCGGTTCGGGTTTGAGTCAGCTACGAGTCACGGCCGAATTGGTCCGGGAGCCGAAGCGGGTGCTGGACCGGCTGATGGCCGAGGGCGAGAAGCACGAGGCAAAAATGCTGGAGGACGCGGCCCGACAATGGGCGGAGACGTTTGGCCGGGAGCACGGGATCGAAATTGTTTTTGACGATTCGGCCGTACGGCGTTTGGTGGAACGCGCCCATAGCGAACGAATGACCATGAGGGATCTCTGCGCCCATCTGTTTAAGGATTTCCAGTTCGGTCTGAACCTGGTGAAAAACAACACCGGCCGCTCTAAATTCATCCTCGGAGCAGAAGCGGTGGACGCGCCGGACAGATGCTTGAGTGAACTGGTTGTGCAATCGTACTATCCAGGTTCGCCTTCGACGGCGAAACCCTGAGCTTTGATGAAACGCCCGCTCATAGAGACTTTGGTCATTGGCATTTTTGCTCTAGTGGTGGTGAGCGCTCTGCAGCTTGTTCCGCAGGTCGTGCAGTTCCAATCGCGAGCCGCCGATTCCATTTCGACTTACACCAATGCGAGTCACGTCGTCCCAAAGCAACTGCAATACTTGTTCATGTCGATTCTGGCCTTCGGCGTGGCGGCATTGACGGTAACGAGTTTGCGACGCGGCCGAATCGGATTGCTCGTCGTCGGGTTGATAATTGAGCTCGCAGCGGTCACATGGATTTGCGGGCTTTACCACATCTTTTTTCAACCGTTCCCGTCGATGCTGGCGGCAGCTCTCGCGTTCGTTGGCGCCGATCGTTACACGGCGATCACTCAACGAGGGCGCTCTGTGACTGCCCGCGCCTTCTTCAGCGATCGGTTATCGAGGGAACAACTTCAGCGGGTCATTTCGGGCGATATTGACTTTGATCCCGAAGCGAAGACTTACGAAACGACGGTGGTGGTTTGTGACGTTGCCAACAAGTACGATCTGGCGGACGACTGCGAGCCGCCGGTGTTCGGCAAAATCACGGAAGAATTTATACGCCGGGCGACCGACGCGTTCATGAATGCGGGGGCCTACATTCAAACCGCCGATGCCGAAGGCGTCGTCGCATTGTTTGGCTTTCCCGAAGTCGACGCTCATCATGGCGACAAAGCGGTTCGCGTTGCTCTCGAGGTGGTTGAACAATTTCGGCAGGCGCAGCTCACTAATGGCGACGCGAAATGCGACGTGCACGTCGGTGTCAGTTCCGGAACCATGGTCATCGCACCACTTCAGGACGGCGCACGTCCGGGATTGATCACCAGTGGCGAGCCGGTCGAACTCGCGCGCCGTTTCTGTGTTGCAAACCGGTTTTATGGTTCGCGAGTTCTGATTGGGCCGCGCACGTTCGACCTGGCGAGCCGATATATCGTCGCTCGCCCGATTGATTTTCTGAGCGGTGTGAATTCGCGTGAGCGGCACGAGATTTATGAGCCGCTTTGGCCGGCAGCGGAAGCGAAGCCCGAACAATTGGCACGACGCGATTGTTTCTGGAACGGTGTTGTATTCTATCGAGAGAAACGCTGGGCCGAGGCGTATTCCGAATTTCAAAAAGCGCGCGGGCCTAACGAAGAGGAAGATGCACCGCTGCAATTGTATCTCCGTCGCCTGGAGCCGCTCGCGCTCAATCTCGCTGAAGTACCGATGCGGCAATCGTAGACCGGGGCTGGGGCCTTGAGAAAAACGGAATATCCACCCGCGCTGCGGGATTTGGTTGCGCAACTTCGGCAAATGCCAGGTGTTGGTCCGCGCTCGGCTGAACGGATCGCGCTCTGGATCGTGCAGGCTCGTGGCGATCAACCGGAACAAATCGCTCGCGCCATCTCGGAAACGCGAAAGGGGATCCATCCCTGCAAGCTGTGTGGTTACTTCACCACCAACCAGCTTTGCGACATCTGCTCGGATTCGTCCCGCGCGGTGGAGCTCCTTTGTGTTGTCGAGCAAGCGACCGATATCTTGCCATTGGAGAAAACGGGTGCGTTTCGCGGTCGGTACCATTCGTTAGGCGGCAGGATCTCTCCGCTCGATCACATCGGCCCGGAAGACCTGCGGGTCAAAGAATTGCTCGATCGAATCGAAGAGGAGAAATTTACCGAAATTATTTTCGCGCTTGCGGCTGACGTCGAAGGCGAAGCGACCACAAATTATCTGGTCGACCTTTTGAAGGACAAGCCGGTCGCGCTTACGCGGATCGCGCACGGTCTATCTGTCGGCGCGAGTTTGGAATCGGCCGACGAACTGACGCTCCAGCAAGCATTGTCAGGACGAACGAAGTTGTAGCTTCCAAACGTTCGATTGCTCGTTAGGCAGTTTCCAACCAGGCGCGCAGAACTTCTGCGACACTCCATGCCTGGGCGATGCAACCGCCGGCGTGGTGCGGTTCGCGAGCGTCGAAGACTTCGCTGATCGTGCCAATGCCATTGTCGCCCAGATGGACCGGGAAGGTTTCCAGAAATTTGCGCGCGGCGGCGCGATCGTGCGGATGAACTTTCAGCCAGGAGTCGATAAAAGGACCGATCAGCCACGCCCAAACCGTGCCTTGATGATATGCGCCGTCACGAGATCGCAGGTCGCCGCCGTAAATTGGTTTGTAAGCCGGATCGTCCGGAGACAACGTGCGTAATCCGACCGACGTCAGAAGTTTTTTCTCGGCAACATCGACTATGGATTTCCATCGTTCAGGCGCGAGCACGGGGTGGTCGAGCGAAATGGCGAACAATTGGTTTGGCCGGCATGACACGTCGAACGTGTCAGGTTGACCGTCACAATCAACAACGTCGTAAAGATAACCGCCCTTTGAATACCAGAATCGATTGTTAAATGAAATGCGCGCTCGCTCGGCGTGTGTGTCGTAGATTTTCGCAGAAACGTCGTCGTCATTTTCGCGCAACCAAGTCGCCAGCAGCCGGAGCGCGTTGTACCAAAGCGCGTTGATCTCCACAGCCTTGCCGCGTCGCGGGGTGACGACCCAGTCACCCATCTTCGCGTCCATCCAGGTGAGCTGATAACCTTCCTCACCTTGGACGAGCAGGCCGTCACTTGGATCGACATGAATATTGAACCGGGTTCCGCGCAAATGATGTTCCGCGATGTCGATCAACGTCGGCAGAAGAATTTTCAATGTATTGAGATCTCTTGTGTATTGAAAGTAGCGCCCGAGCGCGTGAAAAAACCACAGCGTCGCATCGGCGGTGTTGTATCTGCCTTCTTTTGCGCCATCGGGAAACATGTTCGGGATCAGGCCGTCACGAGCATAACGCGCGAACGTGCGCAGGATGTAGCCGGCCTCGAGCAATCGTCCCGTGATCAAGGTCAGGCCTTCGAGACTGATCATCGTGTCGCGACCCCAGTCGGTGAACCAATGATAGCCGGCGATAACGGTACGGACTTCGTCGCCAGCTGCATGCGCGCGGGCGGCTTCTTCGAATCGCCCTTCGGGAGTAATCACAAATTGGTCCGCGGCAAAAACCAGTTCCGCCGGAAAACTCTGGCGCACCTTTGGGGCCGCGCCTTGAAGCAAGCGGGCGCGGCGCTGGCGCTCCGCCGCGAGAACGTCTTCCGGGCTCAATACATTAATGATTTCCCAAGGCTCGGTTGAGCCGACTAACGTCGCCGTGCTTTGCTCGGCCAGATCGACGCGAAAGAATCCAGGGCTCCAGAGTTCGCCTTCGTAGGAATAACCGCGTTGCTGCTCAATTCGGTAAACGACTTGAGGAATTTTACATGCATCGATGGTGAAGGCGGCTTCCCGACCGTGCAGTTGCATCCGAAGCGGCGGCAGCTTTCGGCGTGCGGCCGTGATTTCGTAACGACCATCAACGGCGGTAAGCTTATAAGGCGCGGCGAGGTCCGAATCGACCGGGGCTTCATGATGCCGAAAATGAAAAGCAGGACGCAATTCAAGTCGCGGCGGCTTTCCTTTGGAGATGACTTGGTAGCTGACATGGACCGTGTTCTGCAAGTGGGGCAGCAGCACGCGTTTCTCAACCACGACTTCGCGAACGTGATAAGTCCAGACAGGGAGTCCATCCTCCATCCGGAACTCCGCTAAATAATCGGCGCTTTTCAAATCAAGCTGGCCGCCGGCGCGCTCTTCCGCGCCGAGCGAAATGACGTCATCGTCACTGAAGCGGAGAAATTCCGATACGTGATTCCACATCACGATGCGTCCGAGAGGCGCAGGCAAAGCGGCGATGAGCAGTCCATGGTAGCGACGCGTGACTGCGCCGGAAACGGTGCCGGATGCATAACCGCCAAGTCCGTTGGTTACCAACCATTCGCGGGTCAGCAAAACCTCACGGGACATCTGCTTTCCATCCCACGGCATCGCGCGGACGATCGGCCGATGCGTTTCAAATTGTTTGTTCATCGATTGCTGCAGGTGTTGCGGGAAATGGTCAGCCGAACTTTCTTCGCTTGGGTTGTTTCCTCGGTTGTTTCTCCGGAACCAATCGCAATGCGACAGTCGCTTCGGCTGGCAAGGTCCAATTATCTTGCGTGGCCACGGCCGCGGTCCCGGATCCGCCGTAGCGCGCTGATTCGCTCGACCAGAGAATTTCCCATTCCAAACCAAGGGGCGGTGCGAGCAAAGGCTCGGGAATTGGATTCAGCTCGCGACGTTCGCCAAAGTTAACAATCAGAAGTCGATCATCTTTGTTGTCGTCACTGAAATAACGAAGGACAAAGCTGGCTGGTCCAAGGACGGCGCCGTCGACGCCGTTCGGTATTTGTTCGCGAAAGCGCGAATCTTCGCGGCGCAATCGCAGAAGATCGATGTGCAGATCGTAGAGTTCTGTATTTTTCTGACGCTCGGAAAAATCGAGTTTGCAACTGACGAATGAGGTTGGGTCGGAAGGGACCGGCAGACGTTCCTGCACTTCTTTGGTGGCCAACGAGGGGAATTGCGCGAGAAACGCGAAGCGGCCTTTGCGAATTGCTTCACGCATCGGGCCATCACCAACATCGGTGAAAAACACGAATGGCGTGGATGCGCCAAATTCTTCGCCTTGGAAAAGCAACGGTGTCCACGGACCGAGCAGGAGCAGTGCGGTCATCGCGCGGTAGCGGCCGGGTGAGCTTTGAAACCGGAGCCGTTCGCCCGTCGCGGTATTTGAAACTTGATCATGATTCTCAATGAAGGCGACAAATGCGTGCGGGGGAGAACCGAAAGTTGGTGTGCCGCGCGGGGCTACCTGCCAAAAATAAGGTTGTCCTTGAAACAAATAGCCGTACTTGGCCGCGGAAATAAATTCCTGCGGAGTGCCAAGATAATCGGTGTAGTAGGCTTCCCGTCTCCCGGTCAGCGCGACGGCGGCGCTATGATGGAAATCGTCGTTCCAAACTGCATCGAGATCGTCACCGCCTTCGCTGCGCGGCCGGATGAGTTTGGTAACTTGCCGCTCGTTTTCCGCGATCAAAACAATCGAGCGCCGGGCGGCGGCTTTGCACGCGGCGCGTCCAACTGCACCGATGATGTACTCGTCCGACTTATCATGAATCGCGTCGGTGGCGTCGAAACGAAAGCCATCGAAATGGAATTCGTCGATCCAGTAGCGGCCGTTGGCGATGAAAAATTCCCGGACAGGTGCCGAGTTAAGTCCATCGAAGTTAATTGAATCGCCCCAGTCAGTTTCATTTTCGCGAATCAGGTAATCGCCCGAGTAAATAGCAAGATAATTCCCGTCCGGGCCGAAGTGGTTGTAAACGACGTCCAGAATCACTCCCAACCCTAACGAATGGGCGTGATCGATAAACTGCCGTAAATCATCCGGGGTTCCGTACAAATGGGACGGCGCAAAAAGATCGACCCCATCGTAGCCCCAGCCAAAATTTCCGGGAAAATCGGCGATCGGCATCATCTCGACAACTGTGATCCCGACCCGTGCGAGCTCGGCTAACTCTTCGGTCGCCGCCCGCCACGTTCCTTCCTTGGTAAACGTCCCGACGTGCATTTCGTAAATGATCTGGCCTTTCATCCGCACGCCACGCCAGTCTGAATCCGTCCATTTGAATTGCGCTGGATCGACAATACAGGACGACCCATGCGGCCCATACGGCTGGAATCGCGAAGCCGGGTCGGGATGAAAATGTTCCGCTTTGTTTACCCGGAAACGATAGAGGCTGCCGGCACCGACATTGGCCGTGCCCGAAAAGTATCCGCCGCCTTCTCTCTCCAGCGACTGAAACGAGCGTTTTGCATTTTGATCGGCGCTCTCTTCCAACACGAGATCGACATCGTGGGCCTTTGGTGCCCAGACGCGAAAATGCGTCTGGTTGGCGCCAATCAACTCGGCGCCGATCGGGTAACGACGTTTTGGTTCCACTTTCGTATTTCGTTCGTCGACTGCGGGACGGTTCGTTTCACTTCGCATTGACCTGATTCCAATTGAACGCAACACGCGAGCAATCGGAAAAGCAACATTTCCCTCGCAGATGCGATTTGCCATGCGAGAGAACGCTTGATTGTGCGCGGCAGACGGATTCAAATCGCAGCATGAACGGCGGTGGACGCAACATCGAGATATTCAAGCCATTTGGCGAAGCGTTCGAGTTGGTGAAGGAAATTCTGTTTCGGCCGTTCGCCTTGAGAAAATGGTTCGTGATCGGCTTTGCGGCGTGGCTTTCGAATATCGGTAGCGGCGGCTACAACTTCAATTTTAGACAGACCGATTGGAAAAATAATCCGGTCTTGCAGAACGTTCGAGAAACTCTTCATCAAATTCCGCATTCCGTTCTCATTCTGTGCATATTGGTCTTCATCGCGCTGGTTCTGGCCCTCATGATCGTTTTTGCCTGGTTGCGGGCGCGCGGCCGCTTCATGCTGGTGGATTGCATTGTAAAAGATCGCGGCGCGATCGCGGAGCCCTGGCGCGAGTTTCGAAAGGAGGGAAACAGTTACTTTCTGTTATCGTTGCTGGTGGCCGTGATTATTGGAATCATCGCCGTGGGGACCTCGCTGCCGTTCCTGGTCCCGCTATTGCGCAGCAGAGCGCGTCCCCATCCGCCTGAAGTTTATGTGGTCTGCATCATTGTGCTGTGGGTGGCGATACTCTTGTTATTTGTGATGGCTTGGGCGCTAATCTCCCATTTCATGGTCGCGGTGATGTATCGTCGCCGGTGCCGCGCCGGCGAAGCTTTTCGAGTCGCCATTGCGCTGGTGTCTGACTATCCGGGCGAGATCACTCTTTACTGTTTGTTCTGGATTGCACTGGCAATCGCAGCCGGAATGGCCTCCTGCGTTGTAATTCTGGCGACTTGTTGCGTCGCACTGATTCCCTACATCGGCACGGTGATCATGTTGCCGATCTTCGTTTTTCTCCGCGGATTCGGCCTGCGCTTCATTCGGCAGTTTGGACCGGACTATGACGTATGGGCTGGCAATGTCGAACCGCCGCCGATTGCTCCGCCAAGTCCGCCTCCGTTGCAGGCTTAGGCGTTACAGTTCGGTCGCGGCCCAGAATTTTCGGAACGCATTTGGCCAGGTGCGATTAATCACACTTTCGCGCGCGTGATTGCCCATCCGCTTGCGCCGATCCGAGTCGAGAACCAGTTCGCGGATTGCGCGGGCCAAATCGTCCGCGTCATGAGACTTGGTGATCAAGCCGTTCTCATTGTTTTCCACCAGTTCCTTTGGCCCGCCGGAATCTGAAACGACGACGGGAACCCCTGACGCCTGGGCTTCAATGATTACATTTCCAAATGTGTCGGTCGTGCTCGGAAAAACGAAAATGTCCGACGATGCATAAGCAGCGGCGAGTTCTTTGCCAGTGAGATAGCCAGTGAAGAATGCTTCCGGCAAAGATTCATGCAGCGTGTCCGAGTACGGGCCGTGGCCAACGATGAAAAGTTGGATCGCCAATCCCTCGTCGCGCAAACGGCGGTAGGCTTCGACCAGCAGATCGAGATCTTTCTCCCGCGACACGCGCCCGACATAAAGCAGACGCACTTGTCCGTTCTTCGCGCCGAATTTTTCAAAGAAAGCCGGATTGCGCCGAGTCGGATGAAAGAGTTCGGTGTCGAGCCCGCGCGGAAGGATCTTCAACTTCCCGGGATCGAAACCGCGCTTGATCCAGCTCTGGCGATATTCCTCCGAATTGACGAAGACGGTATCGAGCTGGCCATAAAACCAGTGCATGTAACGCCAGGTAACGCTTTCCAGGAAACTGTCCTCGGTCAAAATCCGGATGTACTGTGGAAAGTCGGTGTGATAAATGCCGCTCGTTTGGAGATTGAGCATCTTGGCCGCCAACAACGCGGTCAATCCGACGGGACCGGGCGTGCTGATAATGACTTCGCTGAACCGCTCGCGCTGAATGTAATCGAGCATTTGCAGAATCGGCGGAAAACTCAGTTTCTGCAGCTCGTACTCGGGCAGCTCAAACTCACCGATCGGTTTGAAATTCTTAATCGGGATATCGTCGACGTTGAGCTCGCTGCGCGAAGTTATGACGACCAATTGCTTTCCAGCAACAGCTCCCGCCGCGGTCATTTTCCGAATCGTGGTGGCAACACCGTTGACGTCCTCGAGTGTGTCGGTAAACCAGGCGCGCTTGTTGTTTTGGAGCGCTTCCGGGATTTTGCCGGTCAGTTCACGGAAAATACTGCGCAACCATTTGCGTGACGGCGCCTGGCTGTGAAATCCGTAAATGTATGGCGCGAGTACGACCAGGATCGGCGCGATCGCGCTCAGCGCCTGCATGCTCTCGAGCATGTTCCCGGCGGTTAGTTGTTGAACAAATTTCTGGAAGAAGCGAAACGCCAGTTGCTCGGCGACCGTGTTCGCCATCATGAACGTGCGTCGCTCCGGTTCAACGGTACCCTCGAGTTCGGCTGCATCCTTCGCTTTTGCCTGCGCTTCCTGGAACTGACTCGACAATTCCTTCCACAGCGACACGTTCGCCGGCTTCATCATGTCGAAAATTTTTCCGGACACAACGCCTTGCGCGAAAACAGTCGCTTTGTCTTTCAACGTCAGCTCTGTCGGGTCGCGGCCTTCCATGAAACGCGAGAACATTTGTTCCACCAGCACCGCACTCGGTCCGAGTTTTTCGTGGAACCGGTCCTGAATGAAACAGCCAAGCGTGTTATAAAATCCGTGGGAAAGGGCGAGGGGAGTTCCGCCGTGTCCATGCGCCTGGCAATTGCCCGTTCGAATGTGATCCAGAAATTTTTCGACTGAACTCGCGCGCGGCGTTTCGGTGTAAGCCGACGCGATAAACTGGCCACCGTGATCGTCGGAGCCGCCGACAAAAATTTTTCGCCACGATTCGGGATGAGTCGGCGCGAGACTGTGTTTGGCTGCGATTTCTTCTATTTTTTCTGGCGTCAGTGATCCGAACAGCTGCTGTGCGAGTTCGCTCAGGAGCGCGTCGCGCAAACCGTTGATTCCCTCGAGATGTTTGAAGAGCAAAATGAGCCGCTCGAGATGCGCCGCATCAAGCTTTCCGTTGATGCTGTAGAGCGGATGCGCAACGGCGTGGGTGATGCCTGCGCCCGCGAGATAACGTTGTAGCGAAAAAATGTTGTCGCGAACAATTGTGATGTCAGCGTGCTGTTGCTCCGTAATTCCCCAAACCAGAATGTGGATCTTGCAAGGGTCCTGCGGAAAATAAGTTGTGACCTGCTCGCTGATAAACGTGTTTGGCAAATCACGGATTTGGAGACACCCGTCGATCGTGTCGTGATCGGTGATCGTGACAAAATCCATCCCGCGATCGATGAGTTGTCGATGTAGCTGGCGCGGGTCGGAATAGCTGTCTGGAAAATCGAGCCGGCGGAAAAGCCACTCCTCAGACCGCGCGCTGAACCGGGAGTGAATGTGGAGGTCACATTTGCTCATATCTAATTAGCGCGCGCGCCTGAGTCGTTGGTCGGCGACCCAGTCCTGGTAGGTCGTAGGCGTGCGGGCACGGCCCATCGCACTGGCAAGATCCACAATCTGGCGCCAAATCGCCGGATGCGAATAATCGGGCGGATGAATGCTCAGGCGCATCAGCGGTTTGTTCGTCAATGCGCGACTCAGCCCAGCGTTCCAGGCGAGACTCACAGTGCGCCGCCAACCATTTCGGACGCTGTAAACCAGTGACCGCGCCGGGAAGATTTCGCCTGAGCGCAGGTCGACTATGTCTCGCAGATGAGCGGTGTATTCCATTTCTGCGTCGCGGGCCGCGCGCTGTCCTTCTTTGCTCAATAGCCACGCCGGTGCGACAAAGCCGCACGGCTTTAACCCCGCGGCCTGGAACTCGTCACGTGCTGTCCTGATTCGCCGGAAAGCTTCGTTGTAATCGAGATCGTAAAACTCGCCCTCGCCCTGGGTATAAAACTGAGTCACGAACTTATCGGCAAAGCTCTCGCCGTCTGCCTTCGGACGTTGATGAAAATATCCGTGAATGACAATTTCATGCCCGGCTGCTTCCAGCTGCCGGAGCCACGAGATGAATTCCCGGTCCTGTGCCGAGGCCCCTCGATGATGATAATTGGGAACGACCAGGAGCGAGCAATGATTGATCCCGCTTCGCGCCAGTTCCGAAAAAATGTCCGTCACGACCGACTGCGTAGCCGGCGCGACGTCGTGGATCGAAACCACCAGAAAATCTTTAGTCGCACTGGCTGCCGCTACAACGGGCAGAAATTGCGTGGCCGCAACCGAGGTCATGTCAGCAAATTTTCGACCCCGTCTTCCCTGCGAACAAGGCCAAATTACTTGGCCATTTTGAGGATCGTTTCAAAGTCCTTCGCGGTCAGCGGCATTACCGACAATCGCGACTGTCGAACGAGCGCGATGTTCTTGAGCTGAGGTGTGGCTTTGATCTCGGCCAAAGTGACCGGCCGTGGCAAAGGCTTGATCGGAGCAAGATCGACCGCGCTCCAGTCTTCGCCTTTCGCGGTCTGATCGTTGTATGCGGTGCGCGTTACCTCGGCGATACCCACGACGGCTTTTGTTGCTTCTGAATTACTGCCAGTCCGGCTCGGACCGCCGCTATGATAGAAGAGGACTCCATCGTGTTTGGACATCCGGCGGAGGTTGTTTCGCGCAGCAAAATTGCGCACGCCCGTCCAACTGGTGCCTCCATCTTTGACAAAGTCGCTCCACGAGTAATCAGATGATTCCTGTTTCACGAGCCAGAATGACTTCATAAATCCCAATCACCAATAACCAAATCCGAGGGAAGCTCCAATATCCAAACTCAATTTGTATCCGCTTGAATTTGAGAGTTGCGATTTGGGCTTTGCCTAGTGCGTGGGAGTTTGGGATTTGGAGCTTGAAAAACGTGATCTCAGCGCGGAAGTGAGATCGTGGTCCGGTTGCCATTTATTACCTTTGAAGGGTCGGAAGGCTGTGGGAAATCGACCCAGGTTCGGCGGTTGACGAAGCGTTTCGACGAATCCGGCATCCCGTTTTTGGTCACGCGCGAACCCGGTGGCACTCCCATTGGCGAATCGATCCGCGAACTTTTGCAATTTGCGCCGCAAAGCGCGGGTATGACGCCCGAAACGGAACTGCTTCTTTTCGAGGCAAGCCGTGCGCAGTTGGTGCGCGAAGTCATCAAGCCGGCGCTGGAGAACGGAAAGTGCGTTATTGCCGATCGGTTTTTCGATTCCACCACGGTCTATCAAGGAGTCGCCCGCAAGCTTGATGGCAAGATTGTTCAACAACTTAACGACTTTGCGGCGGGCGCCTGCATTCCCGACATCACGTTTTTCCTCGACGTCGATCTTCAAACGGCGCGAATGCGCATGAAGGGTCCTCGGCGACCAGACCGAATGGAACAACAGCCCGACGACTTTTATGAAGACGTGATTGAGGCATATCGGGAGCTTGCGAAACGCGAACCGAAACGCGTTGTTCTGATCGACGGCGCGAAGTCCGCGGACTCAATCGAGAACGACATCTGCCAAACGCTTTGCAAACGCTTTCCGGCACTGAACAAATCGGAAATCGGAAATCGAAAATCGAAAGTGTAGCCATGGCTTTCACTCGCAAATCGGCAATCGGTTTCCTCCGGCGCGCGCACGAAAGCAATCGACTCGCGCATGCATATCTGATCTCGGGTCCAGCCGGTAGCGGCAAACGTGAAGTTGCGGCCGACCTTGCTAGCGTGGTGAACGGAACCGATGCCGGCGAAGTATTCTCCTCGAAGGCGCGTGAAATTTTTGTAGCCGAACCCGAATCCAAATCGCGCAGGATTTTGATCGAGCAAGTCCGCCAGCTTGAACACGGCTTGCAGATGCGCAGTGGCGAAGGACGGCGAAAGGTGGCGATCATTGCCGAGGCTGATCGTTTGCAACCGCAAGCGGCGAACGCGTTTCTCAAGACTCTGGAAGAGCCGCCGGGCAATTCGCTGCTGCTACTATTGAGTGCGTTGCCGGAAGCGCTGCCGGACACGATTGTGTCGCGTTGTATTTCGATTCCGCTCGCTGCCAACGGTCAGGAAATCGAACTGCCGGAACGAAGCGAACTGGTGGAACTTCTGCGGAAAGCGGCGCGCGAGAAAAATTGGGGGATCCAGCAAGCCTATCGCCTGAACCAGGGAATGCAGGCGCTGCTCAGTGGCATTAAAGAGAAGATCAAGACTGAAAATGAGGAAGCGTTGGAGCGCGAGGAAGCGCGGTATCGCAATTCGACTGATGGAGCGTGGCTGGAGGACCGCGAAGAATATTACAAGGCGTTGACGGAAAGTCTCTACATCCAGCGCCGGGCAATGTTGATCGAAGTCCTGCTCGAATTCTGGTCTGACGTTCTTCGGGCATGCACCAATGTCGGTCGGCGCAACTTACCCGCCGCGAAAAAAGAAACCGCCGCCTTGGCGGAACGTTTCACTGCCCAGGAGGTATTGCGCCGGATCCAGCGGCTGGAGGAATTGCGCGATAATCTCGGCCGGAACATCCAGGAAGCGCTCGCCTTCGAGGTCGCGTTTCTCGAGGTCTTCGGTGCTTGATGCCCTATCGGTTTTTCAGCATTTCCGCGTTTCCGTTTTCGCAACGACCAAGTCTTGAATCTTTAGATACGACCCCCGCCTATTGTCCGCGCTTGCACAAATCGTATTCATCGCGTGCAATATTGCGCGATGCGATTTGAGAACCAGAATGCAATTGTTACCGGCGCGGGGAGGGGGATTGGGCAGGCAATTGCGATGCGCTTGGCCGCGGAAGGTGCTCGCGTAGCCTGCGTAAGTCGTAACGAGGGAAACGCCAAACGCGTCGCCGATGAACTGAACATTCTGCGCGCAGATTCTGCCAAGCACTACGCCGTCGATGTGGCTGATCACGCCGCGGTCCAGAAAGTCGGTGTTCAAATTCTTCAGGACTTCACCAAGATCGACATCCTCGTGAATAACGCCGGCGTGACGCGCGATGGACTCGCCATGCGAATGTCGGTTGAAGATTGGGACACCGTCATCAACACGAACCTCCGGGGCGCATTCAATTTCACCCAATCGGTCTTGCGCGCGATGATCAAACAGCGCAGCGGGCGCATTATTAACATCACATCCGTGATCGGTTTGATCGGCAACGCGGGCCAAACTAACTACGCCGCCAGCAAAGCGGGATTGATCGGCTTTACCAAGTCGCTCGCGCGCGAGCTGGCCAGCAGAAATATTACCGTCAACGCGATCGCGCCCGGTTTCATTACCACTGACATGACTGCTGGTTTGTCAGAGGAAATCAAAAAGACGATTCAGTCTCAAATTCCACTCGGCAAAAGCGGAACGGCGGAAGACGTTGCCAGTGCAGTCGCATTTCTTGCCTCCGCGGACGCGAGTTACATCACCGGCCAGGTTCTCTGTGTCGACGGCGGAATGGTAATGTGAGTCGCCGCGCGTTATTTTTGATCGGGCTCGGTCGTCATGCGTGCTACTAAAGGATCAAAACGCGGATCGCCCCGCAATGAATCCCATTGCGGGTGTAATTTTAACAAGCCGTAACTCAGGTTACTCGGAATTCTCACCGCGGTCGTGAGTTGTTGGAAGGAGCGATCTTTGTCTCCCGTCCAGGCATAGATGAGCGCGAGATTGACGATCAGCTCGGCGCCGTCGACCACGTCGTTTTTTAGCGGCGTGAGCTGACAAGCGCGTTCGCCTTCGCGGATGGCTTTGTCTTTCCTGCCTAGCGCCGCGTCGATTATTCCAAGAACGCTAAGGCCGGCGGCGTAGTCCGGCTGTTCTTTCACAATTTTCTCCTGCTCGATTCCCGCTCGCTCAAACGCAGATTCTGCGGTCGCCTCGTCTCCCAGGCAACGAGCAGCAAAACCTTCCACAAAGCTCGGCGGCGTCCCGAAGAAAAAAACCAACTCTCCCGTGGTGATCGCGCTGATCGCGCGCGCGGCCGCAGCGCGATCTCGGTCGCATAGCACTTGATCAAGGAGTCCGGCTGGAAATTCGTCGGCCGATTTTGGGTCCCGCTGCATGAAGCGGGCAATCGTCTCCCGTAGCTGATTTGTGTCGCCGTGGGCATCCAGCTCGATCCTGGCGCGCGACACAGGCAGGCTTTTGTCGTCAGGCGCTACTCTCAGAGCGCGATCGTAAATGGCCTGTTCGTCCGGATAGCGACGCAAGATATGATAACTGGCCGCCAGCTGTTGCAATCGGAACAAACTGCTTGGATCGAGATCGACAGCACGCTCGAGTTCGCGGGTTGATTGCCGCCAGCGGCCCTGACGCCGATCGATCGCGCCGGCAAGGCTGAAAATGTCCGCGTCATTAGGCAAAGTGCGTTGAGCAAGTTGCAGTTCGGCACGCGCGCGGTCGTAGTCGCGTAAACCTTGGAAGAGGTAAAAGCCGCGCGCGAAATGGACTTCGTCCGAATCGGGTTGAATGAGTTCCGCTTTTTGAATTGCGGCCTCGGCTAATGCCAGTCGCTTTGGAGTATGATCGATGTCCAACCAGTAGAGAGCAACGTGCGCCTGGCTGGCGCCGCAATAGGCGAGCAGGAAGTTCGGGTCGCGCGCAATGGCTTTATCGAATAATTGCAGCGCTTCGCCCAATTCCTCTTTCGCATGGCTGTAGTCCGCGAGAACGTGAGAAAGCAGCTGATTCGCGCGCAGATAAAGATCATGCGCCGCCGGATCCTGCGTAGGGGTTCGACTGATGGCCGCTTGTTCCGCGGGTGAAAGGCGCGCCCGGAGTTGATCGGCGATCGCCTGGGCGATTCGAGTTTGAATTCCGAAGACATCCGTCAGTTCACCGTCAAAATGCTCGGCCCAAACGTGCGCGTCATGGCGGGCGTCGATCAATTGAGCGCTGACTCGAACATTGTTCCCAGTGCGTTGCACGCTCCCTTCCAGGATAAAGGCAACTCCGAGCGCCTGCGCAATCTCGCGAACATTGCGTGAGACATCGCTTTTATATCGCTGCACGCTCGTCCGACTGATTACCTTGAGATCGGCAATTTTCGCGAGGTCGGTGAGAATTTCGTCCTGCATGCCGTCGGCGAAGAACGCGTTCTCTTCATTTTTGCTGAGATTCGCAAACGGCAGGACGGCAACACTTTTTTCGTTCGCGGCCAGATTGGGAGGAACTCCGGGAAGTGACGGATGATAAAATACGAGGAAACCGAGGGCGACCGCAGCTGCGGGCAGCAAGGCGGCTGCCGCTAGAAGAAATCGCCGGCGCTGCGACGCCGTGACCGGACCGCCGGCCATAAGTGGACGTTCCTGCTTCCAACCAATGAGAAGCGCTACCATAAAACCAAACAGAATCGCGCCAATCAGCGCCTTCATCATCCAGGGAGGAGCGTTCCAAGCTGGGAACACGATTGACGCCACTTGGAGCGTAAGCCATGCTGCAACAGCGTATTCGACCGCTGTTCGATATAGACGTCGATCCTTAAACTCCTTAAGCGTAAACGGCATCCGGACCTCAGCAGAGGTTAAGTTCGTAGGATTCTCACGAGCAAGCGGATTGCGTCGCCGGGTTCTCAGTCAAATTCTTGCGACGGAACTAGACAGCGGCTTCGGCTCGCTCTTGCTGTCGAATCTCGGTCGATCCCAATCCAAATCGATCGCAATACTCTGCAAATCCGTTCATCCCGCTCAGTTGGAAGTAAGCCGCATTGTAACGATGGACGCCGTTGTGCCGCGAATTTTGTTCGGCCAGAATCGCGCGCATCTGTTGTTCGACTTCCGGTTGAAGTTTCCAACCGAAATGCTCGTAAACGCGTTTTGTGACCGCAATCGGATCGCGTCGAACGTCGTGGTAGTACAAATCGCAAACCCGACCTGACGGCAGGGTGTCGCGCACTTTCATGAAAGCTTTCAATGCATCCGACCAGTAAACCATTGCATCCTGTCCAACCTGGATCGGATCGACCGTGTCGCTGAAGACGCGCCGCAGAATCGTGACCAGGCTTGAAACTGACGCCACCGCTTCGATCGGATCGCGATGGAGTTGGACAAATTTTGCGTCCGGGTAAATCGACAGAAGCGCAAGCGCGGCGAACATGTGAGCGGGCGCTTTTAAGATCCAGCGCTCCGGTGATCGATGGAACTGCAAATGTTGCAAAAACCGGCGGTGATACTCGTAGGCTGGTCGTAGATCTTGCCGAAAGAACCACTCACGATACGACGGGATGTTGTACATCGTGTCGAACTGGTCGCTCATGAACGTCGGACTGATCAGGGAAACGCATTCCTGCGGCAGTTCTGCGCCCGTCGCATGAACGCTATCGAATGTGGGCGCGAGCCAGCGCAGCATGGCGAGGTCGCGGTTCGCGCTGCGAATACGCTGTTCGCGATTTTCGCCGCTCGGCGGCGAAGGCGACATTACTTCCCAGGTCGATGGCACCCGATGCGCCGGGTCCGCGGCGAGAAGTGTGTGCAACAGCGTGGTCCCGCTTCGCGGCAAACCAACGATAAACAACGGCTCGCGAATTTGCTGTTTGGCAATGTCGGGATTTCGCAGGCGGTCTCGCTCGAGAAGTAGGCGATTGCACAGGATTCGCACAACATCATTCTTGAGCGCCAGTTTCCCGATCACGTTCAGCCGCGCCTCCCGGTGACACGATTCGAGCAAGCGCGAGAGGGGCTCGAAAAAATCCGGACCGCCGAAATCGTCTAACCGTGAACGGCGCTTGGCTTTTTCAATGAGTTGAGCGGCGGACAAAGCCTTCGACCTGAGACCAGCCTTTTCCAGCGCTGCGCCGGTCTTGTTCAACAGTCGGATCACCCATGGCGCGTTCGTCTCGTCGATTGTCGTCCGGGAAGCCATCTCCTAACATGTTGTTTGCCGTAGCGGCAAAGGCAAGTGCAACTGCAACTGCAACTGTGGTTGCGCCCAACGGGTAGCCATTCGATCATTCAATATGACGACAGAGAAGGCGATGTTTGGGGCAGGCTGTTTCTGGGGCGTGGAGGAAACGTTTCGCAATTTAAAGGGTGTGACTTCGACCGCAGTAGGTTATGCCGGCGGGACTAAAGAGAATCCCAGTTACGAGGATGTTTGCACCGACGAAACCGGACACGCCGAAGTCGTCCAGCTGGAATTCGATCCTTCTCAAATCAATTACGACCAGCTCCTCGACGTTTTCTGGTCGAACCACAATCCGACTACGATGAATCGCCAGGGCCCGGACGTCGGTACGCAATACCGATCGGTTGTTTTTTATTATTCGCCGGAACAGAAGGCGGCGGCCGAAGCTGCAAAGCAAAAACTCTCCGCAAGCGGCAAGTTCAATCGGCCGATTGTGACGCAGATCGAGCCGGCCCCAAAATTCTGGCGCGCCGAAGAGTATCACCAACGGTATCTGGAGAAGCGCGGCCAGTCTCACTGCGCAATCTGAAGCGCATGGCTGGCGAAGTCGTCCAAACGAAAAACTTTGTCGCGGACGCCGCCAACTTCATTGTCGATCTAGCGCACAAGGCGCTGGCCGAGCGGAACGAATTTCGGGTTGCGCTTTCGGGCGGGAACACCCCGCGCCCGGTTTATTCCGAGATCGCGCGTATTGGGCGTGATTTGCCGTGGGACCGGGCGCTGATCACCTTTGGGGATGAACGTTGCGTTCCGCCGGACGACGAGCAGAGCAATTTTCGGATGGCGCGCGAAACGTTGTTCGTTCCTGCGGCGATTCCAGAGAAATCAATTTTGCGAATGCGTGGCGAGATCGAGCCGCAGATCGCTGCGCAGGAATATCAAGACGATGTCGATCTCCTGGCGACGCAACGCGGCGAACCGATTTATCGCCACGATCTGATTTTACTCGGGCTGGGGGACGATGGCCACACCGCCTCGTTGTTTCCGGAAACAGCGGCCCTGAATGAAATGACGCGACGCGTCGTCGCTAACTTTGTGCCGAAAATGAGCGCCTGGCGATTGACGTTTACTTTTCCGCTAATAAATCACGCGCGGCACGTTTGCTTTTTGGTCAACGCGAGCAAAAACCCGGAACTGATCGACCAGGTGATCAAGAACGATCCAAAATTTCCAGCCTCGCGAGTGAATCCGACTGCTGGCACCCTCACCTGGATCCTAGGCGAGTAATTTCTCGCGACCTCAACAACTAAACGTCTAAACCTCTTTTAGTATTGCTCGCCCGTATCCGGTGTCGGACCGACACGGTCGTCAATCGCCCAAACGTGCAACATCACCGCGCCCCAATACGGGATCAGCATCAAGATGCCCCAGCCGGCGGAAGCGACCGCTGCCAGGGTCGCAAATGCGATCGCGAGCGGCGTGATGAGGAACAGAATAAACGCACCCATCACGCGATGCCCTTTGTAGATGTGGCCGAGTCCCGGGATAATGCTGAGCAGGATTGCCATCGCGTCGCTTGCTTTGGGCTCGGCCGGTTTGGTTGTTTCCTGCGTCCAATCGCAGTTCGTGCACGACGTTGCATTTTTGGGCAACGTTGTCCCGCAATAGGGGCATTGCTTTGTGTCCCAGCTGATCTCCTGGGTTTGGGCTGGAGCGTCAGTGTATTCCATCAGAATTGAATCGCATCGGGAACGTCCCAAGAAGCGCTTTTTTCGTCAAGAACCGAAATGGGGTCGTATCTAAACATTCAACATTTCATCGGCTGTGGAAATTGTTGGCGGCCATACTAAACCTCCCAAATGTCATAGCCGATTTATAGTTCGGCGTTTGACACAAACGCCGCTAGAATTTCGCGTTAATGGCTACGCTTTCCGAAATCGTCGATCACGCGAACGATTTTCTTCGAATTGAGGAAATCGAAGACTGGCCGAATGCCCTGAACGGGCTCCAAATCGAAAGCTCGGGCAAGGTCACGAAGATCGCCGCGTCGGTGGATGTTTCAACCCGCGTGCTGACGGCTGCGGCGGAGAAAAATATCGATCTTCTGATTGTGCATCACGGATTGTTCTGGCCGGGATTGCAAAGCGTCACCGGTTCGTTGCGGCGCCAACTGAAGATCGCATTCGAAAACGATATCGCGCTCTATAGCGCGCATCTGCCGCTCGATGTGCATCCCAAAGTCGGCAACAACGCGCAACTTGCGGCTGCTGTTGGCTTGAAATCCACCAAGCGATTTTTGAAGGAGAAAGGACAATCGGTCGGACTCAAAGCGAAGACTTCGATTCCGAGAAGCGTGTTGATCCGAAAACTGAAAACTGTTCTGGGCGGTCCGGTTAAGACATTTAATTTCGGCCCGAGCCAACCGCGACGAATCGGAATTATCACTGGCGCAGCCGGATCGGAAATCTATCGCGTGGTTGAAGCGAAAATTGACACCTTTATCACCGGTGAGGCGCCGCATTGGGCTGCGGTCGCAGCCGAAGAGCTGGGAATCAATCTTGTACTCGGCGGTCATTACGCGACCGAAATCTTCGGCGTCAAAGCGCTGGCGGGACATCTATCCGAACGTTTCAAGGTGCCCTGGGAATTTCTGAGTTGTCCAACCGGTTTGTAGCAGTCAATCATCATCAGCGTCATGGAAGACTCCCTGGGCGTCGGGCTCCTCGCGTTAGCTGCCCTCGTGATGGGAATCGTAGCCCTGGCAAAGCTCAGCCACCTCGGTGCGAGTATCGAGGAGCTGAAGCGGCGCCTGTCCAAACTTGAAGGCCGCGACGAAACTCCCGCTCCGGAACCGATCGCGACGAAGAGTCCAGTGCCACCCCCGCTTCCGAGTTACGTCACGCAACAACCCAAAGTTAAAACGACGACGGCCGCAATACCAGGAAGCGTTCCGGCGAGGCCCCATCAGGCATTCAATTGGGAATCGATTCTCGGGGTAAAGCTTTTTGCGTGGATCGGCGGGTTCGCATTTTTCCTCGGCATTGTCTTCTTCGTTAAATACGCCTTCGACAACAATTGGATCACGCCGGCGATGAGAATTGTTGCCGGCGCGATTATCGGCACGCTCTTAATCGTCGTCAGTCTCCTGCCGAAAGTTCGGCGTTATCACATCCCGACGCAGAGTGTCTGCGCGACCGGCATTTTGATTTTGTACGCCGACGTTTATTCAGCGCACGCGTTCTACGGATTGATTTCCCTGACCGCGGCTTCGGGACTGATGTGGATTTTGACTGCGGTCGCGGTTGTGCTCGCAAATTATATTGCGGCCCAAAGCATCGCCCTGGCTTGCGCTCATCGGAGGTTTTGCAACTCCCTTTTTATTTTGGAGTCCGTACGAAAATGCATGGGTCATTTTTGGTTACATCGTCGTAATCGATTGCGCGGTCGCCGCTGTAGCTGCGCTCAAGAGGTGGACTTATCTAATTCTTCTTGCAGCGATTGGTTCGGTTATCGTCGAACTTAGTTGGTCGAGCCAGATCTGGTCGAGCCACGTCATCACAACAGCCCTGTTCAACACGCAGATAATTCCCGGACCAAATTGGTCCATGCATTTCGGCACTGAACTGTTGTTTCTGTTAATCTGCGTTTCGCTCAGACGTTCTAAACTGAATGATGCCTGGACGATCGCAGCCGTTGCAGTCACTGGCGCACTAGCAATGTGGACGGCCAATGCTTCGGTCGAGCTTTCCGAGTGGGTTCCCGCGCATTGGTGTTGGGAGATTCTTAAACTTCCCATCGCTGTCGCCACGCTGCTTTCCGTTGCGGCTGTTCAGGGTGGAGATGATCGAAGACCAAAGGCAGTTTGTGTAGCTGCAGGAGTAACGCTTGGTTTGGCCTCCTTAGCTGAATGGATGGTATGCCAATCAATATTTGGCGAGTTCGACGTTAAGTTCCCCTGTGGTGTCGCGGTGTGGCACACCGGAATCTTTCTTCTTTTTGCACTCGTTCCGTATGTTTACAACACAGAACGCCTCTGGCCCTGGTTGCTTTCTGCTATTTCGGGGCCATTACACTTTTTGTTTGTCCATTGGTGGCTAATTGATCGTACCAAGTCTGCGATGGGCTTTTCGATTCCATACGAAGGTTGTATTCCTCACGCTTGGCTATGGTTGCCCACGCTCGCCTTCGGAATTCCCGCCGCGATTGGCGTCTGGTATCTGCTCAAAAAAGAGCATGTCGATCTTGCGTCGGGCGATTCGCGACTGGCGTCGCAAGGCGCGGCCGTTTTAACGTTCATCAGTCTTGTTTTTCCCGTCCAGTTCCATCGCGAATGGGTCACGTTGGGTTGGGCGATTGAAGGTCTTGCGCTGATCTTGCTTTTCCACTGGATCCCGAATCGCCGTTTACGTGTCGTCGCCTTAATCGTGCTTGCCGGAGCATTTGTGCGCCTCGCGCTGAACCCCGCAGTCTTGGAGTATCACAAACGGACCCAGACCCCGATTTGGAACTGGTATCTTTACGGCTACGGCATCGCGGCCATTTGTTTCTTTCTTAGCGCGCACTGGTTTGGTGAACCGAAGGAGAAATGGTACGAGCGGAAAGGTTCCGCCTTCCTTTATTCAATGAGCGGCATCGTTTTGTTTCTGCTTATGAACATTGAGATTGCGGACTATTTTTCCATCGGGCCGACGTTAACGTTTTCTTTCAGTGGAAATTTCGCGCGTGACATGACTTATACGATCGCGTGGTCGCTGTTCGCATTCGGTCTCCTCGTCTTCGGGATCAGGAAAAGCGTTCGCGCTGTTCGGCTCATTGGGATCGCCCTGTCGCTGGTCGCGTTTGCAAAACTGTTCTTGCACGATCTCGACAGCCTGGAGCAGCTTTATCGAATCGGCGCGTTCATCACTGTCGCAGTCATCGCGATCGTGGCTTCGTTCGTTTATCAACGGTTCCTTCTGCCTCGGACCAAGACTTGATTGCCAGGCAAAAGTTTTTGCTTTCGCAAATCCGCGGACGTTGTTCTTTGTTCGCCGATGGCCGTGGCTGAACCCAAGCGAGTAAGCACCCGCGCGACCGGCGTGGTCGGCATTGCAGTCCTTTGCTCGCGCATCCTGGGATTGATTCGCGAGCAGGTTTTCGCCGGACTCTTTGGCGCTGGCAAGAATCTGGATGCGTTCCTGATTGCGTTTCGCGTTCCAAATCTGCTGCGTGATCTGTTCGCTGAAGGCGCGCTTTCGACCGCATTCATTACGACCTTCTCCAAGAGGATCGCGACCGAAGGGGATGAATCGGCCTGGCGACTCGGCAACAAAGTCGCAACGCTGACCGCGGTTTTCATGAGCGTGATTACGCTGCTGGGAATCATTTTTGCACCCCAGATTATTTACGTGATGACCGGCTTCGGCGGCTGGTCTCCGGAAAAAACCGAGACCACGATTTTGCTCACTCGGATCATGTGGCCGTTTATCCTGCTCGTTTCGCTGGCGGCACTCGTGATGGGGATGTTGAACGCGAAAAATGTGTTTGGCGCGCCGGCAATGGCGTCGAGTTATTTTAATCTCGGCTCAATCATCGGCGGCGTTGCGTTTGGTTACTGGCTTGATCCACATTTTGGAACGCGTTCGCTGATTGGATTGTCGATTGGCACTTTAATCGGCGGACTCTGGCAGCTTGCGGCACAGTTTCCGTCACTGCGGCGGGTCGGTTATAAATATCGGCCTGACTTTCACTGGCGTGACCAGGGTGTGCGAACGGTGCTCGCACTGATGGGACCAGCCGTGATTGCCGCGAGCGCGGTGCAGGTCAACGTCTTGGTCAACAGCGCATTCGCCGCGCGTGTGACCGATGCCGCCGGTCACGTGATCGATGGTCCGGTCAGTTGGTTGAATATCGCATTTCGTTTAATGCAATTGCCGCTCGGGATTTTCGGGGTTGCGGTTGGAACGGTCACGCTACCGCTCGTTTCGCGGACGGCTGCGCTAGGTGACATGACCGGATTTCGGTCCGCATTAGCGCACGCCATTCGTTTGGTGACCCTGCTCACAATTCCGGCGGCAGTGGGATTGATCTTGTTGGCACAACCAATCATCAGCGTGATTTACCAACATGGTCGTTTCACTGCTGAAGCGACGCGACAAACGGCCGCGGCGTTACAATTTTACGCAATCGGGTTGGCGGCCTACTCGGCAGTCAAAGTTCTGGCGCCCGCATTCTATGCGATCGACCGGCGATATTTGCCGATGATGGTCAGCATTTTCTCCATGGCAGTGAATTTCGTATTGAACTGGTTTTTCATGTTCAAGGTCGGACTGGGTCATCGCGGCCTGGCGCTTTCCACCAGTATCGTCGCGCTCACGAATTTTCTGCTCTTATATATAATGATGCGCAAATATGCCGGGCCGCTCGAAACCGGTACGCTGTTCGGCTTGCTCGGAAAACTGGCCGTTCCGCTGGCGCTCCTCGCCGGAGTTTGCTGGCTCGCCTTGGGAACAGTGTTCCAACCGGGCGCGCATCTGCCCGAGTGGCAAAAGGTTTTTGGCGTCCTTCTGGTCATTGCTGTCGCGGCCGGCGTCTTTTTTGGAAGCGCGTTTCTGTTCCGAGTCGATGAAGTACGTGACGTCGTCGATCTCGTCCGGCGAAAGTTCAGCCGCTGATTAACACCGGCTTTCAAGCCGGTCTATAGCGCCAGTGTACGGCGGAAGCCGTTTAAACGGCTTGGTTAGAGTTCGTGCGCACAATCACCGGCCTAAAGGCCGGTGTTACCGAAATGTGCTCGAGTCGAATAGCGAATGCGATCAGCCCAACGCTTGATCGAGGTCCTCGATCAGGTCGTCGTCGTTTTCGAGGCCGATTGATAACCGGAGCAGGCCTTCCGGGGATGTTGTGCCGGGTCCTTCGATCGATGCGCGATGCTCGATCAAGCTTTCGACCCCGCCCAAGCTAGTTGCGCGAGTGAAGATTTTCGTCCGATTACTCATTTTCATTGCCGGCTCGCGGCCGCCCTTCACTTCCAGGGAAAGCATTCCGCCGAACATCGACATCTGTTTCCTGGCAACGTCGTGTCCGGGGTGTTTGTCCAATCCGGGGTAGTGCACGCGATCGACCTGGTCATGTTGCGACAAGAACTGTGCGATCTTGGCCGCATTTTCCGAATGTGCGCGCATCCGCCAGGGCAATGTCCGCATTCCACGCAGAATCAGCCAGCAGTCGAAAGGAGAGGGGACAGCGCCTCCTTCGTATTGAATGGTGCGAATGCGCTGAAATAGATCATTGTCAGTTCTTGCAACCACGATTCCGCCTAGGACATCGCAATGCCCGCCGAAATATTTGGTGGTTGAATGCAAAATGAAATCGACACCGAGATCGAACGGTCGCTGAATCGTGGGCGCCCAGGTATTGTCGGAAACGCAAAGTACGCCGGCGTCGTGCACGATCTTCGTCGTGGCGGCCAGATCGACGATCTTCAGCAGGGGATTGGAAGGTGTTTCCATCCAGGCCAGTTTCGTTCTTGGTCGCAGCGCCTTTTTCACCGCGGTCAGGTCGCTCATGTCGACGAAGTCGGCTTCAAGTCCCCAGCGGACGAAAATTTCGCGCAGCAGGCGCGTCGTTCCGTAGTAGGCATCAACGTGCGCGAGGATATGATCGCCGGGCGTGAGCGCTTGGAAAATCGCGCTAGTCGCGCCGGTTCCTGAAGCAAATGCTGCTGCAGCCGCCCCGCCTTCGAGAGCGCTAACCCCTTCCTCAAGCGCTTTGCGGTTGGGATTATCGTTGCGCGTGTACATAAACCCGCGCGAGTAAGTGCCCTCGGCGTCGCGCTCAAAAGTGGTGGAGAGATGAATGGGCGGGGAAACGGCGCCGGTCGCGGGGTCGATTCGCCGGCCGGCATGCACGGCAATGGTTTCGATTTTCATTTTGCCGAAGAGGTTACGAATTCACGCCCGATTGTCGATGGTGTTGCCCAAACACGATTGTTTGAGCGGCATCGGTTGATCAGCAGCAGCGGCCGTCGTCCAGCCGGCCCAGCTAACGCCTACAACCGGCACGGCGTTTAGCCTAACAAGGCCTAACAGCCGTGCGAACCATTTCATCACGCTTCCATCCTAAGCTGACGGCGCTCCCACCGGAAAGCGTCAGTCCGTGGGTAATCTTCGGTAAAGGACGCGCCTTGCGCGGGTTTGCATTTGACGCGAAGATTTTTCGAGGCAAATAGCATCTGCGTTTTCCTGCGGATGCTCTAACGTTCGCTCTCGCTCATGACGATTTACGACGACGAAATTTTTAAAATGGCGTGCGACCAGTTTCAGGTCATCGCCGATTACCTCAGCATCGACAAGAACGACCGAGACCGGTTGATGTATCCGAAGCGCGCGATCGCCGTGACGCTGCCGGTGCACATGGACGATGGAAGCACCAAAACCTTTCAGGGTTATCGCGTGCAACACCACCTCACGCTCGGGCCGACCAAAGGCGGGACGCGGTTCGCGCCGTCGCTGTCGATGGGCGAGACCGCCGCGCTCGCAATGTGGATGAGCTGGAAATGCGCGCTGGCCAATCTGCCCTACGGTGGAGCGAAAGGCGGCGTGACCTGCGACGTAACCAAGTTATCGCGGACGGAGTTGGAAGCAGTCTCGCGGCGTTATATGCAGGAGATGATCCCGTTCGTCGGTCCGCAGACCGACGTGATGGGGCCGGATATGGGCACGAACGAGCAAGTCATGGCCTGGTTCATGGACACGTATTCCGTTTATCATGGTTACTCGGTCAACGAGATCGTCACCGGGAAACCGGTTTCCATCGGCGGAACCGAAGGCCGTCGCGAATCCACGGGCCGCGGCGTTGTTTATCTGATCGAGCGCGCCTTGAACATATTGAAAATGGACGCCGAAAAATGCACGGCCATTGTCCAGGGATTTGGGAATGTGGGCTCTGTCGCGGCGCTATCGTTGGCCTACAAGAGTGGGGCCAAGGTTATTGGCATTAGCGACGCTTACGCGGCAATTTACAATCCGAACGGAATAGACGTGGAGGCCGCAGAACAACATGTTCTGAAGAAAGGCAGCTTGCGTTCCTTCCGTGAGGGGGATCACGTCGATCCCAAAGAACTTTTGACCCTGCCGTGTGACATACTCGCACCTTGCGCGGTCGACCGCGTGATCAACGCGGGAAACGCCGGCAAATTGAAATGCCGGATCCTTGCCGAAGGCGCGAACGGTCCAACCACGCCCGAGGCCGATTTGATTTTAGAGAAACGCTGGGACGAAGTTTTTGTGATCCCCGATATTTTGTGCAACGCAGGGGGCGTGATCGTTTCCTATTTCGAATGGGTCCAGGGCAAACAGGCGTTTATGTGGTCGGAGACCGAAGTCACTGACAAACTGTTCCGAATTCTCGAGTATTCCTTCACTCAAGTGATCAAACGAGCGAAAGCGCATAAGATTTCACATCGCACCGCGGCAATGGCAATCGGTGTCGAAAGGGTGATGAGAGCGAAGAAAATACGCGGCCTCTTCCCGTAATAGCCTTCGCCACACGAGTACAAAAAAGCCGCGCCGCGGAATTAACCACGGCGCGGCGCGACTGCCGAGCGAATCCTATCGCAGGTTCTGCTTGCCAATGCCTTGCACTGCCTTCCCGCCAATGTGGCCCGCTCTAGGATTTTTCTTCGGCTTCATGTCACGAACTTTGATTTTCTTTTTTGATTTTTTCATTGTTCTCTCCTGTTGATTGTTGCCAGTTCGTGTTCTTTCTCAGCGAATTGACGCTTAGTTAATCGACTTACCAGTACCGGTCATGGCGGTGCGGCCCTCTGCTGCGCCTGCCATCGGCGAGCCGGTATTAGGGTTGCCCTGTTGCTTGCTCGTCTGCACGACGAAGCCGCCTTTGGCGTCTTTCTTCGGGTTCAGGTCACGAACTTTGATGTTTTTCTTTTTTGATTTCGACATATTAGCTTTCTTGTTTTGGGTTGTTTATTGTTTTTGTTGGTTGAACTGCGTCAGTGACGCCGAACAAAAATTGACGGCCGCCGGCAACATTCTGTTTTGGAATCAGATCATCGAGGCGGATCAATTTTTCCTTTCTGCGTCTTGGCCTGGAATGCGTTGGATTCCCGGCTGCCGCGTTTTTTTTGTTTTTCGGTGCACTCACTTCGAGCGCCTATTACCAGTATTCATGCCAACTCCATACTCGGGCGACAGCGTTGCGCGTGTTTTGTCTCATCATAAACGACTTACACGTCGCAGATTTGGCAATCGCGTAAAATCCATTGCCGTGGCCGCGGCATCATTCCAAGGCCAGACCGGCCTAACATTGAGTCACGTGTAGCTTCGATTTTGCCCCGCGTTCCGGAGATGGCGGGCGAGGGTGGCTCTCGAAATTCCAAGTAGTTTGGCGGTGCGGCGCTGATTGCGATTGGCCTGTTCGTAAACAAAGTGCACGTGACGACGCACAGCGCCGGCCAGGGTGAGGTCAACGCTGCCGTGGTCTTCGTTGGTGGTGTTTGCAACCGGTGCTTGCACGTGATGCTCCGGTTCGGGGTGTGTCGGCCCGAGATCGGGAGGAAAGATGACGTGCTCGGGAAGAATGACCGGCCCATCGCAAAACAGGGTCATGGTGCGCACCGTATGATTGAGTTCGCGCAGATTGCCGCGCCATTCATGATGAATAAGTTTCTCCATGGCTTCTGGGTGGATCGCAGTAATCGTTCTACCCTCTTTGGCAGCTGCGATCTTCAGCTCGGCGGCGATCAAAGGTGCCAGCTCCTCAAGCCGCTCACGGAGTGGAGGAATCAACAAAGTTAGACCATTGAGGCGCTGATAAAGGTCTTCCCGAAACTTGCCCTGCCGGACCCGTTCCTGGAGCGAACAGTTCGATGCGCAGAGAATACGAGCGTTAGATTTGAGCATTCGCTCCGATCCCAGTCGTTCGAATTCCCCATACTCAAGCACCCGCAAGATCTTTACCTGTGCCAGCGGGCTCATCTCCGAAATCTCATCGAGAAAAATCGTACCGCCGTCGGCGAGCTCGAATTTTCCCTTAACGCTTTGCTGCGCGCCAGTGAAGGCCCCTTTTTCGTGTCCAAACAGCTGGCTCTCCAGCAGTGTGTCGGTCATGGCCGACGCGTTGAACGATACGAATGCCCCTTGGGCGCGCGCCGAGGAATTGTGAATGGCGTGCGCCAGCAAGGTTTTGCCCGTACCGGTCTCGCCCAAAAGAACGACCGGCACGTCGGACTTCGCCGCCAGGAGCGCCAGCCGCAAACAACGCTCCATCGCTGCATTACTGGCTGTCAGGTCTTGAACTTTTAGTCGTGAAAGCGTTTCGTGCATCTGATTCACGTCATTGCTTAAGGTTCTCGCTCAGTTGACGCACTGGTTCGAAGGCGTACTCGATCATTGTCCGTCCGCCGACGATAATATGCGCCTCGCCCTTCATTCCGACTCGAAGCTGAAGAGACTGGCCGTGTTGCGCTGGCATCGTGGTTTTCTCGAGAGAACCCGTTCCGATAAAACGCGGACCATCGCTTGAACTCACCACCGAAGGGCTGATCCAATCCAGCTTTCCGCTCACCGCCCCGTACCGCTGATAAGGAAACGCTTCGAAAAAATAACGAACCTTTTGCGCGACAGCGAGCTTGGGAAAGCCGGCCTCAGTTAGAAGCAGGCGGGCTCGCAGTTGGGCGTTCCGCTGTGCCAGTTGGCAGAGCATCTGCCCCTGTTGGATCACGCTCCCGACGGTTCGCTGGTCGAGTGAAATGACCACCCCGTCATACGGACTGCGAACGGTTAGCAAGTTTTGTTGCGTGTTTTCCAAATCAGCCTTGAGAGCCGTCACGCGGACTTTCAAGTTCTCAATTTCAGAGCTCTGCTCGCTACGCAATTTGGCGTGTTCGCTTTCCATTCGCTCGCGATCGAGCTGTGTTTGCTGGAGCGTTCGTTGAGAAATACTGAAGTCTTTTTCCGAGGCGGCCACATCGAGGCGCGTCTTAATCAGATCGACTTCCGACATGCCGCCTTCCTTTGCTAATTTCTCCATGCGCGCGACCAAATCGCGACTGGTCTTGGTGTGGTTCTCTCGAAAATTTACCTCGCTTTTGGCCTGTTCGATCTCAGCCAGCTTTATATTGAGCTGAGCTTTGTAGGCGGTCTCGCTTCGCCCGAGTCCTTCCTCTTTTGTTCGCAAATCTTCGCCTAATGTCTGAAATTGCGTGTCCAAGGCGTGAATTTCGTCCGAACGAAGTACAAACAGCTCGGAGCCTTTACTCACGGTCTGACCTTCCGTCACCGAAACTCGAGTGATGATGCCCTGATGCGCCGCCTGAATTGGATCGGCCCCAGTCGCCGGCACCAAGATGAACGGACAATGCACCGTCTCCGGCAGTCGTATTACCAGGGCGAGCAGAAGCGCCGTGAAAAATGCTCCGATCAAAAGCCAGGCCGTTCTCCGAACGATCCACGGCGGCGGGTCTTGTGGCAGCATCTCGGATTCCACTTCGAAAGAACCGCGTTGTGGTGCATTTAAATTCATCGTGAATGTTTCATCAAACGCCCAGCTGTTGGCTGGACAGGTAATAATATAGGCCGCGTTGATTCATCAGTTCGTCATGCGATCCGATTTCGGCGACGCTTCCTTTTTCCAAGACTACGATCGTGTCGGCCTCGCGAATGGTGCTCAGTCGATGCGCAATCACAATGGTAGTTCGGCCCGCCGTCAGTCGACCAAGATTGTCCTGGATCGCGCGCTCCGATTCGGTGTCGAGCGAACTGGTTGCTTCATCAAAAATCAGGATCGGCGGGTTATTGTAAATCGCGCGGGCGATTGCGACGCGCTGTTTCTGACCGCCGGAAAGGGCCAGGCCGGACTCGCCGATCTTCGTTTCGTAACCGAGCGGCAGCCGCATGATGAAATCGTGCGCCGCCGCCGCCTGCGCCGCCGTCAGTACTTGATCAACATCGGGCTCGACATCGCCGAAGGCAATATTGCGCGCGATTGTGTCGTTGAAGATGTGATTTTCTTGCAGCACCATTCCGATGTGCCGCCGCACGTCGCGGTAATTCAGAGTCCGAAGATCGACATTGTCGAAGTGGATCGCGCCCTCGGTCGGTTCCAGCAAGCCGGCGACCAATTTGATCAGCGTCGTTTTTCCCGAACCGCTGCGGCCGGCAAACGCCACCATTTTTCCGGGACTAATGTCGAGATTGATATCGTTCAAAATGTTCGGTGCTTCCGGACCGCCGTACTTGAAACAAACTCCGCGCAGCTGGATTCGCCCTTCCAAACTGTGCACCGGTAGCAATCGTGAGCGATCATGTCCCTGTTCCGGTTCTTGCTCGAAAATGTCGTTTAGTCGATTCAGCAAGACCGACGCGAATTGCATGTTGTCCCACACGCCGAGCGTTCGAAGGATTCCCGAATAAGCCATGGCGGTCAGTGAACTGAAAGCAACGAATCCGCCGACGCTGAGGTTTCCATGAATCACTTGGGTTGCGCCAACCCAGAGAAAGATTGCTGTCGAGAGCAAACCGATGCTTTGCAACACGCTGTCGTAAGACATCACGATGAAGCTGGCCCGGAACATTTGTTTCGAAACCGAAAGAAACTCATTCAGCATCGCGTCACGAAACGCGCTCTCAGCGGAAGCCGCTTTAACGGCTTCAATTCCTTTGATCGCGTCGATCTGATGCGAGCTGTATTTGCCCTGGCTCTCTTCCACTCCGGCGAATAAAGGCCGCAACACTTTCACTGAAAAAATCATGAGCCCGGCATAGAGCGGAGTAGTAGCCAGGAAAGCGATCGTGAGAAGCGGGCTGTAGATAGCCATCAAAAAGAGCGCGCCGACCAGATAAATCACCGCGAGCAGTGCGCCGATTCCTTGTTGCACCGCGAACTGCCTGACCTGGCGGGCGCCGTCGAGGCGCCGCTGAATGTCGCCGGTGCGCCTGCTGGTAAAATAAGTCATTGGCAACGACAGAAGTTTTCGACTGAGGAAATCGAGAATCGCGGTGTCCAGACGCACGGCCGCAAACGCGAGCAGATACTCTTGGGCCAGCGTTGACAGTTGGACGAAAACAACGGCTGCGAGCATTCCAACCAGAATTGTCCGCAACAAGCCGAGATCGTTTTCGACAATAACCTTGTCGACGACCATTTGGGTGAATACAGGGAACAACAACTGTAGAACACTGACGGCCATAGCTAAACCGAGCACCTGCAACAGCAACGTCTTGAACCGGGCCAGAAAAGGAAGCATCCAGGTCAGCGCGGGTTTGGCCTCTGGCGCCTGGTCGAACGCCGTCGTGTAATCGAAAAGGGCCGCGTAACCGGTCCATTTTGCTTCAAATTCGCTCCGTGGAAGTTTGCGCAGACCGAGACCGGGGTCGGCCACTCGCACAAATTCTGGATCGACATCGTAGAGTACAATCCAATGATTACCCTCCCAATGGACGATCGCCGGCAATGGCATCATCGGTAAGTTCCGGAGCGAAACTTTGAGCGCCCGCGCAGCCAATCCAAGTTCAGTGGCCGCACGGACGAGAGCTTTCAAACTCGTGCCGTCTGTCGCCGTGTGGCAAAGCTGGCGGATCCGGGCCAGACTCACTTTTCGGCCGAAATGCCGGCAAATCATTCCCAGACTTGCCGCACCGCAATCCATCTCGTCGATTTGCTGAAGGTGCTCGATCTTGGGGATGCGCTTTGGTTTTTTTCGGAAATAACCGCGCTCATCCTCAAAAGGTTCTTCTTTGCCGTCGCTTTCAACCGCGTGTTCTTCGCCGTCGAGCTCGGTCTTGTCCGTGCGGCGGGATTCGGCCGGAAGAAGTTCCTCAGTGAAGTCGAGCGGAATACGGGCTTCACTTTTCGCCTCGTAAATGGCGAGCCGTTCGGCCAAAAGCTTGTCGAATTGGGGGAACCGGTTTCGCAGGTCGAGAACCGCTTGCGGTTCGAGCGCGAACAATTGGCAATCGGTGAATGCCACAACGGATGCAGCCCGCGGCGCGTTGTTTAAGATCGACAACTCGCCAAAGAAATCGCCCTCGCGATAAAATGCGACGTTACGCTCGTGTCCGTTTCCATCGCCGATAAACGCGCGGGCGCGTCCCTTCTCGATGACGTACATCGGGCCGGCCGCCTCGCCTTGGCGAATGATCAGGTTGCCCTTGGCAAAACCCACCGGCACTAAGCGATCGATCATGCCGCGCAGTGCGGGCCCGGGCAGCCGGCCAAAATTACTGAATTGATAGAGGAAACTCTGCACGGCACGGTTGCGGCCTATCATTTCGATGTAGTGCCGAAGCTCGGGCGCCTCAGCGACTAGTTGAAGAAAATCGTTTCGATCGATTCGCAGGACGTCGACCGCAGTGCTGCAACGCACGGTTGCCGTGCGTTTGCCTCCCTCTGCCAGCGCGGCCTCGCCAAAACTGTCTCCTGGCTTTAATACTCCAAGCGGGATTTCTTCGCCGTCCGGCTTGATTTTCACTGCGCGGGCCCGGCCGTTAGTCAAGATGTAAAACGCATCCGCGGGTTCGTCTTGTCTTACAATCAGGTCGCCGAAATCGTAATGTTCCTCCTGCAGCAGCGGCTCGAGAGCGGCAAAATGTTCGTCTGAAAGGAATCGGAAAGCCGAGGACCGCCGAATGATGTCCGTGTCTGATTTTCTCATTCGCTTAAAACTGAACCGCCTAGGCGAATTTCCACGTGGTCGCTTGTCAGCGCGGAAAATTGTCGCTCCAGCAAATGCTCGTCGATGCGGCGCCGAATGTCCGGGTCGGTCGGGTCGGGCTCAATTTTTTTTGTGATCCGATACAGCTCGAAACCTTCGCCGCGCGGTGATGGGTCCAGCACGTCCCCTTCGGCGCCGCTCCAGAATTTCTGCTTCAATTCTTCGGGGACTGCTTCGTGCAGAAAAGTGATCCGCCGATAAGGATAGCGCGCCTCGACCGCTACTTCTTCCATCGACATGCCGTCCTGCCGAATGCAGAGCAACGCTTCTTTGGCCGCTTCGCTCGATTCCAATTCAATCACTTCGGCCTCGAATTGCGTTAACGGCATGCGCAAGCTGGCTAATTGTTTGTTCCGGGCTTCGGAGGTCAGCGCTTTTTCGCAAAGACTTTGATAAACAACTTCCATCGCCAGCATTTCGTCGAGCCAGTTCTTATCCCGGCCGAGTCGCGCCAGCCAGTTGTCCAGCTCCGGTTTCTCAACTTTAGTTCGATCGAAAAACGCTCTTCGCGCTGCGCTGATTTTCTCGGGATCAAGATTGCTTTCACCAGTCGCCGCGAGCGCAGCTAGGCGCCACATCAGCTGCGTATTCAAGCCATCAAGCTCATCCGAAAAAATAAGCTCCGCAGTGAAAAGCTCGCGCAGTTCCGGCGGCGCCGAACCAAGATCGATATCGGGCAGCTCGATTTTTTCGTCGATGGTTGAGCGCCAATGCTGTCGCGTAAAGTAGTCAGTGAAATCTACGAGATTCAACGCGCGGGCTTCCAGCCATTGCTCTGTCTCCTCCGCTGTAATCAGATCGTGTGCGTAGCGGAAAAGCTCCGCCGCGGCGTCGATCGAGTCATGATCGAGTTCCAAATCCTGCTGCTCCGCTCGCTTTTCGGCTTCTAAACCAGTAAGAAATTGTCGCCAGTTCGAATCCAGTTCACCGCGAAACAGCGCCGCGTCGATCAGGTCGCGCGCCTTGTACTCCCTTCCTCGACAAGCGCAGATCGCGAGCTCGCCGGCGGAGGCTGATTCGGTCGGAGCCATTGAATTTGGGCCGGGTTTATATGACCTTCCCGGACAAAAGTCGAGACAATCGTGGCCTCAATTCTAGGCCACGAGAATCCGTCGCAAGAACCATCGACCCTTAGCTGGGTTCTCTCCCACGGTTTCTTACGTCACCGCTTCAGAGCCGAACATTTGCTCGTTGTTCAGTAATTAATTTGATAGCAACGAAGTGAAGCAAAACCCACATGCCGACGGAGTTTTCGCCTGAAATGAAGTTTGAAATCGGGCACGTACTATTCATCGACATCGTCGGTTACTCTAAACTGCACTTAAACCAGCAGCGAACGTGCGTTGAAGCACTGAATCGCCTTGTTCGGCAAACAAGAGAATTTCGGAATGCTGAAGCAGAGGGCAAGCTGGTCCGATTACCGACTGGAGACGGAATGGCCCTGGTATTCTACGGTGCGCCTGAGGCACCAGCCGAATGTGCCGTCGAGATTGGCTGCACGATCAAGCAAGAGACTGATCTGCAAGTCCGAATGGGAATTCACAGCGGGCCGGTTAGTAACATTGTGGATGTAAACGAACGCAGGAACATAGCCGGCGCAGGGATCAACATGGCGCAGCGAGTGATGGATTGCGGCGACGCCGGACACATCCTTCTCTCCAAACGCACCGCCGAAGATCTTGAACATTCGGGGAAGTGGCAGGCATACCTACATCCGATCGGTGACTGTGAAGTGAAGCATGGCGTCACGCTCTCAGTCGTCAATCTTTACGCGGATAACGTCGGAAATCGGGCGCTTCCATCCAAACTCAAGCAAGCCAGAGAACAACAAGCTGCAATCAATCGGGCGAAAGTTATTCGCCGGCGAAAGAGGATCGGCTCAATCGCCGCCGCTCTGCTACTCACTTCGACCGGCATCGGCCTCTGGTTTGTGATGCGTAGCACCTCTTCAAACCTACTCGCCAAGAGCGTTGCGGTATTGCCATTTGAAAATCTGAGTGAAGATAAGACCAATGCTTTTTTCGCCACCGGTATTCAGGATGAAATCATTACCCGCTTGGCGAAAGTCTCCGCATTAAAAGTGATCTCGCGCACCTCGACCCAGCAGTACGAGAGCAGACCATCTAATCTGTCTCAGATTGCCAAAGAACTCGGCGTAGGCGCGATCCTGGAAGGCAGTGTGCAGAAAGTAGGCGAGCGAATTCGAGTCAATGTCCAGTTGATTCAAGCATCGAGCGACTCGCATCTTTGGGCTGACACTTACGACCGCGAGCTGCTCGATATCCTCGACGCAGAAAGCGAAATAGCGAGGGAAGTTGCGGCCGCGCTAAGTGCAACGCTTAGCCCAGAAGAAAAGACGCGCATTCAGAGGCGACCGACAAACAACACGGAGGCGTACGGGTTGTACCTCAAAGCGCGCGAAGTCGAGACGCACGCTACTGGAACTGTTGAAGTGCCCCAAGAAGCACAAAGCTTATACGAGCAAGCGATCCGACTCGATCCCGATTTTGCGCTAGCGCATGCCAGTCTCTCTTTCGTCCACTCCTGGATATACGCCTATTTCGAGCCGACCGAGCCGCATCGAATCGGCGCCCGAGTCGAAGCCGAGCAGAGCCTGCGATTGCAGCCGGATCTCGGTGAAGGGTATCTTGCGCGCGCAAATTACTACTACCGAGTTGAACGTGATTTTAATGCCGCCTTGGAATCACTAAACCGAGCGCGCCAAATACTGCCTAACGATTCCATGGTTCTCTGGACACTCGGTCACATCCGAAAGAGACAGGGACTACGGAAAGAAGCGATTGCCGATCTCAAACAGGCAATATCGGTTGATCCTCGAAACGTCCGCGCCCTCGATCAACTCGGTAACATCTATATGGATATCAAACAGTGGGCAGCCGCGGAACAGGCAAAACGGCGCGTCACTGAAATCATCAAGTCGCCGGCAGACTCTGTATTCAACGCGAGGTTGGCGTGGGCCGAGGCCGATCGAATGCTAACCGGCAACTGGCAGGCTGCTCATAAGATACTCGCGGACGTCCCCGAAGATTTCGATCCCGGGGGGATCGCGACGTTGCATCGCTACGCCATTGCCATGTCAGAACGAGATTTTATGACGGCAGAGCGGGCCGTACGTGCCTGCAAACTCGATAAGCTCGACGAGTGGAACGGCCCCGAAGTTACGAAAAGCTTCTTGCTGGGCACAGTTGCTCTCGCTCAGGGAGACATGAGCAGAGCGAGACCATTGTTCGAGGTGGAACTGCAACTCGCCGAGTCCCAAGTGAAAGACAATCCGACCTCGCCCAAGCGCCGCGGTCAGCTCGGACTGGTGCTCGCCTATCTCGGTAGAAAAGAGGAGGCCATTCGCGAAGGCGGCAAAGCTGTCGAATTATTACCGGAGTCTGTGGACGCTTCGGAAGGGGTGGACATGTCCATCAACCTTGCCGAAATTTATGGACGAGTGGGCGAGCCTGATCAGGCGCTTTCGCTTATCGAAAGATTGCTAAAGACACCCGGCGGTTTGACGATTCTTGATTTACAGGGCTGGAACTGGGATCCGCTACGGAAAGATGCGCGTTTTCAGAAGCTTGCCAACGGGCCAGAGCCACAGGTGATCTATAAGTAGTCAACAAAGTTACATGATTTGATAGGTTAGAGTTGACCCTAGTGCGTTAGCCTACATAATCGAGTGCCTGTGTCTGAAGACTATTAGGTCTTCCAAGGGGTAGGTCTGCGTTGGCTGGGAGCTTGGTAATCTCTCTCGGTACCAAATCAAAGGATTACTTGTGCATAAAGTTGTCACAGCGGTGGCAGCGGCGATAGGACTCAGCTTTTTATTTCAGCCTAGTACCTTTGCACAGGATGCGTCTCCGTCGCCCGCCGCTACGGCTCAGATCAACGCCAATGGTACCGCGATTTCAGAAACGCAACGGGTCATTGTCACCGGTTCGAACATTCCGACTGCGGAAGAAGTTGGCCCGAACCCGGTTGATACCTATGGCCGAGACGATATCACGCGACTCGGTGTCCGTACTCCGACCGACCTCATCCAGAGATTGCCGGCGGCATTTGGTGCGGGCCTTAATGAAAACGTTAACGGCGAAATCGGTCTTGGTGCCACGACCGTGAATCTCCGCGGCATCGATCCGAAGGAGACGCTCGTTCTGCAGGATGGCCGTCGCCTCGCGAATATCGCTTTCGCCGGCCCGTTCGTTGATTTCAACCAATTCCCGCTCGGTTTAATCGACCACATCGATATTCTGAAAGATGGCGCGTCACCTGTTTATGGCACGGACGCGGTTGCAGGTGTGGTCAATGTTTACTTGATCCACCACTTTCGCGGTTTGGAAGTTTATGCCAGCTATGGCAACACCAACCTCGGATTTGCCAACGACATGGGCCAGGAAGTCGCCTATCTGCTCGCTGGCACTGGCGACGACAAAACTAATATCGTGGTTTATGCGGGCCTTTTCAACGAAGCCGCCATTTTCAACCGCGACGTCAACATCACGCACGATCTGGACTACACACCGTTTGGCGGCCAGGACAATCGCAGCGGTAACTTCGCCGGACATGTAGGCGACTTTGTTTATCAACCATCGCTAAACGGCGGTTCGAAGATTCCGACGCCGCACAAGTATCCGAACGTGGCAAGCGATCCGCAATATGCGCCGCAACTTAGCCTTCCGCCCGAGCGCCAGCTCTTTAACTTCGGCGACCTCACGCCGTTGATCGCCGCTACCGATTATGAATATCTTTACGGTTCGTTCGACCGCGACCTTTGCGACAAGTACCTGACCGTTTTTGCCGATTTCAAATATGTCCGCCAGTTTTGGGACGACGCCGAGGCGCCCAGGCCATTTCTGCCTGATATCTGGACCGACGCGACCCACCCGTTTGGCATCAGCTCGGCAGGCATCAGCGTTCCGACGCAAAATGCGTTCAATCCGTTCACGGTACCAGATTACGTATCCGCAGGGGGATTTAACACGCAGTTTCCAAGCACTCGGGCAAGTGCTGCGCCCCCTGGAACGGCGTTCACTACTGGGGTGCGTTACCGTTCCTTGGAAGCCGGTTTGGCCACTCCTAAGATTACGACAGACAATAACCTGTTCACCAGCGGATTGAAAGGAAACCTGGGAGAGTTCGCCGACGCTTGGGATATGCTGAAGACATGGCAGTGGGAAACCGGTATCCGCTGGAATGAGGATTATCGCACTGTGCGCTTCGGCGGTTTGGCCAACACCAATGCGTTGCGCGCAGCCTTGCTCGACACCAACCCGGCCACGGCGTTCGATCCGTTCGGTCTCAATCAAAATTCAAAGGCCGTGATTGATCGCGTGTTCGTTACGACCCACGAGGTCGCATGGACAACGTTGTTGACAGAAGACCTGAAACTCAGTGGTGACATGTTTAACCTTCCAGGCGGCCCGATCTCGTTCGCGATCGGTACCGAACATTTGACCAATCACACGAGCGATAACCCAGATGCTCTCACCGCTTCCGGCCAGCTCCTCGGTACGACCACCTTTGCGGCAACAAGGGGTAGCCGCGACTCATGGTCACAATATTGGGAAGTGCTTATTCCTGTGACGGGTCCAACCTGGAACTTCGCCGGCGCTTATAGTCTGGAGTTCGGTTATGCTGAACGTTTTGAAAGCTATAGCGATTTTGGTACAACCGAACGGCCAAAGTTCTCAGTCCGCTGGCAGCCACTAGGCGGTTCGCCCGTCCCGATCACTTTGCGAGCGGCCTATATCGAGGCGTTTCACGCACCAGGCTTGTTTGACCTTTTTGGTGGTGCCACACAAGGGTTTCCGCTCGTTCACGATCCTTTGAGTACGGCTACACAACCACAGGTCGATACGCACTTCTTAACTAATCCAAATCTTAAACCGGAGATCGCGTATGAACGCACCTTCGGCGGTGTCCTAACTCCTGAAGCGTGGTGGAGTTGGCTGCACGGCCTAACGATCTCGGCAGATTATGGACACCTGGATCTTCGCGGTTTCGCATCTCAGCCGGATCCACAGTTTATCGTCGACCATGAGTCGCAGTTTCCTGGCTTGGTCGTGCGTGACCCAACAGCGGGTAACGCCATTGTTCTCCTGCTAGACCCGACGCTAAACCTGGGCCGGCTCATCGAATCATATCTCGATTACGAAGCAGTGGAGACATTTGAAACGGCCCGCTTTGGCCATGGCGATTGGGGAACATTCAACGCCACGTTTAACGGCACTTATCTTATTGATGCAGATCTACAAGCGGTTCCTAATGGACCGCGATCCACGGTGGTGGGCAAATACGGCGGCGGCTTCCAAGGGGTAAGTGGGGGCGGGGCTTACACGCACAATCGTTGGTATGCGAGCCTCTTTTACGACGGCCCATCGAGAACGTGGATGCAAGGCATCGATGCCGGCGGAGTTGTTCACTACATCGGCCAGTATTGGGACAATCGGACCTTTACCACCGTCGGGCAGGATCGCAAAGTGCGCGAATGGACCACGCTCGATCTCATTCTCAATTACACCTTCAATTTGCCGCCACCCGCAGCCCAGACGGAAGTGGCCGGATACGCTAAGGACGGCGGCAGGAGCGTTGAGCAAAGCAAAGAGAAAAGCGGAATTCCTGTCTCTACGGCGGATTACAACCCATGCGGTTGGAGGGCGTGGCTCAACAGCGCGACCCTCACTTTCGGCGTGGACAACGTCTTTGACTTGCAACCGCCATTTGTTGCTGCCGCGGCCGACAACGGAGTAAACGGCGGGTTCGATTTTCAGACTGCCAATGCCAAAGGCCGCTTCTGGTACGTGGCTGTGAAGAAGAGATTCTGACCCAGCGCGGAGTCCGCTACGCAAATTGGTTGACGAACGGTCTTACCGCACTGTTCAGTTTAGGCCATGGTAGCTGCTTCGCTTCGCGCTCTGCTCGTTCGTTCGATCGATTACGCGGGAATGTTTCCACCGTGTAGTCTCGAGCTGGAGCCGGCGCTGAAGAACCAGGCGGAATACGCGCGCTCTGCGGATTCCTGGATGCTCTCGGCTTTCGTCCTGCAGGTGGCCAAATTTGGTGAAGCGGGGCGATTCGTCTCTCTATTCGATAAACAACATCCGTTGCGCGTGTCCACTTTGGGCGCAAAGACCGACAACTTCGCGAACTTTCAGACCGAATTAAAAGGTGCGGCCGAAGCCATTCGCGCGTTTCAAACACAACATGTCGATCTCGTCTCGGTCGCCCAGCTTGAAATGGTCCTTCCAAAGGATGTCGACCTTGCCAAATTGAACGACGCAGCCACGGTGCTGGCCGATTTGAAAGTACAAACGTTTTGGGAAACGCCGGCCGAGTTGGCCGACCAAACGATTGCGTTGCTTGCGCGGATGAAGCAGCCTTCGTTTGGGTACAAGTTGCGAACGGGCGGCGTGACGGCGGATGCATTTCCGAGTTCCGTTCAAATCGCACGAGCGATCCTCGCCTCTACCAGGCATCATGTGCCGATAAAATTCACGGCTGGACTGCATCATCCGGTCCTGCAATTTCGTGACGAAGTGAAAACTGAAATGCATGGCTTTCTAAATGTGATCGGAGCCGGTGTGCTTTCCGCCGAGCATCAATGGGACGAGGCGCAAACCGTAGACATGCTGGAAGATCAAAACGCCAAGTCGTTTGAATTTCACGATACTGTTTTTGCCTGGCGCGATTGGGAAATCACGCTTGACCGCATCAAAGCGCGCCGAAAGTTCATTACTTCGTTCGGCAGCTGCAGCTTCGACGAGCCGCGGGAAGATTTGCGTCAATTAGGAATGCTCTGATCACCACGAAGGACACGAAGACCACGAAGCGCTTAAAGGAAAAAACTATCTTCGTGTTCCCTGTGATCTTCGTGGTTAAATCATAAGCATGGCTCTTCGTTCATTTATCGAAATCGCCAGCGAATCCCATTTTCCACTGGAGAATCTGCCATTCGGCGTTTTCCAACCGCGCGATGGCTCCGCGCGGATCGGTGTCGCGCTCGGAGAATACGTGGTCGATCTTGCGGAGCTGGAGGCGGCTGGACATTTCAATGATTTTCAAGCCCAACAACTGTTCGCGCGGGATTCGTTGAATGATTTTCTGGCCCTGGGCCGGCCAGCGTGGAAGAAGGTTCGCGCGATCCTGCAAAAACTTCTGGCCGCTGAGACGCCGACGTTGCGCGATAATGCAAAATTGCGCGAACGGGTTTTTCGTCGGCAATCTGATGTCGTGATGCAGTTGCCGGTAAAAATCGGAAACTACACAGATTTCTATTCGTCGTACCATCACGCGCACAATGTTGGAACAATGCTTCGCGGCGCGGAGAATGCGCTGATGCCGAATTGGAAATGGTTGCCGGTCGCTTATCACGGCCGCGCCAGCTCGGTGGTTGTGAGCGGAACCGGCGTCCGGCGTCCAAGAGGGCAAGTCAAACCGCCTGATGCGCCGTCGCCAGTTTTCGGCCCGACGAAGAGTCTGGATTACGAGCTGGAGATGGCGTTTCTGATCGGGCCAGGCAATTCGTTAGGCCAACCTGTGCCGATCGACCAGGCCGTCGATCACATTTTTGGTTTCGTTCTGATGAACGATTGGAGCGCCCGCGACGTTCAAGCCTGGGAATATCAGCCGCTAGGTCCGTTCCTGGCCAAGAATTTCTGCACCAGCATCTCGCCTTGGGTTGTAACCATGGAAGCGCTAGAACCATTCCGGAAATCATTGCCCAAGCAGGACCCGGAACCGCTGCCTTATCTGCGCTCCAAGAATGATTTCACGTTCGACATTCAGTTGGAAGCGAAGCTGCAGACGGCGAAGATGAAAACGCCGCAGACAATCACCCGGACGAATTTTCAAAATCTTTACTGGAGCGTTTTGCAACAGCTGGCGCATCACACAGTCGGCGGCTGCAACTTGCAACCCGGCGATTTGCTGGCCAGCGGGACGATTAGCGGCGAGACCGACGATTCCCGGGGCTGCATGCTCGAGCTCACGTGGCGCGGCGCGAATCCGCTAAAGCTGCAGGGTGGCGAGGAACGCAAGTGGCTCGAAGATGGCGATACTCTTTCGATCGTCGGCTGGTGTCAGGGCAATGGTTGTCGCGTCGGGTTCGGCGAAGTTAGCGGAAAGATCCTGCCCGTCCAGGCTTGAGGGGCATTTTAGCGCCGGCTTGACTCAATATTTAGCGCAAGATAGCCGGTTCCTGGTCTGATGGCTGCTGAGAATCTACGACGATGAAAGCCCAGATCCTTCATGTGGACGACGACCCCGACATCCGATTGCTGATTTCAGCATCACTTCAGGAGTTCGGCTACGTCGTAGCGACCGCTGGAACGAACACCGAGGCCTTGGAGCTGGCCGAAAAGGTGAAGTTCGATCTTTTTATCCTGGATGTGCGACTTCCCGATGGGAATGGCATTGAACTCTGCCAAAAGGTCAACCGGCTGCAGCCGAATAGTCCGGTTGTTTATTATTCGGCTTACGCCAGTGACGAGGAACAGGAAGCGGCGCTGTCGGTCGCCGGCGACGCGTATTTAAAGAAACCAGTCTCGGCCGCGGTCCTTGAGGCAACGATTGAGGAACTATTGAAGTCGAAAGAATGAGCAACGCGCGTAGCGCGCGGGGCTTTACTGCAATCGGTAATAGATACGAACTGAACGTGCGTGGTGGAATCGACCGGCTTTCCGTTTCGGTACGCCGGCAATACGATTTTTTGTCGGCGGTGTTTTCGATCAAAATTCACGGGAATCCGTTAAATTTTTACGGATTGGTCACCAATGATTTGGTGTGTTTAATTCGCAGCGGCAATAGGGGCCTGTAGCTCAGCGGTTAGAGCAGGGGACTCATAATCCCTTGGTCCCTGGTTCGAATCCAGGCGGGCCCAGTCTACGCTCGCGTTATTGACGAGAGCGTAGACTGTCGCGCCGGAGCTTAGCGTAGGCAGACATTTCAATTTCGGATTGCGGATTGCCGAGTTGGGACGGGACGCGCCCATGGGCCTGAGCTTGGCCGGCCTGATCATCAATCGGTATTGATGTTGCTGCTTATCTGGTTCTGTCCGGCCAAAATAGGACCGCCAAGTTGTTCCGATTTGCAGATAAATTGTAAAAACCTCGGCTTTTCGGCCGGGAACCCGTTGACAATGTGAATAACCATTACAATAATAACGCGTGTTGAAGAAATTCATCCCGCAGAAGACGATCTCATCGATCGGAGAAGGGTCGCTGAGCTCGGGGGGTGAAGATTCCAACCGACCCGCCTACGGCGACCAACCAAAATCATCAACCAACGATTACAAAAAGTTTATGGCTGAACATTCCGGCAAAGACGTCCTTTCCAGCGACGTTGAAATCAAAGGCACGATCAAGTTCCAGAAGGAGCTTCTGATCGATGGCAAAGTCGAGGGCGAAATTAATTCCGATGGCAACCTGACGGTCGGAGAGAATGCGGACATTCGCGCCGAGATTAAAACAAAGTCCATCACGATTTACGGCAAGGTGCAGGGAAACGTCACCGTCAGCGAGCGTTGCGAATTGAAATCGAAATGCACGCTTCAGGGAGACTTGAAGGCGGCCCGTCTCATCATCGAGGAAGGCGCCACCTTTGTCGGAAAGTCGGAAGTTTCCAGCGGGATGAGTGTTAAAGCCTCGTCCAAGCCAGAAGTTGTTCGTCACGAAGAGTCGGCCAAGCCTGCCTTCGCGGCCCGCGCTTAGTATTGACCTTTACGTTCTGAACTAGTGATCAAATCGTCGCCTGCCAAGGCCAGTGTGGAATGTCCGCACTGTGGCTTTAAGCAGATGGAATATGTGGCGGCGAAGACGACTATTTGTCGGCAGTGCGGGCGGTCTTTTTCGCCCATGGCGCCGAAGCCGGCGGCCAAAGTGGCTGACGAGCGCGCGCCGGTGGGAGAAGTTCCAATTCATCGCAAGTTCGAGAACATTTGGAGCCGGCAGCGCAATCGCGTCGTTTCCTGTTTCGAATGCAAACGCAAGCACGAGGTTAGCGATCAGGCGACGTCCACCAATTGTCCCGGTTGCAGCGCGCACATCGATCTGCGTGATTACAAAGTCACCACCAGCTTCAGTCGCACAATCCGCACCCGCGGAGACGTCCATCTGACTAACAAAGGCGACCTCAGCAGCACGAGTGTTATCTGTCATTCGGCGGTGATCGAAGGAAAACTGCGCGGAAATCTTCAGTGCGAAGAATCCATGACGATTGAACTTGTTGGGAAAATTCCAGGCCGGATTGCTGCCCAGAACATCGTGGTCGAACGAAAGTCGGACATTCAATGTTTCCGGCGCGTCACCGTAACTAACATCGACATCAGAGGTCGCATGTCGGCCGAAATCGTGGCCACCGGTTCAGTAACAATCCATAAGACCGGATCGCTCGACGGCAATGTTACGGCAAAGTCCATCGCGATTGAAAAAGGTGGAATGTTTTCCGGCCAACTCGTGATCGGTCAGGCGACTCTTACTCAAGGCGAACTCTTGCCCGAAGCCAAGGCAGCCGAGGCCAAGGCGGAATCAGCTGTCCCGATTGGCGCGGCTCAACCGGCGCACGCAACCTGATTACCGCAATGCGAAGGCTGCACCCGCGCAGTCCGTACGAAAAGCTCGGCGGCTACGTGCATCTGCCGCGTTTGATCGACAAGGCGAAGCTTCACCGCAAAGGTCTCCTCGACGGCTACAACTACAAGACCGTCGGCTTCGATAAACATCTGCTTAGTTTTCTAAAAATCGACGGCGACGCGTTTGAAGATGCCGTCCATCGTTTGGAGAAAGACGACGCGATCTTGAAATGGATGCAGGAGAACAGCGTCAAATATTCCGCAGAGGAAATCGAACACTGGAACCAGGCAATGATCTCGCGGCATCCAGACACCGCCGCCAAGAAGGCTCGTTTCAGCCACTTCTTGAAACAATCCGGCGGTGCGGGCCGCAAGGATATTCGCACCTACTTTGACCTGATCGAATTCGACGAAGGCCGGCTCAAGTAATCGTTGAATCGCTAAATCGGAAGCGACTACAATTCTCGAATTACGATTTACGGCTACTGAAGGTTTTATCGGCTATTTCGAGGGTTTCTTTGCTCCCGATATCGAGCCAGCGGCCTTTGAGCTGAAACGTGCTTACCGGCTTGCGGGTGTACAGCCATTGCAGAAACCGTCCTGGTTGATCTGGGTTATTGCCTTCTGCGAGATAGGTCTTAAACAGGGGCAATACTTCGCGCGAGTAATAGTAGAGCGCGACTGAGGCCAAAGTGCTTTTCGGCTTCGCCGGCTTTTCTTCGAACGTTGTAATCACGCCTTTGTTGTCGATCGTTACCGTGCCGTATTTTTTCATCGCTTCCAGATCGCCGACGTCATAAACGGCGACGGTGGCGGCTGATTCTTTCGCTGTTTTCACGAAATCAGCCAGCGGTTGATCGAAAAGATTGTCACCGGCAATGACCAGCAAATCGTCCACCTCGAGGTGCTCACGCGTGAGAACCAGATTGATGTCTCCAATCGCGCCAAGTTTATCGTCATCACTTTTGGATTCATCGTCGATAATCCAAATCTGCATTTGAGGATGCTGGCTCTGGTAGTCCCTTGCCCAGTTCTGAAAATCGCCGGCGAATTTGGCGTTGGTCACGATGTACGTTGTTCGCAACTCCGGAACAGTGCGCAGATTGTCGAGGAGCCATTCAATGATCGGTTTTCCGCCGACTTCCAATAGCGGTTTCGCCTTGTTCAACGTCAGCGGATAAAGCCGGGTTGCATATCCAGCCGCAAGAACGAGCGCATTCATTCGAAATTTTTTGGGACAATAGACGGACGATTCGGATGCGCCAGTTATTCGTGGAAGATTACCTGGCGGCGCCGCTCAAAATCGCGGCGCGCAACCGGTGCTGAATGCCGGCAATTCGATTTGAATCCGTAATCTTGCCGCGATTGTTGTTGTCGCAAACGTAGAAGGTATCGATAGCGGCGCCTTTTTGAGTGCTAATGCGGGAAAGAGCGATGTTAACGCCTTCGCGTCCGAGCGCGGTGAGCAAGTCGTAAAGCAACCCGATCCGGTCCGGGGTTTCAATCTGAATCAAGGTGTAAGCAGGATGCGCTTTGTTATCGATCGCGATCCCGGTCGGAAACTCCAGTTCGTGCAACCGCCCGCGCTGGAGGCTGCGACGGGCCTGTTCCAGCAACGGTCCAAACTCGAACGCTTCGACTTCCAGCGCGCGACGGAGCATGTCGTCCACCAGATCTCGATCTCGTTTTTCAGTGACGGGTCGTTGTTTCAAATCGCAAACGCGAAAGATTCCAAGAACTGCCTGGTCTCCTCGCGGAAAGATGTCCGCGCTCAGAATGTTGAGCGGAACAACCGAGAACGACCCGGCGATCTTTGCCAGAAGATCGTTGCGATCCCATGTGCAAAACGAAACAACGCCGTGCCCGAGCTGTGAGAACGCCTCCCATTCAATCGCAGGTTGCAAAGCCCGGTCTCCCTCGGCCGATGTGTTCTCGAAAAAAAGTCGGAACAGCCGCAGGTGTTTGACGATCTCGGGGACATCGAATGCGCGAAAGTAATTGTCCGGCATGAAATCGAACTGCGCGTCAATCTCATCCGCGTAATCGGACGGCAATTCCGCAGCCACTGCCGCCTGCAAAGTGTCGCGCTCGATCCTGATTTGCTCGAGATAGGATTTCTGGTCGACGAGATATTCCGAGGTCGCGTGAAACAATTGCCAGACCAGCGATTCCTTCCAATCGGACCAGCTTTGTCCACTCGTGCCCTGGCCGTCGGCTAACGTCAATAACATCAGCAGCTGCAGATTTTTCTGGCTGCGAATAATGCTGGCGAATTCGAGAATCGTCGCCGGATCGTCGAGATTTCGTTGCTGCGCGGTGTTCGAAAGTGTGATGTGGTGGTCCACCAGGAGGATCAGAGACTTTCTCTGTTCCGGCGACAGCTGGAGGCGTTTGGCAACGCTTTGGGCGAAAAACGCGCTCGCTTCGGAGTGGGGGCGAGCCCCAACCGCCCGACCAGTGTCATGCAAAAGCAGGGCCAGATAGAGAACGAACGGATCTTCCAGCTTCTCGAACAAGTGACGATACGCGATCAACTTCGAATCTGTCGTGTTGGTGAGCGCGTCGAGTTTGTCGATGCACAGCAGAGTATGTTCGTCCGCGGTGTAGCGGTGGAAGAATTCGTGCTGAACCAAACAGGTGAGCTGACCGAATTCAGGAATGTAGCGGCCCAGAAAATCAACTCGATGCATCAGACGCAAGGCGCGTCCGACTTCTCCTTTCCTGGTCAAGATTGCTCTGAAGATCTCGCGCGGGGCCTTCGCGTACTGATAGGTCCGGGTCACTTGTTTGAGCGAACGGCTCAACAAATCCTCGAGCTCCGGGCTTAGATCGACGTTGTGTTCCTGCGCGAGTTGAAACGCTCGCATCATCTCCACCGGTTCCGGCTTGAAAAGGTCCCGCCGTTCGCTGTGCAATTGCCCTTGTCGAATGAAGAACGGCCCGATTCGCGTTTGTCCGCCGCGCCGCAATGGGAGAAAACTGAAGAGCGACCGGGTCCGATTGGTGGCGTAACCGCTCGCGAACTGCTCCGTAATGCGTTCCGTGACGCGAAAAATAGTGCGAGTGTGTTTGTAGTAATCGCGCATAAACGCTTCACTTGACCGTTGGCCTTCCTGGTCGCGATAATGCAAGCGCTTGGCGATTTCTGGCTGGAGATTGAGATAGAGCGCGTCGGCTCCCCGTCCGGACAGATAATGAAGGTCCGTTCGCAAACGCAGAAGAAAATCGTAAGCCGTCTCGATCCGTCTCTGGTCCGATTCGCTCAACCAATCTTCACCGACCAGGTGCGTCGTGGTAAGCGCGCCTTCTTTGAAATAGGACATCCAGAGGAGATTTTGATAATCGCGCAAACCCCCGCACCCGCCTTTGAGATTTGGCTCCTGCATGTAAACGCTGTCGCCAAATTTGCTGTGTCGCGCTTCCTGATCGCGCATTCGCAGCTCCACATATTGGCGTTCCGAACCGACCACACACTTGGCGCGGAATTGATCTCGAAACTGACCCGCAAGGACGCGATCCCCGGCCAGAAACCGAGATTCGAGCATCGCCGTTTTGGTCAGCATGTCCGAGTTGGCCTGGTCAAGCGCTTCCCGAATGGAGCGGGTGGAGTGTCCCACTTTGAATCCGATGTCCCAGAGCAAGTAGAGAATCTGTTCGGCCATTTCCGCGACGTAGGCTGAAATCTTCCCGGCCCCGTTGCCGTGTAGCAGCATCACATCAACGTCGCTGAACGGATTGAGTTCGCCCCGGCCGTAACCGCCTAGCGCTATGAGCGCCAATGGAGTCGTAGAAGTTCCCAATGTGTTTGCCGCTGCTGCAAACACGTGCCGTAAGATCACGTCCACCAGTTCGCCGCGTCGCGCGCAAATCTCGCGACCGCCGCCGCCGGCCTGATGTTTCAAGCGAAGCCGGTGCTCTTCGAGTTTGAGAAACTTTTTGTAAGTCGGGAGAACTTCTGTCGGCCGCCGCTTGCCGGCTTGAGCCAGCTGGTCTTCAGCGCGTGCCAGGACCTTTTCCAGATGTTGCGAGTTCGCCATTTTCGATTAGTGCCAGTGTGGCTTGGGCAATCTAAAATCGAACAGCGAAAATCCAAGCGGGGCCATCCGGATATGGCCTTTAGAAATGTTGAATGTTTAGATACGACCCCGTGTCTAAACCTCAATCGCGTAGCGTTTGAGCTTGTTGTAAAGCGTCGGGCGCTGAATGCCGAGCAGTTCGGCGGCTTTCTTCTTGTTGCCGTGACATTGCGCCAGCGCTTGAAGAATGGTCACCCGCTCCATGTCGTCCAGGCTTTGAACTCCCTGAGCCGGGACACTGCCGCCAATCTGTTGGAGCGCTACGGGCAATTGCAACTCTCTGGGCAATTCTTTTGTTCCGATCATGTTTTGCCGCGCCAGAACGACGGCATACTCAATCGCGTTTTGTAATTCGCGGACGTTTCCTGGCCAGGAATAATCGAGGAGTTTTTGGAAAGCTTCTGGCGCAATCTCCAGCTCGGGTTTACCGAGCTGTTGCGCGAATTGCTTCACGAAAAATGCGACCAGCGGCGGAATGTCCTGCTTTCGCTCGCGCAACGGCGGGACGTCGATTTGAAAGGTGTTGATCCGGTAATATAAATCCGATCGTAGACGGTTTTCGGCCAGCGCCTTGGCAATCGGACGATTCGTGGCCGCGACCACCCGAAAATCCGCTTTCAGCGTGCGGGTGCTGCCCAGCGGGCGATACTCGCGTTCCTGAAGCACCCGCAGAAATCGCGTCTGCAGTTCCGCTGGCATGTCGGAGATCTCGTCGAGAAAAAGTGTGCTGCCATGCGCTTCGGCGATCATTCCGGGAAAATCGTTCGTCGCGCCGGTGAAGGCTCCTTTCACGTATCCAAACAGTTCACCTTCAATCATTGTTTGCGGAAAAGCCGCGCAATTCAGCTTCACCATTGGCCGCTCGGAACGGCGGCTGCGGTGATGAATCAAATTGGCAACGATCTCTTTACCGACGCCGCTTTCGCCGGTGATTAACACATTTGCTTCCGACGGCGCCATGGAATTGATTAGATCCTCGATCTCCTGCATCGATTTGCTTTTGAACACCGGCGCCGAACGCGTCTCTGCAATTTCCAGGCGCTTTTCCAGTTCCTCGGTCCGGGCGCGCAATTTTTGGGTCTCGCGGAGGAGCGATTGTTTTTCCAACGCCTTTTCTACAAGGCTGAGAAGCTCTTCGGGTGCGTATGGTTTGCTGACAAAATGATATGCGCCGCGTTTGATCGATTCGATCGCGTTGTTGAGCGTATCGTGTGCGGTCAAGACGATGACTGGCATTTCCGGCCGCTCCGCCTTGATCTGATCAAGGATCTCCAATCCCTGGACGTCCGGCAATTGCAGATCGAGCAGAACGAGCGATGCCGATTTGTTTTTTAGCGCTTTGAGTCCGGCGGCAGCGGTGCCGGCGGTTTCGGTTTCGAAGCCGTACCGGCCCAGCAACGCTTCAAGAGTGAGCAGGATCGGTCTCTCGTCGTCGATGATGAGAATTCGCCGAGTCTCTTTCATGCTGCTTTAGGCAACGTAATTTTCGTTACGAGAGTGGATGTGGCGCGGTCATACTCGGCCCCAAGCCTGCCGCCGTGCGCTTCGGCGATCATGCGAACTCGATTCAGCCCAAGGCCGTAGTGACCCTGGCTGATGTGTTGAAGCGGCTCGCGGCCCCAGTCCTTGGTCGACAGTTCGAACTTCGTTTTCGGTTCGAAAAGCTCGAATACAAAATTGCCGCTGTCTATGCAGGCTCTTGCTTTGATCTCCTGTACGTTTCGTTCGTGACGAAACGCATTCGCGAAAAGCTCCAGGAGAGCCTGCTGCGCCATCAACGGGTCTATTTGCAATTTTTCTGCCTTGAGCTGCACCTCCCAATTCACTTTGGTTGCTTCGTTCGGGAAATCCCTGGCCAGCTTTTGTCTCACGTCTTCGATAAAATCCGCCGCCGGATAGGAAATTGGAGTTGGACCGTTCTGGCCGAGCGCCGCGCTCAACTTTTGCAAACTTGTCCCGATTTCGGAGACCATTTCGCGCAATCGCTTTACTTCGTCCTTCAGTTCCTTTTCCTCGGCGAGCTCGGCGAGGTAAGCGGATTGAAGTTCGACCGCGTTCACATTGTTTCGGATGTCGTGACCGAGTTGGCGAATGAATTTTACGATGTCCGGCCATGGGACGTTCGGCGAATCGCTGCTTGGTTGCCCGGGACTCATACGTCAAACCGAGTCCGAGCAACTGCTATTCCCTAAGGGAGAATTTGTCCTCTGAGGATCCTTCACCTCTGGAAATCTGCACATGTGAGTCGTTGCTCGCAAGATGTAGCAAAGCGTGAAACACGTCCTCCGGATCGGAATCGATCGCGCGCGCGATCTCTTCCGCTGTTTTCCCGCCTCCGCGCGAAAGCTGTCGGTGCGCCGAGCTTTGCACCTCCAAGAGCCGCGTGGCCGCTTTCTTTCCGGCTTCCACTCCCGGTTGATGGTAGGCATTGATGTTCACCAGCGAGCCATAAAATCCAACAGCGCGTTCGTAGAGCGCGATCAACGCTCCGATGCTGAACGCGTTCGCTTCCGGAATACTCACCGTGATCGACTCGCGATTCTTTTCGTAAAGCGCGGCGCGCGTTCCGCGCAGAAAGCCGTGAAGATAATCGCCGCTGTTTACGCCTGGCTCGACGTCGAACGCGGGTCGGCCGCGATCCTTCGCAACTTCGACGAACGTGACGAAGAAATTCAAAATGCCGTCCCGCAGCTGTTGAACGTAAGCGTGTTGATCGGTTGAGCCCTTGTTTCCGTAAACTGCGATCCCCTGATTCACTGTTTTTCCATCGAGATCTTTTTCTTTGCCTAACGACTCCATCACCAATTGCTGGAGATATCGGCTGAAGAGTAACAGACGATCTTTGTAAGGCAGGACGACCATGTCCTTCTCGCCACGACCGTTTCCACTGTAGAACCACATTAAAGCGAGCAGCATTGCGGCGTTCTCGCGAACGTCGTGCCTGCGCGTTTTCTCGTCCATCGCGGCAGCGCCGGCCAGAAACTTCGCGGTATCGAATC
>Ga0209009_1000032_pt1 | contig 62169 bp, 57 predicted proteins | sample BlaSpr_A8_OM3_M2_FD_187979 | JGI IMG/M metagenome (GOLD analysis project Ga0209009, IMG submission 187979) | Forest soil microbial communities from Thunder Bay, Ontario, Canada - Black Spruce, Ontario site 2_A8_OM3_M2 (SPAdes) (version 2) | ecosystem: Environmental > Terrestrial > Soil > Boreal... | reverse complement strand
AAGATCGACATCGCGGACAATTTCCCGCCGGCGCCGATAACTTCCGGCGACATCAACATGCAGCGAATCAGGATGCGCGGCCAGATCGCGCCGAAGCAATTCCGTATCGCCCGCGACCTGGCCAAATTGGAAGTAGCCGGAATGTTTCGCCCGTTGTTCGATGGCGGCGCAAATTCTTGTTTGGGTGGTTTCTCCAAACCCGGGCAGCTCCGCCACTTTTCCCGATTCGCAAGCTTCGCGCAGTTCCTCGATCGAACTGATCTTTAGATTTTCGTAGAGAGCCTTGATCTTTTTGGCCCCGAGTCCGGAGATTGAAAATAATTCCAGGATCGCGGCCGGAAATTCGGCCTGCAGCTCCTCGAGATATTTCAGCTTTCCGGTGCCGGCCAGTTCTTTGATCTTCGCCGCAATCGCCTTACCGATGCCGGGGATTTTCCCGAGCGCTTCTTCGTCCTGAAGATCGGATAAATTTCCGCCAAAAGTCTCGAGCGAGCGCGCGGCGTTGGCGTAGGCTCGAATCTTGAACGGATTTTCGTCCTTGAGCTCGAGCAAAGTCGCGATTTCCTCCAAAACATCGGCGATTTGCGATTTCGTCATTCCCTTGAACCGTTACCAAAGATTCCGATGATGGCGAACGAACCGGCAAAGTTAATCGAATGTCCGCGTGACGCCTGGCAAGGCTTGCCGCGACAGATTCCAACTGCACTCAAGGTCGAATACCTGCGCGCCCTGATCGCCGCCGGCTTCAAGCACATTGACGCAGTGAGTTTTGTCTCGCCGAAATCGGTTCCGCAAATGGCTGATAGCGAAGAGGTTCTCGCTCAACTCGAGACTCTGGGAGGCATCGAGATTATCGGGATCGTCGTTAACGAGAAAGGCGCCGAACGCGCGATCGCCACGAAGCGAGTGACAACCATCGGCTATCCGTGCTCGGTTTCGCCGACGTTCCTTCGGAGAAATCAAAACCAATCGCTAGAAGAAAATTTCGAAACATTGAAAACAATCAAGCGCCGCGCCGACCATGCAGATGTCGATCTGGTGGTTTATCTCTCGATGGCATTTGGGAATCCATACGGCGATCTGTGGAACGAAAACGAACTCAACGCGGCGATCGGAAGAATCGTTGAGCTCGATATCCAATCCATCTCTCTGGCGGACACCATCGGAATCGCAGACCAGACATTGATCCAGCGAATTGTGACTGCGGCAATGAAGTCCGTTGATCGGTGCGAACTCGGCGTGCATTTGCACAGCACGCGGGCTGAGGCCGCCGCAAAAATTCTCGCGGCCTACGATGCTGGTTGCCGGCGATTCGATTCCGCGATTGGCGGACTCGGTGGTTGTCCATTCGCTCAGGACACCCTGGTTGGAAACATTCCAACCGAAAGCGTGATCGCGGCGCTAAATCAAAGGGGCGTGAAGTTGCCGCTCAAGATCGATAACATCAGGCAATTGAGCGCGAAGATTGCAACCGATTTCGCCTGACGAAGGTCGCCCCTCACATTCGGCCGCGCTTTTTGTAAAACGCGTAACGCTTCAGGATCGATTGCACGTAGCTGCGGGTGGCCGGGAAATCGATGTTGTTGAGAAACTGGTTCGCCGTGACACCTTCCGCTCCAACCCAGCGCTGTGCCCGACTCGGCCCGGCGTTGTACTCAGCCAGCGCGAACGGCAGTGGGTCCTGCTCAGCCTGCCAATGCTCCGTCGCGCGATGCAAATACCAGGAACCGGCTTCGAGATTTGTTTTCGCGTCGAACAAATTATCCAATTGGAAATTCTCGATTTTGTTTTCGCGCGCCCATTCGGTCGCCGCCTTGGCACTCACTTGCATCAGACCGCGCTCGCCGGCAGTTCCATATTTCTTGCGATCGAATCGACTTTCCCGCCAGATCACTGCTTTGACCAACATCGGATCGAGCCGATGCTCGGCGGCCACTGATGTGATAATCGGATCGTACTGGTGAAATCGGGCGGGACTGACCCATTCGTAAGAGCTATAGAGTGCGTCGCCCGAGCGGAGTGCGAGACAGGCAAACCCGGCCGCCAGGGCAAGCAGGAAACATAGAATCAGTTTCCAGACAAATCTCACGACCTCAGTATCTCTGTTTTGGGACAACTTGCCACGCCGCAGCTTTGGCCAAGGCGGATGCTCGTGATCAGCAGAAACTTCAATTAAGTTGTGAGTACACCGATGATGAAGCCCGGATTTGTTCGCGTAGTTATCGACCGCGCGATTCAGCGCGAACTCGATTATTCCGTGCCGGAAACGCTGGCGGACCGGATCGGCGTCGGCTCACGCGTGCGAGTTCCGTTTCGTGACAAGTCGGCTTTAGCCACCGTGCTCGCGACCCTCGAAACGAGCGACGCCAAAGGAATTCGTCCAATCGAAGCGCTGGTCGGCGACAGTCCGGTAATCAGCGAGCGGCTTCTGGAGCTCGCTAAATGGATGAGCGCCTACTACTGCTGTCCGCTTGAAACGGTGATGCGCAGCCTGTTGCCGCAGGTAATCCGGCGCGCACAGATCAGTTGGAAAAGACAGCTCGTTGTCCATCCATCGAAAATCGACAGCGGCGAAATCGACAAATTGCGGCGACGCGCACCGCGCCAGGCCGAACTGCTCGACGCCATCGCAAAATTAGAAAAGCCGATTCCCGCGGCGAAGTTATTGCAAAACACATCGCTTGATAACCAGGCTTTGCGCGCGCTGGCCAAGCGCGGGTTGATTGATTTGCGCGAGGAAGCAATCGAGCGGGACCCGCATGCGGACGAGCAATTCGTGGCCAGCGCCAACCTCGACCTGAACGTGGAACAAACTGCCGCACTCAAAAAGATTTCCGAAGCACTGGCTGCGCCGGATACCGCGAAACCTGTTTTGCTGCACGGCGTTACAGGTAGCGGAAAAACGGAAATCTACTTGCAAGCTATTCACGCCGCTCTCGATCGCGGCCGGGATGCAATCGTCTTGGTGCCGGAGATTTCGCTCACTCCGCAGACGGTCGAACGTTTCAAGAGCCGGTTCGCCGAAATTCACGAAGCGGTCGCTGTTCTGCACAGTCACCTGTCGCAAGGCGAACGCCACGACGAATGGCACAAAATCCACTCGGGCCGCGCGCGGATTGTCATCGGCGCGCGCAGCGCGGTGTTCGCGCCGCTTAAGCACCTCGGATTAATCATTGTCGACGAAGAACATGAGACAACCTACAAACAGGAAGAAGCGCCGCGCTATCACGCGCGTGACGTTGCCGTCATGCGCGCGAAGATCGAGAAATGCGCCATTGTCCTCGGCAGCGCCACGCCGTCGCTCGAGAGCTACCACAATGCGACGAACGGCAAATACGACCTCGTCACGCTCACACAGCGCGTCGACGCGCAGCAGATGCCACTCATCAGAATTGTCGATCTTCGCCGGGAGCGACGAAAAGCGAAGATCGTGCCGATTCTTTCGGAGAAACTTTCCCAGGCAATTGCCGACCGGTTAGAGAAGCGCGAACAAACGATTTTGTTTTTGAATCGGCGCGGATTCTCCACCTCGCTGCTTTGCAGCAACTGCGGCAAGGCGCGCAATTGTCCGAATTGCAGCGTTGCCCTAACCTTTCATCGCCACATGGCAAGACTGAGCTGCCATCTTTGCGGACACACCGCGGCGGTGCCGAAAAAATGTCCAGAATGCGGCCAGGACGCACTGATTTACGCCGGATTTGGAACGGAAAAGGTGGAGTCGATCGTCTCGCAGTTTTTTCCGAAAGCGCAGGTGCGGCGCATGGACGCCGATTCAATGACCCGGAAGGAGGCCTACCGCGAAGCGTTGCGGAATTTTCGCTCCGGAAAAATCGATATCCTGGTTGGGACCCAAATGATCGCGAAAGGTTTGCATTTTCCAAACGTTACCCTGGTCGGAATCATCAACGCCGATCTCGCGTTGCATCTTCCAGATTTCCGTGCGGGCGAACGAACATTCCAGCTGTTGACCCAAGTCGCCGGACGCGCCGGGCGCGGCGAAACGCCAGGCGAAGTTTTTGTCCAAACCTACACTCCGTTCTCGCCATCGATCCAGTTTGCCCGGCACCACGATTTCAACGGTTACTTCCAACAGGAGCTGGAATTTCGGGAGCGCTGTGATTTCCCACCGTTCAAACATGCGGTTCTTATCACGGTCCGATCCGAACACGAAGGGCGAGCCAAGCTCTCTGCTGAAACTTTGGTGCGACGGTTGAAGGAATCTCTTCCATCGGAATTCATCCTGAGCGACGCCGCTCCGGCGCCATTGGAAAAACTTCAGGGACAATTTCGGTTTCATATTTTGTTGCGAGGCGAAGCGGTTATGCGCCTGAGTCGTCTCATTCGAGAAATCCTCGAGAAGTTGCCGTTACCCGAGGACGTGATCGCGAGCATAGACGTCGATCCGTATCAACTGCTCTGACATCCGTATTGTCTGTGAATTCCGAATTGGGCTAAAAGAAGTCATGAGAACGCTCGCACTCGCAATCTCCGCAATTGCCACCCTTCCGATCCCTGTCAGCCGGGGCGCGGAAGCGGCGCCGGCCGCGCTGAAGACATTCCTAGAGAACGAAGGATACGGCGGCTCTCAGCTTCAGCGGCGCCTGGGAAATCATTTGTTCGCAACAACGATCATTAACGGACGGCGCACCGCCCTAATGATCGATAGCGGGTCTCCACGAACATTGATTGACCGCTCAACCATTCGTGGACTAGGCGTGCCAGTGGAAAAAACAAACGTGCCTGTGGGCGGAGTTTGGGGCTGGAAACCAGAACACTACGGTGTGAGCAAGCTCACAACATTGATGATGGGCAACTGCACATTCTTAGACGTGCCGATCACTGTCGCCGACGAAAGCCAGATTAATCGGGTTCGTGGGCCACACTTGGATGGTTTGTTCGGCGCTCATGAGATGGCCAAGTTTGGAATGGTCATCGATTGCGCGCGGCAGATGATTTACGTTAATCCGAAAGGTCCATCGGCCGCGGCGACGCAAAAGCTTGCTGAATTTTTGAACGGTCGAGGATTCACGCGGATTCCGATGCGGTTCAATTCGGGCCATCATTTAGAGATCGATGCCTCTCTTAACGGACACCCATTGCCTTTGATCGTAGACACGGGCGCCAGCACGACGCTCATCGCCAGCCCGGTCGCGCATGCCAGCGCTGTATCATTCTCGCCCCTGACTATCAAAATTCAGGATACGAGCGCTGGAACTATTCCGATCAACATCGGTCACATTCACGAGTTAATGCTCGGCGATTTACGAATCCCCAACGCCGAGGTGGTGATCGCGAACATAGCGAAAGAAGTGGGCGCCGGACTTCTCGGCGAAGAATATCTTTCCTGGAACTTTGGAATCGTTGACGTCGGGGGAATGAATCTTTATCTCCGACCGCCGGAGGCTAATACGCCAAAGAAACGTTGACCCAATCCGTCATTTCCGAATACTTCCGGCTGAAATGTTCACGACAAGGCTAAGCTCCATCCTGGCAATGGCAGGCGTGCTTCTGGCGGGATGTGGCCGCACGGATTCCAATTCGTCCGCCGCGTCGAACAAAGTCCGGGTTGGCTATGTCGGGATCACCTGCGAAGCGCCGATCTTCAGCGCTGTCGAAAACGGATATTTCAAAGAGGAAGGCCTCGATGTGCAGATGGTGAAATGCGAATGGGCCAATTACAAAGATGTCCTCGCTCTTGGGGGATTCGACATCACGCATCACTTGGTGATGTATTTTCTGAAGCCGATCGAACAGGGTCTCGATGTGAAATTCACGGCCGGAATTCATCGCGGCTGTTTGCGCGTGCAGGCGCCCGTGAATGGCAAGATTAATTCTATTGCAGATCTCCGCGGCAAAAGTATCGGCGTGCCGGGAATGGGAACACCGCCCTTCATTTTTGCCAATCGCGTCCTTGGTGCGCACGGCATTGATCCTTCCAAGGAAATCACGTGGCGCGTTTTTCCCGCGGGTGAGCTTGGCCTCGCACTCGATAAAGGTGAAATCGATGCGATCGCCGATTCCGAGCCGATCGGCAGTTTGTTGATAGCCGAAGGCAAGGTAAAGAACGTCGCGGACCAAGCCCAGGACGCGCCGTATAAGGATGAGTATTGCTGCGCCGTAATCGTGAATGGGAAATTTTTGCGGGCGAATCCAAAGGCGGCGGCCGCGGCGACGCGCGCATTGCTCAAAGGCGCCAAATGGGTCGAAGCAAATCCCGCAGCGGCGGCGCGCTTGTCGGTGGAAAAAGGATATCTCGCCTCAAATCCTGAACTGAACACGGTCGCCCTTTCACATTTGCGTTACGTTCCAAGCGTTTCGGGCGGCGAAGCCGCGGTAGCGTCGGCCGCGGCGGAAATGAAGGTTGCTGGCATGCTGAGTCCAACGACGGATGTATCAGATCTCGCCAAGCGTGCGTTTGTCCATCTCGATGGCGTCACCGACGAGTGGTTGCAAAATCTGCAGGTAGAAAAAGTTGCCGGCGGCCAGGTCCCGCCGGATCAGGACATTCGCCTCTACGCGGAATTAATCCTGCACGACACCGAAGGCTCGTGCTGCAAAGCGAAAAAGGTATTGGCAGCACAGAAGTAAGGGGACGAAACTCGCTGCCGTCTCTGGATCGATGGAATCTCAGGAGGATTTAGTCCCGACGATCGTTGTCGAACCGCCGTCCGTTTTGCGTTGGCGCACAATGGTGGCGGTGCCGCTGGCTGCGGCATTCGCATTTGGCGTGCACATGCTGATTGCAAAGAGCGAAGCGCCGCTGGAGACCCACTCCTACCGGCTTCTTTTTGCTGAAATCATCGGTGTGTCGATTGTCCTAGCGTTGCTGCGCCGTTTTTCCCCGGGATTGCGACGATGGATGGCCAATATGTGGCCAATCTTTACCGCAGCCATCGTAATTCTCTGCGTTTGGGACGTGATCACGCTCGGATTTCGAATCCTTCCGCTCCCGTATTTTCCCGGCCCGTCAGCCGTGCTGCGAAGTTTGATCAATGACCGTTTTCTCTTGCTCGACAGCACATGGCACTCGCTTGTTTTGCTTTTGAGCGGGTATGGACTTGGAATAATCGCCGGCCTGATCAGTGGAGTCTGCATCGGCTGGTCGGCTCCGATTCGGTATTGGGGAATGCCGATCCTCAAGGTTGTTGGTCCAATTCCGGCAACTGCCTGGATTCCTCTCGCCCTGGTCGTCTCGCCATCTGCTATCGTTTCCTCAGCAGCGTTGATCGCGCTGGCGGTTTGGTTTCCGGTCACAATGCTTACTGCTTCCGGAATCTCTAATACGCGCGCTGCGTATCTGGATGTCGCGCGCACTCTCGGCGCCGGTCCGCGCTATCTCATTTTCCGCGTCGCGATCCCGGCGGCCGTCCCGAACATTTTCATCGGCTTATTCATGGGACTGGGCGCCTCGTTTCTCACGCTCGTAGTCGCAGAGTCGGTCGGAGTAAAATCCGGCCTCGGTTGGTATGTCAGTTGGGCCCAGGGCTGGGCGGAATACGGGAAAGTGTTTGCCGCTCTCATCATCATGGCTGCTTTCTTTTCAACCATTATGACTCTGCTGTTCAAAGTCCGAGACCGCGTCCTGGTCTGGCAAAAAGGCGTAATCAAATGGTAGCGGTTGCTGAAATCGAAGCGGCCTCATTGGTTGTCCGCGACGTTAAGAAAAGCTTTCCGGCACCGGAAAATCCGCTTTCGCGCCGGCAAGTCCTGGACGGCATCTCTTTTTCATTGTCGCCCGGCGAACTAGTTTCGCTCGTTGGGCCAAGCGGCTGCGGCAAGTCCACCCTCCTTCGTCTCATTGCCGGCCTCGATTCCATTGACGAAGGCGATCTTCTCGTTGGCTCAGCCCGGATTACCGCACCAAATGCCGAGCGAGGACTTGTATTTCAGGATCCGAACCTTTTTCCATGGCTCACGGTCCGTCGCAACATCCAGGCTGGACTCGTTGCGCGTGGTCTCTTGCATGAGAAGAAACAGGAAGTCGATCAGTTCATGCGCCTCGTCGGATTGGAAACATTTGCCAATGTCTATCCGCATCATTTGTCGGGTGGAATGGCCCAGCGCGCCGCGCTTGCCCGCGCTTTGATCAATCATCCAAAGGTCCTTCTCCTGGACGAACCACTGGGCGCGCTCGACGCGTTCACCCGGATGCGAATGCAGGACGAAGTGCTTCGTCTCTGGCAGGCGCGTCGCACTACCATGCTTCTCGTGACGCACGATATCGACGAAGCGATTTACATGAGTGACCGGATCATGATCATGACACCGCGTCCGGGGCGCATCGAACGAACTATTGATGTTACGTTGAGTCGGCCGCGACAGCGTGACAGCGCAGACTTCTTGCGCCTGCGTAGCGATATTTTGAATTTTCTCCATTTCGCCGGCACGAGTTAGCCAAGGCGCAGAGCCGGCAGTCGGATTCGAACCGACGACCTGCTGATTACAAATTTTTATCTTCCTTGAACTGAACTGTTCCGTTAAGTCCCAAACTGATCCACTCAAAGAAGGCAATGCGACCGGCGGAAAAAGGGGTTGCCGGAAGATTTTCCGTGGCTGTACAAATTCCTCCAAAACATCTTCGATCAAAAGCAGCGCGACAATTTCTTCGCGTGGTGGAAAAGGTTCTACAGCAGTGGATCGGCGGGAAATCTTGAACAAGGACAAGCTATCATAATCGCGGGCGAGGCAGGCCGCGGCAAAACGTTGCTCAGTCGCGTGATCGTCGGATCATCGGTCGGAGGCTATGCTGACGCCAGTCGCTACTTGATGGGCGACTCGCGATTCAACAAGGAATGCGGCGAAAACGCGCTGTGGGTCGTGGATGACTCCAAAAGCTGCGCCACCCGTGCGCAAGCATCGAGCATTCACGGAAACGATCAAAGCGCAGATTTCCAATCCGCAGAGCCCGACGGAAGCCAAATTTCGCGACTCCCTAACTCTGTCATGGAAAGGTCGGATCATAATCACAACCAATATCGACCCCGATTCGTTGGCCATCATTCCCGACCTGGGGCCAACAATCCGCGACAAGATAATGTTCTTCCGATTTAATGATGCCTTTCGGCCCGAGTTCATGCCCAATCAAAAATTGGAAGCGACGATTGCCAAAGAACTACCCTGCTTTCTCGCGTGGCTTCTCAAAAGGGAAGTTCCTGCGTACGTGAAGAGCAAAGAGCCACGATACGGAATTAAGAGCTACCATGACCCCGAACTGGAAAGAGCGTCAATCATGGCCTCTGCTGCACATGGGCTAACCGAAGCTCTCCACATTTTCGGGTTCCGATAGGTTGTATGTATCTCGATGCTGTTCGTTCCAAACGCCTTCCCATCGTGTTTCTCAACCCGGTCGCGTCTCATAATCGGGAACGTAATGTGAAAATGAGAAGTCTGCTAATCGTAACGGTGAAACGTTGACAAAAAATTGCGCTCGAATCTTGCGCTGATTGCTCACCTACTGGGAGCGGGTGTCTCTGGTCTGACAAAAAGAATGGCTGTGCGCAGTCGCTGATTGCAACCCTGCTTCCCTGTAACTTTGCTGTCGTGATTGAGTGCCTTCTTGCGCTTGTGCTACCCGACAATTCGAGTTCCGGGCGCGCAGGGGCAGCAAATTCAAACCTACCCCCACAGTTGATTCCCAATCTATTGAGCTTGCTGGACTCGACCGGGCGTGTGCTGCGCGTGGTGCTGGAGCCATTGCTCGATCGGTTCGTCTCTTACAAGGAACCGAAACCCCTGCGCTGCATCCGCGTCAGTTGTCCTTTGCACATCGAGGTTCGCGAACGGCACGGTGTGCGGCACGGACTTCGTTCCGCCTTCTTCGATCGTGATGAAGTGGAGCTGATCGTCGACGCGCCAGTAGTCCGTCACCATGTACGTCGTGCCGTCCTTGAACACCAACTGCGGGTGGCTCGCCGAGCCCGTGAGGACGAACGCGTACGTTGGCACTGGCGCGATGAAATTCCACACAGGATACGGAAACGGAGCGAGGATGCCGTATCGAAAGAATACCGCCGGACGCGCTGCGAACCGATGCACGACAACCACTCTTCCCCGTGGTCGTGCCAATGGCCACGGCCCTGCGCGCGCTTGCGGGAAGGCCGCTCCATTCGAAACGAGCAGTCCGAAAAGCGCGAAACAAATTGTGCGGCGCATGCGTCACCCCCCGCGCATATTACTTACGGCCGTGTGCCACTGGACGCAACTATCGGCCAGCCGCGAGAGATGACTTGCGCGGAATAAAAAGCGGGCTGGCCGAAAGGGCACGTGTTCCGTATTCTATTGTTCCCCTGACCCACTTTGACCCGGCTCCTGTGGCTCCGTGAAACATGGGGAAAAGGCGAATTTTGGCGGTCGCCTTTTTTGCGAAATGTCGCTGTGCTGTCCGATTGACAACCCCCAAACTCCCATTACGAAGAGTTCCAATGATGACGCGATTTCTTGGCCTCTTAGCCTGTGGGATGCTTCTTCTAACGCAGGCCGCCTCGACTGCAATCGCGGATTCAGATGCCGCTTTTGAAGCATTCAAGAGTCTCAAGGGAAGATGGGCTATTCAATCTGGCGGCAAAACCATTACAACGGTGATGACTTACGATGTTGGCTCCAAAGACTCAATCGTTACCGAGCAATTTGGCAAGGAACTCACGGTAATTTATCGGGATGGGCAAGATCTCCGGATGACTCATTTTTGCAATGCTGGCAATCAGCCTCGTTTAAGACTTAAACAAAGCCGATCTCCGGGATTGTATGAGTTTGAAATGTTTGACATCACCAATTTAAGAAGTCCCAATGAGCCGCACGTGCAGAAGATCATTTATAGGGTCGTTGACGACAAACACCTAGATCTCGAAATAGTTTGGAAAAAAGGAGATTCGGAAGAGTCTGAGAAATACGTGCTGACTCGGATCGTTTCCGATTAGTCGGGGTCTTTTAGCTACCCTGCTACAAGACTACCGGGCTTTCGGGAATTACTTGATGTGTTTCGAAACCAATTTGGTCATCTCGAACATGCTGACTTGGCGCTTTCCGTTGAATACCGGCCGGAGCGAATCATCGGCGTTGATCATGGTTCTTTTTTTCTTATCCTGACAACCATTCTTCTTAATGTAGTTCCAGAGTTTTTTCGTCAACTCAGAGCGAGGGAGTGGTCTTGAACCCACGATCGCGGAAAGTTTTTCGTCGGGCTGCACGGGCCGCATGAAGGCCGGATTTGGTTTTCGTTTTGATGGGGTTTTTCGCATGAACCCCCATACCCTCGTAGCTTCAACCAAGCAACCTATTCAATAAACGCGGCTAACCCGAACAGAAATTACGACGGGCGTCGGCTTCGCGGCCATTTGTCGAAGATGGCCCACATTCCCTTGCTGTAGAATCGGAGACGGAACCCATATCGCTTCGCAAACTTTGCAATCTTTGCTTCACGCTCTTTCTGGTTTAACGGCCAGAGGCGTTTCAATTCGTCCTCGTAAACGGCGCAGTGCTTGTAATCGCCAATTTGCAATTGGTGTTCGATTCGACTCGCGAGCGTTTTCATCGCTGCCTAAATATTTGGGCGCGAGTAACTTTGCTCAGACGGCCGCAGTTTTGTCAATGCTGCCCTGATTCACTGCCACCCTGCTGCCCGAGTAAAATGCTTTCGGGCGATCGGGCAGATTTAATCCCCGGCTACCGGACAATTAGGGTTCTGGGCGGCTCATGATTCTGGCCACCCCACCTGAGCGATCACCCATTTCGTTCCCTCCCTCTTCCACTCTATGTACACCTCTGAAGCGTCCATATACTCGGGGACTGTCGCCGGAATGAATTTCGTCGGAGTCACTTTCTTCCACGTCTTCTCCTTCTGAGACTTGATGATACTTCCAAGTGTGTCCGGTTCATCACCACTTTCTTTCGTAAATAAGTTATTGATCCAACCCTTACTCCTATGGAACTGAGAACGCTTGATTACTCTGGTCGGTCCTTCATTATTGCCCAATGTATTCTTTATCCCGAGACCTGAACTGGAGATAAACGTCAACGCCGACTCGCTCTTCCCGTTTCTGACGGCGTCAAGGAACTTCTCCATTGCAGCGTCGACGGAATCTGATTGTTGAGTGTAAGCCGTAACTGGCCAGATGAAGACTGCGAGGAACATCAAAGCCAGTAGAGAGTGGATTCTTTTCAAGATTATGCCTCCTGCTGATTGTCGACTTTTCTTCCTGTCCTGATTGCGTTGCAGCGCTACCGTCTAACTCGGAATCGAACGCCGCCTCCCCCTCGGCTGTGCCGCCAAGTCCAGCGGACTACGTATGGCCAGACCCGGCTTGTTTAGAACATGGGTGTAGATCATGGTAGTGCTCACGTCTCGATGGCCAAGCAACTCCTGCACGCTCCGGGTATCGTACCCGTTTTCCAACAAGTGGCTAGCAAAACTGTGCCGGAAGGTGTGCCGCGTAAACAGCTTCGCTCGGGATTCGTGAGGGCATTGGGCCCGCCTCTGCGGAGCGCGGCTTGCTTATCTGCTTCCCGACAACCCGGTGTCCATGGTCTCGGGCAACCGAGGGTTTTCGCAATAGGCCTTCGCCCTTGAGTCGAACCGAATCGCGTTAGGCCAGCTTACGTAGCAGACGCTTCACTCCAAAGATAGCCGTCATGCCGAGCAGCAGTAGCGTAGTGCTGGCCGGTTCAGGGACGGATGAACTAACAACGATGCCCTCCGGCCCACTCAATCCCGAAACTAAGGAGCTATTGATCGTTGCCCCGGTGGTGGCGTTGTATTCGCCAATCGTGCCTTGAAAATTCGTGACAAAGAGATTCCCTCCAGACAGCGCGATGCCAACCGGCTCACTCAACCCCGAAATGAAGGAGCTATTGATCGTTGCCCCGGTGGTGGCGTTGTATTCGCCAATCGCGTTTGGGCCGTTTGTGACAAAGAGATTCCCTCCAGACAACGCGATGTTGCCGGCCGACGCACTCAACCCCAACCCCGAAATGAAGGAGCTATTGATCGTTGCCCCGGTGGTGGCGTTGTATTCGCCAATCGTGTTGTTGTTTGCGTTCCCGACAAAGAGATTCCCTCCAGACAGCACGATGCCAGTGGGCTGACTCAACCCCGAAGAAATGAAGGAGCTATTGATCGTTGCCCCGGTGGCGGCATTGTACTCGCCAATCGTGTTGTTGCTTGCGTTCCCGACAAAGAGATTCCCTCCGGACAATGCGATGCCTTCCGGCCCACTCAACCCCGAAGAAATGAAGGAGCTATTGATCGTTGCCCCGGTGGTGGCGTTGTAATCGCCAATCGTGTTGTTTTCAAAGTTCGCGACAAAGAGATTCCCTCCAGACAGCACGATGCCAGTGGGCTCACTCAACCCCGAAGAAATGAAGGAGCTATTGATCGTTGCCCCGGTGGTGGCGTTGTATTCGCCAATCGTGTTGTTTTCAAAGTTCGCGACAAAGATTTGGCCGCGACTGGTTACGGGTATGACGCACAGCGCGGCAGCTACGGCTCCGACGAGTTGGCATAGGGATAGGCTCAATCTTGGACGAATCAGCCAATAACTTCCTTGTAAGGGAAACATGCGAGCGAGGATAGTCTTTTTTATCTACCTGCCGACCCCGGGATCTTTTCAAATCGGTTTACGAATGTCAAGAATTTTCGCTCTTTCAATAGCCGTAGTAGTGGAATTCTGCCGCCCTGCTCCCCGAACGCGATCCGACATGACACCTTGCACCCCTGATGCCCTGCACCTTTGGATTCGTTAGGCGAGACAATCCCGCAGCAATGATTCAGTGCGTCCGGGCCGATATTCTCGTTAGGCCAGTGTATTTCTTGGCAATTTTTTTTTCACGGTTGTAAATAACGCGGCAGCCTTCCGCACGCGGGCTCGTGGAGGGGTAGGTCTCCATCTTCCGATTTCGAAAGCATTCTCCCGCGCAGGCGCGCAGGAGAAGCGAAAGCTTCCGCGCGGAAAGGTCATGGAAAACATTCGATTGAAGATCACCATTCGGCTTAACCGAAATCACGCACTAAGCATTGCAGACCTAGCGGCGCTCAAACCAATAATTGAACGCGGTGTCGCTGCTTGCTTACCGGACTCCCTTGCCATCGATACAGTGAAGGTCACACGCATCAGAGACGCAGACGCCGCCTCCACGTCGAACGTCCGCAAGGTTTAATGCGATCCGAAGGCGTTTTTGAGCGAAAACCGACAACAATCCGACAACGCGATTACCTGTGAGATTGGCCTCAGATCGCGGTCAGTCCGCGGACTAACTTTTCGCTGTCCGCATGTCCTCATCAGACGCCCTTTTCCCGCGGTAATTTGTCCCCGGACACGTGACGACCGGATGCCGGACAGCCTTGGACAAGCGGGCCCGCCCTTGCGAAGACCCTGCCAAGAAACACAGGGATGCTGTCAATAAATGGCCAAGAAGTGGCCAAGTAAGAAAGATCTCGCACACCATAAATGTCGAACGTGCTGTCGTAAGCCGCATATAAGTAGGAACTTACTTATGGAGCCGGCAGTCGGATTCGAACCGACGACCTGCTGATTACAAATCAGCTGCTCTACCAACTGAGCTATGCCGGCATTTACGAGGGAAAACTCCTATCTTTCACAGCGCTTTCAAGGCGCATTGTATACGCCATTTGTATACGGTGGCACAAAACCATGACCAAGTGCGCAATTCCGATACGGTGCCACAGGGCGCCACTGTCCTCGTTCTCATTCACCAGGCAAGCTGATTCATTGACGCGCTTTCGCTCCTCGCGGGTCATTGCAGGCTTGCTCCGGCCATCGAGCAACTGACCCGAGGCCCTTTGGGAGCATGGCAAAGCGCTGCGCCATGTCCGACACGAAAGAATCTCTTTGGGAAAGCACAACGGTTCAAAACTTGATCCGCTATCGACCATCGGGAACGTACTTCGGGCGTTTTAGAGTCGGCGGAAAGCTGGTCCGTCAGAGCCTTGAGACGCCAGTCTTCTCCGTCGCGAAGCAAAGATTGCCAGATAAAATCCGCGAGTACCGCTCACGCCACGAGTCCGTAAAAGCATTTGCTGACGGCAAGATGACCGTTGGTGACGCGGTGGAGGTATATCGTGGCAAGGTTCGAGCCAACGCGTCGCTCAAGCCGCGCTCGAAAGATTATCGTGACATGACATTGGATTTCATTCAGCGCTCCTGGCCTTCCCTGTTCGAAACCGATGTGCGCAAAGTGAGCGAGCGCGATTGTGAGAACTGGCTCATGCGATTTCAGCAGAAATACGCGCCGACTGTGGTGAACAACAGTATCGGCACCTTACGAGCGGTTTTCGATGAGGCGATCGGCACCGGTGCTCGATTTAATAATCCGGCAGCGAAACTATCCCGCGTGAAACTCCGTCAAAAAAAGCTGGAGCTCCCGTCACGCGAAGAATTCCTGAAATTTGTTGAGCAGATTCGCACTGCGGGCGCAAGACAGTCGAAGGACTGCGCGGATCTCGTGCGGTTTCTCGCTTACAGCGGTCTGAGAATTGGCGAGGCAAAATATGTGACGTGGGCAGACGCAGACTTCCCCCGCCGCCAGTTGCATGTGCGAGGTGACCCGCAAACTGCAACCAAGAACGGCGAGATGCGATATGTGCCGATGATTCCAGAACTTGAGCGGATGTTGACGGAACTGCGCGCCGAGCGATCGAATGAACCTTCGAGCGCGAGCGTAATGCGCGTCTTTGAATGTCAAAACAGCATGACACATGCAGCAGCAAAGATCGGCATGAAGCGCATAACCCACCACGACCTCCGTCATCTATTCGCGACCATTTGCATCGAAAGCGGCGTCGATATTCCCACCGTTTCGCGTTGGCTTGGACACAGGGACGGGGGCGCACTGTGTATGAAAACCTATGGTCACTTGCGCCAAGACCATAGCTTCGCGCAGGCGCGCCGCGTCAGTTTTGGCGTCGCCGCCTAACGAAGCGTCGACGCGCCCGTTTTAACTTTTGAGCAGCCGGAGCAGTTCCGTGCGCGGAACTAATAGCTTGCCACGGAGCGCGCGGCACGCGCGCAGCTTTCCGCGCTGAATGAGACGATAGACGCTGAAATAATCGACCCCCAGGAGATCGGCGGCCTCGTGAAGAGAATAGGCAAGCCGCTCCGGTTCGACGGGTGCCTGTGACGAGGGCGAAGGATTGAGCGTTTCCGTTGGCATTAAATACCGACTATACGCAGCAGCGATTGACTCTCCGCTCTCGCATTGGAGCGGATTCTCGCTGGGTCCGCTATTGATGGCGATAAAGCGCGGAAGTGCTGGACACCAATCCGAGATATCGTCCTGGCCTCAAAAAATAATCAGCCGGGCGCAGACTTTGAAGGTCGTACGCCCGGCTGTGTTCCCCCCAGAACAGTCGAATAATAACCAGGCTTGCGCTCGTCGTCTAGCGTTCGAATGCGCCGCCGACGTGCGCGGACGCGGAGCTAAACGTAGGTAGCCGTTTTGCTACTGATGTCGATAGGCGCGGTAGAAGCGGACCTGAGATCGACGAAGAAAATGCGCGACGCGCTTACCGATGATGTAAGCGAAAACCAGCAGTCCGATTAAACCGAGAAAAATGAAAAGTGCTCCGTCCGCCTTCGGCGAGGGCAACAACAGCGAGCCGCGTTCGATTTGGAACATTCGCAAGACGACCGTTAAAATCACGAACGCTGCGATTGCGAAAACTGCGCCCGTGAAAAAACGCTCTCGGCGTGTGGCGCCGCGCACGACTTCGGCTCCGCAGCCCGAACAGACTCGCGCGCCGTTGGAAACCGGCGTTTGGCAGTGCGGGCACGCGAGCGCCTTCATGGCAAGATTATAATCGCGTGAATGCCTCGTACAAACTGATTTTTCATTCGGTCGAGTTCGCTTCTTGAATGCGAATGCGTGATATCACACCGTTCTCGCCAGCCTCCAGTTGATGATAACGCTCTGGCATAACTCGCACCCATTTCACCGCGAATTCCTGAATGGCCAGAAGCAGCGCGCGAAGATTGCGTCCCTCAATCTCGACATCGTGTAACGAGAACGTGACGCGCAAAGTCTCCGCTTCGTCGCTCTGAGTAAGCGATGCTGTGACGAGATGTTGATAGGGAAACAAGTGCGATTCCCGCGGCGATGTCTCAATGCGCAGGCAAGCGCACGGCGCTTCACGCTGCCAGCACGCCGGCGCGGACGACACGGTTCGCCTGTTGGTTTCTGATTTCATTCGTCGGTTTCACGTGGGGCTTGATCAATGCGGCCATCCAGGAGCGCATCGCTCCCATACAGATGCGACGCGCGAACTCGCGTCCGCGGCGCACGGAACGGAGAACTTGCTGGCGCACGCCACATCGTCGAGCGCGAGCGGAAAGAAGATCGAGCGCAAGTTCACGCTCGCCACTGCGAATTATCGCATGTCGGAGCTGATCCTTATCGGGCGTGAAGATTTGGATGCTCTTTCGGCCTCGCGAAATCGTGACATACCACTGCTGCGAATTCGTCGCAGCGCGGATGGCGGAATCCGAGAACAACACGTGATCGACTGTCTTGCCTTGCGATCCGTACGACGTGACGGCGTACCCGCGAAGAAATTGCCGATAATGCGGAGGGAGGACACGCCCGTCTGCTAACCGAATCGCTCCGGTCGATTTGATTTGCGCAACGCTAACAACTTCGCCGTTCGCGAGTTTGCGGCCATCTGCGCTCGTGCTGTTCGCTTTCAGTTGGAGCCGATCGCCTGAAGAAAGAGCGAGTGCGCGCTCCCGGCAGACGTTGATGTGATCGAGACGCGTTAGCGGGATATGCCGCACCTTTCCATTCACTTCGAGAGCCAAACGCTTTGCAGTTATTCCAATCAACTTTCCGCGTTCCCCGCGGAAGCAGCCGCTCAAGTCCCGATTGAACACGAGCACGCAATCACCTGGATAATGTCTGGCATCCAGTTTTTGCGCCGACGTGAGGTCGACTTGCTCCAAGACAATGACCTTCGTCTCGTTGCCTGCGAGCAGACAGCGCTCGCGAAGCCGTTCACGAATAGCATCGTTAATCTCGCGCACCTCAGCGCGTGTTTGTGACACGACAATGACAGATTCGTTGCGCCCGGCGATATCGAGATAACCGTCGCAGAGCCGCGTAACCTGCTCCCCAAGGCCGCATTCGACCACCGCTCCAAGCTTCGCCAATTTTTCAAACGAACGCCCAACTTCTCCGGCAGCTGCCGCTTTTACGGCCTCGCGATAATCTCGAATCTGCTTCCGCTCCGCGGCGGTTCGTCCGCGTTTCGGTTCTTGTCGGCGAATTTGATTCAACTCTGCGGCACGCAAACCCGAGTGGCGTTCAATCGCTCGCAAAGCATCCGAAGCTTCCACGGGTCCGTGCTGTCGCGTGTCCCCGCACAAAATCAACCGGCCGTTCCGGTCCCGAACGACACGAATCAGCTCAAGCAACTGGTCTTCCGTCGATCTGGCCGGCTTCATCAACAATAACAACTGCGCGTTCCGCTAAATCGCCCCGTTGCAGACATTCCCTGACCGTCTGCGTTTGAGTAAGGCCGTCCCGCGCAAGATCGATGACTTGCTGGCGTTGCGGTGCGAGCACAACCGACGGGCGATTCGTGCCGCCGATGGCTTGTTGAACAGCTCGCAGAACAAAACTTTTTCCCGTTCCGGCACCCCCGCGGAATAACGAGATAAAGTCTGTGGATTTCAGAATCGCATCGAGCGCACGATGCTGATCCTCAGCAAGTCCGCTGTTACCAATAATGGTTGCCAGCGGAGCATGTCGGCCAATCCCATCTCGGGCCGCTTGCACAATCTCCCATTCACGCGAGAGCACATCCCGATGCGCGACCTTGTCGTTCCCGTCGCGCAGATAAATCCGTGACATGGTTTCCTTCTTAATATCGGCTAACGAAAGCGAGCCGCCGCGCGCGGCTTCCAAAGCATGACGCCAAAGCTCGTGTTCGCGCACGACTGAGCGTCTCTCGAACAAATGGCTTTCCGCCCAAGTCACCGCTTCGGCCGCCGAGGTGAAAGGCTCGGGTGATGCATTCCGTTGCCGCCCCGGATGCAAAGATGATGACTCCTCTGGACTAAGTTGCTCTGCCCAAAATCGCCGAAGTTGTTCCGAACCAACATTGGACATTTTGCGAGCGCGATCCTTGTGCGCGATGTGCTCGCGAATCGCGGCCTCATTTCCGGTTTGCTTGTCTGGATGCGAGGCAAGAAATGCATGGGTCTTCTCATCGATCTCGCGATGTCGTTTCGAAAAACGTTCGCAAAGTTCCCAACTGACCTCCGCAATCTCAAAATCACCCCGAGCGGCATTGATGATCGTGTAACCGTAGCCACGCAACGCACGCGCGAGCTCGTGATAGTACACGTTCTCCGCGTACTTCTGCGCGCCGAGCATCTCGTAATTCTGCAGTGCCTTCCAACAACCTTCCCGATCGTCGTGCGTCGCGTTGAAGATGATGCAATGCGTATGCAGGTGCGGATCGAGCGCGCGTGAAGCGTCGTGCTGAAACAGAGCCGCGACGATGTTGCTTGTCCTTCGATCCGAATTGCTCTTTTTGGATCGGACACGAGCAGCCGCGAATTGCTCCAATTCTTTCAGCGCAACTTTGACCGCATCGTTATGCGCCGCGACGATGCGTTTATCGCCTCCTACCAGTGCGGCGATTGAAACGGATTTCGGTGGCGAAAACGCGAAGTCGTAAAATACGCGGCGATTCGCCACTTCACCGGCAATTTCCCTTCGAGTTGTGTTTCGTCTCTGTGTTAAGAGCTTACGCGACGCCGGATGCTGATTCTCGCAAAGCGCCAGGAATTGATCCCTCGTGACTGTGCCGGATAAACCGAGAAGTTCAGCCCCTTTGCCCAACCACTCGCCGCGCACGCTTTCGTTCTCAGCATAGTAATCACCGACGCTTAAATGCTCTTCGAAATATCCCTTCGCATTCTTCAGGTTGGTCTGCGTTTTCGGCGAAAGCACGACATCGAAATAGCACGCAGTCATCAGACTCTTGCTCCGATCTGAGAGCCGCGATCAGCCGGCTATCTGAGAAAACGGTGCAGCAATGCACTGTAAGTTTTTAGAAGGGACGCCCTACCCCTTAGCCAAGCTAAGGAATTTCCGGCCCGCCGCTAACCCGCTGGCAATCGTATGAGCGAACCAGCAGAAACCGCCACGCGCACCCAGCGCTTTAACGAAGCCGTTCGCGACTTCAAACTGCCGTCGCCGAGCCGTCACGCCAAGTTGATGCCGCTTAAAGGCGGCATTGTAGAACTGCGGCAAAAAGGCGCATCACTCCGGCTCATTCGGGAGTTGCTCGCGACCGTTGATGTCGCGGTCGGGACCGATACGATCGCGCGTTTCCTCGCCGAGGTGAACGGCGACCAATTGCCGCATCGATCATCGAAACGATCTCGCCGCCGACGCGCAGCCGTTCCGGTTTCCACAGCTGCGACGCCAATCACTTCGCTGCCGCCGCAGCCACCCTCTTCAAAGCCAACGCCAACGTCGAACACCGAGGCGCCGTCCGGGCGATCACGCATTCGCGGTCCGCGCATCGCAGATCCGCACAACCTCTGATTCAACACACCTTCTTGTGAACAAACAAATCAACCTCATCATCAACGGCAAAGGCGGCGTCGGAAAAAGCTTCTTCGCCACGAACTTCGTTCAGTATCTCAAAGATTGCGGCATCGCTCATTGCGCGATCGACAGCGACCACGAAAACTCGACGTTGAAGCGCTTCCACCCACAATCGGAGTTCATCAATCTTGAACACCGCCGTGAAATCGACCGCGTGTTCACGACTGCGGAAACTTCCGATCTGCTCGTGATCGACTGCCGCGCGGCCTCCACCGATCTGTTCATCGACTTCTTCGATGAGGTCAATTTCGCCGAAGTCCTGCGCTCACTCGACGCGCGATTAACCGTCATTTGTCCCATCAACCACGAAGCCGACAGCGTCGAACAACTCCGTATTCTGTCCGACGCGCTACACGATCGGTGCGCATGGGTTGTCGTGAAGAACGAAGCTCATAGCGATGCGTTCAAGATTTATGACGGCAGCAAGACGCGCCGGCACGTGGTTGACGCGTTGCACGCACGCGAGATCACGATGCCGCGGATGTACGATTGGCTCGTTACCGCGTTGAACGAGCACAACACGCCAGTCACGGTCGCGCTGACCCATCCCGGCTTCAATCTGCTCGACCGCCAGCGGTTGAAGAACTGGCAGACGCGGTTTTACCGACAACTCTATCGCGCGGCTGATCTTCTCTTAATCGATGTGCGCGCGGCGGAGAGATTCGCTGCGTGAGCGCTGATGATCCATTAGCCCGCGCCATCAGCGAGTGGCAGCGCAAGCATCACATCGCGGACGGCGATCCGATGATTGCAGCCCTTGAATTGGTCCGCATCTACCTTAAGCATTCGCGCGAGACCGATAACGATCCGGCCGCGTCGCCGCCGAGCTTTGAGGACTTTCGCGGCACTGTCGAACTTCTCGACCGCCGTTCGAAAGCATTCGTCCACCAAGCGGCCGATCTTGTAGCTGAGTTGCGCCGCTTTGGGCACAACGTCAGTCGTATCAATCGAGCGCGTTTCATCACGCATTGCCTCTTCGTCGGACTTGGCGCTCTCGCCGGCGTGTTGATCGACCGCCTTCTGTGAATCCGATTTTCCTCGCGACTGTCGCTGCTCTTTGCTGCCTCGGAGCAGCCGCGAGTCTCGTCATTCAACTTCTGTGGAAAGCCAAAAAGCACGTCGTTGTCCGCCTCGCCGGTTTTGTCTGGACGCGAGACGATTTCTGTCGCGGTTGGTTGATTACCGGAGACACCGGCTCTGGCAAAACCCGGTCAGGTATCACACGTCTGCTTTACCAGGTCTTCCACAACGAACCGACGTGGGGCGGCCTCTGCATCGACGACAAAGGAATTTATTGGGAAACACTCTCTCAAATGGCCAAGCACTTTGGTCGCGAGGATGATCTTATCCTGCTCCAGGTCCGGCCGGATGACGCAGCCAGCACATGGCACCCGAGCCATACTTACAATCTCACATCCGATCGCAGCATTCCTTTTAACACGTTCGCCAAAGCGGTCGTGGACACCGCTGCTTCGTTAGGCCAGGCGGGCGACAAAGCGTTTTTCAAGAATCAAGCACAGACCCATATTGCAGCCGCGCTGGAAACTCTGCGCGAGATCGGTGCCGATGTGACGCTGGAGAACGCGTATCATCTGCTTCTCGATCAAAGCGATTTAGACGAAGCGATGACCGACCTCGCGTCTAGTCATCAAACAATTCGCCGGCGCGAACTCGCCGACCATTTCACCAATCGTTTTCTCTCTCAGCCTCCCGAGCAGATCGGCGGCGTGAAAGAAACGATCGCCAATTACCTTCAGCCGTTCATCACTCCGGAGATTGCTCAGGTCTTTTGCGCGGCTGGAAACAGTTTCGAGTTCGCCGATTTGGATCGCGGGAAAATAATCTGCGTCGCGATGCCGCAGAAATTCCAAATGGAGCGGCGCTATGTAAACACATTTTTAAAAATGCTTTTCTACACACACGCTCTGCGCCGCTTCGACAAGCCGGCAGATGAACGTGAACGCGATAATCTGCTAATTCTTTGGGCCGACGAAGCGCAACGGTTCGTCACCGCAAGTGAAGACGGCATGAGCGACTACAACTGCATCGATGTGATCCGCGAAGCACGCGCGACCGTTGTCGCCGCAGCCCAATCATCGACCTCATTCATCCCGCCGCTTGGTCGCGAGAAAGCCCGCGTCTTGACGTTAAATCTGCGAAATCGCTTGATCTTCAAAGCCGCCGACGAAGAAGGCGCATTGGAAAGCGCCGACTTCCTCGGGAAAAAGCGCGTGATCAAAAAGTCGTGGGGCTATCACAGCGGAAGAATGTCCCGCAATTACTCAGAACAGGAGGAACACAAGATCAAACCACACGTGCTGCGGAATTTATCAAAATACGACGCAGTCGTCGTTCACTGCGAACGCGGTCACCGTCGCAAACTCCTCCGGCCGCTTGAGCCAAACGGAAAGGTATGCACTTGGTTTAGCTTGTTCGATTCCCGGGCCGCAACGGCCCAGGAGACATAACTTTTGACCGGTTGCTACTGACGAACTGGATGAGACTAGATTGTTCTTGCCCGGAGGTACGGTCCGGCGGACTGCAGCAATCCGGAAGCTATCTCCTCAAATGAGGATTTTTCAATGTGGTACATCCCTCCGCGTGCACCTGCATAACGGCAATTCACTGATGCTAGGCTTTGACCGTGACGTATCGCCTTCACAATTCGCCGTTCGGAGGCGCGTGCAAAACCCGAGCGGCCTGCTCGTCCAAGAATATCAATTATTCCTGCGCTACACCAATCACCAGCTCCTACAGCATCCTTAAATTCCTCGATTGGCACCGCGGGTAATTTTCGCCAACATGTCGAGTAGTCTGGATCGATCCGAAACGCATAGCGAAGTCCATGCTTACCTAGCGTTTGGATCTCCAGCCGAGGACGAATTTCCACAGGTATCCGCGGCAGCGATTCCAACCTCTCTGCCGAGTACTTTACTATATCGGCAAGTCCAACGCATTCGGCAAAAAGCGTCCGATCTCCAACAGATGATGGCTCGAAAAAGATCAACGCCCCCTGCCTCTTTGCTTGACGAGCGAGAAACAGGGCGCTTCGCACAACCCTGTCAAAAAAAAACACACGGGGTTTCGGCAGTCGGGTTGATATTTCAACGGCCACGTGCTGCGGCAATGGCCGATATCGTGGGAGCCACACATCCCTATTCGGATGCTTCCACTCGAATCTATGATACGAATCCCCGTTGATCGATGTGCAAATTCTCTGAACAACAACTGGTGTGATGCCGTTACGTTCACGCCGAACGAAAGTCGTATCCACACTCCACTTTTCTAAGTCGGCTAGGAGCCTGCCTGCTTCGCGATTGTTTTTTAAACGAATAACTGGAATTGAGTCCCATCCGAGATACGCCAGAATCGCTAAGACGTTGCCGCAAGAACCGCCGGCGAAGGTAAATGAGGGCCGTCGCCTATCATTGCCGACGAGAACCAAATCAAGCGCCACAAATCCCGACCCAACACAAACCGGCCTCTTTTTCTTTTCAAACTTAGTCTTTTTTCGTCGTCTCACCACGGCCATTGCCCAAGCTTATCGATTGATGGAAGCAATGCGAGCTTCCCCTCAAAACTAATTTTTCTCGCTGTGACCATAGGCTTCACCCGCCAGCCATAGATGCACGATTTTTGGCGGCCCTTGGAGAAGCAAGGGACCATCATTTAGGATCTCGTATCCGATAGATTCAACAAACATTACAGGAAGATCCCGGTCGAGAGCCGCTAGAAGAGAACCGACCGAAAGCAGTTTGCCGCCTGCGGGAGAGAGCGTGACGAGTGAGCCGCCAACCGCTGCGAACACGCGGACGCGGGTATCAACCACCCGAACAATGGTATTATAGAGATCTAACGGATCGTTTTCTGCGGCGTAAAGAAAATTGCGGATGTCCACTCTCCACGCTTCCAAAGTTTCGCGATATTCCTCGACGAGCTTGTCGGGCAAGCGCGGATCGGAACACGGAAAGGGAAGGATTGGACAGACGTCATCCGGCATGACCGTGCCGTAAATGCGCTCAAGAGTTTGCCGCCGGTGCAGCACCAGTTGCGGCAGCCAAAGGCGTGCATGATTGCCCGTCTCGTCCAAGCCAATCCGACCTTTGAAGCCGTGTACCGGAGTGGCGTGATCGCTCGCCACGCCGATGATTCTGTGATCAGTAGCGGGTTGCTCATCGACGACAACATGAACATTGAGTCCCGGCCTCCGTTCAGCCTCCGCTAATAGCATCCGCACCGCGGGAAAGAAGACGCCGGTAGACAATGCGCTAATATCGAGCAGAACATCTGTAAGCCCTCCGAAATCTTGTTGCGCCAGCAGCTTCGCGACCTCCCGACCGCCCACGACAGCATTGCCCGCCGCGAAAATCGGTATCTCGACGACCTCTGAATCCGTAATGTATTCGCTTAGCTTACCGGCATTTATATCCGCCATATCGCGCAACTTGGCAGGCGCACCCGGACGTTCTTCACGGAGGAAAAGGCCACGCTTCTTCACGAGGTCCAGCGTAGCGAGGCGCTGCGCGATCGAGGTCGAACGAGGATCAAATCCTGCACCTGCGATTAGTAAGAGAGATCGCTCCCGTCTGTCGATATAGTCGCGGAGAAATTCATCTAGGGCACAGCCCTCTAACTTTATGCAGCGATGCCAACGATTCATGCACCTTCCCGAGCAACATTTGCCATCGTCATCAGTTCGTTGGCGGTGCCCTCAACAAAACCGCCACGTTTTAGTGTTAAACCGTTCCTTACGAGGACAAATCCGCCCAATTCCAGGAGGCACCACGTACGTTTTTTGCACGGATAATTTGGAATCAGAGTAATCGCGTTGTACGCGACGGCGAACTTTAGAACTTGCGCCAATGGTGAATTGCTCTGTGCGACTCGATCGAATTCAGTTTGGAGAAATCCGAATGCACACGCACCTGCTCCAAGCGGCGCGTTGGGTTCGAGAGAGCGTTTCTTACAGCGATCTGCAATTCCTTGAACAAGCCTACGTACCGCCGGGCTATCCGGGAAATCCCAGTCCGAGATAGCTTTGCTTGCACGACTGTGCAGGATCTCTTGTTGCTGACGGGCCGATAACTCGGGTCTGCGGCGCCGTTGAATGCGGTTTGCTAAGTGCTCAACTAATTCGGCTGCAAACCATAGAAATTGCTCAGGGTTCTCTGCCGCCGCGTCGCAGACCGCATCCATTCCATAAACAAACGGGCGATTAAACTGATGATAGAGATGGAGCCGCGCACCCTCGTACACGGTAGCATCTGCTGCGAGCGGCTTAGATGGTTCGAGGTCATCTTCCAAGTCCGCAAATAACGCCTCTTGAGGAACTCGATTTGCGAAGCGATGAAGAAGTATGCTCTGCATCGCAAGAGCCACGTCCGACTCTTGTTCATGCGCGCTGTTTCGTAAATAATCCGAAACCAGCGTCCCAAGCTCTTCCGCTTTCTTTTGAGGAATTCGGAGTCGTTCCCGGCTCGAGTCTACAGCTTCGGCTAACTGCTTCATCTCGGAGGAAGCAATCCGCGGTGTATCCGAAGTCAGCATTGTTCCCAAGTCTGTTAACCGCACATCGCGAAATAGAGGCATGCGGTCGAGGTATCTTCGGGCCATGTCTCTGGCCATTGTCCTGAAAAACCTTCTTTCTTGCTGCCGAGACGAACCCGTCTGGAAGACAACTTCCGTGACATCGCGGGTAACGGTGAAACGGCGGAAGTGAGTTCCTTCGGAAATGTCCGCAGAAACCGCATCAAGCATCTCGCCCGATTCAAGCGCATCCAATCGACTGAGGAGCCAACGGCCAATCTTTAGTTCGCGCCGCATCAACCACTTTTTGAGCAACCGATACTGTTCCGGGTGCAGTTGATGTGCGTCGTCCAACATTAATAGTGGTTGGAGCGTCAGCATCTCAACGCCTTCGTATGGAACGACAAAATTCTCGATTACATCGAATGGGTGATACGCTCCGGCAGCATCGCTCGACAAATTGTTTGATGACGGGGCTAGTACGGCTCCTCCGATGTTGTACAGGGCTGCTTCAACGCGGCGTGCCTTTTCACGTAATTCGACTGCTCCACGCCCACCGATCGCTCCAACACTTGCCTCGGAGTCTTCTTTTGGAACGATGCTCACTTTAGTGAGATCTACTTGTGCGTTTTCCAACTGGCGCAGCCAAGCAAGTACTGCTCGACACTGAATCATAGCAACGAACAGCTGATGCTTAAGCTCTGGGGGGTATGGAAGTTCCCAGAACTCACGGTAGTCCGCCTCCATCGGTAACCGGCATCCCAACACTTTTGGCCGGTCTTCAGCGATAACCTGGCAGTCTGCTAAAGCCTTCGCCAGTTCCCGAAAATCCGGGACATTTCGCTTCCGTAGTAGCGCGGCTAACGTGGAATATTCGAGCAACCGAGCAATCGTCGTTTTCCCACTTCCAGGTTGTCCCAAAAGACGAGCTAGCCGATCAAAGAGAGCCTGTCGATCTGCGTCCGTCCGACCAAGATAATGTCGCAGAGGTTCAGGTGAGATTATCGCTAAGAAGGCATCGTCGTCCCTCAAATGCTCCGTGGCACGCTTGAGAAATGGATTCTCCATTTTCGTTACCAGTGTCTTTCTGCTCGCCGGAACAATGGGCGCATTGGATGTCCCTTTTCGCCGTTCGACTCAGCCCATAATAGGGCCACTGAATTGTTTGGTGTGTTATGCTCCAGGATCAGTGGCAACCCGCACTCTCCAAAACCCCGCTTCGCCGTCTTACCGCCGACACGAATGGCATCAGTCTCTATGGCGGCGTCATAGTATTTTTCTGTGCCGTCCCAGAAAGCACTATCCCGATTTGGGTCAAGGCGCACGCTTTCTGGCAGAATCAAGCCGTATGAAAACGCAACGTTATCAAACCAGCCCGGGCCCAGTTCCTTTTGTGCCTCCGCCGCAGTGGTTCGCACGCGTTCTGACGCCTCGTGACTACAGACATAGTGGTGCACATGAAGGGTCCAGTTTGCTTCAAAATGAGTAGCGAATATCCCGGGATGCTCATCGCGGAATTTCTTCAGCTTACCCGTCCACGTTCCGTTCTCCTCTCGGCGAAGGAGGGTCTTACCAGATCCCACAAAATCGTCTACCAAGAACACCCGGCTGAACTGGGCAGCATTATCTTTAACATCCTTACGCAACTCCTTCAGGACATCCTGCCACTTGCTTTCATTAACCTGTGTTGTCACTAGCACTTGTTCGTTACTGATCCTTTTTTCGTTGGCGCGACGAAGCATGTCCATACGAGCGCCGTCGCTCAGGCCGACGAAAAGGGTTTTCCGCAGCGCCAACTCAAATTCACCGGCGGCCGTCTCTCGGCTCCAGAGCAAATACTGAGGTACGCTGAGTCGGGCGGCGACGCTCGAAGCGAGAATTGGCTCGACGCAGGCTGGAAAGAACCAATTCACCAGATGTTGCATCTCCGGATAGCTGATAAAGATCAGCTGCTGCCGGATGTAATCGTAAGCGGCCTGCCTATCCTCTTGTTGAAACTGCTGAAGCCAATCAATAAGACATTCGGAGAAGCGCACCCCACCGAGATAGTCGCGATAGCTATCATACTTAAATTGAGACATCAGACGGAGCCAAGTCATCTCTTTCACGATTGCCTCATCATCCCATTTCATGACTCGCTCCAGCGCCCGAATCGTGAGGCTTTCGTTCATGAGAGTGACTTCCGAAACCAGCTTAAGCTCCGACCAAGAGAGAAGTTCAGCGCACCTCGCGTGGCCTCCATTCCTGCAAGATAAAAAAGTGTCGCTTGTTCGCAGCGCACCCCCGCGGGCGCAATATTCCAACACGTATGAGGGTTGCTCGAGACCTCATCAACGCTAAGTGAATGCTCAGTGCAAAGCAGCTCAAAGTCATTGCCGGGCCACGCCCCTCGATCACCAATGCAAAGCGCTTTTTCGCCTCGGCTGATACTGTACTTCAATACATTGATCTTTGATGCTTCACATCCAAGAATGTCAAATGAATGACTTGAGTGAACCATCCGCAGGGGCAAGCAATCTCTGTCGATTAGCTCTTCAACGGTTTGACCTATAATCTTGGCGTACTTTGGGGTTTCGGGTTTTGCGGTTAGCTGACATCGGTGAACGCGGAAATCACAATGTTTTGCTAACCGACACCGTTTTAATCCGGCCATTAGCTTTGCGATCGCCTCGATAGGTGGTTCATCCGGCTTGGGAACCGTTGCATCGCCTAAGGTCCCGATATCTGAGCCGTTATGGTAGCCGACGATCACCCGATTCCAGAATCGACGGGGAATAATGCGCCGAAGCGCTTCACGACACGAGTCACCGCGTCCAGTCGCAATTCCGAATTGCACTCCAGATCGCAAAAGACGCATTAGCGGCCTGTGCAGAATTTCACTTACGCCGGAAAAACGATCGCGAGCTCCGCAAAGGGTACCATCAAAGTCGAAAATAAGCGTAGAGAAAACCGTTTTTTGCAAAGACTGGACAAACTGGCGAAACTCTTGATGCCAGTCACGATACGTCCCGCCAATCCAACGCTTTCGCTCGCAGGCAATCTCTTCAACAGACTCATGGGAAGCGCGGAGCTGAGACCCGCGCTGCATCCCAAGATGATAAAGCCTCCGGCCGAATTCGGGAACGCCTGGCCTGCCTGGGTCCTGACCAATAGCCTTCCCAAGTGCGCCCACAAAATAAAATACTTGATGTAATAAGGAGATCGTTGAGACAGGGTCCTTATGCAGTGCCTGCAACTGAATGATGGGAATATCCGGGGGTATCAGCATTGACGTCTTTGTGAAGATCTCTATTTCACCGCGCGTGACTATACCAATTACTGCTGTCGTTTGCGGACGTTTCACAAGCCAGAGATGGCGCCCGTGTGCGAAATGCCGGTAATCATTCAACATTATATTTGCAAGCGCTGCCTCGCTGCATTTCGACTCGAGATCGATCCCAGCTGGCATCCCATATCCACCAGCCAGCACAATGAATTCATTTCGCCGCTCTTCGACTAGCGACCGTACGGATTTCTCGATAATGGACGGCGTTATTTCAGGCATAGCGAAATCTCGCGGATTGGCGCCAAACGCCCGCGCTAATAACACGCACATTGCCAAAAGACTATTGGTTGCAAGAAATCCATCCCGACCGGTTGGAAGTCGAAATTCCGCTATTTCGGCATGCCAATAGCGTTTAACGCGCATCCCAATCGCGCTGCCGACTGAAGCACAGATTACGAGTACTGAGCGTGCTTCGTTTTTCAGCGCCCAATCGAACGCACTCAGAATATCACGATTATTCCCTCCCCCTGTGAACAACACGACGTGACCGTTTCGCAGATTCACCCCCCGCGTGCAAAATTCGAAGGTAGTTAGGGCAACTGCAGGGTTACCTTGTCGATTTTGCAGGAGCGCTGCAAAACTCGCCGCGGTGAATGACCCGCCGACTCCTACCGCGTACAACGGTTGCCCTTCCGCGTTCTGAAAGAAGCGGCGGATTGTATCTACTTTGTACCGCTGCGACCACTTGATGGTGGCCGGAAGAAACGAAAGTTCACTGGCAAATGGCTTTCCCACAGTTCACTAAACATAACGATGACCGTAAAAGCCAGGAGCAACCAGCCCGCGCGTTGTGTCTGCAAAGAACGCGGCAGACGCTCCCAAGCTCTCGGGCGGAACGAAGGGTGGACGAGCATAATTTGCACACGAATCAATCGCTCAAATGAGTCCAATATCGCGCAAACGCTGTGCAATATCACTCTGATCGTGTAGTACATCCGAATCTTTGAAAATGCAGCCCGTCGGACGAAGAACTGAACTGATTTGGGAAGGCAAATACGACGCAAACGGGAAACGCGTCGCGCCGCTGCGTGTGCAATTGCCGTTTCAGACGGTCGAGATGGTCAACGAATCCGCGCAGGAGCGGCAGCGAGCGCTTTCGCTTTTTGAATCGCCCGGAGCTTATCTTACCAAGGAGTGGCGGAATCGACTGATTTGGGGCGATAAAAAATACGTAATACCATCACTGCTCGCAGAGTTCGCGGGCAGGGTAAATCTTATTTACATTGACCCGCCGTTCGATACGGGTGCCGATTTTTCATTCACAACAAGCGTCCCAGATCATCCGGCCGCCACCCCTCGATTCATGACTCTCACGTCAGTGGTGACACCGGAACAATGAAATGCCCAATCTCGCAAAGACATTAAGCTTTCTCCTTCCGGCTTTCCGCGCCGCGGCTCCTCCCTCCAAAAGCTCAAAGGCTTTGCTCGCCCTTTTTTCAGAGATGCAGTCATCGCACGTTGTTTCCCTTAGCTCCGCTCCGCCAGGCTGCGCTACACTCCATTCCACAACGCGCGATCACTGCAGTGCGCTCAGAATCTTCCTCGCTAAAGATCACCCACAAGATCCTTGCATTGCGCTCGGGACGTCGCGAATGCCATCCCTGACGGCCGCAAGATTTCCCGCAATAACGCATCCCGATGATTCAAAGGCGCCTAAACTCTGGGGCGGAGCTAGGCGCGCCGTGGGTTTTACGTAGATTGGACAGTGCAGAACACGGCTGTTCGCTACTCTCGTGCCGGCGATGTCTTTCATTATCGCTGGGCGGCACGCCGTTGCCTGCGGCTCCTGGACTTCAATTCGCAGCTCGAATGCGTCGTAATCGAAGGCTCACGTGAAAATCACCAAGCTGGTGAGTATGTCATTGATGTTGCTGAATACTCTCGAGCCAACGGGCAACCGTCCTGCGTTGATTACTTTCAGCTAAAACACTCGACGGTTCAGACGCACCTCAAACTCAGTCTGAATGACTTGAAGGACACCCTGAGCGGTTTTGCGAAACGGTACAAAGACGCGTTGAAGAACCTTTCCAACCCAAACGCTGCGCCCCAAATCACGTTCGCTGTAGTTTCCAATCGACGCGTTTCTCAAATCCTTACGAACACAGTGGGGAAAATCAGTACTGGGGAAAGCCTGCCGAAGAAGGCGGAGAGCCGGTGGCACACAATTACTGACTTATACAGTGATCAATTGCGGCAATTCTGCAGCATCTTGCGCTTTATCGACGGCGAAGGCGACTACGTAGTTCAAAAGGAGAAGCTCCAAGCCGAAGTCACCGAATATATAGCTGGCTTTGTTCACACCGACGAAGTCGAGAAGCTTATTACGCTCGTTCAACAACGTGTCCTACCTGACTCTCCAAATGGCGAAATCTATCGGGAAGATGTTCTCAGCCGTTTAGGAGTTTCATCTGAAGGGGATCTTTTTCCTAGACCGCCGAAATTCGAGCCGCTCGATCAACCTATTATCCGCGAACAGTACGATGAAATTCTTCGATTAGTAGTTGCGGCCGAAAAACCGTTACTCATTCACGCGACTGGAGGAGTTGGTAAAACTGTGATCGCTCGCCAACTTGTCGGTTCACTACCAAAAGGCTCTTTCGGCATCGTATATGATTGTTTCGGAGGAGGCACTTATCGCAACGTGAGTCAGCCGCGGCATCGCGCCTCCGACGGTTTGATTCAAATCGCCAACGAATTGGCGGCACATGGTCTTTGCCGAACATTGATTGGGCCAAACCAGACGGCGGATGCTCTGTTTCGTGCATTCTTGAATCGTCTCGAACAAGCGGTGCACTCTTTACGCGAGGTAACACCCGCCGCTTTGTTGGTGATCTGTGTCGATGCGGCAGATAACGCGGAGATGGCGGCGCAAGATGTCGACGAAACTTCGTTCATACGTTCCCTAATCCGCGAGCGTCTGCCTAAAGGATGCCAGTTGGTAACGCTTTGCAGGACGGAACGGGTGACGCTGCTTGATCCACCAACGACCGTGACGAGTTATGCATTGAACCCCTTCAGTGACTCCGAGACGATGACACATCTTCGACGCTTCTGGCCGGATGCGACGGCGCGCGACGGAGTCGAATTGCACAGACTCACGGCGGGCAATCCTCGCGTTCAGGCGACTGCGCTCGCAATGAAGAATCAAAGCCTCGAACGAGTGTTGGAGAGCTTGGGTCCGTTGGGCACAACCGTGGATGAACAGATCAACCTTCAGCTTGCCGCCGCGATCAACCAAATGAAGGATCGTAGTCCGACTATCGCGCGGGCTCAGATTGACGCCATTTGCGGAGGGCTCGCGAATCTCCCTCCCTTTGTTCCACTTGAAGTCCTGGCTCAGGCAGCACGTGTCGACACGTCCGCAGTGCGAAGCTTTGTGAGTGACTTGGGAAGACCTCTATGGCTAACGGACGATTCGGTACAGTTTCGCGACGAACCAACTGAAACATGGTTTAGGAATAATTTCAGCGCCACGCCCTTGCAGATCGGCGCATACCTAGAAGCGATCAGTCCCCTCGCGAAAACGCATTCCTATGTTGCCAGATCGTTGCCCCAACTCTTGTTGCGAGCCGGTCGGCATCAGCAATTGATCGAGCTGGCGCTTTCTGACGATCTTCTTCCAGAGAACAGCCCCATCGACGCAAGGAATATTCGCGTTTATCGCCTGCAATTCGCTTTCCGGTCGGCACTGAAACTCAAGCGTTTCGCCGATGCGGCACGGTTAGCGTTGCGCGCAGGTGAAGAAATCGCGGGCGATAGCCGTCAGACAGCCTTGCTACAAGATAATGTCGATCTAATAGCGCCGCTCCAAGATGCGCAGCGTGTGCAAGAGCTCGCCTACCGACAATCACTACATGTCTCATGGGATGGTTCCGGTAACGTCTATTCCGCCTCTCTGTTGTCCTCGGTCGCAGAATTAAAAGGGGACGCGCGTGCTTATCTACGAGCTGCTCACCATTGGCTTCGAATCTACTTCGAGCAGCGCGAGAAGAACAAAGACAAAGACCACTTCGGACGAGATGCTCTTTCGGATGATGATCTAGCGGAATTCGCCTGGGCGACCTTGAACTTATCCGGCCCTGCAGATTGCGTTAATTTCCTTATTGGCTGGCGTCCCGCGGAGGTTCCATTTCGGATAACTCGATTATTGGTTAAGCGACTGGTAGATGCCGAGCGCTACGAGGAGATCGAGCAAATCGCCTCCCACGGTTCTAAGAATCTTTACCTCGTCCTTGCAGTAACGGACGAGCTAGGAGAGGTCGCGCTTTATCCTAGTAAGCGCGTGCTTTCTCGCTCACTGTCGATCTTGGCTGACGAGAAGAAGAGAATCAAAACCAGCCAAGATACTCTCGATCGTACGCCACTTGTCCCGGCAATCGTGTCGTTTGCCGAGGCCTGTGCACATCAAGGGATAGCGACCGAGAAAATTCGCGCTGTTTTGGATCACTATGTAGCCGAACGTGCGCATCCCTCTTTAGCTCGCGATCACTATCAGGAAACACCGAATGTGTTCCTGCGCGGCGCGGCGTTACGGAGGGTGCTTAACGACGACTTCTCCGTTGAAGTTCGCGATCTTCTTCCGCAGAGAGCATCCGATGGGAATCTCTCTCATGCGGGTAATGCTGGAGAGGACGCAAGCTTGCGACAAGTTCTCGAAGGATTGTTCCCTTGGTATATGTTTCGCGCACGCCAATTGCGCGACGCCGCTACGCCGGTCGACTATACTCAACTTATCGAGGTATCGCAGCGCGCCTGTTCTGGTCGATACCAAAGATTTGACCGATTACCCCAAGACGTTGCGCGCGCGCATTTTGAACTACTGGCCGTCCACCGCGCAGCGAGCCAAAGAGATCTCGACGCGTTCGTAACCGACGTCATTGGACGGTCCAACGATGTTTTTCATCTCGGACAACGCCTCTCGGCTTTGCGATCCGTAGCGCGGCAGCAACATCTTATTTGTTTTCGGCTTCCTTTAGAGATTTCTGCAAGGCGGTCAATCGAGTCAGACGGGCAAGAGGGTCCTGAGCAGCGTGCGCGATGGTGGGTGCAGCTAGCTCGCGCCGTTTTCCCGCTTAACAAAGCGGAATCAGCTGCCTACTTCGATCTTGCCATTGAAGCAGTCTCTAAATTCGGCGATGAAATCGTCGAACGCTGGCAGGCCGTAATTTCGTTAGCCAACCGAGTCGCCGGAGTGAAAGACTTGCGACCAGATCTAGCTTACCGATTTTTCAAAGTAGCCGAGGTCATAGGCGATAACGTCGCTCGCGAGAAGTATTGGGATCGTGATGAGGTTTTTAGTGTCGGAGCTCGCCTTGCTCCTAGTGCGGCATTCGCTGCAATTAGCCGCTGGCGGGACCGGCATGTCGGCTTTCTTCCACGACAACTACCAAGCCTCATTTCTTCGGCAGTAACCGGCAAGGCAATTCCTCCCAATGTAGCCTGGTCCTTCACTGGCTTTTTCGGTTGTTATGGCTCTCCTGAATTCACCGTTACTTGCATCTCCCACTCTCACTCGAAGCTGCTGAAACAAACTATTTTCGATGCCGCAGTACGGGATTATCAGCTAGTCGGTCCGCAGTATTACGAACTAGCCGGTCACAAATTGAAGGGTGCAACAACCCTTCAGGACTGTGCTACCGAACATGGTCTCAACGCGGGTGCGCTTGATCTGCTTTTGCTGGAACTCAAGAAGGCGACTGTCGCTCCAGCCCCACACGTAAGTGTGACACGAGAAGCCGAGCCTGCCGAGGCTATCTCCGACACCACGGTTTCGCTATTGGAGAATTTGGTTCTCACCACAGCTGAGGGTATAGCCGAAGCGATCCGACGTTTCGACGAGCTCAATGTGCGAATCGAATTTTCCACCTTTTGGCTCGAAATCGTTCGACGCGTTTCCCCTGGCGATGAGATAAAGTTTCTGAATGCCTTACTGGCAGCCGAGACCGCTGACGCGTTCGACGTCATCTTCTGTCTCGAAACGGTTTTTAAACTTTGGCCGAATCAAATTGCAGTAAAACGCAATTGGCCCTTCTTTACGAAGAAACTTGGCAAACGTTTTCCACTTCGATTCTCCAATGTCGAAAGCTTACATCATTGGTTTCCTGCTCGCGCATTCGACGAGCAATCCCTTATTGCGCTGCGAGAAGGTGCGATCGAAGGACTGGCAGAATCGCTGGAACTGCTTCCCGCAAGCGCGCTTTTCGGGTTTGTCACCTCAATCGCTCATTCATTAACGGCGGGCGAAGCCAGCGAGGTCCTCGAATTCGGTATCTCACGATTCGAATTGCATATCGCGCCAGACTACGCCGATGGCTCTTGGTCAGATTGGCTTCGTCCGCCAGAAAACATTTCCGACGCAGTGACTGGATTTATCTGGTCTGCACTCGCCTCGCCGGATTCAGCCGAACGATGGCAAGCGGCTCACTGTGTCCGGCGCTTGGTCGAACTCTCGTGCAACAATGAGATTGCATCGTTGCTACGATGGCTACAAAACGATGGAGTAGGTCCTTTCGGAAGCCAACGCTTTCCATTCTACCGACTGCACGCAATCCTATATCTGCTGATCGGATTCGGGCGGGCAGCGATAGATCATCCCAATTCGCTGATACCGCACGCGAAAACCTTCGCGGACCTGGCGTTGACCGGAATGCCGCACCTTCTAATTCAGAGTACTGCTGCGACGATTGCTTTATTGTTAGCTAAGACTTCGTCAGAAATATATGGGCTGGACGTTTTGGAAAACCTTCAACGAGTCGGCCAGAGTCCATTTCCCTTTCGAGAAGTCGATCGGCCAGAATCTGAACCCGTCCCGTTACCGGCTACCGAAGCGCCGGTGCCGGACATCCATCTCGGCTGGGACTTCGATGAATACTGGTTTAAGGGCCTAGCGCGTTTGTTTGACGCGGATACCGGCGACACCATAGATTTGGCTAAAATCGTAGCCGCTCGCGATCTTAATGTTAACAAAACAGCCGGTTATCAGAGCGACGGAAGAAGAGAGTTATGGAACTCGGGATCGTATGGCCATTGGGCTACGTCGCATGATCATGGGAGTTATCCACATGTTGACGATTATTCGTTCTACTACTCCTATCACGCTTTCTTTTCTGTCGCGGCTCTGCTTCTCAAAAGCCTGCCAGTCGTGCGACGAACCGGTAATTATTGGGAAGATCATGCAGACCCATGGGGCGAATGGTTTAGCCGGCACTTGCTGACACGTACCGATGGCCGATGGATGGCGGATCGCCGCGACCCAACTCCGTTAGCGAGACGGGATTGGGTAGATGACCGTGAGCGAAAGAATTGGTTGTGGAGCGTGAGACCTGAAGATTTCTTTGACTGCATTACCAAGCAAACATCGTTGCCAGAATCTCTATGTGTCGCGGGATCTTGGCTCGACTATGACAATTACTCTGTGGAAACGATCAGAGTAAGCAGCGCACTCGTGAACCGCGAAACAGCCAAATCACTCGCGGCTGCGATTCGCACGCGTGAACACTCCTACAATTGTAGATTGCCTTGTTTTAAGGATTCCGATGGAGAGCTAACCCAACCTCCGTTCGAACTATTGGGCTGGGTCGTCGATCATGACAGCGGCGACACGCGCCTTGATGCGTTTGATCCGCATGCACGCGAGATTCGCTATCCGCCGCTAGAGATCGGTAACTCATTTGTCACCCTGCTCGGCCTAATGCCTGACTTTGAAAAATTCCGTTGGTGTCAGGATGGTGAATGCGAAGCTGTTCTAAGAAGTGAAACCTGGAGCGAAGAGAAAAGATGGAGAAGGGGGGAAAGAGAGGAGCCATTTCGGCATGGCGTACGACTGTGCGCCTCGATCAACCTCTTGAAGCAGCTCTGTACGATCACCGGGAAAGATTTGATCATTGAAGTTCAGATCTCTCGAAAAGAAGAACACGGTTCACGTGATGGCGACTATGGTTATCTTGAACCTTCTTATAAGGCATTCATTTTCTCGTCCGAAGGAGCTCTAAAAGATGGACCAGCAAGCTACCAACTTGGGTAAACAACTCATCCAAACCTTCGCGGCGGAGCCGGAACGAGATGTTGATCTCCTCTCGCGCTGGATGGCGCATTACATCGAAGAGCAAATGACCACTGCTGAAGATGCAACGGGTTCGGAAAAGATTGCGGCAGAAGAACGTTGTTTTCGTACGATTTTGTCGCTTTGGGAGCATCGTTCAAACTTGCCAGCTGGTCGTCGTCCATTTGAGACGTTCGAACCGATCTTCGAGGCTCTCTCCCGACTCCATCCGGACGAAGACCGCCCATATTACCTATCATCACAGCTTGCCGAGCAGCAAGAAGAGGAAGGAGGAGATACGGTTCGCGCGTTCTTGAAGTTGGCGTTCGCTGCCGATGTCGCTGCGCGCGCAGTGATTGACTTGGTGCTAGCAGAAGCTACTCAACGGGCAAGTAGTCAATCGGTACGTGCTTGGCTTCAAAATGCATTAAAGCCCAATCTAGTCAGTGATATTCGAACGAGCGATATGCATCTCATTCTTGAGCTTCAACAACGTGCTCAAGAACTAGACCTCGCCGATCAAGTCTCAGAAGACAAGCGGAAGAAGAACGTCGAGCGCAGACTTGAACAACTCGACGCGTTCGCTGCTCTATGTCAATTCATTCGCACCGAATTAGCAAAGCAGCTCGATAACGGTAATTCATCCAAAACCGGGACATCTCCCTCGACGGAATTACCGAAAACTACTGAGGCCATCAACGACGAGTCTCAGCAACCCCGACGCAAAAAGAAATAGGCGAAGGTTGATCTGAGCGTAAATTTGGATGCGGCTACGCCGCGGGAGACTGTGCCCGCCCGGATTTCCCGCACAGACTCCGAGTTTGCCTGACGGAGCTGTGATCATCTGCGCCGTCCTCACTTGCGCTCTCGGCTGTTCCGCGCCCGTACTCCCACGCGGAAAGCCGGCCGCGCCGCTGCGGATGCGCAGATCATCACGGGACAGGAGCTGATCGCATAGTTTGGCTCAGTGCCGTGAACGTAAGCGATTCCATTGGTGACAGTTGGAAAAGCCTTCCACGGGTAATCGCGAATTGTAGCGAGTTTATCGATTTATATCTGGAACTGAGTATAACCTGGTATAAATAGCTACAGATGGATCCGATCAAAAATCCCTTCTCGCCAGGCGCTGGCTCGCCGCCGCCAGAACTGGTAGGCCGCGATCCTATTCTTGAGCAGGCGCGTATTCTCCTCGGGCGCATAAAGGCAAAGCGCCCCGAAAAGAGCCTTTTGCTCACGGGATTGCGCGGGGTCGGCAAGACGGTCCTGCTAAACGAGATCGAACGGCAAGCGAAAGCTGCCAGTTATCGGACGATTTCCATCGAGGCGCACGAAGACAAACCGCTGGGACCGCTGCTGGCTCCGCATTTGCGGAGCCTTCTGTTCGAACTGGATCGAATCGCGGGGGCGGGAGACAAGGTGAAGCGCGGGTTGCGGGTGCTGCGCAGTTTTCTAGGAGCCCTCAAGCTCACCTACGCAGAGGTGAGCATCGGACTAGATGTCGACCCGGAACACGGATCGGCTGACAGCGGCGATCTTGAAATCGATCTGCCGAATCTCTTCGTTGCAGTGGGCGAAGCAGCCGAAGAGAGGAAAAGCGCGGTCGCCGTCCTGATCGATGAAATACAATATTTCAACCAAAAGGAACTGGGTGCGCTGATCATGGCGATGCATAAGATGCAGCAACGCCAGCTCCCGCTAGTTCTGCTCGGTGCGGGTTTGCCTATCCTTCCAGGCTTGGCGGGAGAATCAAAATCGTATGCGGAGCGGCTGTTCAGTTTTCCGGATGTCGGTGCTCTCTCCGAAGAAGACAGCAAGAAAGCTCTGCGCGATCCGGCGCAAGCCGCCGGCGTCGACTTTGAGGCGAAAGCATTAAGGGAAATATTTCGGCTGACGAAGGGCTACCCGTATTTCCTCCAAGAATGGGGTTATCAATCGTGGAATATGGCTCCGAAGAGCCCAATTAGCATGAATGTCGTCCAAAATGCCACGGCCTCGGTTATACCTCGGCTCGATCAGAATTTCTTCCGCGTCCGTTTCGATCGCCTAACACCGAGCGAAAAGAATTTCCTCAGGGGCATGGCCGAACTCGGACCCGGCGCACAACGGACGGGAGACATCGCTACCATCTTTGGTGTGAAAGTGACTAGCCTTGGGCCGGTGCGAGCCAAACTGATAAAGAAGGGAATGATTTACAGTCCAGCGCACGGCGACATGGCATTTACAGTCCCGTTGTTTGACGAGTTCATGATTCGGGCCATACCCGAATTCAAACCGTAGCGGCCATTTCGCCTCGCGGTTATCTGGTCGATCGCGCGGATTCCCGATTCATTTCTGCGCGGCGTCTAAGAGTCCTTGTGCTTTCCGGTGAGCCCTGCTCCGCGTAAGCTGAAATTCCTCTATCGCACTATGCCGCCAGCGGAAAATCAGCGTCTCACTTTTAGGGACAAGTTTAGGAGTCTGCACTACGAAGCTTTCCAGGCGTGGATTGAAGAATTGCTGCACGCGCTTCACCCGGTGGGAGACTTTCAAGCGATTCGCAAGACACAGGGGGACGGCGGTCTAGACGGTTTCGTCATTAGTTCACAACTAGTGTATGCCGTTTATGCGCCCGCGCGAAGAAACGAAGACCGCGATTCTGAGACTGCGGCAAAGATTCGGTCCGACTTCGCGAAAGCATCTTCGACCCTCAGTGGGCAGTTGAAAGCGTGGATTTTTGTTCACAACCACCCTGAGGGTAAGCTTGGGAAACTAAGTGCGCGGGCGATCAGCGAATTGAAAAGCCGGAATCCTTCCGTCGAGATCGCCGTGCTAAACAGCGATAGCTTGTGGGGAAAGCTGACTGCGCTCCCCGATGAAACACTCAGAGCCTTTTTTGGCGAAAATGTTGGATTGGCATCAGTGTCCAATCCGCCGGAAGTCAAAATTCCCAGCATCATTAACAGGTTACTCGATAAGGCCGAAAAATTTTCGACTGAGGATCGTTTTGCGGACGCTGTTCCAATCCTTGAAAAAGCGCTGAAAGCCGCGATCCGCGCAAAGCACGACGCTGCACAGATCAAAGTTTGCACAAGATTGGGCCATGCTCTGTTCGAAACGGTGGAGAATTTCGTAGGAGCGGAGCAACATTTCCGCAAGGCGCTTGAATTAGCGGGCGAGTCACCCTCTTCGGCGCGGCATTCTGCGCTGCACGGTCTCGGCGATATGCTTCTCTGGGCAGGGAGACTGGAAGAAGCTGAGGCGGTTATCCAGGCTTCCCTTGAGGTCGCGAAGTCCCTCGGCAAACAGGATGCAGTCGCGCGTTCGCTTATCTCTGTCGCTTTGCTCGAGCGAGGCCTTGGGCATTCTGAATCTGCGGTCTCTCACTTGGACGACGCGATCAGGATACTTCACCGATTGGCGCTCTCTTTGAAAGGCGATGCAGGGAAGGCAAACGCGCACGCGCTAGCTGTCAGCTATCAAAACAAGGCGCAATTGGAATGGGACGAAGGCAGGCTCGAAAACGCCCTCGTGTTTTACGGCAAAGTAGAGGCACTCCACAAGGATTCGGGCGACAGGCTAAACTCAGGCAAAGTCCATCTTCTTGTGGGGAAGCTTCATTGCGCCAATGCCGACGCAGAGCTGGGCTTCCAGTCCTTTAAGCGCGCAATGGCCGTTTTCCTGGAGCTCAAGAATCCGCTGTGGATCGCCCGTGTGTCTGAGTGCGTCGCGCGGCTCTACGCTCAGCACGAAAGGTGGGAAGAGGCACTGAAACCTGCCCTTGCCGCGGTTGAAGGTTTCAAGGAAGCCGGACGGTTTGGCGAACAAACGAATGTCCTACTTGTCGCGGCGAGGTTGGCAGCGAAGTGGCAGGAGTGGGCGCTTGGCGAGAACGTGAAACAGCAAGTTCACGAGATCTCCAAGAACGTCCCCAAAGATCGCGAGGCTGAAATCATGGCCAGTCTCACGTCCCAAATGACGCGTGTGCAGGAGGAGATTGCCGAAAAGGTTCGGACTCACCCACAAATCCGCTCTTTGCTGGATGAAGCGAAAGCGTTGGCAGAAAAGGAGCAACTTCAAAAGGAACTGGCAGACTGTTTCCTTGCGGAAATGCGCTTGTTAGTTCGGGAGGAAGACAAGGATGCACGGCAACAATTGATCGAGAGCGCCATAGCCTCTCTTAGAAAAGCTCTTGAAGGCACCGGTGTTCCTAAACGCCGTGGTCACTTCATGGGAGAAATCAGCGCACTCTATCGCAGACTTGGAAAAAAGTCGGAGGCCGCTTTGTGGCTTCGGCGTGCTGGTGAACTCTTCGAGAAGGCGGGCGACATCTTCGGCCTCGCGAACTTTCACGGGTCGATGGCCGAAGTGCATCGAGAGGCCGACAATTTGGAGGCCGAAATCGCCGCCTACCGAAAGGTCCTCGAGTTGATCGAAGGCAGGTCATTTCACCAGCTCGCCGCCGGGACGCGAATCAATCTGGCCGCTGCCTTACGATTCAGCCGCGATTTTGAGGAGGCTCAGGCGCTTCTTACGGAGGCGGAAGCGATCTGCGAGCGGCATCGGATGAAAGACTTCATTTCCGCCATTGCCCGAAATCGCAGTGATATAGAAACGGAACTAAACACGGGACAAGCGGCTTCACACACGCTCCCCCAACTGCTTTGCAGCCTTCACCAACTGCTTCGTTACAAACCTGAACACGCTACCGCTTACTTGGCGTTCTGGTATTTTGCGTGGAAAACTGAACTCATGTCCTTGCTGAGGTCAGGGCCCGGAATCTCGCTCATGGTCGTTACCGATGACGTCGAGCGTTTCATGGTGTTCGCCGCGAAATTCAGCAACCTCGCCGACCATTTCCTATTGGCGACGACGAAAGAGCCGACACTTGCTGCGGAAACACGGGTTGTAGCAATTCCGCCGAGTTGGCGCTTCCCGCTGAGTTTTCAATTCTTGTTTGTGAAGAAACCTGAGCGGAGCAGCGGCGAATCTGCGGGGGAGCAACAGACCGATCCTGATGATGGGCCTCCCAATATCAAATTGTCTGGGCCGGCGACAATGCTGCCGCTCTACATTCCAGTGTCCGTCCATTCCGCTGCGAAGGGCGAGGGGCACTTTTCAGCTCTAGCGACACCGCGCCTGCCGAAGGAAGCGATAGACTTGATGACCCGACGGCCCATCAAGGAACTGATTCAGAGGCGTGCAGTGTGGTTTCCGTCGCCGCGATTCGATTCAAAGGATGCCTTCTTGACCGATTTACGTGTCGCTCACGAGCGGGACCTGTTCCCCGTCTATTGTGATCGCCTCCCGACTTCCGACGCGGTAACCGCGATTGGGGCGGTAGCGATTCCGATTCCTGCCTCAGTCTTGACAACCGACGGGTACAAACTGGCTGACAAGTGGAAGCGCGCGCTTTTGAAAATCACGCGACTCCGAAAGGACGAGGCACGGGTGGCTCTTCTCGACCTTCCCGACGCGTTCTCGAATGATACTGGCACGGAGGCCGGATCAGACCTTGAAGTCCATCTTTTCGAGTTCACTGAAATCGGCCGCAAAGTGATTCATCCAGCGATTCTAGTCCGCGGGACAATGGTGCTGCCCCAGCCTAAGAGTTGAATGCCTCTGATGCGGCTTCGCCGCGGGGAGACTGTGCCCGCCTTGCTTTCCCGCGCAGACTCCGAGTTTGCCTTACGGGACTGTGATCATCTGCGCCGTCCTCACTTGCGCTCTCGGCTATTCCGCACCCGTACTCCCACGCGGACAGCCGGACGCGCCGCTGCGGGTGCGCAGATCATCACGTAGATAGCTAAACGCGGGAGCGGCCTAACACGGCCGCAGGATTAGTTCGTTTGCAGACACAACGAATTCCAATGTACGCGAACTTACTTCGGCAAGCGTGGCATCCGCGACCGCGCCGCGCAGATGCTTTTCGATCGTGTCGCGCAAGGGACGCGCTCCCAATCGCGGATGAAATCCTCGTTGCATCAAGAACGACACAACTGCGTGGCCAGCGGTCAGGTGAAAGCCTTTGTCGCGAAGAAATGAAAGTTCACGCCCGACGTGAAGTCGCGCGATTTCCATTTGCACTTCATAGCTCAAGCGATTGAAGACCAACTTCTCCGCGATCCGCGCGTAGAGTTCCGGCCGCAAAGATTGCTGCGCCTTCGCCAAGACATGGCGTTCCATTGTCGTAAACGACGAATGCTGAAGACCGAGAATTTCCGACGCGGCAATGTTTGACGTGAACACAATGTGGAAGCCGCTGAGGTCCAGCGTCTCACCGCTCGCCATTGTCACGCGAGCGGCATCCAGGATTTGCAGGAACAAATCGAGCACGCGCGGGTGCGCCTTCTCAATTTCGTCGAACAGCAGCGTGCCGATTGCGGACTTGGCGCGCGCCATTCCGAGGAGGCCGACCTCGCCAATTCGAGCGCCGAGCAAGACGCCGAGACTCTCCTGCATCTGGTACTCCGACATGTCGAAACGAAATAGTTTGTCATCGCCAAACAGATAATGCGTAAACGCGATCGTCAGCTCAGTCTTTCCGACTCCAGTCGGGCCTAAGAACAGAAAACTGCTGCGGGGGCGTCCAACGCTCGTGAGCCCAAGTTCCCCGCGATGAAGCGCCGAGACAACGCGCGGAATGACGTGATCCTGTCCGCGGATTTGCTCGTGCAAATAGGCTTCGAGGTGTCGCAGATGTTCGAGTCGCTCGGAGGAAATCGGGAGTGCGTTCATCAACGCAGCCTGCCACCACGCGCACCAGCAACTCGCTCTGACGCTGGAGCAGCATGCGTCTCTTCGCGCGGTAGAACAGCGTGCACATGAAAAGCGTTCTCTTCGTAAGTCACTTCCTTTCCATTCTGGCTCAATCATCTGGCGGCCTCGCCCAAGGCGCGAGCAAGGCGTTGGGAATTGTTATGCTCTTCGGGTTCATCTTCGGCACTGTGTGCGTAATTGGCGGCGGTTTCGCGATCCGGCGCGGTGACACCGACGCAGGCAAGCTTTCCATTATCGGCGGGCTGATTATCGCCGCGGCGCCGGTAATCGTGAAGGCCCTCTTCACCGCATTCGGTCTGGACAGCTCGACCGTCGATGTCGGCTCGTTTCAATGAGCAGCAGCGCCAACGCCAAACACGAACTGCGCTTTACGGAAACGAACAGCGCAGACGACTCCGCTGGAAAGACGTGGGGCCTGGAGGGCAACCTATTTTGGTTCGTCGCCGGAGGAGCATTCGCCGCAGTGATCACGCTCCTCTTACTTTTCAGTATCTGGAAATGGACTTTGCTCAGCGCCGCCGTTCCCGCGCTGATTCCATTAGGACTGGCGCTGCTCTATGCTCTCGCGCTACGACAGGGCAAACCGCCCGGCTACGACATCGATCTCTTTGAGCTGTGGTTCAAAGGCCCCGGCTTCGGTCCCGAACCTCCACGCGAGACAACGTCACCAACCTCGTCTTCCAATCATGTTTGAATCTTCTCCCAACGGTTATTTCGTCCGCGATCTCGTCGTCTTTCACGGGCTGCGCAAAGGTTGTTTTGTTTCAAAAGGCTTCGTCATCGAGCCGGCCGACCTCAGCGCTGCGGCGCCCGAGCATCTGAATGCGTTTCAGGATCAGCTCGCGTTATTGCTTTCCTGTTTGCACGACAAGCTGCGCCTGCAAGTCCAATGGTTTTGCGACTCCGACTATCGCTCAGAATTACTGCGCTACCGGGAACAAACCGAACGCGCCACGAACGTCTGGACTCGACGCTGCCGTAACGAACGGTTCGCTCGCTATTGGCAAGCGATGGTAGACCGGCGACTGCGCCGTCAGCGACTCGTCCTTTATTTTTCGCGCCAGATCGAAACTTCACCAGCGTTGATGGCAACGGCGGCACGACAACACGCGCACTACGATGCGCTCGTTCAAGAAATGACAACAGAGTTTCAGCTCGTTCGCCAGATGCTTGCGAGCATTTTCCACGGCGCGCGCATCACACCGATGAATGATGCCGATCATTTCCATAATTGCACAACTTTTCTCAATCCGTCACTCGGCGCGCGATTTGATTACGACACGCTCGCGACATTCGATCCGCGAATTTCCATCCAGGAGAACTGCTGGCACAGCGAAGCGCAGGGCCTGCATGATGGTTCCGGATTTTGGATGGACGGTTTTTATCATTCCGTACTCGTTCTTAATCGCTGGCCGAAGATCACCCATCCCGGTTTAGTTCACCGCCTCACCGGGCTACCGCTGCTCGACTACAATATTACGGTCAACATTGAATCGTTGTCGGCTCGCGCCGAAATCAACCGCGAAGAGAAAGCGCACGACCGCCTGGCTGGCGACTTCGCAAGCGAGAAGCGTCTTTCGCTCCTCACGGCGATGGAGAAAAAGCAGAAGAAAATCGCCGCGCTCATGCACGGACACGCGAGACCATTCAACATCGAATACATCATTCGCGCATGGGACCAAACGCGTGACGGACTCGCTGTGAAAATGGCGGCCGTCAAGAACGCGATCAACGGAATGAATGGCGCGCAGTATCTTGAGTGCGCGTTGCCCACGACAGCCAAGAAACTGTTGTATCAAAGCTGGCCCGGCTATCCGTGGGGCCGCTATCCGCATCGCAAAATCTACGCGGAGACCCGTTACCTGGCCGACGTGCTCCCGTTTAGCGCGACGTTCACTGGTCACCTCGATCAGGCGGAGGCGCTCTATGAAGGGACTCAACGAAATCTCGTCGGCGTGACCACGTTCGCAGGCTCCGGTGGAAGTGAAACGCCGCAACACGCGGTCCTGTTGGGCATGAGCGGCGCGGGAAAAAGCGTCACCGTCTGCGATCTGCTTTCGCAGACCGAAGCGTTCTACGATTACACAGTCATAATCGAGGAAGGACTCTCGTACGAGATCTATACGCGGACCGTAGAACCGACCGCGCGACCGATCATCATTCAGCCCGATGGCGATCTAACTATCAACTATCTCGACACGCATGGTCTGCCGCTTACGGCTGAGCAACTCGCATCCGCGATGGCGCTTGTCGCCAAGATCGCCGGCGTGAGCAGTGATGAAGACAAACAGCTTTCCCGCGAAGCGCAGATCGCCAAATACATCATGCTGCTTTACGAAGATGTTTTTGAAGAATGGAGTCGCCGCAATGCCGATCGGCTCCTGGAGATTGCCCGGTACGCTTGCACACTCGCCAAACTCAAGCGAACGCGACCCGGCACGACGACCGTCGATGTTTTTGTCGATTTTCGCGATCTCCAGCGCACAAACGCGGACATCGCGCACCAGCAACTCGCCGAAGTCACAGAAGAAGAGGCGCTGCGGTTTCTGAAAGAGCCAAACACGCGGCGCGAAGTTCGCAATCTCGCGTTCGCGTACTTCGCGTCATCCGAATACCCGACGCATCGCATGTTGCAGGAGTTGATCCAGCTCGACGGTTCCGATTCTGCGGCGGGCGATCTGGCGACACGTTTGATGCCGTGGTGCGCCGATGGCAACTACGGTTGTCTGCTCGATGGCGCCAGCAACATTTCTCTAACCGGCAAGATCGCGCACTTCGAGCTCGGTTACATTCCCGAAGCGGCAAAGTTGCTACGTGCAGTCGCGGGATTCCTTATCACCAATTACACGCGGCAGCACATCATTACCATGCCGCGCCGCCTCCGAAAGCGGAACGTGTACGAAGAAGTCGCACGGCTTCTGGATATTCCAGGCGGCGAACAAATCGTAAAGGAGAGCTACGCGCAGATGCGGAAATTCAATTGCTGGAATATTTCGATTGTTCAGCAGTACGGCCGCTTCAAAGAAAGTCGCATTCGCTCTGCGGTATTTGGAAACTCGCGGCAATTTTTTCTCATGCGACAAAATGACCGCGCCGATCTCGAAGACATGGGACATGACATCGGCCTAACCGAATTAACGAAGCACGCAATCCTTTCGTATCCACTTCCTGATCAGCAGAGCGGCGAAAAGTTCGCCGCGTTTACATACCTGCATTCAGACGCGCAAAATCCGATCTGCGGCACCGCGCACAATGTCGCTTCACCGGAAATGCTCTACATCAGCGGCAGCAGCGGTGCCCAATTTGATGAGCGCGCCGCGGAGCTGCGCCGAAGTGATAACGTAGTCGAAACTATTACTGCCGATGCCAAATAGTCTGGAGGAAGGCGAACGCTTATTTTCAGCTTCTCTCATAAGCCAATCCCGCCACCATCTCGTCGCATATACAAGCTAATCGCTTTTGTCGGGCAAAGATTCAGTTGCTTTCTCGTTGATATCAGTCTCAATATTTAACTTCGCATCTGATACAATCGTTCTGAGCTGTCGAAGTTGGTCGTTAATCCCTGCCTTTCGGGCCAAACTGATAGCTTCAGACGCCGTTTGAATAGCAACCTCGCGCTGGCGCAGCTTGATTTGCGCGACCAACAGATTCTTCAGGGCTTTTACCAAAAACTCTTCACCGGAGCCTTTGTTTGCAATGTGAGCGCGCCATGCTTTCACGGACGCCTCAAGATGGATAAGAGCTTTCTTCGGCCTCAGAGTCAGAGTGTACCCTTTACCGAGGTACATATGAGCTTCGCCATTGAGGAATGCGTTATCGTCGTGCTCCTCAGCGTACTCAACCAATTTGTGAAAATCTGACATTCCACGATGCACTTGCAGGCGTGCGAAGAAGAGACTTCCACGTACCGCGAGAATTCCTGGATCACGATCGATACCGGCAGCAATCACACGATTGGCTAATTCAATTCCGACACCAGTGACTCTCCACCTCCACCAGGGCGTGCATAACCTAGATAGAGAATAGTAAGCGCTGGCCAAACTTCCCCAAGGTTGGGAGAGAGCACGTCTTTCATCTTTGGACAGCGACGGCGCCAAACGCAGGCGGACAAAGTCTTGGCTCCAAAGACCGCCAATAACTCCAAGTGCGACGTGATTGTGTAGCCCAAACCACGCGGCCGAACTACACCAAAGGCTAAAGCCTTCATCCCACAATCGTAAGATCTCCTGGTCCTCTGTTTGACGGTAAGGCATCGTCATTAGGTCGCGGAATGCATAGTAAAGACGTGACAATCTCAGATCATGACGGCGCTCCGATCTCGCCACACCTAGTAAGCGTTTCGCCCGAACAAAGGTGTCTTCGTCAGGCAGGTCGGCTTTAATATCCATGCCGCGTAACCACAGCATGTCTGACCCTCCGGCGTAAACATTGTTAAGATTGGCACGTTGGGCGACGAGTTCCGAAGCAAACATGGTCGCGGCTCGTCGCAATCGGCGCGCCGCCGCACGGCGAAGAGCTTTTCGATCTTTTACCGCTCGTCTCACTTCAAGAATGATGTCTTTATCGGAGAGATTATCCTTAGAGTACGCCGTGACGGTGGAGCGGCGGAGAACTTTGAGGAACTCCTTCATTCGATTTCCAGGAGTAAAGGATTGATGTGTGAGCAGCACTACCGGGATGCTATGCAACGCTGCTTCGAAAACCTCGATCTCGAAAAAGGAAACTAACGATTCGAGTCCATCAACTTCGATCAGTGTGCCACCACGATAGGCACTAGAGCCTTGGCCGGCTAACACGCAGAAAAAAACTTCCGAATCCACTAACGCCGTGATACACGCATCCGCTCGCGCTAGCGGATGGAGCAACTTCAAATTTTCGTCACTCTTTTCCGCTACCCACAGCTTGCCGCGGTTGTCGGTGAAGAGCTGTTCCCGCAATTCCCAGAGGCCTTCACTTAACGACGAGAGAAAAGCTACATGCTGAGGCGAGTTGTCCAACTTCCGGTTCACGCGGGATAATAATTGTCTTCTGCTTATTCGTCGCCTCCCGAAATCTGAAACAATTGACGAGCGGGCGCTTCGATCCAGCGCTATTTTCGCACCAACATGGCGCTCCTGACCGAGTCGTTCCTCCGAGGCAAAGCCCAAGCTGCTTCAGGTTTTATCTACGAGAGCAACATTCGGAATTTTTCTGCTAACGCGCTGGCGAACGAAAAGAAAATGGCAGCCGCAGCCGACGAATTCGACATCTTTTTGTCTCATGCTTTCGAAGACGCAATTTTGATCAAGGCCTTACGAGATGTGTTGGTCGAGGCTGGCCACAGTGTTTACGTCGATTGGATTGAAGATCCGCAATTCGAGCGCAAGTATGTTTCCAAGTACACCGCAGCGGGCCTACGGCAACGAATGTCACAATGCAGGTCATTGTTGTTCGCGACCTCCGAAGCAGCGAAGACATCACTTTGGATGCCGTGGGAACTAGGCTTTATGGATTCCGAGACTACCTCCCGAGTAGCTATAGCGCCCATCGTGCCCAGTGGGCAGCAGTCCGACGAATTTAAGGGTCAAGAATATCTTGGTTTGTATCCTTATTTAGACAAAACCGGCGATTACTTCTACATCCACGCATCTCGGCATGAGTGGGTAAATCTCAAGGATTGGCTACTCGGGAAGAACCCTACGCGCCACTAGTCGGTAGGCAAGACTTGCCGAAACAATCGGCGATAACGATGCTCTTCAACTAAGGCCTTCAGTTCCAACTCATCTGCCCACGAGCGCGCCCGTCCAAGGATTTCTTGCGTAGCTCCTCCGGTTGAAGCGACCGGAATAATACGAGCGTTGCGATGTCGACCTTCAAACAAACGAAGCTCTTCGAAAATCCCTTCCATGCCACCAATAAACACAGCTGCACAAAAGTCTGCCGAGCCGACCATGCTCTCGCGCATCTCAGTTAAACTATTATTCAGGTCGTCACCCGTCCCATGCACGGCTTCTGTCCAATGCAGATTCGGGAATTTGCGCGCAGCTTCTGGAAGCTCGTCTTCAAAATACCTTGATTGATAGATGTGGACTTGATCTAACGCGCCAAGACTGCGCGCGGCGTGTTCAACCAAGGGTGAAATAGACGGATGGCCACCGAAAACGAGTTCTCGCTCGCGTACAGTCACAGCCACCAAGGCCAAGATCGCTTCTCGAATAGCAAGTGGATCGAAGTGAGATGCGAATGGTTCTCGCGTTGGAACGCCGGCAGAGAGGAAAATCGCGCGTTTCATACAACCGTGCTGATATAGGTCCCCAAGTCATCAATCTGATGAACACCGACACCAGTCTTATCGCTAAGCCATCGCAAATGAGTAGCCCACTCCGGATCGACACCTAACCCGTTGTAAACGACAATCGTAGGATCGTGCTTCTTATCCGTCTCATGCTGATAGATCGCCAACGCATCGGGCACACCAACAAAGGGAACAATTTCAGCGATTTTCGACGACCCTTTTAGAACGTCGACATTCCGCATGGGATGGACATAGATGGCACAGCCCTTGACCTTCGCATGATCTAAAAGACCCTCCACCAGGCGCGTTCTGCGAGCGCTGAGCGAACGGATCCTCTGAGTTTCGATGACGCTTACCACTTCAGCTAACTTAGGAGCGGTTAGAATTGCGAAACGGTCCGTCTTACCTCCTTCAAAGTCGTCTATTTTTAATGGCACCGGAAGACTTAAGTCCGTGCCAAAAGATGGCTTATGACCAGGCCATATTAATTGAACAACAGCTAAGCCTAGATCGTGCGCCCGGTTCAGTTCCTGATGCACCCAGTTTGAATCTAACGCCCCAGGGGAATCGAGTAAGGTAACAACATCCACGTCAGCCATTCGCCCCCAGAGGGCTCGTTGAAAATCAGCTCCTCCTTCCACTGAAGCAGTGTCCAGAAAAACTCGGAATGTACGATCGCTCAACTCGTGAAAGAGCTGAGAGGCAACACCCGAGCTCTCGCTTCTACGATAAGAAATGAACGCCTGCCTCAATGTCCTAGCTAAACGGAACCCTTTCATCACGTCTGCGGAGACGCGAGCCACGTCCCAGACCTGGCCATTGATTGGATGAAGTTCCTTCGGTACGTCCGCAGAGTAATATTTCAGATCAGAGACTACCGGTAATACGGAAAAGCCGCGATTAAGAAATTCGGTTAGGACTGCCATCTCTTTGTCGTCACTCTTAGACTTGTCGCCGAACCAGATCGTAACAGGAAACCCGGTCCAGTCCGGCATCTTGGCCCCGATCAGCGCGGCCCCATCCCGACCGAAATCTAAACCGATCGCTGTGAAGAGATCGCTTACGGCCACGACTACTTTTTCGCGATACCTATCTTTGGCCGGGCCAAGCAAGACTAACTCGTAGCGATTCGAAATCATTTACGCACCGATCCAAGTGTTGAAGTTCTTGTAACCTTCATCGCTTACCCAGTCATACAAGTGCGCGTGAACCGAAAGTTGGAAAAACTTATTTCGGAATTGCGCGGGCTGAGGAGACCCAAGCGTCCAGCCTTCCAAATCGCCATAAGGGACCCATTTTCCGAAACTCCATTCCCACAGCTCAATTCGTTGGCCGCCCACTCCGATATGATATCCCAACTGGTCGAAGGGGTTCGGGCCAACGACTTTAACTTGTCGATCTTTACCGGGAATACTATTGATATGAATACCTACCAACAGGTTGTTCCTGTACCAGCTTTTCATAATTTCGTAGCGGACCCAGCGCCGCGACCACGTGTCGCTTCCGATCAAGACCGCGGTCACGCTGGTGCGATCAACCGCGGCGTTGATCATTCGTTTAAGCGCCGTATCGCCGGTCTTCTTTGCCTCTTCCCAAAGGGAAGCATCGAAATATTCCGCCTCTTCTTGCTTTACGATTCCGTGATTCCGCACTGTGTTCGCACGAAACTCGGCAACATCCTTGTAATGAAACGCAAAAAAAACGCGACGCGCCATGCTCTTATCGATTTGAAGATTAGATTTTTGAATTTCGCAGAGAAGCGGCGGGCGGACAAGTCTCGATAGCAGTCACATCACCGACGATTAATAAACTGCTCTTGCCCCAGAGCAGCCCTCCGAATCACTTCATTTATTAATGGTCGCGTAATGAAAAACGCGACAATTCTTCTTTCACTTTTCGCTGCCGCAATGCTCACGAGCTGCGCGGACGTTAGTCCGACGCGCGTGATCGGCGACACCACCGGCGCCGTAGCCGGCGCGCTCATCGGTCACGCAATTAGCAAAGGCAATCCGCTAGTCACCGCGGCCGGCGCGGGAGCTGGCGTGCTTCTCAGCGAAACGCTCCAAGGCGCGAGCAACGCCTCCGCGAAGAAGTCCTATACAGAGGGTTATGAAAAAGGGCGAAGCGATTCTGCAAAACAGCGGTTCCAGTCACTCATCGACAAACAGCGTGTCGGACCGCAATCCAGCGATGCGGCCAGCGTTCGCCTACTCGAAGTGCCGTTGCCAGAACGCGAGCAAAACGGCGTCATCCTCGCGCCCAGCACCGCCACCATTCGGATTCAGGAATAACACAATCACATCTATGAAATTCATCGCTTCAATCACCACCTTGTTAGTCGCTGCTTCACTAGCGAACGCGCAACTCGTCGTTACCGATCCGATCGCGCACACACTGAGCAGAGTCGATCACGCGCAGGACATCGCGAAGTACATCGAGATGGTCAATAACCAAATCCGGCAGATCAACACGATGACGCAGGAGCTTCAGCAGGTCACCGCGTACGTCAAAGCCTTTGGCGATCCCTCGTCTCTTCTGAATATCGTCGGCGCGAATCAATTGATCGGCAGCCTGCACCAAACTGGCGTCGGCCAAACGCTCACTCAACTACAGCGGTCCGCGAACGGTATCCAAGCTCTGCAATATAGCGGCAACGGCTTGTATCAGAGCTTAGGGCAAACGTTCACAACGCCCAACGGTACCCAAGTTCCACGTTTGGAAGATTTGTACCGCAAGTACGGCGCGATCCAGAATGATTCGCGCAATTTCCAAAGCGTTACCACTGACGTGCTCGCGTGCCGAAAAACTTTGCGCGACGAAATTGCTGCGACAACGCAAAAACTTCAAGCGTCAACAACGGACGCGGAAACGCAGAAGCTCCACGGCGTACTCACCGGTTACAATGCCGAACTCGGAACAGTAGATCGCGAGATCGACCACGCGGCGGCACAAGTCGCCACACAGGACGCAGAGAACCGAGCCGATCGCGAACGCCAGGAACAAGCGCGCCGCGAAGAACGGCAAGCGCAAATGGAAGAAAGCTTGCAGCAGTACGGCGAAGTCTTCCGCCTGGAAACCACGCCGCCTTCATTTCCAACCAGTCGCTAAGACTTCGGCCTAACGACACGTGCGACCCCTAACGATGAACAATTTCGACACACTGTTCCCAAATTTTCTCAATCAGTGCACGGAAATGAATCACGTGCTCACGCCAATCGCATTCGTGTTGCTCGCGCTCGGAATTGTTTCCTCAACTGTCACCGGCCAGCGCAGTCCGAGTGCATATCTTCGCACGATTGGACGCACCCTCGTATTCGCCGCCGTCCTCGCTTACCTGCCGACCTGGAGCAATGAAATCGCGACCGCCGTTGATTCGACGGTGAGAGATACGCTGCATGCCGATCCTGCCGGAGTTTATCAGCAGTATCAGAAGACACTCGCACTCAACAAAGGTACCGGTTCCACATCCGGCTCGAAATCATGGTGGGATGTGCTGGACGGGCAAGCGCTCTTTGAAGCCGGCATTTCCATTATCCTGTGGGTGCTCGGATTCATAGCGAGCGTCATCGTCTTTTACGCTTATCTCGTACAGAAGTTCATTCTCTACGTCGGGTATGCGCTCGCGCCGATTTTCATCGGCTTTCTGGCTGTGCGGACACTCCACTCCATCGGCGTTGGATTTCTGCTCGGTTACGCCGGCGTGCTCTGCTGGCCGCTGGGCTGGGGCGCGGCCTCGTTACTGACTTCCGGTCTGATTGGTTTCATGAGCGATCAAAGTTTTCTCAGCCTGGGCGGCGTCAGCGGTAGTGCGGGTTACGGGCTGCAGAATTTGTTAGGCCTCGCAGCACTCGCTCTATGGCTCATCTCCAGCACGATCGCTGCACCAATCATCATGCAGAAAGCGATCGCGACCGGCGCGCAAGTTGGACAGGCGCTAACGACGACAGCAGTAATCGCGGGATCAGCGGGTGCTGCCGCGGGAGTCGCCGCTGTTACGACGATTGCGTCAGGCGGCGGCGGCGCGCTTGCAGGTGCCGGTATCGCAGGCGGCGGTGCAGCGGCAGTGCTCGGCGCTGCGGAAGCTTCGATGACTGGCAGTACGTATTCGCCGTTAGGAAATCTCGTCAGCTCGTTAGGCGGCGGCATGTCTCGCCGGCCACGCCGTCCCAAGAAGAGCGATCCATCAGGCGATGAAGCCGTACGTGAACTCCTTCAGCGCTCCCGAAAATAATCATGCAAACAATCTCTTCCGAACTCCGCACGACAACGCCTGGACCGCAACCACCACCCGACCGAGCGCGCCGCGTGGACCCGATTCGCGTGTTTGTTGATAAAGATCGGCTCGCCAAATTTTGGTTTCTCGCCGCAGTCGCCGTTCTTATCGGCGCAGCGATCGAGCGCATCCATCTCGCGAGAACGCTGAAGGAGCAGGAGCGCGTCGTCATTATCGATCCTGCGGGCACATTCTTTGTCTCACCGCTCCTTCACTTTCAGGAAGCCCGAGAACTTCACGCGCAGCAATGCACGCTCGCGGCCGTCGCGTTCTTAGAGCGCAATCCGAAAGATTTCGACCATCCAGATCTGCTTAGGCAGATGTTCCTCAAACAAGCCTACGAAAAAGCGCGTTCGGAATTCACGGCAGAAGAACCGGAGTTCAAAGCAAAGCAGCTGCATCAAAAGGCTGAGATCGCGAGGATCGACTTTCTCGAAACGCGCAGCGACGCGGTCCTCACCCAGGTTAGCGGACAACTGATTCGTAGCGGCGTCTTTCAAGAGCGCGCATTCACCGAGGCGGTGCCGTTCACGCTCAAACTAAAAATGCTGCGCAATCCCAACATGGTCGAGAACGGCCGCTTTCCGACTGCCATCCAGGATTTCAAGTATGAACCAACTCATTAAGATTATCCTGGTCGCGTTTCCGATCAGCCTAACGAACGCGCAAGCGGTGGAGAAGCGGGTCCAAGATTTCCTACTGGACGATCACACTGTCTACGAGGTGCCAGTTTCGGGCGCGCGTGTAACCACCATCAGTTTCCCGTCCGCCATTGCAGCAGTCGATGCAGCACTCACTACAGCAGACGGAAAAACGCCCGGCGTCTTCCAAATCGCGCACACAAAAGGAACTGCCTATCTCTCCGTGCGCGCGTTAGCGAAAGACGCGACAACCAACCTCAACGTGCGATGGAACAATCGCACGTACGTCTTCGAATTGCGCGAAAGCGCAGAGCCCTGGTATTCCGTGGTTCTTCAATCTCAACCCGGCAAAAGCAATCACACTCCGCGACCGCTGACGCCTCCGCGATTGATCGGTTTGCTCGATAAAGCAAAAGCGTTCTCCCTGCTTAAAACGCAACAGCCGGATGCCGTCGCTGGCGTCGAGCACCGCGATTTACGGGACAAACCGCAGGTGAGCGACTGCGGTGACTACGAGGTGCGATTGATGGAAGCGTTTCGGTTTCCCGATGACGACACTGTTGTCTTTCAAGTCACCATCACAAATCGAACTGACAAGTCGATCCAACACACGCCTGAAAAACTGGAGGTGCATATCGGTGATCGAACCGTCAATCCGTCAGTTAGTGACCTAACGAATAGCATCGCCGCTCATGAAACGGCTTCCGGTTACATCGCGATTAGCGGCGGGCTTGAAGGTCCCAACAACGTCTCATTGAAAAACGATTTCACGTTCGCACTCGTGCGCGACCCAACCGTCGAGACGCCAACTTCGCCAACGCCGCCCACCACATCCGCCACGCCCAAGGCAACACCAGCTGAATCAGCTACGCCTGAATCGGCCCCAATTGAACCGACTCCGATACCGCAATGAACCCGCGTCGTCTTATCAATTTCTTTCGTTCGCCTACCGGCGCGCTGATACTCTTTTTGCTCGGCCTCCTTTTTATTCTGCTGATGGTGAACAGCCGACGGCCGTTTGATTCAAAGCGGCAATTAACTGCCGCCAAACCTGGCGCGAACGCGCCGCAACTACCCGAAACCGTGCGGCGCGACATGATTCCTTTTGCGACTCCGACGCCGCAACGAAAAATCGAGGCGGCCCTTTCGAAACCGGAAGAAACACCACCACCACTTCCATCGCTCAGCGTCGTTACGGAGACGCCATTGCCGCCCGTTAAAGAAGGAAAAGTTTTCAGCGCGGACTTTGCGCCATTCGGTCGCCTCATTCCATGCGAGCTCGTCATCACCGTCGATTCATCTTCGATTCAGACGCCGATCATCGGTCTCGTAACGGAAGATATTTTTCATCACGGTGAATTGATCATTCCAGCAGGGACCGAGGTCCACGGAACCGCACAAGTCGATCGCGCACGCGAGCGAATCGCGAGCAACGGTAGATGGACGCTGGTTTGGCAAAACGGGCAGGAATTGAATGTCTCCGGTCTGGCGCTCGACCACGAGCGCGATCCAGAGACGGGAACCTGGGGAATCACCGATGGCAGCGCCGGCCTGCGCGGCCGGCTTCTTAAAACCGACAATCTGGCGGAAGTGAAACTCTTTATCGCCTCATTGCTCAGCGGCGCCGCCGAAGCTTTCACTCAAAGGCAGGTCTCACCGTTCGGCGCGTTTGCTCTGCCGACCCTGCAAAACGCAGGGCTGCAAGGAGCGCAAAACGTAATGGATCGATATGCACAGCAGATTCTTCAGACCATCGAGCGCGATGGCTTCTACGTGCGCGTGCCCGCAGGCAAGCAATTCTACCTCTACATCACGCAAACAGTGGACGAACAGGACGCGAAGATTGGCGGTACGCTGACTTCTTCGCTCCCGCCTACCGAGTCGCCTTCGCCGTCTCCGACCTCGCAACGGTCATTCCCGCCCCCAAATCTTTTCGGCACCAACTCCATCTCCACCGATTCCATCACATCAACAGCTCAACCCAACTTCATTCCATGAAACGCTTGCTCCTCATTCAGATTATTTTCCTGACCGCGTGTGCTTCGCATTCGCCAAAAACAAATAGTGCTGCGTCACCCGCTCCGGTTGGCGAACCCGTTAGCTCAGACACGTTCCGCACGGAGGAGCAATTAAAGGAATACCGATTTGGCCGATACGTCGATCCGCGCGAGCCGCTCGTCATGCACGAGGCGCATCCGACCTATCGTGTCGAAAGTACAGCGCAGTGGGATCTTCGGCCGCAAACCGGAGCGACGATCTCACCGCAAAAGACAGTTAGCGCGCCAACAGCTTCCACCAACGACGCCGTTATTGCCGAAGTGAACAAGCAGCGCGCCGCCACGCGTGCATTCACCGAGCAGACTGCAACGCTCAATCAAAAACTCACCGAACTCAGCCAGGCTGTCGGCCAGACTGAGGAAATCGCTAAGCAAAACGTTTCTCTTAAGAAGGACGTAGCCGACTTGCGGGAGCACCTGGACGCAATCGACACACAGTTAAGCCAGCCCAAACCGACTCCATCGCCTCAGCCGTCGCCCGAAGACAAATGGTGACGCACCACTGCCCTTTATGAAAAACCAAGCTGTCATCGTCACCGTGCCACCCGCCACTGTCTCGCGGTACTCGGAAGCAAGCGAGAAAGTCGAGCAGAGGCTCGGCGCTTCTCCCGGTCCCGAGTTTCTCATGAGCCTGGCGGTTGAGCACGAGGACGCCTTCGAGCTCGTTGATCTCTTCTGCGGCGAGATCATCGCCGCTCTCCGTCAACCTAACGCCGCTACACACTAATATATATATGAGCCTTAAAAGGACTGAGAAGAATACCAACGGTAACGGCGCTGCCGCCACTGAACCCGCGGGCAACTCGCCGAAGTACCGCGACAACGCAGAAATCAACGCCAAGATCGACGCCTACATCCAGGCGAACCCGAAGGAATGGACCTACATCCAAGGTTTGCCGCGAGAGCGGCTGGAGCGAATGCTCGTCTTACAGCACGTCAACAAGATCGATCGCCGCGATCGCATTCGCGCCAGCGTTCTTAAGCAACTCGACCAGAACCCCGAGCTTAAAGAAGCGTATCAAAAGCTCGTCAAAAACCTGCCGGCCGATCAACAAGAAAAGGCGATCGCGACTATCGCGGCGCGGACGCTGCGTACCATTACGCCGCGTCAGCAGAGCAAAGGCGCGCGAGTTTAAGCGACGCGCTGCCAACGCGAAGACTCCGGGCTTCCTCCGTGCGTGCGCCTCCGCGCGCCCGGAGACTTCGCGGGCGATTTCCAGAGTTCGAAGACGCCGCTGCTACGCAGCCGCATCACTGCGCGATCAAACGCTTCTAGCGCAATTCGTCACGGTTCGCGAAACCCGCCCTCTGATTCGTGCGTTTCAATCAACGCGCCTGATTCATCCAACACGCGAACAATCATGTTATGCGAACGGCTATAAAACTTTGCGTAGCCAACCGCGTCATCGGGCTTGCAATACCAAAGGCGACCAAACGGTAGTGCTTCACTGATTAGATCAAAGCCGCGCTTGTCGGCACGTGGCCGGACTTCATAGACGTGGCTGGAGGTCTGACCGAGCACAGTTGTGTCCTTCAATATGAAACGACCACTGCGCCCGCATGTTGATTGTACCGCTCGCTGTGCGCCGTAAAGGTATTGCTCGCTGCGCTGTGCTCCACCTTGACTGTGCTCGCTTCGCGGCTGGGAGGCACGTATCGGTTCGCGTTGGAACACCAGTGGCTGTGTTTTGATCCATGTCCATGCATCACGAGACCGAAATGCGTCGAAGCGCTTGCGAGATTTTCGCTTTGACTCTTTCGAGTTCTTCCTGCGGCACCGGCCGGCCTTCCCTTTCTTCAATGAGATGATCGAGTAGGATCTTTCGCCGGCGGCCTTTGCGCCGATCGGCGAGAGTTTTCCGAGTCAACTTCCGCTGCAATTTTGAACGACAATCTGCAGTATTTGAAGCATGCGGTCCGCCGACAAGCAGGTCGTAGCGAATCAATGCTGTGATGTACGCAGACAAAGAAGCGTAACCGAGTTTTTGCCAGCGAGGATCTGCTAGCCGCCAAATATCAATTGGAAACGTGACGCGTTCCGCAACTGCGCTGAGCGGTGCGAATATTAAGTCGTGTCGGTTGCGAGCAGCGACGCTTTGTAGATGGCCGACTCGTTCTACAAGCTGGACGAGCAAACCTTTGCGCGGCTGCCCAGGCCGATAGTGCGCGACTAGCTCACGGTCAACCGCATCCTGTGCGGCTTGCGTATCGCGCGCGATCTCGAGCGTGATCGTGTGATTCGCGTCCGAGCGAAGATCGTAGCAGACCAACTCCACTGCATAAGGCGTAAAAATCGTCTGCCCAAATTCCGCGCAGCGGCGCTTTACGATTGGAGTGAGCAGCCCAGGGATCGTGATGCTCTTGCGAATTCCTCTCGCCATGTTGCTCCCTCCAATTCAGTCCAAGCCGAGCGTTCATTGTTGTTTAAATCCCGGCCGCTTTGCAAGCCAAGCGTCCAGCCGCTGAAGCGTGCACTTCCCAAGGGAAAATGGCGTGTCGGCCGAGTTTTTAATCTGCGACATCGCCGTGCGGCCGATACCAGAAACGATGCATAACTCTGCACTGTTGAATTGCCGATACGGGAACTTCGCGGCCAGAAAAAGTAATGCTGCGACGGTGGTGGACGAAAACGAATCGGTTTCGACCCGGTTAAGCTGTTTTGCGGAGTTTGCCTTCATTTCGATCGCCCTTTCTGTTTTCCGTCAGTATATGTTCATGCGAACATTTAAGGCAATAATCAACCGATGACCACTTCTCCGAAGGAGAGGAAGAAGGTGCGCTAGCGGCTTCCTCGTTACCGCCCTGCTCGCGGAAAGCTGTCAAAAAATTTCGCAGGTCGCAGGAGGACGTTTCCAGCGCTCTAGAGAAAGCCGGAGAAAGAACGGCGCCGTTCAAAACAGGTCGGAAAAAAACCGGGTGTAGAGCCTTCGTGTCGCGCGAGTTCTGGAGCAAATGCGCCGGAGCGAGCGCGGCAAGAAACCTCAACACACACTGTTTATGAACGAAGCTCAATTGAAGAAACTGGTAAACGAAGCCGTAATCCTTCACCGCGATATCGCCGCCCATAGCGAACGCCTGAAAGCACTGAAAGCCGATCTCATTCGTGAGGCCCGGCGTCACAAGGAAGATTTCATGATCACCGATGGCGGCGGTTCGCGCTGGACTGCCTGCGGGACCGACGGCTGCATCGCGCGCGTCAACTTCCCCGCGCCTGCGCTCTTGTCGCACATCGACACCGAAGATGAAACGTTCGACAAAATTATCGCGATCGCCGGCGAATCGCTCGACGAACTTTTCGATTCGCGGCACTACCTGAAGCCGATTGCGGATTTTCGCGATGAAGTAGCCGCGGCGTTGCCGAGACGCACCGCAGCTCAATTGATCGAGCTTTGCCAGGTTGAATGCTCGCCGCGCGTGAGCTTCGAAACGGCGGAGACGAAAACCAAAGAGCGCTGAGAACAAAGTCAACATGCGCTACAAAAACAACATCGGCCCACAGGTACGGCGCCGGCGCTACGCTCTTGGCTGGTCGCAATCGGTGCTCGCTGCAAAGTTGCAGATCGCCGGTTTCGACATCAGCCGAAGCGGCGTTTCGAAAATCGAGGCGCGCCTTTCGTATGTCGACGACAAGACACTTCTCTATTTAGCCGAAGTGCTAAAAGTCGCGGTGCAGGAACTTTTTCCATCGAGACCACCTGGAAATCGAATTCACGACTTCATCGAGAAACTTGAAACGACTCGCTTCTGATAGATCAGGCCGTCTGCAACACCAGCACACAAACTGGCGCTCCCCCGGGTAAAGGCACGTGCGTGACCTCCGAACGTTGTTTTGCAGATGATCGCTAACCCTTGAGAGTCCCAACTCAGCTCAGCCAAACGTCGCTTATCACTATCAGCACTGCGGTCGGACCATGGATAACGGGGCCGTCGGTTCGGCGTTTGACCACCCGGCGGAAAGTTGGGACAACGATATCGTCGAATGTGACATGGTCAAAACAATAGTGAGAGGCGACGCCGCCTGCCACGTCAGAGGCGTAGTCGTGCCTCTGAAGAAGACCCTTGTCATTGAAATAAAATGTCTGGTGAGCGGAGTGGGTGGGAATCTCAGGCGGGAAGATTACGCTGAGCGGTCGCCAGGTTTCACCATCCTCCTTATGAGGCTCAATCTCTTCGACTTCAACGCCAGGCTGAGCCAGTAGGAACGGAGCCGTGAAGTAATTCCAGAATGCGTAGCCAGTGAAGTAGAGTTCCTGGAGTTCGTTCCACTTCGTCGTGAGCACGGCACCGGTGAATGAGTCTCGGGGATTCTTGAGTTCGCTGACAAGCTTATGATTCTCGCCCTCAATCCACACGCGATCCGTTGTAAAATGCCCGACGCTGCCGGGACTGGGGAAAGGAGTCATTGTCAGTGCGGGCTGCCTCGTGTCAGCCCGCATGAGTACACCAGGCAGGCCGTTGGGCCGTCCCTTGATCCGCCAAAGAGTACCGTTCAACGTGACCTTGGCTTGCAGACTTCGCACTTGCCTCCAACGTTCGAGGCCGCCGTGCGCTTTGATAGCGAGGTTCAATAGGTCGTTCATGGGTTCAAATTTGCGTGCTCACTCAAGAAACTTGTCGCCAAACATGGGAAGGCCGCTCTTGGACTGCGCGC
>Ga0209009_1000030_pt1 | contig 64709 bp, 60 predicted proteins | sample BlaSpr_A8_OM3_M2_FD_187979 | JGI IMG/M metagenome (GOLD analysis project Ga0209009, IMG submission 187979) | Forest soil microbial communities from Thunder Bay, Ontario, Canada - Black Spruce, Ontario site 2_A8_OM3_M2 (SPAdes) (version 2) | ecosystem: Environmental > Terrestrial > Soil > Boreal... | reverse complement strand
CCGACGTCAACCACGGCCTCTCCCATCCGGAGCAGATCAAGAAGTGGACGATTCTCGATGCGGACTTTGTGGTGGGCGACGAGCTGACCCCCACGATGAAGGTCAAGCGGAAGCGGATTGTGGAGAAATACGGTGCCCAAATCGAAGCCCTCTACAGCGAAAAAAAGACCGCCTGAGCCCATCGCCAAGATCGGTTGGATTCAGACCGATTGTCATGACCCGGAGCGGCTGGCCGCGTTCTGGGGAGCCGTGCTGGGGGTCGAGGTTGAGGACCGGTTTGGCAACCCACCGCAATACGTGAATCTCGCTCCGGCAACGCCGGACGGACCGCGCGTCTGCTTTCAACGGGTGCCGGAGGCCAAGATGACGAAGAATCGCCTTCATCTTGATGTCGCCGTCCAGGACGTCGATGGAGCGGCCTCACGGATTACTGAACTCGGAGGAAGACGACTCCCTTACGAGGACTACCACGAAGACGGATATAGCTGGCGAATCATGGCGGACCCCGAGGGTAATGAGTTCTGCCTTATCTACGGCCAATATCAGCCAGGACCCACCTGGTAGCGGAACACCACGAGAATCGCCGACGTGCGGAGTCCTTCGGGGAAGACGCCGAGCGCTACGATCGGACTCGCCCGTCGTACCCAACTGCGCTGGTCGACGACCTGGTGGCCAGCAAACCGGCCCGAGTGCTCGACGTTGGTTGCGGAACAGGCAAGGTGGCACGCCTGTTCCTCGCCAGGGGCTGCGAGGTGCTCGGGGTCGAGCCGGACACGCGGATGGCAGGGGTGGCCCGAGCGCATGGCATCCCAGTGGAGGTCGCAACGTTCGAGCTCTGGAATCCGGCGCATCGAATGTTCGACCTCGTGGCTTCGGGACAGGCCTGGCATTGGGTCGATCCCGCGGTGGGCCCCCGCAAGGCCGCGGCGATCTTGCCACCTGGGAGGCGGTTGGCCATCTTCTGGAATCGGGGCCGGCATGACGCCCCGACCAAGGCCGCACTCGATGAGGCCTACTTACGATTCGCACCCGGCCTCGCCAAGGAATCGATCCCAATTGGTGACAAGCCGTCAGACAGGTCCGGCGACATGGCCGCCATCGCGGCTACTCGCCTATTCGCACCATGCCAGCTGCGCACCTACGCGTGGACCCACCAGTATTCGCGGGAGGAGTGGCTTGACCAGCTGGGTACGCACAGCGATCACATCGCTCTCGAGCCGCAGCAACGTGTAAGGCTTTACAAGGCTGTCGGCGCTGTCATCGACCGACTGGGCGGCTCGATCACGCTCGACTATGAGACCGAGCTGATAAGTGCACAGCGCACCACTTAGCGAATCCGCAGGTACGGGTTCCCGATGCGCTCGGCGCCGATCGTCGTGTTGGGCCCGTGGCCCGGATAAACGACCGTATTGTCGGGCAGGGTCAGCAATTGCCCGTGCAGGCTGAGCAACATTTGCTGCGGGCTGGAGCCGGGCAAGTCGACGCGACCGATCTTTCCCGCGAGCAGCGTGTCGCCGGTGAAGACATGGTTGCCGACCTTGTACGAGAGGCCGCCCGGGGTGTGGCCAGGGGTGATCAGGACTTCAAGGGCAAACTCGCCGAACGGCAGCGTATCCGTCGACACCAGGTATCGCTCCGCCGACTTCAGGTACGTCGTGGCGTCGGCCAGGTGCATCGCCGTCGTCGCGTCAGTCGCGGCCTTCACCTCGTCCTTCGCGCCGGTATGACCCGGATGGGCGTGGGTGAAGACGATCCACTTCACGTCGAGGCCGTCAAGCTGGGAAAGGATTTTCGGCGCGTCATCCCCGGGGTCGATCACCACGGCTTCCTTGGTATCGGCGCAGGCGATGACGTAGCAGTTGGTGTCTTTCTTACCGACGTGCACCTTTTGAATCGAGAGACGGGCCACGATTCAAGATTAGGCCAGCGGCTTGATACGCTTTAGGCGGTGGCTGAGGCTCGCCAGGTCGTCAAGTACACGTTTCTGAAAATCGATCCGGCGGTGCTCGGCTGGCCAATCGACGAGCGGGAGGCCGCCGTCCACGAGTTCACGGATCTGCTCGAGGCCGGTCCGACGGCCGAGACGCTTCTCGCCTACTCAACCGTGGGGCTGCGCGGCGACTGCGATCTCCTCATCTGGCAGGCCGCCGACACGGTCGACGCGGTCCAGCGGGCGGAGTCGCAATGGCGCGCCACCCGCCTTGGGCCGTATTTGCGAGTCGCCCACTCCTTCCTCGCGATGACGCGCCCCTCCCCGTACCTCGGCCGTCACCGGCACCCTGACCAGGAGGGGCGGCGCACCCGGCTCAAGCCGTCCGGCGCGCGCTACCTCTTCGTCTACCCCATGGTGAAGAAGCGCACCTGGTATCGGCTGCCCTACGAAAAGCGCAAGGCGATGATGATCGAGCACTTCGCGATCGGCCACCGCTACCCGCAGGTCAAGATCAACACCGCGTACTCCTTCGGCCTCGATGACCAGGAATTCGTGGTGGCCTTCGAGTGCGACGAGCCGGCCGCCTTCCTCGATCTGGTGATGGAGCTCCGCGAATCACAGGCCAGTCGCTACACCGAACGAGAGACGCCGATCTTCACCTGCGTCCTGATGGCGCCCTCCGACGCGCTGCAACTGGCGCTCGGGCTGAACGTCCCGGACCGGGACGAGGAGCGCGACCTTCAGCAACAGGTCAGCCTGATCGCGGGCGGATGAGGGCGGTCAAGAAGGGCGAGGTCGGCCGGTCGGCGACCGATCACCTGCTGCCGACGCTGGTCCGGGCGGCGCGCCGCGAGATCGTGGACCGACGGCCGGTCTGGTTCATGCGGCAGGCCGGTCGCTCGCTCCCTGAGTACCGGAAGATCCGCGAGTCCTACGACCTCTTCACGATCTGCCAGAACCCGGAGCTCTGCGCTGAGGTCACCCTCCAGCCGGTGCGGCGCCTCGGCGTCGACGGCGCGGTGCTGTTCGCCGACATCATGCTGCCGGTAGCCTTCGGGCTGGGGGTCGAGCTGCAGTTGGTGGACGGCGTCGGACCTATTGTCGAACGCCCGATTCGCGGCCAGGTCGACATAGATAGGTTGCAGTCGAAGCCCGCTGAGGAGGCCGTTCCCTTCGTCCTCGAGACCATCAAGCTCCTGCGCCGCCAGCTGGATCCCTCGGTCGCCGTGATTGGCTTCTCGGGAGCGCCATTCACGCTTGCCGGCTACCTGATCGAGGGCAAACCGTCCCGCGACTTCCTCAAGACCAAGGCCATGATGTACGCGGATCCTGCGCTCTGGGATGCACTGATGACGCGCCTCTCCCGGCTGGTGCTCGAGTACTTGATCGCCCAGGTGGACGCCGGCGCCCAGCTGGTCCAGGTCTTCGACAGCTGGGTCGGCGCACTGTCGCCGTCGGACTACCGGCGGTACGTCCTGCCGCACATGACCGGCATCTTTAGCGGCCTGCAACGCGCCGGAGCACCTTCGATCCATTTCGGGACGGGAACCGCCGGCATCCTTTCATTGATGCGTGAGGCTGGCGGCGACGTGATCGGTGTGGATTGGCGAGTCGACCTGGGCGAGGCGTGGCGCGTGATCGGATACGACCGCGGCATCCAGGGGAACCTGGACCCAGCTCTGCTTCTCGGACCGTGGTCCGTGGTCGAAGATGGTGCGCGACGGGTGATCGAGGCCGCCGGTGGCCGCCCCGGCCATATCTTCAACCTGGGTCACGGGGTGCTACCGGACACCCCGGTCGAAAATCTGCAGCGATTGGTTGGGTACGTCCATGCCACCTAGGCACACGGCGGTGCTGCTGATGGCGTACGGCAGCCCGAATCGCCTCGAAGACGTCGAACCGTACTTCACGGATATCCGCGGCGGACGGACGCCGTCGCGCGAGGCGATCGAAGAGCTGACCTCGCGCTATCGCCGGGTCGGGGTTCCCACGCCCTTGCTCGCCGTTTCGATGGCGCTTGGGCGCGAACTCGAACGACTCTTGAACCTCAACCCTCCGGATGAAGAGATCTATACCGTCCACCTCGGCATGAAGCACTGGACGCCCCACATCGCAAGCGCCGTGGAGGAGATCCTGGAGAGCGGCGCCGACCGGATGATCGCGATCGTGCTGGCGCCCCATTACTCCAAGATCAGCACCGAAGGCTACCGGCGCAAGATCGAGGCGGCGCTTGCGGCGCCGAAGGGAAAGCCAACGGCCAACGGTTCGGCGTCACCGGTCGACCTGGACTTCGTCGAGAGCTGGTACGAACTCGACGGCTACCTTGACGCGGTCGCCGAGAACGTCAAGCATGTGCGGGCAGAGTTCGCGCACCCCGAGGACGTCGTCGCCGTTTTCACGGCCCACAGTTTGCCGGCGCGCATCCTGAATGAGGGTGATCCCTACCAGGATCAGCTGCTGCGCACCTCAGAATTGGTTGCCCAGCGGGCCAATATCAAACAGTGGCGCTTCTCCTACCAGAGCCAGAGCCAGACCGGGGAGCCGTGGCTCGGTCCCGATCTGGTCGACACGGTCGAAGAGCTTGCCGCACAGGGCCATCGCGCAATCCTGGTCGCCTCGGTTGGGTTCATCGCCGACCATCTCGAGATTTTCTATGACATCGATATCGAGGCGAAGGAAAGGGCCGATGCGCTCGGGATCGAGCTGCGGCGCACGCCGATGCTGAATGCCGATCCCCGCCTGGCACAGGCGCTGCATGCGCTGGTCGCTCAGCGGAGCCCCCACCCTGCCCTCCCCCGCGAGCGGGGGAGGGAAAGAGAATGATGTTCCTCTCCCGCATGCTGGCGATCACGCGCGGCCATCGCGTCCTGCTGTCGATCGCGGTCGCCGGCTCCATCCTGTATACGGCGCTCAGCATCCTGCCCGCGCTGATCATCCGGCAGATGCTGACGGCGCTCGCACAAAAGTCGCCGACCTCGACACTCGTCTGGCTCGGTCTGGGCATGGTCGGCGCGACCGCGCTGATGGCGATCAGCCGATACCTCGAAGGCGGGTTTGGCCATATCGCCGCCTTCAAGGTCCTGCACGACATGCGGATGCGAATCTATGAGCAACTGCAGCGGCTGTCGATGGGGTACCACACCCGGCAGCAGTCAGGCACGATCGCCGCCAAGGTCATCGGCGACGTCGAGACTCTCGAGTTCTTTACCGCCCACGCCGGCATCCAGCTGATCAGCGCGGCGACGGTCCCTTTGCTGATCGGCATCGTGATGCTGCTCGTCAACTGGAAGCTCGCGCTCGTGGCCCTTGCGCCGCTGCTGCTGATCCTGCTCCTCCTGGTGGCGTTTCGGCGCTCCGCCATGGAGGCGTTCAAGCGTTACCGGGACGAGCTCGGCCGGTTGAACGGGATCATCATCGACTACATTCAGGGCGTCGGCGTGCTCAAGGCATTCGGGGCGCTCGGCCATGCTCGTCGCGCCATCGATGAGCGGAGCGATGAGCTGAAGCAGGCCGCGACCCAGGCCAACCTGCTCCATACCTGGTACTTCTCCGGCGTCGAGTGGATGGCCGCCATCCCCGTGGCGCTGGTGCTGTTGGTCGGGGGACTCATGGCCAATGCGGGCCAGCTTAGTGTCCCCAACCTTGTATTCTTCGTCTTCCTCACCACGCTCCTCTACCGACCGGTCACCGAGCTCAACCGGCAGCTCGAGGGCCTCCGCAATGCGGAAGCCGCCACCGACCGGATCTTCGAGATCTTGAATACACCGGTTGACGTGCAGGACTCGCCGGCCGCACGGGTTCCGCAGCAGCAGCGCTATGACATCACGCTCGATCACGTGACTTTCTCCTATGAGGTGGGCCGACCAGTTCTCCACGACGTGTCGATCGACCTGAAGGAAGGCACGGTGCTGGCCCTGGTTGGGCCGAGCGGCGCAGGCAAGACGACGGTGGCGAACCTGATCGCCCGCTTCTGGGACCCGCAGGAGGGCGCGGTGCGGCTCGGCGGCATCGACCTGCGCGAGCTACCACTGGACTACGTCCATCGTTCGATCAGCCTGGTGCTGCAGGACGTCTTCCTCTTCAACGACACCGTCAAAGCCAACATCAAGATGGGGAACCCGGACGCGAGCGACGCGCAGGTGGTGGCGGCGGCGCGCGCCGCGTATGCGCACGAGTTCGTCGAGGAACTGCCAAAGGGCTACGACACGCTGCTCGGCGAGCGAGGCGTCAGGCTGTCCGGCGGGCAGAAGCAGCGGATCTCGATTGCCCGGGCCCTGCTGCACGACGCGCCGATCTTGATCCTGGACGAAGCGACATCATCGGTGGACCCCGAGGCGGAGCACCTGATCCAGGCGGCGCTTGCCCAGCTGGTCGCGGAGCGGACCGTGCTGGTCATCGCCCACCGACTCTCGACCATCCGCCAGGCGAGCGAAATTGTGGTCCTGGACAACGGGCGCGTGGTGCAGCGGGGCCGCCACGATGACCTGGCCGACGCGCCTGGTCTCTACGCGACGCTTTACCGGGCGCAGCAGCTGGCCCGCCGTTGGGACGTGGCGACGTCGCAGCGCGCGGACGAGGAACGGTTACCGCAGGCCGTCGAGTAGAAGCTGGCGCAGCGCTTCGAGGCGCTCGAATTCCTCCATGCCGAGCTTCGTCGTGTTCTTCAGGTTGTGCGGGTACTTGATCTTCTGCACCGCATCGATCAGGGACTGCACCTGGGCCTCCGTCAGCCGGTACTCGTAGTACGAAACGGTTTCTCCATAGACCTGGCGCTGCAGCGGCAGATGATGGATCGGCGCCTGAACCGGGTCCGGGTCGGTCTCAGCCAGGACCTCGGGTGTGCTGGAGGTCTCCCGAAAGAGCTCTGCTGACCCCTCCAGCGAAACCCGCTTAAACACGAGAGGCAACGGGCTGCTTCGTCTCGACCTGGGCGGCCGGCGCGCGCTTGATGACCGCCTTGGCGAGGGCGCGGTAGGCGTTCGCGCCTTCGGAGCTACCGGCGTACTGAAGGATCGACATGCCAGCGAGCGGCGTTTCCGCGAACCGGATGCTGTCCTTGATGACGACGTCGAAGACGACATCGCCGTAGCGCTCACGAACCAGCTCCAGCACTTCCTGCGAGTGCAGCGTCCTCGACTTGTGGATGGTGGCGAGGATGCCGCTGATCCGAAGGTTGGGGTTGAGCTTGGCCCGCACCCGCTCGATCGTGTTGTGCAGCAACTGCATCCCCTTCATGCCGAAGTACTCGCACTGCAACGGGATGATGACCTCGGTGGAGGCGACCAGGGCATTGACGCAGAGGAGGCCAAGGGACGGCGGGCAATCGATCACCATGAAGTCGTATTCGTCCTGGCCGGGTGCGAGCTTTTCCTTGAGGAAGGTCTCGCGGCCCATCTCCGAAACCAGCTGGATCTCGGCGCCGGAGAGCTCGATGTTCGACGGGATGAAGTCGACGCCCAGGTTGCTGTGCTTGACCACGTGACCGAGGGTGACCTGCGGATCGAGGAGCAGGTGATAGAGGGTGAGCTCGATCTGGTCGGGCTGTTTGAAACCCATGTTGATGGTCAGATGCCCCTGGGGATCAAGGTCGATGAGGAGGACGCGCTTCCCGAGCTCAGCGAGTGCGCATCCCAGATTTACTGCGGTCGTCGTCTTGCCAACCCCGCCTTTCTGATTGGCAACTGCGATGACTCTGCTCAAACGGTGGCTAGACCTCTGTGCTGGAACGTAGTTGGGGCTATTTAACTTGAATGTGGCTGTCCCGTCAAGTTCGGCGTTCTGGACAAGTCAGGTACACGCCCGATGCCGCGGTTGCCTAGACTGGCGCTAAGCGTGGTTTTCTATGCTCTCGTCGCCACCCTGGTCAGTGCCGCCTTTGCCGGAACCCTGTGGCTGCAGTATCGGGCCAAGCCGCGACCGTACCTGCTCGTGTGGTCCATTGCCCTCGCGTTTTATGCGATTGCCGCCCTGACCGAAGTCATCGGCGCTGCCGGCGGGTGGACGTCGTTGCTGTATCGGACCTATTACTTTTTCGGAGCCATCATCCTGGTGGGCGTCCTGGCCCTCGGCACGATTTACCTACTGTCCCCGCGCTTCAGCCGCATCGCCCTGTGGGTCCTGATCGTGCTCGCCGCCATCGGCCTGGCGGGGGTCCTGGGTGCGCAGTTGCAGGCGGTGAAGCTCGAGACCCACCAGGTCCCCAACGCCGACACCATCCAGGTCCAGGGCGGCCTGTTCAGCGTGCTGGCCATCCTGATGGCGATCCTCATCAACGTCGCCGGCAGCATCATCCTGATCGGTGGCGCGGCTTGGTCCGCGTACGCCGCCTGGCGTCGGGGCGGGGCTTCCTCGCGCGTGCTGGCGAACGTCTTGATCGCGGCCGGCGCGTTCGTCGTCGCAGGGGCCTCGAGCCTGACGCGAGTCTTCCATGTCTATGAGGTCTTCTACGTCGGCCAGGCGATCGGGGTGCTGGTCATGTTCGGCGGCTTCCTGGCCGCGCAGCGGGCCCCTCGCCGGGCCGCGACCCTCAATCCGGTCGCCTCGCGCTGAGCAAAGAACTACCATAAGCTCGCCGTTGCATCACGGCAGAGATCATGAGGAGCTGTCGCATTTCCTGCACCTGGTGGGCCTCCAACGACGGGCAGCCTCCACCGGCGGCCGGGCACGGGCCGAATCCCGACTCGGACGCTGTATTAAGGAGGCAACATGAGACTCGTCAAAGAACAACCCGCCGACGATAGCCAGGAAGAGTGGCTGGCGCGCGAACGCGCCCACCTCTCGCAGGTCCTCTACCGCTACACGCCGATCGTCGTCGACCATGCCCAGGGTTCCTACATGTACTCGGTCGACGGTCGCCGCTACCTGGATTTCGCCTCGGGCATCGCGGTGACCAACCTGGGCCACGGCCATCCGGCCGTGGTTGCGGCGGCCAAGGCCCAGATCGACAAGGTGATGCACACCTCGGTGGTGGCGCATCATCAGCCCGCCATCGAGCTCTCGGAGCGGATCGCGGCACTGGCACCCGGCAAGCTCGACAAAGTGTTCTTTGCCAACAGCGGGGCGGAGGCGGTCGAGGGCGCCATCAAGCTGGCCCGCTACACCACCCGGCGCCCGGCGTTGATCGGGTTCCAGGGCGCCTTTCACGGCCGCACCTATGGGGCGCTCTCGCTGACCGCGTCAAAGAGTTACTACCGTGAGCGCTACGAACCGTTCTTGCCGGGCGTCTACCACGTGCCATATCCGTATCCCTACCGAAACCCGACCGGGTCGAGCAACGAGGCGACGCTCGATTACGTCTTCGGTTACATCGATGAGATGCTCGACACACGGGTTCCACCCAAGAACATCGCCGCCTTCATCGTCGAGCCGGTGCTGGGCGAGGGCGGGTACGTGGTGCCGCCCGCGGACTTCATGCCACGGCTCAGAGCGCTCTGCGATCGGCACGACATCCTGTTGATCGCCGATGAAGTCCAGTCAGGATACGGGCGGACCGGCAAGATGTTCGCCTGCGAACACACCGGGGTCGTGCCCGACATCATGACGCTGGCCAAGTCGATCGCCTCGGGCCTGCCGCTCAGTGCCGTCGTCGCGACCTCCAAACTGATGGACCAGTGGGAGCCGGCCGCGCACGGCTCGACCTTCGGCGGCAACCCGGTGTCGTGTGCCGCCGGCATCGCGACCCTTGACGTCTTCGAGCGTGAGGGCATCCTCGCCAACGCATCAGCACGCGGCGCGGAGTTGATCCGGCGTCTGCGCGAGTTGCAGCGACGTCTGCCGGCAATCGGTGAGGTGCGCGGACTCGGCCTGATGGTGGGGGTTGAACTTGTCAACAAAGACGGATCGGCCAACAAGGACCTGCAGAAGAAGGTCCGCCAGGTCTGCCTCGATTCCGGAATGGTGGTGCTCAGCTGCGGGCCGCACGACAACGTGCTCCGGCTGGTCCCACCGCTCAACCTGTCGGAAGCTGAGCTCGACGAAGGATGGGAGATTTTGAACGCGGCGTTTCAGGAGGTGGCAGCATGAGCCAGACGATGACCAGCGAGCGTGGCCAAAAGACCGAGGCCAAGACCTACAAGAACTACATCGGCGGTCACTGGGTGGAGTCGAAGAGCGGAAAGACTTTCACCTCGACCAACCCCGCGCACAAGGACCAGGTCCTCGGCGTGATGCAAGCGTCGAACGCGGACGACGTGAACGCCGCCATCGAGGCGGCCCACAAGGCCTCCACCGGTTGGCGGCATACGCCGGCGCCGGTGCGGGGCGAGATCATCCTCAAAGCGGCTCTGATCATCGAGGCGCGCAAGGCGGAGCTCGCGAGGCTGATGACCCAGGAGATGGGCAAGGTGCTCAAAGAAGCGGGCGGTGATGTCCAGGAAGCGATCGACATGGGCAAATATGCGGCCGGCCTCGGTCGTCATCCGCACGGCGAGACGGTGCCCTCCGAGCTCAAAAACAAGTGGGCGATGACGGTGCGCGTACCGCTCGGGGTCGTGGCCTGCATTACGCCGTGGAACTTTCCGATGGCGATCCCCTCGTGGAAGATCTTTCCGGCCCTGATGGCGGGCAACGCGGTGGTGTTCAAGCCCGCGTCCGACACACCGATCGTGGCCACCAAGCTGGTGGAGATCCTCGAAGAGGCGGGATTGCCCGGTGGGGTGCTCAATCTCGTGACCGGCAGCGGCAAAGATGTGGGCGATGTGCTGGTCAAGGATCCGCGGATCCAGGGCATCTCATTCACCGGCTCGACCGACGCCGGCCGCCACATCGCGGAGATCGCCGGCCGCAACTTGAAGCGCCTGGGGCTCGAGCTCGGTGGCAAGAACGCGATCGTCGTGCTCGATGACGCCGATCTGCCGCTAGCCGTCGACGGCGCGCTCTGGGCGGCCTTCGGGACCTCGGGCCAGCGCTGCACCGCCGCCTCGCGCCTGATCGTCGACCGCAAGGTCGCGGTCGATTTCGTCGACCTGCTCCAGGAGCGGGCGGCGAAAATGAAGGTCGGCGACGGCCTGCAGGCGGACACCGACATGGGGCCGGTGATCAACGAAGCCGCGCTCAAGAAGGTCCACGAGTACACCGAGATCGGCAAGAAGGAACACGCCCGGCTGGTGCACGGTGGCGACTTCGCCGGGAGCGAGGGCTGGTTCTACCGGCCGACGATTTTCGCCGATGGCAAGAAGGACATGCGGATGGCCCAGGAAGAGATCTTCGGGCCGTCGACGCTGGTGCTGCCGGTCAACAACCTCGAGGAAGCCCTCGATGTCGCCAACTCGACGCAGTACGGGCTTTCCATGTCGATCTACACCAACGACCTGCGTAAGGCTTTTCACGCGATGGACGAGATGCAGTCGGGGATCGTCTACGTCAACGCGCCCACGATCGGCGCCGAGATCCAACTGCCGTTCGGCGGCGTGAAGAACACCGGCAACGGGCATCGCGAGGCCGGCACCGTGGCGCTCGACGAGTTCACGGAGTGGAAGACGATCTACGTCGACTACAGCGGCCGGCTGCAGCGGGCGCAGATCGACACGGGAGAATAACAGCCGCGGTCAGTACGCAAAACATCCAGTTCATCGACGTCGGGCAGCGGAGGGTCCGATACCTCGACCAGGGATCGGGCCACCCGCTGCTTCTGTGTCATGGCTTCATCGGCTCACTGGAGAACTTCCATACCTGGGGGCCGGCGTTCAGCAGTGACCGGCGGGTGTTGATCCCGGACCTGCCCGGATGCGGCGAGACCGCGGCCGGCGATCCGCCATTCACGGTGGCCGCCCACGCGGAGTTCCTGCACGCATTCGTGGAACGGCTAGGACTCACGGAGCACGACGTCGGCGGCATCTGCCTGGGCGCGACCGTCGCTCTCGAGTACGCCTCGCGCTTCCAGGACCGGATCTCACGGCTGGTCCTGCACACGCCGATCTACTCACCTCGGACGTTGCGGCCAGCCTTCAAGAGGCAGGTCGCCGCCTTTACCGCCGGCCCGATCTTCTGGGCCGTCGATGGCCTGCGACGGAATCGACTGGTGTCAGATCTCTATAAGCGGTTTCTGGTTGAAGGTCCGGGCGTCGATCCTTACGATGCGCAGGTGAACTTCGAGAACCAGCAGCGGGCCGACGGCCGCGCCGCCCGACAATGGTTGCGCGACGGGATCACCCGCGACTATCGCAACTTCCTGAACGGCTGGCGCAAGCCCGCGCTGGTGGTGGTCGCGGCCGACGATCGGACCGTCGACGTGGACGCCATCCGCAGCCTGCGCGACTTGATGCCGCAAGCCGAGATCCGTGTGATCGAATCCGCCGGCCACGGATGGACCCCGACCCTGATTGCGGCGCAGGTCGAGGCCATTTCTGCGTTTCTCAAGACGTGAGCGAGCACGATTTCAACACGACGGGGCTCAAACCCTGGGGCGGCCTCCCGCTAGCACCCGCCGGTAAAGCGCCCGATATCCGCATCCTCGGCGTGCCGATGGATCGCGGTTCGGTGTACCGGCCCGGTGCCGCGAAGGCGCCAGCCGAGCTACGAAAGCTCTCGGCCATCTTTGCGCCGGTCAGTGAGCAAGCGGAGCTGTTCGACACGGTCACTGTTCAGGACGATGGCGACCTGACCCTCGTCGATGGAGACATGGGCGTGAACGTCGACGCGGTCGCCAAGGAAATCGAAAAGACGCCGGAGGGGACCTTGCCGATCGTGCTCGGTGGCGACCACACGACCGCGAGCCCGACCCTGATCGCGCAGCAACGCCGCCTCAACGGACGGATGAGCATCCTTTACATTGACGCGCATCCTGATTTGAATGATTCCTCGCGACATAGCCGCTGGTCTAATGGCTGCGCCTTGCGGCGCGGCCTGGAGCTCGGCCAGATCGACCCCAGGAAAGTCACGCTGCTGGGATGCCGGGACTACGACTGGGAGGAGGTCGAGTTCATTCGGAAGATGGGCATCACCCTGATCCCCGCTGCCACCGCGCATCGCTGGACCGGCAGTCAGCTCGCCGACGAGATCGGCTCGCGCATCGGCAGCGATGCGCTGCACATCTCGCTCGACATCGACTCGCTCGATCCATCGATCGCGCCCGGCACCGGCGTCCCCTCGGCGGGCGGGCTCACCTCGCGCGAGCTGCTCGACTTCCTTCGCCAGCTCCGCGGCGTGCGGCTCGCCGGGCTCGACGTCGATGAGGTCGCGCCGCCGCTCGATGTCGGGTACGTCACCAGCCTGGCGGCGCTGAAGTTCATCTTCGAATACATCGGGATGGTGAAGCTCGGAACAACCGCCTGATGTAGCCGTCGTTGGCGCCGGCGTGATGGGTTGCAGCCTGGCCTATCACCTGGCCCGCGCCGGACGGCGGGTCATCGTCATCGATCGGGGCAAGATCGGTCAGGGTGCGACCGCTGCCGCCGCCGGCGGCATTCGGGCCCAGTTCTCTACGGAGGTCAACATCCGTATCGGAATGGAGGCGAAGCGCGTCCTCGCAAATTTCGTGGCGGAAACCGGCCAGACCGCGGACTTTCGCCAGGTCGGATACCTCTTCTTATTGACGACCGACGATGAGCGGCAGCGCTTCGCTGATGGCGTTCGGCTCCAGCGTCGACTCGGGATGGAGGACGTGGTCGAGCTCACTCCGGCGGAGGCGCGTGCGATGGTGCCGGGGCTTCGGACGGACGACCTTAGCGGCGCCACCTTTTGTCCGAGCGACGGGCTCGCGGGCCCGAACGAAGTGACCTACGGTTACGCGAACGCCGCGCGGCGCCTGGGCGCGGTCATCCTCGAGGACACGCCGCTGGACGGATTCCTCACCGGGGGTGGAGCGGTGCGCGGCATCCGGACCGGTGCCGCTGAGATTGCATGCGCCGACACCGTGATCTGCGCCGGCCCCTGGTCTGCCCCGGTGGGCGCCATGCTCGGTCTGGCGCTGCCGATCGAGCCATCCCGTCGCCAGGCCTTCGTGACGGAGCCTTTTGATGGGCTCGGCCGCCGGAGTCCGATGACGATCGACTTCCACACCTCGTTCTATTTCCACCCGGAAGGGGACGGCGTGCTGTTCGGCATGAGCGACCCCGCCGCGCCGCCGGGCTACGACACAGCGGTCGACTGGTCATTTCTCGAGCGCATCACCGCCGTCGCCGAGCGACGCTGGCCGCTGCTGCTCGACGCGCCTGTCAAGTCCGCTTGGGCGGGGCTGTACGAGAACACGCCCGACTTCCAGCCATTGATTGGTCCGCTGCAACCCGGCCTATGGATTGCGGCCGGCTTTTCCGGCCACGGGTTCATGATGGCGCCCGTGGTCGGCCGATGGCTGGCGACGTGGATGACAGACGGATCCCCGACCGCCGAGCTGCGAGCCTTTGCCCCCGATCGCTTTGCCGCCGGCGGCCTGCAGCCAGAGCGAAACGTGATCTAATGGGTGCCGCCTTGCGGCGCGTGGTCCTCCTCCTGGTTCTTGGCGGCGCCTTGAGTGCCTGCGACGTTCCGGCCGCCGCCCTCTCCGAGCCTGCGGCAGCTGTCGTCGATGGACACGAGATTTCAATGAAGGCCTACCAGGCCCGTCTCGGCGTGAGCCGCCATCGCGACCCATTCGCGGGCATCCCGGAGGCGATCCCGAGCCCTGCGCCCACGCAGCGCCTCGAGGACTTCACGATCGAGCAGTTAGTTCGCGAAGAGATCGTGCGTCAGGAGGCCGAGAAGCGTGGCCTTTCGGTCAGTGACCACGCAGTGCAGTCCCGGATCGATGCGCTGCGCGCTCGCGCCGGTGCCGCTGCCTTCAGCGCGGCGCTGAGCCGAAACGGGTTTACCAACGACAGCTTCGGCGCTTACGAGCGCACCTTGCTCACCGAGGTGGCGCTGATCCAGGCGATGGCAAAGGACCGGGCCGGCACAGCGGCGCAGGAGCTGAAGTCCGGACGCACCTTCACCGCGGTCGCGGCGCGCTGGAGCGATGACACGGGGACGTTCTCTCGAGGCGGCGACGCCGGCTGGTTGAAGCCGGCCGGGATCCCGGAGCCCGCGCTCGCGGCGGCGGTGCAGTCGCTCGCGGCCGGAAGTGTGACCGGCATCATACAGACGAATCGCGGTGACGTGATCGCCACCGTGCTCGAACGACGCACCGATCAGGTCCACCTCGCGGTCATCCTCGTCCTCGCGCCTGCCGTCGACTCGTTCGGGCCGTTGGGCACGCCCACCTGGTTCACCAAGTTCATCGACGACCGAGAGGCGGCGCTCCGGCGCGCCGGCAAGATCGATGTCAAGGTTGCCCGCCATGCCGGCGGATGAGGGTGAACGCTGGCGCGTCTTTCTCGCGATCGAAATTCCGGACGCCGTCCGCCACAAGCTGACCAGCCCGCTCGAGGCGCTGCAGCAGCTCCATGAGTCGATTCGAATCAACCCGGTTGAGCGAATGCATCTGACCCTGCATTTCCTCGGACACCTGCCTCGTCTGGTTGTCGAGCAGTTGGCGCCGCCGCTCGGTGCCGTCGTCGCGCGCCATCATCGTTTTGGCTTGGTGGCGCAGGGTGTGGGCGCGTTTCCGACGATTGCTCGCCCGCGGGTGCTCTGGGCCGGCATCACTGGGGCCGAGCTGCCACGGTTGACCGCGTTGCAGGCGGAGCTGGGTAACGCGCTGCGAACCACTGGCGTGACTCTCGAAGGAGAGCGGTTCCGTCCACATCTCACGTTGGGCCGGGTCCGCCGGCCGCTCAAGCCCCCAGAGCGGCCCGTGCTGCGCGACTGGACCAGTCGATGGGAAGCGGCGCGCTTCGGCGATGTTCCCGTGGCCCAGGTTCGGCTTATCCGGAGTCAGTTGGGCGGTGGACCCCCGCGCTACACGACGCTGACGACCTTCGATCTACAATAGGGCCTCTCCGCGATGCGCCCATAGCTCAGCCTGGATAGAGCACCGGGCTACGGACCCGGGTGCGGGGGTTCAAATCCTCCTGGGCGCACTTCTTCTTTGGCGTTGTGGCGCCCTCAGCGGGCATGGCCGAAGTACATCAATTCCCAGATCGCGTCGTCCTTGTGCGTCTCGACGAGCTCATCACCCCGATACCGTGAGATCTCGAGGTTACCGACGAATCGCAGGTAGGCCCCGTCGAACTGCGCCAGCCTGGCGGCGATGCGCTTAACGCCCGTGATGGTGTCGATCATCCGGTTTATCGACAGGTCGTGGGTGCGGGTAAACGACACCACGTATCGCTCCTCGCCGTCCCGGTAGGAATAGCGCGTCGTCCCCGCGACCGGCTTGCCGGTCTTCTGATCGGTGTAGACCCCTTCGCGTTCGAAGGTGACCTTGGCCGGGTCGTCGCCGACGAGAAGGTTGTCACGGGCGAGCATGAAGATCGGAAGCGGCTCGAACCCGTACTTTTTCGCGGAGGTGATGTAGGAGGCGATGACGGAATACGGTCCGGCCTGACCGCGAGCCCAGTACCAGTCGTGCACCACCTTCATCAGACCGACATTGCCCCAGTTGTGGTCGTGGTAGCCGACGCCCGTCGTCTCGTGGCGCTCGCCGCCAACCGAGTAGGTGACCGTGACCGCACCCTCGGGCACTGAGGGAAGCCAGGCGAATTCGAGCGACCGATCCGCACCGAACAGCATGTATCCGGTCGACGGGCGCCATGGAGGAACCTCGCCAGTCAAGGTGATATCGACCGAGATCTCCTCGGCCGTCGCCTGGATGTGATAGCGGTGCAGGTCACCCGTGAATCGGTTCTCGCCGAGGCGCACATCGGCCTGATCCTTGGCCGCCGACCATTCGCTCGGCGGATAGTGCACGAGCTTCTCGAAGTGTCGCCCGTCGGGAAGATCGAGATTCAGCCGAAGCAGTGGGGATAGCGGCTTCTCCGGCGTCGCGATGTCCTTGTTCATGAACGAAACGACCAGCTTCGCCCCATCGGTTAGATGCGCGTCGAAGTACCACCATTCGTAGGTTCCCGCCGAGTCATCGGTGCGAGCGCCATCCTCCCACGGCGCGATCGAGGTGGGCGATAGGCCCAAACGTTGATAGTCCGCAGGCGAGTTCGCCATCACCGCCAGTTTGTCCGCCACCGCCAGATTGTCTGCCATGTCGTACTCCTTGCTAAATGAAGAGGTAGATCGAGCATGCGGTGCGTTGGCGTTTTCGGCATCACCCAGTCAGATCCGCCGATCCGTACTTTTGGGGGAAATCCAAGCGCTCGCCCTATGATTCGTCGCGATGCCGCGCGCGGCCCGCACCGACATCGTCCAGCCGGACGGCCGGCACGTTCACCTTTACGGCGACTTGGCCCCGGCACCCGCGGGCTACCAGGCACCGGCGATGCCCAACGGCGTCTACGAGCGTCGCTGGAACCCGCTACGCCGCGAATGGGTGCTCGTGGCGGCGTCGCGCCAGGGGCGGACGTTTCTACCGGATCGCGCTGATTGCCCATTGTGCCCCTCGCGACCGGGGCACTCGACCGAGATTCCGGCCGCCGCGTACGAGGCCGCCGTTTTCGAGAATCGCTTTCCGGCGATGGTGCCCTGGCCGCCGGCAGGCGGCATTTGTGAAGTCGTCGTCTATACCGACGAGCACGAGGGATCGTTTGCGACGCTGCCCGCATCACGCCTCGAGCGACTGGCCGAGGTCTGGACCGATCGCTATCGGGACCTGAGCGCTCGCCGGGGCATCAAGTACGTCTACATCTTCGAAAACCGTGGCGAACAGGTCGGAGTCACGCTGCACCACCCACACGGGCAGATTTATGCATACCCCTTCGTCCCGCCGGTGGCGGCGAGCGAGCTGGCTCGCCGCACCGGCGAATGCCTGCAATGCGAGCTGGTCGCCGACGAACTGAAAGCGCGGCACCGGGTGCTGATTAACGAGGGCGGCCTGGTCGCGTACGTTCCCGGGTACGCCCGCTGGCCTTACGAGGTGCACGTGGCGCCGCGGGCGCATCGGCCGGCGCTTCCCGACCTTTCGCCCGGGGGTCGCCGGGCGCTGCTGGTCGCGATGCAGCGGATCACGCGCGCCTACGATCGCCTTTTCGAGGTGCCGATGCCCTACATGATGGCGATGCACCAATCGCCGGCGGAGGTGACCGAGCAGGCGCACCTGCACGTCGAGTTCTATCCGATCCTCCGCGAGCGGGCGAAACCGAAATACCTGGCGGGTTCGGAATCGGGCGCCGGGGTCTTTATCAACGACACCCTCGCGGAGGAATCCGCCGACCGGCTCCGCGCCGTCCTGGACGAGCGGAAGCCGTCACCGGCGGCCGGCGACCGGCCGTAGGGAAGGGGAGTTGCCGACGTTATTTCGGTATGGATTTGCTGCGGGGATTCCTGACCGTTTTTGCCCTGCTCAACGCCGCCTCATGGGCAGCGCTAGCGGCGGCGTGGGCGTTTCGGCCGAATTGGTCGGAGCGGCTTCCGATGCAGCTCGGCACGCACGAGCGCTACCGGAAGGCGGCCCCGATCTGGGCCCGGCTGGCGGTCGCCCTGACCGGTTTCTGGACGCTGGCGGCGGGGCTCTATCTCACCGCCGGCCATAACACGTCGCCGCTGATCGTCATCGCCCTCTTTACCGCCGCAGCGGCCTGCTTGATCGTGGCGATCGGCGCGGCGGCGGCCGTCTACCGCGCGCTCAAGCCCGAACCGCTACCGATCACGCTGGAGGGCGGCCAGCAGCCGCTCTAACCGCCCGACCGCCTCGTTCAGATCGCGGCTAATCGAGGCGAGTTCCGTAGCAGCACCCGCGTGTAGCTCGCCCAACCGGGCCAGCTCGGAGAGGCGATAGCCAGCGCCCATCACCGTGTTCTTCAGCCGGCGGAGCTGCTCCTCGGTCGGTGGCAGGTCAGCCATGGGCGGGAGCTGCCACCTGAAGGCGAACAAGGGCGACGGCCAGCGCCCCAGCCAGCGCGGCGTTTCGTTCGAGCAGCGCCACATTGGCCTGGATGACCCGGTCGCCGAGTCGGGCCTGCAGCCGGCTCAGCTCGGCCGGCGTGCGATCCGGGCCTCGAACCGGCGCCGACTCGTCCGCGCCCAGCTCGGCGATCGGAATCGCGAGGTCTGACGTGAGTGGCTGGCTCACGACCGCGCCGGCGCCGCCCAACGCCCAGTGAGCCCGAAGGATCGAGGCCAGCTCGTCGACCGTATCGGCTCGGATCGGAAGGCGCAGCCCGGCCGACGTCGCGAGGAACCCGGCGAGCAGTGACGACTGCCAGCCGATGACCGGCACACCGAGCGTCTCGAGGCGCTCCAGCGTGGCTCCGGCGTCGAGCGTCGACTTGGGGCCGGCGCAGACGACGCAGACGGCGCGCCGGCTGAGCTCGCTCAGGTCCGCCGAGACATCCTGGCCGTCGCGTCCGGGGTGGACACCACCGATGCCGCCGGTGCTGACGACCGGAATACCTGCCAGCGCTGCGGCCGCAATCGTGGCGGCGACCGTCGTGCCGCCAAAGCCTGGATTCGTGATGGCCGATGCCAGGTTCCAGGGTGAGACCTTGACGGCGTCGCGGCGCGCCGCGAGGACGGCGCAATCGTCGAGCGACAGACCGACCCGGAGCGTGCCGTCGAAGACCGCGACCACCGCGGGTGTCGCCCCAGCTTCGGCGCAGGCCACCCACTGCCGGCGAACCGCCTCCATCGCCGCCGCCTTGGGCAGGCCGTGGGTGATCACCGCCGACTCGAGCGCCACGATCGGCTTGCCACTCTGGCGCGCGTGCTGCAGGTCGGGCGAGATCGTCAACGGAGCCACGTGGCGATCTTACGTCGCTAATATTCATGGGGCCTGCGGGCGTAGCCGAATTGGTACAGGCGCACGGCTTAGGACCGTGTGGCGTAAGCCATAAGGGTTCGAGTCCCTTCGCCCGCACCAGCCTTGAAAGACCACTCGATAGCAAGGGGCTGTTGGACGTTGGCGGCGATCCGGGGAACTGGTAGCGTAAGTCTCCGTGGCAGCGGTGAAAGTCGACACCGAGCGCAAGCCTGGTTCGCAAGTCGTCCTCTCGGTCGAGGTCGACGCCGACCAGGTTTCGAAGTCGATCGACCAGGCGTACGGCCGGCTGGCGCCGCGCGTCCGCATTGCTGGCTTCCGGCCGGGCAAGGCGCCGCGACCGATGGTTGAACGCGAGATCGGCTGGTCCGCCCTGCGTCAGGAGGCGCTCGACCTGATCCTTCCAACCGCCTACAACTCGGCGCTCGACGAAGCTGGGCTCGACCCGATCGACGTACCCCGGGTCGAGGTGCAGCAGTTCGACCGCGGCCAACCGATGAAGTTCACCGCCACGGTGTCGATCAAGCCGGAAATCACGCTCAAGGACTACAACGACATCCGGGTGCCTCGGCCGCAAACCGAGATTGGTGATAGCGATGTGGACGAAGCCATCGAGCGGCTGCGCAATCGGTACGCTGAGCTGCATGCCGTCGAGCGGCCGGTGCAGGCGGGCGATTTTCTGACGGTTGACACCCACATCGTCAAATCGGGCGCCGTCCTCATCGGGGAAAGCCAGACGGACGCGCAGCTCGAGGTGGACAAGGAACGACTGATTCCGGGGTTGGCCGAGGGACTTACCGGTCAGGCCCAGGGCGAGACCCGCGATATCCGCTTGACGCTTCCGGCCGACTATCCGAAGAAAGATCTCGCCGGGTCTGACGTCGTTTTTCGCGTCACCGTGAAGTCGATCAAGGAACGCCAGTTGCCGCCAGCCGAGGAGCTACCACAGCTGATGGCGCCGAGTGAGACCGGCCCGAACACGCCGGCCCGCCAAACGCTCGAAGAGCTTCGGCACGACATCAGCGAAGAACTTCAGGATGCCGCCAGCCGGGGCGACGAGCAGCGGTTCGAGAACGACGTCCTCAAGGCCCTCGACGAGCGGATGGAGGTCGAGGTACCCGAGGCGCTGATCGAGCGCGAAGTCAACCGGCGCGTCCGCGAGCTGGAGGTCCGGCTCGAGGAGCAAGGCCTGAAGATGGAGCGCTATCTTCAGTACACGAACACCTCGTTGGATGTCCTCCAGGCGGAGCAGCGTCCCCAGGCGGTGCAGAAGGTCCGCCTCGAGCTTGCGCTCGAAACCGTGGCCGAGCGCGAAGGGCTGACGGTCTCCGACGCGGAGGTGGAGGAGGCGGTCGCCAACGCCCTGGCGGAGGAGGATCACGCCGGTCATCAACACGGCGATCTCCGTACCGCCGACCCCGTGCGTGCCTACTTTCGGCACCAGCTTTTGATGCGAAAGACCATTGACTTTTTGAGTACGGTGGCATCGCCAGAATCTTCGGATACAATGGAGCCGCCTCCAGCCGCGAAAGAGCTCGAGGGCGCGGGGAAGTCGGCGTCACGCGGGGAGCAAAAGCCCAAAGGGAAGAAGCAACGCTGACCGAACTACGTATTCAAAAGTGAGTACGCAGACGACTGGATTGTAAGAATTGGATCCTATAATGGCGACAGGAGAGCCTCGCATGAATTTCGAACGGCTCAGCCGGCGTCCCGAAGCCCTGATTCCCATGGTCATCGAGACCACCAACCGCGGGGAGCGAGCCTTCGACATCTACTCCCGGCTGCTCAAGGACCGCATTATCTTCATCGGCACGCCGATCGACGACCAGGTGGCCAACGTCGTCATGGCGCAGCTGCTGTTCCTCGCCTCCGAGGATCCCGACAAGGACATCAACATCTACATCAACAGCCCGGGCGGCGTCGTTACCGCCGGACTCGCGATCTACGACACCATGCGCTACGTCAGCCCGCGCGTGTCGACCGTCTGCATGGGGTTGGCCGCCAGCATGGCCACGGTCCTGCTCGCTGGCGGAACCAAGGGGATGCGTTTCGCGTTGCCCAACACCCGCATCCTGATCCATCAGCCGTCGGGCGGCTTCCAGGGGCAGGCGAGTGACATCCAGATCCACGCCCAGGAAATCCTGCGCATCCGCAAAACGCTCAATGACATCCTGGCCACGCACACCGGTCAGCCGATCGAGAAGATCGAGCGCGATACGGAGCGCGACTTCTTCATGAGCGCGGACGAAGCCAAGACGTACGGCATCATCGATGACATCATCGTGAGCACTGCACGCGATGTCGACGGCGCCGCCGCCAAGAAGGACGGCCGCCTCGAGCTGAGCACCGCCGGCGGCGGCCGGCCCGAGCCGCGCCTCCAGCCCGAACCCGAAGGTCCCAAGACATCCCGATGAACGAACGAGAGGATCGCCGTCGGCACACCCGTTGCTCCTTCTGCGGGAAGGATCAATCGCAGGTTCGCAAGCTGGTCGCCGGGCCGGGCGTCTACATCTGCGACCAGTGCATCGACCTCTGCCAGGAAGTCCTGGAAGAGGACACCAAGACCACCTCGCAGAAGCGGACCAAGGGCGGGCTGATCCCGAACCCAAAGACGATCAATGCGGCGCTCGATCAGTATGTCGTCGGCCAGGACCACGCCAAGCGCGTGCTCTCGGTCGCGGTCTACAACCATTACAAGCGCATCGCCCACAGCAAGATGGCGGGCGACGTCGAGCTGCAGAAGTCGAACGTGCTGCTGGTCGGCCCGACCGGCTGCGGCAAGACCCTGCTCGCCCAGACCCTGGCGAAAATCATCGACGTCCCCTTCTCGATCGCCGACGCTACCTCTTTGACTGAGGCGGGCTACGTCGGTGAGGACGTCGAGAACATCCTGCTTCGCCTGATCCAGGCGGCGGACTTCGACATTGCCCGCGCCGAGCGCGGCATCATCTACATCGACGAGATCGACAAGATCGCGCGCAAGTCGGACAACCCCTCGATCACCCGCGACGTGTCAGGCGAGGGTGTTCAGCAGGCGCTGCTCAAGATCCTGGAAGGCACGATCGCAAACGTTCCGCCCCAGGGCGGTCGCAAGCACCCCCACCAGGACTTCATCCAGATCAACACCACCAACATCCTCTTCATCTGCGGCGGCGCCTTCGACGGCCTGGAGAAAATCATCGAGCACCGGATCGGCCACAAGCAGATCGGCTTCGGCTCCGAAATCCATGCCAACCGCACCAAGGAGACCACGAAGATCCTCAAGCAACTCCAGCCGATGGACCTGTTGAAGTACGGACTGATCCCCGAATTCGTCGGCCGGCTGCCGATTGGCGTCACCCTGGATTACCTCGATGAGGCGGACATCATTCGGATCCTTACCGAGCCAAAGAACGCGTTCGTCAAGCAGTACCAGAAGTTCTTCGCCCTCGATGATGTCCAGCTGGTCTTCGAGCCGGCGGCGCTGACCGCCATTGCGAAGAAGGCGCTGCAGCGTGGCACCGGCGCGCGAGGATTGAAGAGCATCATCGAAGACATCTTGCTGAACTCCATGTTCGAAGTTCCGTCACGCCCGGAGGTCAAGCGATGCGTCATCACAGAGAAGTCGGTCAACCTCAGCACGGAGCCCGAGATGTACTCGGAGGAAGAGCTCGAGGAGATCGCACCAGAGCAAACCGCGTAGGGATCAGCGTTTGTCCGATGTGACCGGTACGCCGGCCACCCTCCAGCTACCGCTCCTCCCCCTCAAGAACGTCGTCCTCTTCCCCCACATGATCGTGCCCCTGTACGTGGGGCGGGAGCGCTCGATCGACGCGCTCGAGGACGCCTTGACCCGCGGCAAGCAGGTCTTTCTCTGCACACAGCGACGCGCCGACTGTGAGGACCCGAAAGAAACCGACCTCTACCGGGTCGGGGTGCTCGGCGAAGTCGTGCAACTGCTCAAGCTGCCCGATGGCACGATCAAGGTGCTGATCGAGGGCTCATCCCGGGCCGTGATCGACCGCTTCATCCAGGTCGAGCCGCACTTGCGGGTCGAGGTGTCGCTCCTCGATGAGGATTTCGAGGCCTCGCCGGAACTCGAGGTCCTGATGCGCGGCGTCGTGGATCTTTTCGATCGCTACGTCGAGCTCGACAAGAAGGTTCCGCCGGAGGTCAACCTTACGGTGCGCGGCGTCGAGGATGCGGGACGCATGGCGGACATCGTCGCCTCCAACCTGGGCATCGGCGTGACCGACAAGCAGGACGTGCTGGAGACCTTCCAGATGAACGCCCGGCTGGAGAAGCTCTCCAACGTGCTCCAGCGCGAGATCGAGATCCTCGACATGGACCGCGGCATCCGCCAGCGGGTGCGGCAGCAAATCGATCGACGCCAGAAAGAGTTCTACCTCAAGGAGCAGATGCGGGTCATCCAGGAAGAGCTGGGCGGGGAAGACCCGCAGCTCAGCGAGCTCGATGAGCTCCGCGAGAAAGTGCGGGCGCTCGATCTGGCGGAGGCGGTCGAGGAACGCCTGCTGAAAGACGTCGATCGGCTGGAGCGGATGCCACCCGGCTCGCCCGAGATCTCGGTGCTACACAACTACCTCGACCTGGTCGTCTCGCTGCCGTGGCACGAGTCGAGTGAGGACATCACCGACCTGCACGCCGCCGAAAAGGTCCTCGACGAGGATCATCACGGCCTCCGAAAAATAAAAGAGCGCATCCTCGAGTTCCTGGCGGTGCGGCAACTGACCAAGTCGCCCAAGGGACCGATCCTCTGCTTCATCGGGCCGCCCGGCGTGGGCAAGACCAGCCTGGGCCGCTCGATCGCGCGAGCCCTAGGTCGCAAGTTCGTGCGCGTCTCGCTAGGCGGCGTGGGCGACGAGGCCGAGATCCGCGGCCACCGCCGAACCTACGTCGGCTCGATGCCCGGCCGGATCATCAAGGGCCTGCGCGAGGCGGGCACCCGCAACCCGGTGTTCTTGCTCGACGAGATCGACAAGATGTCGTCCGATTTTCGCGGCGACCCGGCCTCGGCGATGCTCGAGGTGCTCGACCCGGAGCAGAACAAGCATTTTTCTGATCACTTCCTGGAGATTCCCTTCGACCTGTCGGAGGTCCTCTTCATCACCACCGCCAACGTCTTCTACTCGATCCCGCGCCCGCTGCTCGACCGCATGGAGGTAATCAACCTTCCCGGCTACACCGCCGAGGAGAAGATGGTGATCGCCCGCGAATTCCTGGTGCCCAAGCAGCTGCAGGATCACGGCCTGAGCAGCAAGCACATCGAGATCACCAAGCCCGCGCTGGCGACGATCATCAGCCGCTACACCAGCGAGGCCGGCGTGCGCAACCTGGAACGATCGATCGCGAGTGTGTGCCGCAAGGTCGCGCGCGAAGTCGTCAAAGGCAAGACGCGCAAGATGACGGTCGCGCCCAACCGGCTCGAGGATCTCCTGGGGCCGCCGCGCTACAAGCCTGACGAGGGCCACAAGGAGCCGCAGATCGGCGTGGCGAATGGGCTTGCCTGGACCGAGGTCGGCGGGGTCCTGCTCACCATCGAGGTGATTACCATGCCGGGCAAGGGCAACCTCAACCTGACCGGGCAGATGGGTGACGTGATGCAGGAATCGGCTCGCGCCGCGCTTTCCTATGCGCGATCGAACGCCGAGGCGCTGGGCATCCCAGTCGATTTCCGCGACAAGCTTGACCTGCACATCCACATCCCGAAGGGCGCCATCCCCAAAGACGGGCCCTCTGCCGGGATCTCCATGGCACTCGCCATCATTTCGGCGCTAGCCCAGCGGCCGATCCGCTCCGACGTCGCGTTGACGGGCGAGATCACGCTGCGCGGGCGCGTGTTGCCGATCGGCGGCCTCAAGGAAAAAGTTCTCGCGGCTCATCGGATCGGCATCCACACCATCCTCCTGCCGGAGGACAACCAGCCCGATATTGCGGATATCCCGGCCGACATTCGCAAGCGCCTGACTTTCAAATTCGTCAAGACCATGGACGAGGTGATCGCGCTGGCGCTGCTCCCCCGATCTGACACGGTCTTGCTGCCCGGAATCGGCGAGCCGGCCGCAGTCGACGAAGCGGTGGCGGCCAACGCCGAGGCTTCGGGCCAGAAGCCGTCGAGTCAGCCCTCGCTTTAGAAGCCCCCACCCTGCCCCGAACGTCTCAAACGCTCGCCTGGCACTAAAGCGCCGCTCGCGTGGGCCGACGGGCCCGCCCCGTACGCGGGGGAGGGGAATATGAAAGCGTGGCTGGGTAGACTAGCCCAACGATGGAGACGCGCTACGACCCCAAGATCGTCGAGCAGCGCTGGTACGCCATCTGGGATGAGCGCGGCTACTTCAAACCGCGGGAGAGCCTGACCGGCAAGACCTTCACCATCTCGATGCCGCCGCCGAACATCACCGGCGACCTGCACATGGGGCACGCGATGTACACGCTGCAGGATGTATTGATTCGCTGGCATCGGATGCTTGGCGATGCCGTGCTATGGGTGCCGGGCACGGATCATGCGGCGATCGCAACGCAGAATGTGCTCGAGAAACAGCTGGCGAAGAAAGGCACGACCAAAGAGAAGATCGGACGCGAGGCCTGGGACAAGCTGGTCGCGGAATGGTATGAGACCACCGGCCACACCATCCTGCAGCAGATGCGACGACTCGGCTTCTCCGCCGACTGGTCGCGCATTCGCTTCACCATGGATCCGACCTATGTCGAGGCGATCCGTTACGTCTTCGTGCGGCTCTGGAAAGAGGGGCTCATCTACCGCGGCCCGCGGATCGTCAACTGGTGTCCGCACGACCAGAGCGCGATCTCGGACCTCGAGGTCCAGTACGAGGAGACCGACGGTCACCTTTATTACCTCGACTACCCGGTCGATGGCGGCGGCGTGATCTCGGTCGCGACCGCGCGGCCGGAAACCATGGTCGGTGATACGGCAGTCGCCGTCCACCCCGATGACTGGCGCTACAAGGACCTGATCGGGAAGTCGGTGACGCTGCCGATCGTGCACCGCCGGGTGCCGATCGTCGCCGACGACGCCGTCGACCAGGAGTTTGGCACCGGCGCCGTCAAGGTGACCCCCGGACACGATGTCACCGATTACGAAATCGGTGAACGCCATCACCTCGAGGTCCGCACCATCCTCCATCTCGACGGCAGCATGAACATCCCGGAAGTCCCCGAGCTCGATGGACTACCGGTGCCCAAGGCACGCGAGCGCATCGTCGAGATGCTGCGCGCCGAGGCTGCGTTGCAAAAGATCGAGCCCTACCGCCACTCGGTCGGTCACTGCGACCGATGCGGCGCTGTGATCGAGCCGCTGGTGTCGGCCCAGTGGTGGGTCAAGATGAAACCACTGGCGGGGCCGGCGATTGCCGTGGCCGAGACCGATGTCCTCCGCTTCCACCCGGAGCGCTGGCGCGAGCAGTACCTGCGCTGGATGCACAACATCCGCGACTGGAACATTTCGCGCCAGCTGTGGTTGGGCCATCGCATTCCGGTGTGGACCTGCGCTAACGGTCACGCCATCGCCTATCTGAAAGACCCGACGGAATGCGAGCAGTGCGGTGACCGGCACCTCACGCAGGATCCCGATGTGCTCGACACCTGGTTCTCGTCATCACTGTGGCCGTTCGTCACCCTGGGATGGCCGAATGACACGGGGGACCTGCGCCGCTTCTACCCGACGCAGGTGCTGGACACGGCGCGCGACATCCTCTACCTGTGGGTGGCGCGCATGGTCTTCATGAGCCTGCATTTCCTGAACGTGGTCCCCTTCTCCGACGTCCTGATCCACGGCACCGTGCTGGCGCCGGACGGGCGGCGGATGAGCAAGTCGCTCGGCACCGGACTCGACCCGCTGGATCTCATCGAGCGCTTCGGCGCCGACGCGACCCGTGCCTGGGCCGCCTACTTTGGCACCGGCGGGCAGGACATCCGTTTCTCGGAAGAGAAGATCGAGTCGTACCAGCGCTTTGCCAACAAGCTCTGGAACGCGACGCGCCTGCTGTTGTTCAAATTACCGGAGGGCGCGGCGCCCATGCCGATCGATGAGGCAGAGCTGGAGCCGGCGGATCTGTGGATCTTGGGCCGGTTGAGCGCGGTTACGCGGTTGGTCACGTCATCGTTTGAGCGGCTCGAGTTTGGTCCGGCGATCGAGGCTCTGTACGACTTTGCCTGGAAGGAGGTGGCGGACGACTACCTCGAGTTGATCAAGCCGCGACTGCAGACTGGCGACCAGTCCACCGCGACCGCGCTATCGGTCGCGGTCAATGTGCTGGAAACAATTCTCCGGCTGCTGCATCCGGTGATGCCGTTCGTGACCGAGGAGCTGTGGCAGCGGCTGCCGCACGAGGGCGAGACGATCATGTACGCGCCCTGGCCCTTGCCCGACGAGACGATCGAAGACCAGAAGTTGATGGAGGAGATGGCGCACCTGCGGGAGGTGGTCCGGGCGGTGCGCAACGTGCGGCACAGCGCCGATCCGCGCGCCCGCCGGCAACCGGCCGAGATCAGCTCACCCCGGCCGCTTCTGACAGAGCCGATCGGCCGCCGCTACCTCGCTACCCTGGCGCAGCTGGAGCTCAATGGCAAGCTCCCCGAGGGGGCGCCCCAGGCGGTGGTCGTGGTCGGCGCGACCACCGTGCGCCTCGGGCTGCCGGCGGGCGGCGGCTCGGATGCCCAGCGGCTGCGGGCCGAGCTGCAAAAGAAAGAGCAGGAGATCCAGTTCCTGGAGGGGAAGTTGCGCAACCCGGCCTTCACCGGGAAAGCGCCACAGGCAGTGGTGGAGCGAGAGCGGGCGCGCCTTCTCCAGGCGCAGCAGGCGGCGGAGCGGCTACGAGGCCTCTTGGGCGAAGCGGCCGAATTAGGGTAAGGTAGCGGAGTTAAATTCCCTGATTGCTGAGGAGGCGCCTTGCCCAACCTAACGTCGCTAAAACCGCTGCTCTACATCGTGATCTTTTACCTGCTGGCCTTCTGGCTCAGCCTCTCCTACTGGGCGTTCAGGGACGCCCGGGAGCGCTCCAACAGCGTGCTCTTTCATGTCTTCGCCACCGGCCTGTCGCTGGTGCTGCCTATCTTCGGGCTGTTCATCTACATGATCATCCGGCCGCCGCTGACGATGGCGGAGCGCCGGGCGCTCGAGCTGGAGACGCAAGCGCTCTCGGAGCCGGGCGGTCCCGCGCGCGAGCTGCGGCCGTGCCCCAGCTGCGGCGAGCCGATCGATTCGCAGTACGTGCTCTGTCCGCACTGCAAGACACAGTTCAGTAAACTCTGCCCACGGTGCAACAAGCAGCTCAAGCTCGGATGGAGCGTGTGCCCCTATTGCGCCGAGGAAGTCCCCCTCCAGGGGCCCGTTTCCTCGACGCCGCGCATCGCTCGGTAGCCCCGCTCGCCCGGCGGGTTCGCTGAGCTGCTAACCCAGTAGACATGCCGTTAGCGCTACAGGCGCTGCTCCCATTTATCGCCCTGCTGGGAGCCGCCGCGATCGTGCGACAGCCACCTCGCCGCGAGGGCAACGGTTGGATCGCGGCCGGCGCCACCGGACTCGCGGGGCTCATCGCCCTGGTGGAGCTGCTCCGCCTTTCTCCCGGCGAACACGTCGACGTTCTCTACCTGACCACTTTTCCCTACGCCGACCTCAGTATTCGTCTCGATGGGCTCTCGCTCGCCTTCGCCGCCATCGTGCTGATCACGGCGGCGCTGCTGATGCTGGCCAGGCAGCGCGTCCCGGGCGACCGCCGGGACCCATGGGCCGGCTGGTTGCTCACGAGTGCGGCGACCTGCGCCGTCATCCTCGCCGACAACCTGCTGCTCGTCTACATCGCGCTTCAGCTCCTCACCCTGGCATGGAGCGGGGCGCTCGACGAAGCCTCGCCGCGCCGGCGGGGCCTGCGACTGGTCGTCCAGGTGGCCGACATCGGCCTGCTGCTGGCGGCGGCCAGCGCGATCCAATCGGTGGGCACGAGCGCCTTCTCCGGTGTGCCCTCGGACACCTTCGGGCTGGCGACGTTTGTGCTCGTGCTGCTGCCAGTCATGGTCCGAACCCTTGCGCTTACCCGCGTCTGGGGCGGGCCCAAGGCGGCGGTGGCGTTCGAGCCCGCGATCGCGTGGGTGGCGCCCGCGGGATACCTGCTGTTGCGCTTACTGGCGCTGATGGGCGGCCGGCTTCCGGACCGGGCGACCGCGGTCGTGTTGTTCGCGGTGGGGGTGATCGGCGCGCTGATTTTCGCGGGCCTTGCGCTCTTTACGCGCGCCGGACCGCGGCTCGCGGGCTTATTGCTGGCGGCGCAAGCCGGGCTCGCCATCGCGCTGTCGACCGGCGATCAACCGCTAATGACCGTGGCGAGCACGTGGCTCTGGTTGACGCTGGTGCCGGTGGCCGGCGTGGCCTCGGTTCGCCCCCGTGACGGGTCGACGCCGGAAGCGCTGACGCTCCTGAGCCTGGCGATGGTTCCCGGGAGCCTCGCCTTCGTGGGCCTTTGGCTTGGCGCTCTTGCCCTGAACGAGCGTGGGCTGCTCTTCGCGATGATCCCGGTCGGGCTGGTGGTCGTCGTGTCGGCGCTCGCGGCCCTCAGTCACGGGCCGGTGCGGCGACCCCGCCGGTTCGACGTCGCGACCGTATGGGCGGGGGTGTTGCTGCTGGCCGCCGCTTTTCCGATCATCGCGATCGGCACGCTGGTCGTTCCCGCCGCGGCGACTGTCCGCCTCGTCCCCCGGGGGATGATCGGCGTCAGCCCCTTCGGGCTCACCACCGATTTTGGGGCCTGGCCCGCGCTCGTGGTGTCGGTGGTCGTCGGCCTCCTGCTCGGGCTGATGGGCTGGCGCCTCCAGGGGCGGTTCCCCTTGCGCGCGGGCGGTGCCGGCCGTGAACCGGGCTATCCGTCATTTATGCCGGCACTCCCCCGGCTGCCCAGGTTGCCGTCCTGGAGTCACGTTGTCCTCTGGGGGGCCTTCGCCGCCGTCGTCGGCGCGGTCGCGACCCGGCCATGATCCTCTATCTGCCCGCAGCCCTGTTCGCGGTCAGCCTGCTGGTGGCCTATGGCACCGTGGGCCGGCCGCGACAGGCGGCGACGATTGCGGCGGTGCTGGCGGCGGCGTGGTCGCTCGCGCTGCTGGTCGACCCGAGTCTGATGGCCTGGGCCATCGGTCCCATCGTGGCGACGCTGCTCGTCCCGCGCCGCGGCGCGCGGGCCCGATCGAGCTTCGAAGGGCTGACCCGGCGCGTGATCACCATCGTCGGCGCGCTGGTCGTCGCGATTTTCCTCGCATCACGATTGCCGGTCGGCGAGAACCCCGTCCTGCTGAGCGCCGTGCCGTGGGTTCTGGGCGCGCTCGGCGCGGCCTGGTTTATCAGCCCGATTGACCAACCTGAGCGGCTGCAAGGCCAGGCGCTGATGGTCGCAGCGACGGCGGCGATCCTCCTGGCCGCGGTCCCCGCCGGGCCGCTGACCGCGGCGCTCGCTGGGGCGATGGCGCTGATGCCGATCGCAGGCGAGCACTGGCGTCTGCCCGGCCGTCTTCGCCCGGCGTTGAGTGCGCTGCTGCTGATGCTCGCCGCGGCGGCGGCGCTGGTCGCGGCCCTGGCTGCCGTGAATGTCGTCCTGGTCCTGTCCGACATCGGGCTGAATGTCAGCAGCCTGATGCTGGTGGGTGCGGCGATCCTCCTGGTCGCGGGGGCGGCCGCCACCCCAATCGGCATCGAGTGGGCCGCCGCACTTGGCGTTCTGACGCTCGCGGCCGCCGCGCCAGGTCTTCGATGGGCCGCGCTCGCGGGATTGATCGCGGTGGCCACGACCTTCGATCGGCGCGGCGAACGTCCGGCATGGCTGGCGGTCGGCGCCCTCGCGATGACCTCCGTGCTGCTGCCGCTGGCGGCGCCCTCATGGAGCGCCCGGGTGCAGGTGGTGGCGCTGGCCGCCGGCCTGGTCGTGATGCTGTTCGCCGCGCGCGCGGCGACGCTGCGCGTGCTCGTGCTGCCGACGACCGCGCTGGTCGTAATGCTGGCGCTCGGGTCGGTCAACGTCGCCGGGCTGGTCCGCTTCCAATGGATCGCCGCGGTCGGCGCCCTGCTCCTCGTCGCGCGCACGGCGTTGACCTGGTTGCCGGCGGACACCGGTGGGCGCGAGGTGCTGCGCGACGGCTTGATCGCGGCGCTCCTGATCGTAGCGATCAGCGCCCGCGATGCCCTCGGTCTCGGCACGCTTGCCGCCGTGCTCCTCCTGATCGACGCAGCCATCGTTCGCATCGATGACATCCCAGCGCCCGCTTCGCCGTGGTCGCGGCTGGTCGTGCTGGCGCGTTCCAACTGGCCAGGATCGATCACCTTCGCCGCCGCGACCATCACGGTGATCGCCGCCCTCCAGGCAGGGTTGGCGCTCGGCTTGCTCGCGTCGGCGTTGCTCGCGGCATTGCAGCTGGCCCCGCTCGTCGATCGCCACGCCGTAACGACTTCGGTTCGGCCGCGGTCGGCGTTGCAGTGGGTGGGCCCGGCGCTATCGATCGGCTGCGGCATCGCCCCGGCCCTGGTGTTGCGGATGATCCAACTGGCTCGTTGATCATCCTGCTGGCGTCGACCTCGGCGCGACGGATGGACATTCTCACGCGGTCCGGCATCCCGTTTCGCGCGCTGGCGCCCGGCATCGATGAGCGGCCGCCGGTGCCGCTCGGGCCGGTGCGCTTTGTCGCCTGGGCGGCGAAAGCGAAGGCCGAGGCGGTCGCCGCGAGGGCGGCAGGCCGAGTCGTCGTGGCTGCCGACACCGAGGTCGTCTTGCGCGGGCGAATCTTCGGAAAGCCAAAGGATCGCGCGGAGGCCGCCGCCTTTTTGCGCGCGCTATCGGGGAAGACGCACCAGGTCTACACCGCGGTCCAGGTGATCGATGGGCGCTCTGGCCGGCGAGCGCAAGGCATTTCGCGGACGCATGTCACTATGCGTGAACTTTCGTCGAGCGAGATCGCCGCCTACGTCCGAACCGGTGAACCGCAGGATAAAGCCGGTGCCTACGCTATACAGGGCAAGGGCCGGCGCCTGATCGCATCGATCCGCGGGCCGTATGACAACGTCGTCGGGATGCCGATGCGCCTGCTGACGCGGTTGCTGGGCGAATGCGGGATCCCGGTTCCGGCGAACAATCCGGATGAAATGCAGCACACGTCTCAGCACCGCCGCCGTCACCGCTAGCCTCCTGCTGCTCAGCTCCGCCGCGTTGACCGCCTGCGGGCCAGGGGAAGCCTCGCGGTTGGTCGTCACGCAGAGCACCGATGCGCCGAGTGCCTCCGACCACAAGAGCCACCTTGCGCCCGGCGTATTCGTCGGGATCACGCTCTCGATCCGCAATACCGGCGCGGGGGCGGCCCGCGGCGTCACGGTCGAGGACGTCCTGCCCGCCGGCTTTCGTTATTACGAACTGACAACGCTCGGCGGCAACGCCATCCGCACCGCGACCAGCGATCCGGCGGCGCAGGGCAATCCGGTCTGGGGCACGTTCACGATTCCGGCGGGCAACGGCAATACGGTTAGCGCGCTAATCCTCAGCTTCAAAGTCCAGGCGGCGGTCAAGCCCGGCGATTACCAGAACAAGGTCAAGATCACCACCTCACTGGCTTCGGACGCCGCCCAGGGTGATCCGGTGGGCCTTGTGGTCGAGCCGCGCCCGGCGCTGACGGTCGCGGCGGCGGCCGCGACGGCGCAGGTAACGACCGGCGGTGCGGCAACCTACGTCATCTCTGTCAGCAACGTTGGCTCGGCGGTGGCCAAGAGCGTGGTCGTCTCGGTCAGCCTCGCCCCCGGGTTTCTCTACACGACGACCACCGGGTATGAAGGCAACAGTGTGCGGACATCGGCCGTCGATCCGCCCGGGAACAGCTTGCTGCCGGTCTGGTCCTCCTGGGATATCCCGGGGGCGGTCAATGGGGCGGCCGGACTGCTGCGCCTGACCTTCCAGGCCCGGGTGCTGGCCGCCGTGGTGCCAGGACTTTACAACCTGACCGTCGCCGTGACCAGCGCCAAAGACGTCCCGCCGCAGACGATCGGCAACACGGCCCCGGTGGCCGTTGGCAAAGGGACGACCATCCCGATCACGATGACGGTTGCCCCGACCGCACCCTATGCCTCACAGAACGGGACCGTGGCGTACGTGATCACGGTCGAGAACGACAGCGCCGACGCCGCCAGAGGGGTGACGGTGACCGACACGCTACCGCTGGGCTTTGTTTTCCAGTCCACCAACAGCATCGTGATCAACGGGCAAAACGCCGGGTCGCGACTGCAGCCGGCGGCAGGAAGTGCGACCCCGCAATGGGGGCCGTTCAGCGTCCCGGGGGGCGGCTTCAACGGCTCGACCCTCGTGATCACGTTTACCGCCAAAGTCGCCGGCGCCTCGCTCGGGCCGCACCCCAATGTCGTATCGGGCAATAGCAGCAACGCCCAGATCACCGGCGGCTCAGACCAGGCGCCCGTGATCGTCACGGCGAGCTGACGCCGTTTCATGAGTCTGGTCTTTCGGCCGGTTTGGGAGAATAGCGAAGAGTGTCCAGAACCCAACGGGAACTGAAGGCCCTCCGCCAGCAGCAGCGTGAGGAGGCGGCCGCACGCCAACGGGCGCGCGACCGTCGGAACCTGTTCATCATCGCCGGGATCCTGGGCACGGCCGCCGTTGCCATCCTGGTGGTCGCGCTTGCCCTCCAGCAGGCGGCGAAAGTGGCGCTAGCGAACCGGATCCAATTTCAGCCGGTCAGTGGAACCATCGGCACCCCGGTCCCTGACGAGGGGCGAAATCACGTGGACCCCTCGACCAATCCAACGTACAAGTTCTATCCGCCCGCCTCCGGGCCGCACTATTCGGCGCAGGGGATCGCCCCGGTGGCGTGGAAGACGATCGGTACCTCCAGCAGCCCCCTGGTCGAGGGCCAGTACATCCACAACCTCGAACACGGCGGGATTGCCATCCTCTACAACTGCTCGACGGGTGCCGACTGCACGAGCCTCAAGAACTCGCTCGAGAACTACGTGACCAACCTGGCTCCGGTTGAGCCAACCTACAACGAAGTCAAGATGGTGATCACGCCGTACAGCCAGGGAATGCAGAAGAAAGTGGCGCTGGTTGCCTGGGACTACATCGAGTTCCTCGATACGTACGACCAGAACGCCATCACCCAGTTTTACGAGAACCACGTCGACAAGGGTCCCGAGGCGATCCCGTGATAAACTACGGAGTCGCGCCCGGGGGCGCTATTGTCATGTATGCCATCGTTGCTACCAGCGGAAAGCAGTTCAGGGTCTCAGAAGGCGACCGCATCCTGGTCGACCGGGTGCCGGCTGAGGTCGGTCAGACCGTGCGGCTGGACTCGGTGCTGATGTTCGGCGGCGAGGACAAGCCGATGGTGGGCACCCCGTTCGTTTCGGGCGCGGCCGTCGAGGCGACCGTGGTCGCGCATCGGTCGGGGGACAAGATCATCGTCTTCAAATTCGAGGCGCGCAAGCGCAAGCGGCGCAAGACCGGCCACCGGCAGCAGCTGTCGGAGCTGCGCATCGGCGCTATCCGGCCCCCGGAGGGGAAGAGCGCGGGGGGATCGGCGAGGGGCGAACGACCCGTGACCGCGCAGATGCCGGCGCCGAAAGCGCGTCGAACGAAAGCGAGCGCGGAAGCGAGCAAGCAGGAGTAAACCATGGCACACAAGAAAGGCGCAGGTTCATCACGCAACGGACGCGACAGCGTCGGCCAGCGGCTGGGCATGAAGACCGGAGCCGGCCAGGCGGTCAACGCCGGCACCATCCTGCTTCGCCAGCGAGGGACGGCGATCTTTCCCGGGACCAACGTCGGCATGGGGCGCGACCACACCCTCTTCGCTCTCATCGACGGGGTGGTCAAATTCGAGCGCACCGGTCACGGGCGGAAGAAAGTCTCGGTCCTGGCCGAAGCCGTTTAGCGCTCGGCGGCACGGGCCGCTTAATGACACGCTCGCGTTTCCACACATCACGCGGCCTTTCCACACCGGGGCCGCTTATGACCGGGGCTCCCTTATCGCACCGGGTTTCTGATGTTCACTGACCGCGTCAAAGTCTTCGTCAAGGCCGGCGATGGCGGGGCCGGGCAACTGAGTTTTCGGCGCGAGAAATTCGTGCCGCGCGGCGGTCCGGATGGAGGAAACGGGGGTCGTGGCGGCAACGTCGTGCTCGAGGTGTCACGGCAGCTCAACTCCCTGCAGGACTATCGCTTCAAGCATCACTTCGCCGCCGGCCGCGGCGGGCGGGGCGGCGGCAGCCGGCGGCATGGCAAAGACGCCCCCGATGTGGTGCTCCAGGTTCCACCGGGAACGCTGGTCAAGGACGAGGAGGGGAAGACCCTGGCCGACCTGGTCGCGGATCGGCAGCGGCTGGTGGTGGCCCGGGCCGGGAGGGGTGGGCGCGGCAATGCGAGCTTCAAGACGTCGACCCGGCAAACGCCGCGCTTCGCCGAACTTGGCGAGCCCGGCGAATCGCGCTGGTTGTGGCTCGAGCTCAAACTGATCGCCGACGTCGGGTTGGTTGGCCTCCCCAATGCCGGCAAGTCGACACTGCTCTCGGTCGCCAGCGCCGCGCGTCCGAAGATCGCGGACTATCCGTTCACGACCCTCGAACCGGTGCTCGGGGTGGTCGAGCTGGCCGACGACGCCAGCTTCGTGATGGCCGACCTTCCCGGCCTGATCGAGGGTGCGCACGAAGGCGCCGGGCTCGGCCTGCAGTTTCTGCGCCACGTTGAGCGGACCCGCGCGCTAATCCATGTGATCGACGCCAGCTCCGGCGATCAGCAGAAACTCTGGAACGACTATCAGCAAGTGCGCACCGAACTGAAGAAATATAGCCCCGCGCTGGCGCGCCGCCCGCAGTTGATCGCGCTCAGCAAGATGGACGCGGTGACCGACTCCTCGGAGGTGCTCGCCTTCCGGCAGCGGCTGGTCAAGCTGCGCCGGCGGACGTTCCCGATTTCCGCGGTCACCGGCGAGGGCGTCCAGGATCTGCTGTGGGCGACACAGCGGACGCTGGTCCGCCGGCGCGACAAGGCCGCCGCCGAGCCGCTGCCGGCGCTGAAGGTCTACCGCGGCCCCACCACCGCCGACCCCTTCACCATCGAGCCGGTCGAGGGAGGCTTCCGCGTGTCCGGCGACCAGCTGCAGCGGCTGCTCGCGATGACCGACATGACCAACCCCGACGGATTGGCGCATTTTCAACGCATGCTCGACCGCTGGGGGTTGAACGACGCGCTCGCGCGCCACGGGGCGCGGGGTGGAGAGACGGTGCGGATTTCCGACGTGGAATTTCTCTACGACCCGGAGCGCTGAACGTGCCCGAGGTGACCGGCATCATGGGGGGAACCTTCGACCCGGTGCACAACGGGCACCTGGCGGCGGCCCGCCAGCTGCGCGACGTCGCGGATCTCGTGGAGGTCTGGCTGATGCCGAATGCGATGCCGCCGCATCGGAGCGCGGCCCCGGTCGCGAGCGCGGACGACCGGCTGCGGATGGTGCACCTGGCGGTCGATGGCCAGCCGGGGCTGTTGCCCTCCGCGCTCGAAGTCGACCGGGGCGGCGCCTCCTACACCCTCGACACGGTTGGCGAGCTGGCGAGCCGGTTTCCCGAGCGGCGATTCGCGATCCTCTTGGGATCGGATGCGGCGCTCCAGATCCGCAGCTGGCACCAAGCCGATGCGCTGCTCGACGTCGCGCACTTCGTGATCTTCAATCGCCCCGAGACCACCCTGGCGCCGCAGACGCTGCACGAGCTCGGCTTTGCGCCCGCCCGAACCCAGATCGTTCATCTCGACACCCCGGCGATCGCCGCGCACCAGGTCCGCGACCGCCTGGCGCGAGGGGCGCCGATCGACGACCTGGTGCCAGCCGCCGTTGCCGACTACATCCGGTCGCACCACCTCTACCGTGCCTGACGCCACGTCCACGGCAACTGGGATAATCAGGGCAGTGACTCCGCTTCAGCTCAGCCGGCTAATCGAAGGTGCTGCTGCGGAGAAGAAGGCGCGGGGCATCGTCCGGCTGGATATCCGGCAGAAGAGCTCGATCGCGGATTACTTCGTGATCTGCGAAGGCGACACCGATCGCCAGGTGCGAGCCATCACCGACTCGATCGTCGAGGCCTGCAAGGCGAAAGGGGTGCGGCCGTTGCGGACGGCCGGCTACGACGATGGGTCGTGGGTCGTCCTCGATTACGCCAGCGTTATCGTCCACGTCTTCCTCCCGGGCGAGCGCTCGTATTACGATCTCGAGTCGCTCTGGAAGGGGCCGACTCGAAAGGTCGCCGCCGCGAGCGCCGCGAACGGGAGGAAGGCGCCCGCGAAAGAACGCGCCAAGCCGGTAAAGAAGCCGGCGCGTCCGACCAGACGGCGAATCAAGTCCGCCTGAAGGGCCCCCCGTGGGTTGTGCGCCAAGACTAAATTCGGCCCCGTTCGTGTGCGATACTAGCCGGTAACCACTCGCCTTAGGGCGCGGTGCACGAACTATGGGCTCGAAGACACCCGTCGCCCCGGCCCACCCTCACGTCACCGTCGACGATGTGTGGCGCGGCGCCCTACCACAGGGCACGCAACTGGTGGCGGGGAGTGCAGGGTCTCGTCGCGAGGTCGTCTGGTGCACGACGTTGCGCGCCCGGCAGCCGGCCTTCACGCCGCTGCGCGGGGGCGAGCTGCTCCTGATCGATCCCCAGGTGCTGACGGCAGTCGATTCGCGCCTGACGCTCGCCCGCCTACTGGAATCGCTCGCCGGCCAGGGGGTCGCCGGGGCCGCGGTGCTCGGGCGGGTCTCACCCGAGGCGCGTCGGGTCGCGGAGGCGCACGCCTTACCGCTGTTCGCGCTGCCGGCCGCCTTGCCGCTCGACCAGGTCGAACAGCAGGTGTTGCGCTACATCGTCGACCAGCGGGCCGAGCTTCACGAGCGCGCCCAGGACCTGCACCGACAGCTGAGCGAGCTGGCGCTGGCAGGACGCGGGCTCCCGGCGCTGCTGGCCCGGCTCCACGAGCTCACCGGCGTGCCGGTGGTGCTCGAGCGCGACTCGGGTCTCGACTATGTCGGCGCCGGCCGGCTCGCAGAGAGCGCGGCCGCGCTGATCGCGCAGGAGCGTCCTGCGCTCGAAGAGTGGTTGCGTGAGGTTCCCCTCAGCGCCTTCGATCCGCCGGTTGCGTTACGACCGCTGGCGCACGGCCAGACTCGGTTGATCGCGCCCATCCTGGTGCAGGGAAGTATCGCCGGCTTCCTGTCGTTGCTGGGCTCGGACGGTGAGCTGGGGGAGATGCACCGGCTGGCGGTCGGGCGCGCGGCGCACGCGTGCGCCATCGAGCTGGTTCGCGCGCGCGCGGCACGCGACGCGCGCGACGAGGTGGAGGAGGAGCTGCTCGACGTGCTGACCGCCGGCCGACCGGGCACCCACCAGGCGGCTCGCGAACGGGCCAAGCGCAAGGGCTTCGACGTGGATGCCAATTACCTGGTGATCGCCGCCGAGCCGGTGGAACCTGGGCTCGCGCCCAGGATCCGGGCCGCCTGGGAACGTCAGCTGGGCACCATGCGGCTCAGCGCGCTGGTGCGGGAGCGCGGCGAGGCGACGCTGGCGCTCGTGAGTCTTGCCGGGCGGCGGGCTCCCGACGCGCGATCGGTGGTGGATCACTTACACCGCGCCGCCCGCGTCTCCGCCAATACGCCGGTGGCGGTCGGCTACGGCGGCGTTCGCTCGGGCGCGAGCGAGGTGGCGGCGGGCGCCCGGGAGGCGGAGCAAGCCCTGACCATGGGCCGGCGTCTTTTTGGACCGGACAGCGCGACCGCCTTCAACGACCTCGGCCTCTATCGCCTGCTCTACGCGCTGCAGCCGCTGCCCGAGATGCGGGCCTTCCGCGACGACGCGCTGGCGAGGCTGCGGACCAAAGATCGCGCCGGCGTGCTGCTCCAGACGCTCGCCGCCTACCTGGCGACCAACGGGAGCCCGACCGACGCGGCGGAGCGCCTCCATTTGCATCGCAACACCGTGCTCTATCGCCTCGGGCGGATCGAGGACCTTCTCGGGGTCGACCTGCGCAATGCCGAAGTCCGGCTCTCGCTGCATCTGGCGCTGAAGATTGGCGAGGTGCTCGAACCCTAATAGGCTAGCGACGTCACGGTGACCGGGGGCTCGCTATTGCGGTCGGGTGCGGATCACGTCGGGGATCTGCGAGACCGACGGCAAGGGGCCGACGACCGGCGCGGGCCCGGCGCCGAGTGCCGAGAGCACGGCCGCGGCGATCGCCGCGTGGCCCTGGTCGCCGGGGTGGAACCAGTCGGTGCGGCCGAGGTAGCTCGAGCCGCCGTCGGTACCGTGGAAGGCGTTAACGGCATAGAAGCCGTTCAGCGTGACGTAGGTCCCGCCATGTCGTTCGCACGTCTGCGCGATGATGGCATCGATCACGTCAGACGGCAGCCAGCTGCCGATGCAGAGGACTCGGGTCTGCGCGCCGGAGACGCCACTGACGATCGCCTCGTACTGCGCGGCAAAGGTGTCGAGCGGCGTGTTGAAGCCGACGTCGTTGGTGCCGAGCTCGATGGTGACGAGCGCCGGGTGGGCCGCCTCGACGGCGCCCAGCTGCGGCAACCCCCAGGCCGCTTTCGCCCCGCTGCGCGCCACCAGGTCGAGCGTCATACCCACCTTGTCCGCGACCAGTGCGGGAAAGGTGCCGTCCTGGGCCGTGGCAAAACGGCCGGCGCTGATGCTGTCGCCCAGGGCCACGTAGACTTTGCCCTGCAAGCCCTGATTATCCGTTCCGGCGTGCACGCCAAGCACCTCGCTGGGGGCCATCACCGGGGCTTTTGTGCCCGGCTGGCCAACGGCGAGCAGTAGGACCACGATCCAAATGAGATATGTCACGACCCTCGGGGTGCGCGACGGCAGTGCCGTTGACCCCATCCTCCTGCCCCTATTCTGTCAGCCAGGCTGACCCTGGGCCCCCCGCAAACGTCGGGCACGCCGCTAGACCAGTCCCGACTCCAGCGTGGTGACCATCTCGGCCAGCGCCCGGACGGCCCAGTTTGGACGGTCGGTCATGCCGAACAGTTGAAGGCGCGCCTCGGCGAGGTGCTCCGCCGCCTGGCGGCGGCAGATCCCCTGCGCGCTCGACTGGGTGATGATGGCGCGGGCGGTCTCCATCTCGGTTGCGCTGAAGGTCGCGCGCGTCAGCAGCGATCGCAGCACCCGCCGGTTGCCGGCGGCGCCGCCCTTGAGCGCGACCAGCGTCGGCAGCGTCTTCTTGCCGTTCTTCAGGTCGCTACCGATCGGTTTGCCGGTCTGGTTGGTCGACCCCCAAACGCCGAGGATGTCGTCGATCACCTGGAATGCAATCCCGAGGTGGTAGCCGAACTTGCCCGCTTTGTCCAATGCCGCGTCGCCGACGCCCGCGGAGAGTCCGCCCAGCCGCGCGGCGCAGTCGAAGAGCGTGGCGGTCTTCAGCCCCACCATCTCCATGTACTCGTCGACGGAGACATCGACCCGCTGCTCGAACTGCAGGTCGAGCACCTGCCCGCGGCAGAGCGCGAGCATCGAATCGGTGAGCAAGAGGAGCGCCGGCCGCGTGCGGTCCGCGTAGCGCGCCGGCAACAGGTCGACCACCGCCCGGGTGACGAGTGCCTCCAGCGCCGCGCCGGCGTTGATCGCCTGGCCCGGGCCCCAGACTTTCCAGACGGAGGGCCGTCCGCGGCGGAGCTCGTCATGATCCTGGACGTCGTCGAAGACCAGCGAGAAGTTGTGTGCGAGTTCGACCGCCACCGCCGCCCACAAGGCATCGGCGTAGCGCTTGCCAAAGGCCTCGCAGGTGAGCAACGCGATGTTCGCCCGCAGGCGCTTTCCGGGACGCTCGCCCGCCTTCCGCAGGCCGAGGTGGTACTGCACCATCTCCGTCAGCAGCGAGCTCTGGCTGGACCCGACGCGCTGCGATAGGCGCGACAGCTCGCGGTCCAGCGCCTGGTTCATCGCCTGCAGCCGGTCGGTGCGGCTGGCGAAGGTCTTGGTCTTCATCCCACTTCGACGGGTGGAGTCCTCTTGAGTGCCGCGATCGTGGGGGCGCCCGCGCAGAACATGGCGACCCGTAGCTGCCAGGCGAAGCCGTCGAGCAAGTGGCGAACGGATTCTTCGCCTTCCGAGGCGGCGGCGAGCACGGCGTGCGCGAAGCCGGTCAGGTCGGCACCGAGTCCGAGCGCCTTGGCGGCGTCGAGCCCATGCTTGAGGCCGCCGCTCGCGATCAGCGGCAGCTGGGGGGCGGCGCGGTGGGTCGCGATCAGCGCCTCCGACGTGGGGATGCCCCACTCCGAAAAGGCAAGCGCCAGCTCGACTTCCTCGGGACGCTCACGGCGAAAGGCCTCCACCCTGGCGAAGCTGGTGCCGCCGAGACCGGCGACGTCGATGGCGGCCACACCGGCGGCCGCCAGCAGCCCCGCGGTACGCTCTGAGATGCCGCAGCCGACCTCCTTGACGATCACCGGAACGGGGAGTTCGCGGCAGAGGCTACCGATCTTCTCGATCAGTCCCTTGAAGTTGTGGTCGCCTTCGGGCTGGAGCGCCTCTTGCAGCGGATTGAGATGCAGCACCAGCGCGTCCGCGCCGATCATCTCGATCGCTTCGAGCGCCTGCTCCTGGCGCATGCCGTAGTTCAGCTGAACCGCACCCAGGTTGGCGAACAGCAGGACGTCGGGGGCGACGCTGCGCACCTGGTAGGTGGCGCGCAGGTCTTTGTGGGTGATCCCCGCCCGCTGCGAACCGACGCCGAAGGCGATCCCGACCGATTGCGCGACCAACGCCAGGCGGCGGTTGATGTCGCCGGCCGCGTGGGCGCCGCCAGTCATACTCGAGATCAGGAACGGCAATTTGAGGGGCTTGCCCAGGAAACTGGTGGTCATATCGATGGCGTCCAGGTCAAGCTCGGGGAGCGCCTCGTGGCTGAAGGCGTAGCGCTCGAAGCCGGCGCTGCGCGTCGACTGCACCGAGGCTTCCAGCGACAAACGCAGGTGCTCGAGCTTGCGCTGGGCGATCTTCGAAACCGGGTGACCGTTGGCGTCGAGGGCCATCGCCTAACTCGCCGCCTCGACATCAGGCGGTGTTGGGTGTTCGTCGTGCACGTCAGCTTCGAGAGCGTCCGGGTTTTCCGCCTGGCGCTTGCGCATCATCTGGACGAAGTAGTCGACGATGATCGGGTCGAACTGCGTGCCCTTGCCCGCCTCGAGTTGGGCCAGCGCGAAGTCCGGCGTGCGCCGCTGCCGGTAGGGCCGGGTGGACGTCATCGCGTGGTAGGCGTCGCAGACCGACACGATGCGCGCGTGCAGCGGGATGTTCTGGCCCGCAAGCCCGTCCGGATAGCCACTCCCGTCGTACCACTCGTGGTGGTGCAGCACGACGTTAAGGATCTGGCGGAAGGCTTTGATCGGCTGCAGGATGCGCGCCCCCAGGATGGGGTGCATGCGCATGATCAGCTTCTCGTCTTCGTCGAGCTTGCCCTCCTTGAGCAGCACCTTGTCGACCACGCCGATCTTGCCCACGTCGTGGAGGATGGCGGCGAGGCGCAACTGGTTCTTATGCGCCGCCGACAGCTGCAGCATGTCGCCCAGGTCTTCGGCGAGCTTGGCGACCGACTGCGAATGGCCGCTGGTGTACGGGTCCTTGGCGTCGATCGAGGCCGCCAGCGCGTTGAGGGCCTCCAGCGTCGCTTCGCTGTTCGGCGACAGCATGCCTTCGGCGAGTTCTTCGAGGTGAGAGGAGTTGGCGATCTGGCCGAGGCGCTTTTCGAGGGTCGCGACCATGCCCGGCCCGACCGTGTCGGCGCTCGCCAGCTGGGCCACCACCTCGCTCAAGACCGAGTCGAGCGCGGCGACGCTCTCCAGTTCGCAGGCGCCGCAGATGCAGTTGCGGCCACGCTTCTTCGCCATGTACATGGCGAGGTCGGCTCGGTTCAGCAGCTCGTCGCGGTTCTTGGCGTCGACGGGATAGGTCGCCCAGCCAACCGAGGCCGTCAGCGGCGCGAAGATGGTCTTGGGGTTGTACATGAAGACCTTGGCGAGGGTGTCGCAAATCTCCTGCGCCCGAATCGGCGCGGTCTGGATGTCGACCCCCGGAAGGATGGCCACGAACTCCTCGCCGCCGTATCGGGTGACCGTGTCCTCGCGGCGCATCGTCGACGAGATGGTGCGCGCCGCCGCTTTGAGTGCGACGTCACCGGCGGCGTGGCCGAAGCTGTCGTTGTAGACCTTGAAGCGGTCGAGGTCGATCATCATGACCGTGATCGACCCGCCGGTCTCCTTGGTGCTCTCGAGCTCCTCGTCGAACCTGGTGTGGAAATAGCGGTGGTTCGGCAGCCCGGTGACCGAGTCAGTGACCGAGAGTTTTTGTGCCTGGTCGAGCGCGTGCGCGTTGCGCATCGCGATGCCCGCGCGCTCGGCGAAGGTCAACATCAGCTCCTGCTCGGTTTGGCGAAGCGGTTCGATACGGTTCTGGAAGCCGACGATCATGTCCGCGATCGCCCGCGCCCCGTGGAAGACCGGCACGCGGTACCAGAGCCCGGCCGGCAGCGGTTTGGGATTATCGGGTAGCACGATGTTCGGGTCGCTGAGCGGGATGACCTGTTCGCCCATCGCCGGCGTCAGCGAAAGCCGCGCTCCGGTAATGTCGACGCCCGCGTACTCGGCTTTGAGCTCGGGGTTCCAGTCGATGTAGAGCGACGAGGCGGGGGGCGCCGACTCGTCCTGTCCGATCAGGGGCGGCATCTGGACCTGGAGCAAGAAGGCATCGGCGTTGAGCAGCAGCCGGCCTTTCTCGGCGGCGAGCAGGCAGGTCTGCTCGAACTCGAGGTCGCGGTTGAGCTCGACGGTCACCTCGGACAACGAGGCGTGCGCCCGCTGCAACTCTTCCTCCAGCGCTTGCTCGGCGCGCCGGGCGCGGTCGCCGACGAAGCCAACGAAGATGCCGGTGATGGCGACGAAGCCGGTGCGCATCGCCAGGTTGGTGAGGGCGTTCAGGGTGAGCGACGTGCCCGCGACCGTGTTGTCGTAGTAGACGACGGCCGTATAGCTCAAGGCGATCGTAAGGACGGCGACGATGGCGGCCAGACCGCCGAAGCGCACCGCGGTGGTGACGGTCACCACGAAATAGGCGAGGAAGAAGGGCGAGTCCAGGCCGCCCGTGACGGCAACGCCGCCGGTGACGAGCAGGGTGTCGCCGATCGCCGAGATGTAGCCGCTGGTCAGCCACCCTGGCTTGCGCGGAAGGATGATGACGAGCAGCGTCAGGTTGTAGATCGCGCCGAGGCCGATCAAGGCCGCCAGGGTCACGAGCGATTGCCGATTCAGACTGGTTGACAGAAAGGGGAGGGCGCCGAGGGAGACGAGAATCGCGAGCCAGCGGACCCAGATGATGCGGCGCTCCATCTCCATCGCTGAGGCATCTGGTTTCCCCGGCTGTGCCGGCTGACGGGCGCCCAGCTTGAGGTTGATGGCGCTGCTCATGGTTTCGACCTACCCCGCCCTCAAGAGGCGGTCCGAGCGAGGCTTGGCGCGCGGGACTTCGTAGAAGTCGAGGAGCACCTGGGTGCTGTCGATCAAGTGGCTCAAGAATTGCTGGGTGATGCCGGTGCGGCGCTCGCGCGCGATCGCTTTCTTGAGCTGTTCGAACTCTTCCTCCATCAGATGGTGCACGGCGACGCGCGCGCTCTCTAGGGTGCGCTCGCCCGGTGCGCCGAAGATCAGGTCGACGGAGTTAAAGCGCCCCTGGGCCGCCTCGCGCTCGTGCGTGCGCAGGTCGTTGGCCAGCCGCACTACGCGCGCCGCCTGGCAGATGTGCCCGAAGATCCGGTTCTTGAGCTCCTGCGACACATCCTGGTAGGAAAAGGCCAGGATCGAGACCTGGACGACGGGGAAGGAACTGCTATACATGCCGTTGGCCAGGTAGGCGTCGAGCGTGACGCGCTCCTTGTGCTTCAGCCAGTGGTTCTCCTGGAGCATGGTCCAGATCGACTTCTCCCAGACCAACCGCCGCATCGCCGTCCATTCCTCGGGGACTTCGTCCTCGCGGAACTGCTCCTCGATCTTGCGCGTGACGGTGGCGTTGACCAGGGGCATCTGGCTGAGGTCGCGGTTGGGCCAGAGCAGGAAGTTCTGGCAGACTCGCCGGTAATCGGCGAGGTCGAGCTCGGGATGTTCTTCTTCCAGGTAGTCGTCGATGTAGACGATGTAGGCCATGGTGCGGGCAAGCGTCAGCGCCTGCTCGAAGCTGGCGCTGGGGTGGAGGAGGACGGCGGCGCGGCAAACCTCACCCAGCATGTCGTCGCCGCGCGGGTTGGCATCGACGAGATGGCGGATGACCGCGCGCTCGTCGCCCTGCGCCAGCAGGTTCTCCTTGAGTTTGTTAATTCGCCGATCTAGCATGTTCGCTCCTGCCCAGCATCATTCGCGCGGACACGACCGCCGACCGGACGACCTGGGTTGGCCCGTAGAGCGTCTTGCCGACCCACATAGGGATGACGGGCTCTCCCTCGGTTTCATTCAGGTAGGCCGCCGCCCGTTCGAACGGTTGCTTCAACCCGTCCCGGAACTCGGCTGGGGCGAGCATCAGGGCCTGGACCGCATAGGCGGTCTCTTCGGGGGTCCCGCGCGAGAACCAGCCCCACGAGCCGTCCTCGCGCTGACTGTCGCGCAGCCAGGTGAAGGCCTTCGCGCAGGCGTCGGGTGCCGACGCGGTGAGCGCGAAGACGGCGTGGGCGGTGGCATAGAAGGGGGAACCATGCCACTTGTCGACCCAGTGGTCGCCGTCTACGCGCGCATCACGCAGGTACTTGACGACTTTCTGCGCGATCACATGTTGGCGGGGGAAGGGCGGTACGACCTGGAGCACCTCGAGGACGTGGGCGTTGGCGGTGACGGAGGCATCCCGCTCGAGCGGGAAGGTGAAGAAAAAGTTCACGCCTTCGAACGGCCGGAGCGGGCCCGCCGAGATCGGGTACCCGTAGCGGTGCAGGACGCTGAGGGTGAGCGCCGTGTCGTCGGCGTCGGCCCGAAGACCCTCCCGTGAAACGCCGACCCCGTCGTCGGTGAGCGACTGGGCGAGGTAGCGCAGCAGTGGTGACGCTTCGGCGGGACGGTGGTCGGCCCGCGCGAGGTTGGAGAGGACCCAGGCGATCTCGAAGACTTCGAAGGGCGCCACCGTCGGAATGCTGCCGTCGCCCCGGTTGCGCAGCAGCAGGGCGAGATACTCGTTCGCCTGTTCGTCGCGCGTCTTGAGCAGGAAATACGCCGTGGCCGAGGGCGAGTTGGCAAAGGAGCCATTGGGGGAAAGCTGCGCGCGGGCCGCCTCGACATCGAGCCGGTTGCCCAGGTACTCCAGCGAGTGGAGCAAGGGCGTTTTGACGTTGTAGATGAGTCGCGGCGGGATGTGGCCGATCTTGGCGTCGCGCTGGGCGGAGATCCCCATGAAGCGCTCGTAGGGGAGCGGAAGTCCGCGGACCTTGGCCTCGTCCAGCAAGGCGGGGAGAACGAGTTCGAATCCCGCCATGTCCGGGCCGGTCTGCCAATTGCCGGTATCCTCGTAGACGAAGCGCAGCGCCTTCGTCCGCGCCCGATGGACGACCGCGTCCTGGAGGTGCTGCGGCAGGTCGGCGAGCGCGACCAGGGCGCTCAGGGTCGAGACTAGCTTGTCTTTCGGGATCGGGAGCGTGGTGCCAAAGCTGCCGTCGGCGTTCTGGCTGCGCAGGATCCAGCCCAGCGTTTGCGGGTACGCCATCGCCTTGGGATCGTCCGGCTGGCGCAGGCGGGAGACGAAGGCGGTATCGTAGGCGGACGCCGAGATCGCTCCCTGCTGGAGCGACGCCAGCAACTCACGCGCGGCCGCCGGCAGCGGCATCGCCGCAGGCCGTGGCAGGACTCCGTTGGTCGTGTAGCGGACGTCGTTGATTTCCGTGGTGGCGACCCCCTTGGATGGCGCTCGGTCGAGCGTCTAGGCGGAGGCTACCGCCGGCCTGTTGCGGGAGACGTTGCGGCACGTGGGCATGGCGCTCGGGCCGGCCGGCGTGACGGTCCCGTTGTATTCGTCACAGGCCGATGACCCGGGAAAGTGGTCGTGGCTCGAGGCGTTGTCCGGATACGGGCTTGCGGGACGGGCCTAAAGAGAGGGACGGGTGTTTCGGCCGAGGGTGTTATCGGGCGGGCTGGACCGGCGCGCCAGCACCATGGTGCTGGTTCACGGCGCCTACACGGCGGCCAACCTGCTGGCCGGCGCCTTCCTGTCGATCTTTCTCTGGCGGGCCAGCCACGACCTGGCGCCGATCGCCCTCTACAGCGGGTTGTGCGCGCTCATGATTCCCGCCGCCTTCGTCGCCAACGGGTTGGTCTGGCGGGGAATCGGCGCCGGCGCCTCGATCCGGCTCGGCCTCTTCGGCTGTGGCTGCTCGTACCTCGTGATCCTGATGCTGGGGAAGGACGCCCCCCACTGGGTCGTGCTGCTGGGCCTTCTCCGAGGTGTCGCGGAAGGCTTCTACTGGTCGGGCTTTCACCTGGTCACCTACGACACCACGTCGGACCGAGACCGCGACCGGTATTTCGGGGCGCAGGCAACGGCGAGCTTGTTCCTGACCGCCACCCTCCCGCCGGCGGCGGGGGCGATCATCGTGGCGGGGACGCGCGTGGGTGGGACGTACCGCGGCTATCAATTGGTCTTCGCGCTGTCGGCCGTGGTCCTGATGGCCGCCATGGTGCTGGCCGGTCGCTTGCCGTCATCCGCGCGCCAGCGCCTGTCGCTGCGTCGGGTGGCCACGCTGGCGCGACGAAATCCGGACTGGCGCTGGGTGACCCGCGCCCGGCTCGCCGATGGCTTCACCGGGAGCTTGATCGGATTGGTGCTGACGATTCTGATGTTCCTCGTGCTCAAGAACGAGCAGCAGGTGGGGAACTTCAACGGCTTGATGGGTCTGCTGGGGGTCGGGATCAGCCTCGGGCTGGCGGCATTCATGAAACCGAGGCACCGGATCGCGTGCGCCCTGGTTGGGGGCTCGCTGCTGGTGCTCTCCACCTTCTTATTGCCGCTATACCTGACGGCCTGGGCGATCGTCGGCTTCGGCTTGCTGCGCGCGATCGGTGGCCCCCTCCACGGGAATGCGCTGGCTCCGGTGGCGCTGCAGGTCATCGACCGGGATCCCGCGCCGGCGACCATGCGTTACGACTACATCGTCCACCAGGAGCTGTGCCTGGGAATCGGGCGGGTGCTGAGCATCGGCTGCTTCCTGCTGCTCGTGGCGCCGATGAACCAGATGCTGCTTGCCCGCATCGTCGTGGTGGTGGCGGGCGCCGCCCCCATCCTGATCTGGGCCGCCTTTGCCCGCATCCCGGGGATCGCGTCCGTGGTTCCGTACGATACCCGGGCGCTGCCGGCGGCGGCCTAGCGGCGGTCCCTGGCCTGAGGCTGATCGTTAGGCCATTTGTAAGGTCGGATCCTTTCAGCCCTGGATCCGTTTATAGATGTAGCGGGCGCACAGGCCGTGCTCTGGCCCGCCAGAACCATGATCAAACGCAGCCGAACCGGACGTCGAGGCCAGGGGATGGTCGAGTTTGCGCTCATCCTCGTCCTGGTCGCGTGTGTGGCGATCGTCACCATCGCGCTGACCGGCAACCAGCTGTCCCTGACGTTCACCGACATCCAGGAAGCCGTGACCAATCCCGGCGATACCGGGGCTACGTCTGCCTATACGTGCCCGGATGGCAGCACGGCCGTTCTGCACGGGCACAAGTACCACTGTCACTGACAGGCGCCCGACGCCCGGGTTCAGCGTGACGGGCTTGGTGGAGCGAAAGAGACTCGAACTCTCGACCTCCGCAATGCGAGTGCGGCGCTCTGCCAGCTGAGCTATCGCCCCGGTCGGGATTATACGTTCAGGTCAAGCGACCGAAGGCTTTGCCCGATCGAGCTTGTTTCATTCTCATGAGGCGCGCCTAGACTAGCTACATGGCCCAATTCCGGCCCGACCAGAAGCCGCCCCCGCAGGCGCCCAAGACTCCACGGCAGTCCGGGTCGTGGCTTCGCCTGGCCCTGCTGGCCGGCCTGAGCCTGTACCTGGTGGTCCTGACGGCGCCGTTCGTCAGCAAATTGGGCGGACCGGCGCGCGTCGACCTGAGCTACTCGGAGCTGAAGACCCAGGTCGAGGAGGGCAATGTCGCCGACATCACCATCCAGGGCCAGTCGGCCCAGGGTGACCTCAAGGTCGCGTTTGCCAACAATGGCGTCACCAACACCCAGTTCACCGCGACCGTCCCCGACAACGTCGGGTTGACCGATCCCACGTTCTTTCCGGCCCTGACGGCCAACCATGTCACGACCTACGTCAAGACGGACACCGGCGGCATCGGCACCCTATTGTTCGGCCTGCTCCCGTTCCTCGTCCTCATCGCGATCTGGATCTGGTTCGTGCGGCGATCGGGCCAGGCGGCGCAGGGCATCTTCAGCTTCGGCCGCAGCCGCGCCCGCCTCCAGGACCCGAGCACCCCGAAGACGACCTTTCACGATGTCGCCGGGGTAGAGCAGGCCCAGTTCGAGCTGCAGGAGATGGTCGATTTCTTACGCGATCCCGGGAAGTTTCAGAAGCTGGGCGGCCGCATGCCGAAGGGCGTCTTACTGATTGGTCCACCCGGCACCGGCAAGACGCTGCTCGCCCGCGCTATCGCGGGTGAGGCCGGCGTGCCCTTCTTCAGTATTTCGGCGTCGGAATTTGTCGAGATGTTCGTCGGCGTGGGCGCCTCCCGCGTCCGCAGCCTCTTCGAAGATGCAAAGAAGCACTCGCCCTCGGTGATCTTCGTCGACGAGCTCGATGCCGTCGGACGCCAGCGCGGCGCCGGTCTCGGTGGTGGCAACGACGAGCGCGAGCAGACCTTGAATCAGTTGCTGGTCGAGATGGACGGCTTCGATCAGCGCGAGGCCGTGGTGGTGGTTGCCGCGTCCAACCGCGCCGATGTCCTCGACCCCGCATTGCTCCGTCCCGGCCGCTTCGACCGGCGCGTCGTGGTCGACCGGCCCGACCGCCGCGGCCGCGCCGCGATTTTGAAAGTGCACACGCGCAGCGTGCCGCTGGATCCCGATGTCGACCTCGAGATCATCGCCCGCTCGACCCCGGGCCTGGTGGGCGCCGACCTCGCCAACCTCGTCAACGAAGCCGCACTGCACGCGTCGCGCACCAACCGGACGACGGTGGCGATGGAGGATTTCGAGGAGTCATTCGACCGGGTGGTCCTTGGCTCCGAGCGCAAGATCTACCTGAGCGAAGCGGAGCGCCGCGTGATCGCCTACCACGAGTCCGGTCACGCGCTGGTCGCCTGGTACCAACCGCAATCGGATCCGGTGCATAAGATCACGATCGTGCCGCGCGGCATGGCGCTGGGCGTCACCCAGTCGATTCCGACCGACGACCGGCACAACCTCTCGCAGGAATATCTCGAGGCGCGGATCGCGATGGCGCTCGGCGGGCGAGCGGCCGAACAGCTGGGGCTCGGCTCGATCACCACCGGCGCGCAGAACGACCTCGAGACCGCGACCGAACTGGCGCGGCACATGGTGGTGAGCTGGGGCATGAGCCAGAAGATGGGGCTGTTCTCCTTCGACGACTCGCCGCAGGCCGTGTTCCTCGGTCGTGAGCTCGCCGGCAGCCCACACATCAGCCAGCGCACGGCCGCGATCATCGACGAGGAAGTGACCCGCATGCTCACCGAGGGTTACCAGACGGCGGAGAGCATCCTGACCGCGAACCGAGCCAAGCTCGATACCCTGGCCGCGGCCCTGCTGCAGGAAGAAGTTCTCGACGAGGACCAGATCGCGCGGCTGATCGGACCGCGGGCGCTCGAAGGCGGCATTGCCTCACCCAAGGCCTGGCGGGCGGCCACCAGTGACGCGGGAGCCCAGGTCTAGCGCGATGGCCGACGCCGTCGAGTTGCGGCGGATTCCCCTCGTGCCCTTGCGCGACGACGTCGTGTTTCCCAAGCTGATCGTGCCGCTGTCCGTCGGACGACGCACGTCGATTGCGGCCATCACCGCGGCGATGGAGAAGGACAAGCAGGTCCTGCTGGTCGCCCAGCGCGACCCGCAGGTCGACGACACCACCGAGCAAGACCTGTACACGACCGGCACCATCGCCGAGATCAACGGCATGCGCCAGACCCCGGCGGGCGTGCAGATGCTGGTCGCCGGCGCACAGCGGGCGCGAATCGTGCGCTTCGTCCAGTTTCAACCCTTCATCGAAGTCGAGATCGACATCGTCGCCGACCAGGTGGGGGAGGGTCTCGAGATGGAGGCTCACATGCGCTCGGTCAAGAGCCTTTACGAAAAGTACGTCGAGTCCGGCGCCGCGGTCGCGCCGGAGATCGCCGCCACCGTCTCCAAGACGGACGACCCGGTCTACCTCGCCGACCTGGTCTCGGCGGCCCCCGACCAGACGCTCGAGCAGAAGCAGCACATGCTGGAAACGCCCAACGTCATCGAACGCCTCCGCTTGCTCTCGCTTTTCCTGAGCAAGCAGGTCGAGATCCTCGAGCTCAAGGCCAAGATCCAGAACGAGGTCCAGAGCACGATCGGCAAGCTGCAGCGCGACCAGATCCTGCGCGAGCAGCTCAAGGCGATCCGCAAAGAGCTCGGCGAAGACGAGGAAGGCGCCGAGCTGCACAGCCTACGCGAGAAGATCGAGGCCGCCGGCATGCCGGACAGCGTCAAAGAACGCGCCTTGAAAGAGATCGACCGGATGCAGAGCATCCCGGCGGCGTCGCCCGAGGTCGGCATCATCCGCACCTACGTCGATTGGCTGATCGCCCTGCCCTGGGGGCCGCCGCCCGAGGAGAGCTGGGACATCAAGGTCGCCGCGACCGTGCTCGACGAAGATCACTATGGCGTCGAGAAAATCAAGGAACGCATCCTGGAGTACATGGCCGTCCGGCAGCGCTCGCAGAGCCTGCGCTCGCCGATCCTGTGCTTCGTGGGCCCGCCGGGTGTCGGGAAGACCAGCCTCGGCAAGTCGATTGCGCGGGCGCTCGGACGCAAGTTCGTCAGGCTGTCGCTCGGCGGCATCCATGACGAGGCGGAGATCCGGGGTCATCGCCGAACCTACATCGGCGCCATGCCGGGACGGATTCTTCAACAAATGAAGGTGGCGGGCGCGCGCAACCCGGTCTTCATGCTCGATGAGATCGACAAGGTGGGCGCCGACTGGCGCGGCGATCCATCGTCGGCCCTGCTCGAAGTCCTCGACCCAGAGCAGAACCGGGAGTTCTCTGATCATTATCTGGAGGTCCCCTACGACCTCTCGCACGTTCTGTTCATCACGACCGCCAACGTCGTCGACACCATCATTCCGCCGCTGCGCGACCGGATGGAGATCATCCGGCTTCCGGGCTACACCGAAGACGAGAAAATGCATATCGCCAAGCAGTTCCTGGTGCCGCGGCAGCTGCGCGAACACGGTCTCACGGACGAGAACCTGGAGTTGCCCGAGCCGAGCTTGCGCATGCTTATTCGTGAGTACACCCATGAAGCCGGGGTGCGGAATCTGGAGCGCGAGATCGCGAATATCGCCCGTAAGATTCCCCGCCGCATCGCCGAAGGCCAAACCGAGAAAGTCACGGTGGAACCGACCGACCTGATGGCCTACCTCGGTCCACCCCGCTTCGAGTTTGGCGTTGCCGAGCTGGAAGACCAGGTGGGCGCGGTCACCGGAGTAGCGGTCAACGAATACGGCGGCGACGTGATGACGGTGGAGGCCATCCTGATGCAGGGACGCGGGGAGTTCGCCCTGACCGGGCAGATTGGCAAGGTCATGGAAGAGTCCGCGCGAGCGGCGGTGAGCTACGCGCGCTCGCACGCCCTCGAGTTGGGCCTCAAGCCGGGCTTCTTCGAGGACCATTTCTTCCATATCCATGTGCCGGCCGGGGCTATTCCCAAAGACGGACCGTCGGCAGGGATCACGATGGCGACCGCCGTCGTCTCGGTCCTGACGGACCGGCCGGTTCGGCGCGACGTGGCGATGACCGGGGAGATCACGTTGCGCGGCAAAGTGCTGCCGATCGGAGGCCTGAAGGAAAAACTACTGGCGGCGCATCGTGCCGGCATCAAGGTCTTCATCCTGCCGGAGAAAAATCGCAAAGACCTGCACGAGGTGCCGGACGAGGTCAAGCAATCGATGGAGCTCGTGATGGTCAAGCACGTCGACGAGGTGCTGGCGAAAGCCCTGCTGCCGGCGGCGGCCCGGCCATCGACGCCGGGACTCGGGTTCCGGCGGCCGCTCGGCGACACCCAACCCGGCACGGTCAACTAATTGCAGGGGCGCAGGCCCAGCGGGATGCCGCGCCGCGCGTTCGCCGGCCTGATCCTGGCCGTCGCCGTGCTGTTGTCCGCCTGTACGCTCCAGCCGGATGTCTCGCAGGCGGCCCCCAATGGGCGGGTGGGAACGGCGGCGCCACCGTTGTCCGGGCAGGCGCTAGCCGGCGACCACCTTTCAGTCGACTTTCGCCAGTCCAAGACCGTCCTGGTCTTCTGGGCCGCCTGGTGCGGACCCTGTCGCCAGGAACAGCCCGGCCTGAATGCACTGGCGGCCAAGTATGCCGGGCAGGGCATCCGCTTTGTCGGTGTCGACCTCCTCGACCACGACCGCGCGCTCGCCAGGGCGTTCGTCGCCGAGTTCAAGGTGACCTACCCGAGCCTGTACGACGATGCCGGCAGCCTGGCGGCCGCCTACCGAGTCGACTCGCCGCCATCGTTCGTGTTCATCGACCAGCGCGGTGTGGTCGTCAATCGTTATCCAGGGGAGACGTCCGAGGCTCACCTGGAGAACCTCGTTCAGAAGCTCGTAACGGTGCATTAGCGCGCCTTTGAGCGGCCACCTGAACAAGGTACGGGCCGCACGGAACGGGTCTCACCGCGGGAACTTTTGATCAGTTCGTGCGTTCCTCCATTGTGGACATTCGTGGCAGGCTGGTCGCCCTAGGCCTTGGCCTGGTGGCTGTGGGCCTGGGCGTGCTCGGCGTGGGCAGCGCCGAGCGTCCCGTGACGATTCGCGGGGTTACCTATGACGTTGCCACGGTGCTGATGTCGGAGAAAGGTGGCCCCGTATATGCCTGCCTGCTAATCCTGCAGTCGCTTCCGCCGCAGTGCGGCGGAGGAATCCGAGTGAATGGGGCGGACATCGAGCACATCCCCGGCATTACGCGTTACTCGAACGGTACCCTGATGACGCCCGTGATGCACCTGGTGGGCAATTGGGACGGGGGTGCCTGACGCTCACGGAGCAGCCCAAGAGAGGGGCGCCGGCGACATTAGTGCCGGACCCCTGCATCCAGCCACCAGGCACATCGTCTGCGTCTGGCATGCCTCCGCGCCAACAGCAGGTGCTGGATGACCAAGCCGCATTGAAGGCGCAGGGTATCACTGTGACGGAGATCATCACCTGCGGCGACACCCTCGGCATTGGCGTCGTGGTCGCAGACCCAGCGACGATCCGCTATCTGGCGAACCGTTATGGCAAGGTGAGCGTGACCGGCGTGCTACACCCGGTAGCTAGCGGGAAGTGAATCGTTTGCGGCCAAAGCCCGGTTCTCGGGGGAAAACCGGCGTACGGACCCGTTTTACCTATTGCGGGTCGCCTAGTTCAAACGCTCGTTACTTCGTCCGGCGCTGCCAACGCGTCGCCTTGAGCATCTTCTTGTGCTTGTGTTTGCGCATCTTTTTTCTGCGCTTCTTGATTACCGAGCCCAAAAGGCCCGTCCCGTCCTAGCTCGCATGTGCCGGAACATTCTAAGCGAACTCGGGGTTTAGACTCGTAGGGGCTGGGTAGGTCATCATCACAGGGAGTTTTGTTTCATGAGCCAAGCCGTAATCGTTGAAGCCGTCCGGACGGCGATCGGCCGCCGAGGCGGCTCGCTCAGCCCGGTCCGGCCGGATGATCTCCTGGCCCTCACGCTGCGCGAACTCGTGACGCGTGCTGGCGTCGATCCGGCGCAGGTCGACGACGTCGTGGCGGGTTGCGTCACCCAGACTGGCGAGCAGGGCATGAACATCGCCCGCGCCGCCGCCTTGATCGCGGGATTTCCAATCGAAGTTCCGGGGACGACGATCAATCGCTTCTGTGGCTCCGGCCAACAGGCCGTCAACTTCGCTGCCCAGGGCGTGATGTCCGGTGCGCAAGACATTGTGATCGGCGCCGGCGTGGAGAACATGTCGCGCGTGCCCATGGGCTCGGATGCGTTTGGGCCCGGTGACGGTCCGGTCAGCCCCAAGCTGATGGATCTGTTCGAGATCATCCCGCAGGGCAATTCCGCCGAGATGATCGCCAAGAAGTGGGGATTCAGCCGGCAGCAGCTGGACGAGTTCGCCTACCAGAGCCATATGAAGGCGGGCCAGGCGATCAAAGAAGGCCGGTTCGCGCGCGAGATCTTCCCGGTCCAGGTGAAGCAGAACGGCAGCAGCCATGAATTCGCCATCGACGAGGGGGTGCGCATGCCCCCGTCACGCGAGAAGATGTCGCAGCTCAAGCCGGCATTCCAGGAGGATGGTGTCGTCACCGCCGGCAATTCCAGCCAGATCAGCGATGGCGCCGCGGCCGTTCTGGTCATGACCGAGGAAAAGGCGAAAGAGCTGGGGCTCAAGCCGCGGGCACGGATCGTCGCCCAGGCGATTGTCGGGTCGGAGCCGACGATCATGCTGACCGGCCCGATCCCCGCGACCGCGAAAGTGCTCAAGAAGGCGGGGCTGCAGCTCAAGGACATCGATCTCTTTGAAGTCAATGAGGCCTTTGCCCCGGTGGTGCTCGCATGGCAACACGAGACCGGCGCCGACATGGAAAAGGTGAACTACTCCGGTGGGGCGATCGCCCTCGGACATCCGCTCGGCGCTAGCGGCGCCCGTCTGATCACGACGCTGCTGCACGAGCTCGAGCGGCAGGATGCTCGCTATGGGCTGAGCACGATGTGCATCGGCTACGGCATGGGCATCGCGACGATCGTGGAACGCCTCTAACGCTCGCATCGCACTAACCTCTCAAACGCTCGCATCGCACTGAAGCGCGGCTCGCGTGGGGCGAGGCCTCGGCGCGGCTCGCGTGGGCCGGCGGGCCGGCCCCTAGCTGCGCCGATCCGGAAAGTCGATCGGCTGGCTCTGGCGACGACGCTCGACGACGCCGGAGAGCACAAACAGGAAGATCACCTGCACCAGGAAATACAGGGCCACGATCAGGTCGATCAGCGCGGTCATGGTCGCGCCCGAGTCGCGAACCTCGGCGATGGCGAGTCCGAAGAACAGGAACGAGCACAGGTAGGTGATCATCGCGATCGAGTAGATCGCGTTCTTCCAGAGCTGGCGGTTGGCCAGCAGCCGGTTCAGCCCGCGTGGGCCGGCCGGGCGTCGCAGGTCAACCGGCGCTATTTGCATTTCCACTTGTGCCCTTGCAGTTGCAGCGTCTTGCCGGCGGGACATGAGGAAGAGGGCGACGCGCCCGGGCTCACGGTGGTGACGCCGTCGGGCGCGAGCGTGGTGGAGTCGGTGAGGTGGGTGAATTCGTAACTCACGTCGTTGTAGAGGGTCGTGAGCTGGGTGCCGGCCATGATGATCACCGCGATAGCGACGGTCGCCAGCAAGACCATGAGGAAGGCATATTCGATCAGTGCCTGCCCCGATTTGCTGCGATGTCTCTTCATGGTTAGAACGACGGTAGCACCACATTCCGTGCGGCTCATCCGCCGTATGGACCTAATTGAGCCGTGATCGAATAACGATGGCCGTTACGGCAGTCGATCGAAACCGGCGCGCAACTCCTGGTAGCTCGTCGTAAGGCTCTCGTTAAGGATCTTGGTGTCGCTAAGGATTGGCATGAAATTGGTATCGCCGTCCCAGCGCGGGACGACGTGCTGATGCACGTGGTCGGCGATGCCAGCGCCGGCAACTTTGCCGGCGTTGATTCCGAGGTTGAAGCCGTGCGGCGAGAGCACCTGGCGCAGGACGCGTAGGGCGCGTTGCGTTAGGGCCATCACCTCGTTCGCCGTCGCCGGCGGCAGCTCTTCCAGGTTTGCGAGGTGCGCCCTGGGGGCGATCATTAGATGCCCGTTGTTGTACGGATAGCGATTGAGAATCGCCAGCGCCAGGTCGGAGCGGGCGAGCAGGAGGTGATCGGCATCCTGCGAGGGGTCGGCGGCCGCCGCGGCGCAGAAGAAGCAGCCTTCGGGCTTGGGGCCCTTGATGAATTCCTTCCGCCAGGGCGCCCAGAGGTGCTGCATCGCAGGAATGATAGGAGCCGACCCCGGCTGGTTTGCCGGTACAGTTACACAAATCCGTGTATACTGAGAGGGTGGCGATGCCGTCCGCCGCTCTCGATCCGGTGAGTTCGCTAAACTTGACCCTCGACCCGCGCGTGTGGGGCCGTGGCGCAGCTGGGAGCGCGATTGCATGGCATGCAATAGGTCACGAGTTCGAATCTCGTCGGCTCCACCACTCCTTCACTGACATGGCCAGAACTGTCGCACCCGTCTACGATCCGCAGGCGATCGAGCCCAAGTGGCGCGAGGCCTGGAAGAAGGCCGGCTTATTTCGCGTCACCGAGGACTCGAGTAAGCCCAAGTTCTACAACCTCGTTATGTTTCCCTACCCCTCGGGCCCCCTGCACATGGGGCATTTCCGCAACTACGTCATTGGCGATGCCTTTGCCCGCTACAAAGCCATGCGGGGCTTCAACGTCCTGAACCCGTTCGGTTGGGACGCCTTCGGTCTGCCGGCGGAAAACGCCGCCATCAAGAGCGGCATTCCCCCGCGGGTCTCCACCGAGGGCAACATCGCGATTTCCAAGCACGAGCTCGACATCATGGGCGTGCTCTATGGCTGGGACCGCGAGGTAACCACCTGCAACGAGGACTACTACCAATGGACCCAGTGGCTATTTTTGAAATTTCTGGAGATGGGCCTCGCCTACAAGCAGAAGGCGTGGGTCAACTGGTGCCCGAAGGACAACACCGTGCTCGCCAACGAGCAGATCGTCAACGGCGCCTGCTGGCGCTGCGGCACCAAGCCCACCAAAAAGGAACTCGAGCAGTGGTTCTTCAAGATCACGGCCTACGCCCAGCGGCTCCTCGATGACCTGAACAAGCTCGATCGCTGGCCGGAGCGCGTCAAGGTGATGCAGGCCAACTGGATCGGCCGGAGTGAGGGCGCGGAGCTCGAGTTCTTTATCGAGCAAGACGGCAAGCTGCGCGTCTTCACGACCCGGCCCGACACGGTGTTCGGCGCAACCTTCATGGTGGTGGCCCCCGAGCACGAGATCGTCCCGAAAATCGTGACGCCCGACCAGCGCGCCGCCGTCGATGGGTACATCGAACGCACCAAAGTAGAGACCGAGATCGAGCGCCTCTCCACGGAGCACGAGAAGACCGGTGTCTTTTCCGGCGCCTACGCCATCAACCCCTTCACCAAAGAGCGGATCCCGATCTGGATCGCCGACTACGTGCTTGCCACCTACGGCACCGGCGCGATCATGGCCGTACCCGCCCATGACAGCCGCGACTTCGAGTTCGCGCGCAAGTACAAGCTGCCGATCCGACAGGTGATTAGCATCAGTCGCGAGGCGTCGAGCCAACCGCTCGACCAGGCGTTCGAGGCCTACGAGGGCGTCTTAGTGAACTCCGGATCCTTCAGCGGGCTCAGCGTCAAGGAGGGGATCGAGCGGATCAGCGCCGAGGCCGAGCGCATGGGCATCGGCCAGCGCACCGTCACCTTCCGCCTCCGCGACTGGCTGATCTCCCGGCAACGTTACTGGGGCGTGCCAATTCCGATCATCTATTGTCCTGATCACGGCATCGTCCCCGTGCCCTACGACCAGCTACCGGTGCGCCTCCCGGACCACGTGGAATTCCGGTCGGACGGCCAGAACCCGCTGCTGCACACGCCCTCGTTTCTCAACACCACCTGCCCCATCTGTAGAAAGCCCGCCCGCCGCGAGACCGACACCATGGACACCTTCGTCGACTCGTCCTGGTACTACCTCCGCTACGCCGACCCGCACAACCAGACCCTTCCGTTCGACAAGAAGAGGGTGGACCACTGGATGCCGGTCGATCAATACACTGGCGGCATCGAGCACGCGATCCTCCACCTGCTCTACTCGCGGTTCTTCATGAAGGCCCTCTTCGACGCGGGCATGGTCTCGGTCGACGAGCCCTTCGCCGCGCTCTTCACCCAGGGGATGATCCATCGCAACGGCTACGTGATGGCGAAGTCGAAGGGCAACGGCATCACACCGGACTACATGGTGGAGAAATATGGCGCGGACACCGGTCGGGTCTACGAGCTGTTCATCGGCCCACCGGACCAGGACGCCGAATGGAATGACCGCGGCGTGGACGGCGTCGCCCGCTTCCTCCACCGAGTGTGGCGGCACGTCGTTGCCGAGGAAGACGAGGTGGTCCCCGGGATGGCGCCCGTATCGAACCAAGACCTCACCCGCAAACTGCACGAGACGATCGAGAAGGTGACGCGCGACGTCGAGGCCTTCCACTTCAACACCGCCATGTCGGCGCTGATGGAACTCTCGAATTCAATGCAGGACTACCTGCAGGCCGGCGGCGAGCGCAACGAGGCCTGGGAGGCGGTCTGCCGCGACCTGGCCCTGATGCTCGGGCCGTTCGCATCCCACCTCGCCGAAGAGCTGTGGCAGCGCCTCGGTGGTGAGGGCCTGGTCGTGTTTCAACCATGGCCGCAGCCTGACCCGGCCATCCTGCGTCGCGCCCAGGTCACCGTCGTGATCCAGGTCGACGGCAAAGTGCGCGACCGAATCGAGATGCCCGCCGGGATCGATGAGGCGGCTGCGCAGCAGCTCGCGCTGGAGGGTGCGAACGTCCGCCGCGCGATCGGTGACCGCGCGGTGCGTCGCGCGGTGTATGTGCCCGACCGGCTGATCAACCTGGTCACCGCTTAAGCCCGGGCGTGCTCCTGCAATTCGCGGATCGTTCGCGCCTCACGGACTAAGCGTGCGCAAGCATACAGAACTGTTGAGGGCCAGGCTGCTCGGCTGGCTCTATCGCCACGATTGGCAGCTGGCCGGTGTGCTGGCGGTGGCGGTAGTCGGCGTGGCGGTTTACGTGCTCTGGCCACGGCCGGTGCCTGCGGCGACGCCGCCAGCGGTCATCTCGGCGGACCAGGTCGACGCGGCCCAGGAGCGCACCGTGATCGTCTACGTCAGTGGCGCGGTGCAGCACCCTGGGTTGTACACGATTGCCGCGACTCTGCGGGTCAGCGACGCCATCGTTGCCGCGGGCGGCCTGACGCTGGATGCCGACCCCAATTGCCTACCGAACCTCGCGGCCCGTGTCAAAGATGCCAAGCAGGTGGCGGTACCCTTCACGGGCCACTGCGCAAAAGCAAAGAAGGTCAAGCTCGACATCAACACCGCGACGCGAGACCAGTTGCTACTCGTACCCGGCATGGACGGGCCGCTGGCCGACGCGATCATCAAATATCGCGAGGACTTTGGTGGCTTCATCGCGCTAACCGAGCTCAAGTCGGCGATGGGTCTGGATGCCGCCACCTACAAGCAATTGGCGAAGTCGCTGGTCGTGCCCTGAAGATAGACGCCCCAGCCAGACCCTCGTCCGGGATAGGGGAGAGAGAACCTCGGTGGTGGAGCCTGGCCGCCGTGCTGGCGGGATGGAGTGTCGGCGTCATAACGGCAATGCTGTTGAGCCCGCTGTATCCATGGCTGGCCCTCGCCGCGTTGTTCGCGATCGCGGTCGCCATCGTGAAACGCGACGCTGCGCTGCTGGTCGGCCTCTCTCTTGTCGCCTTCATGCTGGGCGCCGGGCGAGGGGTGGTCGCGACCATGCCCGCCCTGCCGGACGGCATTGCTGGACAGAATGTGCTCGTCACAGGCCGCGTTGACGACGATCCCGTCGATCGCAAGACCACGCATCGCCTGGTCATCAAGGTCGATCGGATCAGCTCGAGTTTGGGGCAGACCACGAGTGACCTGCGGGTGCTGTCAACCGTCTATGGTCTGACGCCCGTTCACTACGGCGACCTCGTGCTAGTCGGGGGCGATATCCAAGAGGCGCCGCGCTTCGACCAATTCGACTATCGCGCTTACCTTGCCGAGCAGGGGATTGCGGGCGTGATGCCTTCCGCGCGGTTGGTTCGGGTGACCTCCGGCGCCGGCGATCCGGTGCACGCGGCCCTGTTTGCGTTTCGCCACGCCCTCGTCGATGCCGTCGACCGAGCCCTCCCGGAACCGCAAGCGGCGCTGGTGCTGGGGGTCGTGTTCGGCTATCGCGCGGCGCTGCCGCCGGGGCTCCAGCAGCAGATGATCGCGAGCGGGCTGATCCACATCGTTGTCATCTCGGGGCTAAAGGTCAGCCTCCTTGCAAAGATCATGCAGCAGGCCATCGGCCGGCTACTCCCCCGTGCCGCGCCTCTGATCGCGGTGGGCGCGATGGTCGCGTATGCCCTGCTGGCCGGCGCGTCGGCCGCGGCCTTGCGAGCAGCGGCCATGGGAGTGCTCGTCGTCGTCGCCGGCCGGCTTCGGCGCGACAGCCACGTCTTTGTGTCGCTGGCGTTGACTGCCGCCATCATGCTCGGACTGAAACCCGACCTGGCCCACGACGTGAGCTTTCAACTATCGTTTGCCGGAACCGCGGGTATCGCGGCGATGACCGACGGCATCGCGAAGCGTCTCGGGTGGATACCGGCGATCCTGCGCGATCCGTTCTCGGCAACCATCGCGGCCGAAGCGGCGACCTGGCCGCTGATGCTGGCCAACTTTCACCAGCTCTCGATCGTGGCGCCGGTCGCGAACGCCCTCGTCCTGCCACTCCTGCCGGCCATCATGGTCCTGGGCGGTGGTGGGGCGTTGCTCGCGGGTGGGTTGGCGGCCGGCGCTTGGCCGCTCACACAGTCTCTGAGCGCGATCGTGAGCTGGCCGCTGATGCAAGCATCGGGGGCGATCGCCAGCTGGTTCCGACTCGTGGTCGAGACCGCCGGCAGCCTTCCGTTCGCGGCCGTCGTCACGCCGTATTTCCCATCTCGGTGGCTGGCAGCCTCCGCGGTCCTCAATGGGGGCGCGCTGGCCGGCATCAAGCTGCGGCAGTTCTTCTGGCAACGGAAGGTCTGGGCTGCAATGGGAGTCGCCGGCCTCATCGCCGTGGCGCTGTTGTTGGTGCGGCCGGATGGACGGGTGCACGTGTACGCGCTTGACGTCGGTACCGGATCGGCGGTCCTGATTCGAACTCCAAACGGCCACCAGATCCTGGTTGATGCGGGCCCCGACGTCGACCGCTTCGCCCAGGCGATCGGTCGCGCCCTGCCGCCAACCGCGCGCACGATCGACGTGTGGCTGATCGGCGGCGGCCGGCGCGAGAACATTGGGGCGGGAGGCGCGGTGCTGAGTCGGTTTTCGATCGGTGCGATGGTGATTGCCGACCCGGATCCCTGGAGTGTCACGCTGCGGACGCTGGTGCAGCAAGCGCAGGCCGCTGGTGTGCCGGTCGAGCAGGCGAATGGACTGATCCAGCTGGACGAGGTGTCGCTGAGAACCGCGCCCGACGGCCGCACCTGGCTAATCCAATCGGGCCCGGCGGGAATGGCCATCGTTCCTCCTGAGACAAGCTGGCAATCATTGCCGGCCGGTGTCGACGCCGCGATTTTCACGAGCGGCGGTCCGGCAGAATGGCAGGGTCCGGGCCAGGGCGTCAGCGTGATCCAGGTCGCCGCCAACAGCCGCGCTGGCCTTCCGGTGCGAGCGGTCCTTCAGGCACTCGGCGGAGCGGCCATCGATCGGACCGACCGGCTTGGCACGGTCGAACTGGTGGCACGAAACGGTCACTTTGTCCGTGGACTGGATTGAACCGGTCGAGCTGGACGGACGGCCCAACCGGCAGTCGTCGACTGGCTAATCGCCCGTCGTCTATGAGTCGACGTCTTCGGAGCCGAGGTCCGATGGGACGCCGCTGATTCCGGTCCTTTAACCCAGTCGGCCCCCTGCGATGGATCCTCTTAGAAGCGAGATTTTGCTTACCTCTTTCTTTGTTCCGGGATTCTATCGTCCGTTCCCCCCGAACAATCGTCCCCCGGCGCTCTAGATGATTCTTTACGGGCCGTAAGCGAGCTGGGTCTCGGCCGTTTTAGAAGGCGATTACCCCGCAAGGAGGACGAATCGTGCGAATCAAAGCGATCATGGTGGGAGCCATCGCCGCGCTTGCGCTGGCGACCCTGACGGCCAATGCCGGCACCACGGCCAACTCCCGCGCGTCTGGGAGTCTGGTCAGCCTGGTGGCGGCGATTAGGCCCATCACCAAAACGGCGGATCGAAACGTAGTGACCGTGGCGACGCGCAGCGTCAACACCGAGAAGATTGCCGAGCCGGCTGATAAGCCGATCGTGGCGGTGAAGCCCATCGTCCCTCGCGCGCCCCAAACGACGGCCGCCTGCCAGCACGCGATCAACACGCTCAAGAGCATGCACCAGGCCGACGTGACCGAGGACGCCGCCGAACGAGCCGCGACCGCGCAGCAGCCGCTATCGGCGGCGGGCCTGGTGGCCGATCGTGCCGAGGACATGGCGGAGGCGCAGCACTGGAGTCAGGCGCTGACGGTGACACGAACGGCGTGCCAGCCGCAGCCGACTGCCGCGTGCCAGGCCGCGCTGACCAGTTTGAATGCGCTTCTCCCTGCGACCCGACCGGAAGAGTGGAGCGACCTGGTGAAGCTGCCGAACCAGCTCGACTTCGCCGCGCTGCGCACGGCCGTTACCGCCGTCGCCACGGCCTGCGGCCAGCGCGACTAACCGACTCTACGACTTGAGGGCCCGGGTTACCGGGCCCTTTTCTATTTGCAGGCCAACCGCGTCGACATCCGCGACCGAGCGCAGCACATGAACGGCGGCGAAGCCTTCGAGGTCGAGCCGATCAATATCCCGCGCCACGTCGGCAACCTGCCGGCGGATGACAGACGCGGGCGCGGTCCTTGACCGCGTGGCATTGCGGGCGAGGCACACGTCGAGCGGCAGGTTGAACACGATCGCGATTGCGGGACGTCCGTGGCGGCGGG